>Ga0335075_10005884_pt1 | contig 18971 bp, 17 predicted proteins | sample Lox_Sample_24_FD_206723 | JGI IMG/M metagenome (GOLD analysis project Ga0335075, IMG submission 206723) | Soil microbial communities from Loxahatchee National Wildlife Refuge, Florida, United States - Lox_Sample_2.4 | ecosystem: Environmental > Terrestrial > Soil > Wetlands | place: USA... | reverse complement strand
TGTGCAACAACGGCAGGGCGAATCCTCAGCATCCCTGCACAAAAAGGATGACACTCGTAAATCGGGACAATCTGAACCTGTCTGTTCCATCGCCGGCAGCCTATCTCTTCGCCATTCAACTATTACGCACTTGGAAGGCCGGCTGCAATGATTGACGGCTTTCGCCAGGCGGAGCATAGAGAAAAACCTGCGAGAGGTTCCTTTGGGAGGGGTTGGGAAGCGGAGGGGGGAGTGCAGCGTGCAGGAGTGGCAAGGAATAAGGATTAAGAACTGAAATAGAGTGCCTTTACTAAGGCACAAAATGTGCGGGGTAGGTCAAGCCTTGTCCAGCCTTGAGCATATTGCACCTGCACTTCTCGTCTCTTAGACTTAATATACATTCAGATACCTTGCCTCTGATCGTCGCCAACGGGCCGTAGACTTCGTTGATGGCTCACTGTTTTACGTACTCGTCGCTGGCAATGTTCCTCTTAGCATGGCTTCGGCAGTCAGAGGTGCTCGCGCGACCTTTCCAAGTACCACAAGTACACAACTGCGTGATACGGAGGGACCATCACAACCTTCTAGAATACCTGATTCACATCGTCATCTATATCATGATTTGTCCCTCTCGATGAGCAAAGCTTGTTTGGATTATTGCGCAGTGGTGGCCGATCGGCCTCGATCCGTTAATGACGAGATCACGCGGGCCGCGTAGAAGGGGAACTTAATAGATGGCGGTATTTCATAACCGGTGAGTACCGAGTCTACCGACCGTATCATACAGTGCGCAACGCATCATGCTGAAAGCAGAGAATAGAATGGCACCAGGAAGTTGTGATTGGGATTGGAGTGTGAGCAGGGTTGGACGTGCTATGGCGCGAACAACGCATGTATCACCCAGTGTAGTAAGGTGAGCAGTGTAAGGTGAGGAGGTATGCTTGTTTGGAACCTTCACCAATCGAAGGCGCCAGAAATTTCTTTCAAATTACTCGATTCATCTGCTCTGGTCCTACACAGGAATGGCTGAGACCGCCGTGTCGTCCAATGCAGAGCAGAGTAGATCTGTCTTATCTCTGAAAGTCAGGTATGATTAAGCAGCTTAAGCCAGCTACGGTACTAGTGTATATATCAGATTATGTACGGGACAGCCGGCGTCGTCGCCTGCATGTCTTCGAGGTGTTTGGTATTTTGTCTGGGGCGTCGAGCCCGCCCCGCTGCAAGCCAGACAAGCCAGAGCACACATGCAGCGGGAAGGGAGACGCTAAACCTCTTCATCATTCCTACTTCAGAATCAACATATGATTTCCAAAAGGTATCTCGTACATGTACACCTATGTATCTTCGTTAGGGTACAGTGCATGTACCATTAAGTACATGGCGCATGTAGAATACGATCGGAGACTTCCTCCAGCCCCCCCGAACGTGGAAGTCCTTGCGACGTTTCGGGTGTTATCTATCTGTCGAGAGACCTGACATACCACTACTATTAATCACTATGAACGGTAAATTCTATCTTAAAGTCGGGAAAGGCCTGTCCGTTAGAAGCCGAAGTCGTCATTGGATCATTTACGCCACGGCTATGAGTTCGCGGAGATCTTTATGTCACCTATCTGGTACTCCAGGCGAGTCCTCCTGAATATGTACTTCATCGGAACGGCGACCACATGCAGAGCTTCAACTCTCAAGATCCGGTAGTAGATTCGTCTAGTGTTTGATGTTCTTCGCTCTGTGCTGTGGTTGCCGTGGTTCGTGTGCGTTGAGAAACACGTTCGAAACAGCAGTACGTGTAAGTAAGTCATATACCGGAGCTGCTATGACAATGAGTTTTATTATAGGATGCGCCCAGACCTCTTCGTCCGATCCTGCGTTTCCGCCCTTTCTCCCAGCCCCACTGACACCGCTATGCCTCCGCAAACAAGTCAATGCCCTAAATAATGCTTAAATAACGTATTTCGCCCCCACGCACGGTCGTGAAGGGGCTAAGCGAGATCTCGAGACGATTTGGTTACACCTCACGTTTGAGACTTTGCCCGTCGGCGGCTCCCCATCAGATGCCCCGCCAAAGAGCTTCCACTCAGCAATGCGGCCGCTCAGGAAGAGACCTTCTTATGGCCTTCCAAAACAATGACTATCGGATTGTTATCCTTCCGTCTATTAGGCAATCTCTTGACCCGTGCTTTGGGCCAAATGAAACTTTCTCCGGGTCTCATGTACGCATTGCTCAGTCTCCACGTGTCTCTTCATCACTCGGAGTCTAGCTTGACCGAACTTGGGACACTCCTGGGCGGCAGCGAATACGTCAGCATCATGCTTGTGAATCCTCATCATTGCGCAGGCATTCAAGGACGTCGAAAGGTGGCATGTAAATTTCGTTCTTATTGACCATGTAGCTATGTTTTCATTAGATTTGGCCACCTAAGCCGCGACACTCGGAGATATTAGTTAGGTATATACGGAGATTTGCAAGTATGTTACGGGCGCTCAACTAACAGGCTCTTGGAGATTTAAGGTTCTTTGGGACTGTTCGCAGCGCTCGAGAGTTTTCAAGCAGGGGTAAAAGAGACGAATCGAGTTTCGACATGGGTATGACTCGGCACCCGCTGTCGGTCAACATCTGTATTCTTCTCAACCGAAACAACGAAATCTGATCTCTCACGGGTTAGTGGTGGCGGTCTTGGAAGGATTGACCTGGCCTGCGGCATTTCGAGACGTTGCCAGCAGCACAGCGTTAATCCCACCATTCGTCTCGCCTGATCGCGCAACTTGTAACGGTGGAGACAAGACGTCAAACACAGACTCGGGATCATCCTGGTCTGATGAGAAACGCCCTACCATATGTACAAACGGGATGAAGGCAAGTGCCTACTGCCTTGTATGAGCGTTGAGATATGCAACTCTATTCCCTGCAGGCACACCATGTACAATCAGAAACGGTTTCTCAAATCCCCAATACTAGTCCAATCAAGGGACGAGGGCATTATGTTGACTGTCCCATACGCACGGCCTCGTGTCTTGGCCGTAGGACATGTTCGCATATATCATGTCGAAGACCTCTTCTTCACTATTCTTGTTTCTGGCAAACAGAAAAGCGTTGACTACTTTCTTCTCAGCTGCCTCTTCACTTTCCTTTATTGCCCAACTGGCTTGGCTGCTTACATTCATTACTGTAGTTTATACTTTTTCTTAACTTTGATATCTGTTCAACCCACTTCGTTCATCAAGAACACCATTGCATTCTACGACAGCTTGGTCTGCCCCATTTGAAAAACTACTTCTTTCGACACCTTTTGCCAGATACTTTTTCGTCCTACAGTATATATCTCTCAGCTTCAATCGTTCACGATATACACTCGTCATGTCTCCACCAACAATGAACACCTCAATCCACAACACATCCTCGCACTATACCCCATCTGACGCTCTCGACCGTCATGACTATGGAGTCCAGAAGAACCGAAAGCCTGCTTCTACCGGCGGTGGCCGTGCATGGAGCGAAGACGAAGTTAGTGGATTACGAGAATATGTTGGGATGAATCGTTTCAGCATTTAGGTCTAACATTCTACATAGGAAGTCTATCTCCTTCAGACACGTCTACAGAAAATGCCATACAAGCACATCGCTACCCACCTCAAGAAGACCGAGCTCGCATGCCGGCTGCACTACCATCAACTTTCACATGGAAGCAACCGCCGCAAGCGCACCACTTCTGTGTCCTCTGGTTCTTCCAGTCACTCCCCTGTGATGCACGCCAACGCACCATCTCCTATTTATGAGTCCACCTCCGCGCCTGGCACACCAGATTCTTACGCTTACTCTATGGAGGGCCAAAATGTCCATCTGCCACCGGCCGCAAGTCTCCTATCACGATCAGGCTCGTCCTCTCCGCAACGTACGCTTAGTCAACCCATTGCTATCCTCCCTAAGCCTTCTCCATCCCGTCAGGCAACCACCACCCCACCTCTCCGCCTCGACTGCGCCGTACCTATCTCTGGTTCATCCTCTCTTATTGACTATAAACGTCTTGCCCACATTTATGAACTTCACCGCGCTCCCTTCTGGGCCACTATCGCTGCCGAGTACGGACAGGGTGCAAGCCCTTACATGCTCGAGGAGGCCTGGCGCCATGGAAATGGCAATGCAGGTGGAATTGCATATAACACCATCGCTCCTCCGACGCCGTGTATCTCCCCAGAAGGTGGAAATGTGTATCATAGAGAGGAGAAGTCGGCTGAGGTGGAGAACCGAGCGAGTGCGACTAGTATCTCAGCGTTGCTTGGGATTGACGCTTCGCCGAGGAGCCCGCAGGAGAGAGAGCTGATTAAGAGAATCGAGGAGGGAAGAATGGAGGCTGCCTGAGTGGCGAGATTTCGTGGGGCGTGATTTCGTAGGGCGTTATGGCAGAGTAGGGCCGGATACCTCTTTGGTATCCCATGGCATGTATTATTACTATGGCCTCATGTTCATGCCATTACGTTTGGTCAAGATGGGAAAGCTCGGATTGATGTTCATGTTTATGAGTTGATTATATATGCCAATGGTGTTCAGCGCTTGATACCCCTGCCTAAGTTAAAACAGGTTATATGAATTACATGCGATAAAGACGAATGCAATCGCGTGTCCATCTTTCATATAGACTTATCCCTTTCATTTTAATAAATTATACAGATCTCCAGGAGCCGTTAATCTAAGACTAGTACGTCGATTTTCACATAAGTTGCACGTGATTAGCTGGACCCTGAATTGGCGGAGCGAGAGCGGGCGGAGCGGGACGGCGGAGTGTCCCTTCAGGTTTCGAGGACACCTCAACTTCAACATAAACTCTACAAATCCCGTATCTCCTCAAGCAACTCCGTAGATCTCTTTACTTCCAGCTTGCCATATTATCCCAAATTAAACATGTCAACAAGAGCGCAATTCAACTCCAAATCCCCTACGATAAGGCGCATACGTACGTCACTCCCAACCAAAGGGACAGCTTCATATTAACTCTAGCTGACTACTACCGCAGTCCGCGAAGCCTCCGAACTCTCCACCAGCCCATCACCTGACTACACCGCTACGCCCCTCGACGACAACCTCTTCGAATGGCACTTCACGCTCCGCGGGCCCCCAGGCGGAGACTCGTCTACAGCTCCCGAGTCCAAAGGGCCGTACCACGATGGCATCTACCATGGCCGCATAGTCCTTCCTCCCACATACCCGCTAAGGCCGCCGAGTTTCCGCTTCTTGACTCCCAGCGGAAGATTTGAGACGAATAGGGAGATTTGTCTTAGTATTAGTGGGCATCATGAGGAGACGTGGCAGCCGGCTTGGGGTTTGAGGACTGCACTTGTCGCGTGAGTTTTCCATGTTTTCCCATACTTTCCTCCACGCTTTCCCTTCCACACAACGCCATCCCTATCACTATTATGGTATGCTGACTTGTATGTAAATCAGCCTCCGCACCTTCATGGAAACCGACCCCAAAGGCCAACTCGGCGGTCTCGAATGCAGCGACTCCGTCCGACGGACCATGGCCACTCAAAGCCGCGCCTGGAAATGTCCCTCCTGCTCGAAAACAAACCTCGAAATCCTGACGGAGTGTGAGAAGGAAGCTGCCAAGTTGGCTCCTGATGTGAAAAGGCCCGACGAGGCAGTCCCCAAGGAACTGAAGATGGGCTGGAGAGATGAGATGGCTAGCGGCGACGCGGGGCCCAGTACAGCGGATGCTCGAGATGGAGAGAGCGACGAGTTAGCAGAAGGCTTCGTGCAAACCGCCCCAATGGCCGGAGAGGTCCTCGCTAGCCCTGTTGCACAACCACAACTACAGCCACAATCAACATATCCTTCCGCACGACCCGCGCAAAACGCACCACAGCCAACAACCACAATCCCATCACCCCCCGCACCGCAAGCACAACCGCAGGCAGCTGTACAGCTCCAACGGCGGCATTCAAATGATGGCGTCCCGGAGTGGGTTGATAAGGCTATTATTGGAGTTGTGGCGTGTTTGATGGTTATGATTTTGAAGATGTTGCTGAATTTCTAGACTTTTGCCGTAGTGTCATCATGGAATACGAGATATGGGGTAACGGGCGTTATGACACGGTTCGAGACGGAATGGAATGGGATTGCTTGATTATATATATGGATGAATTGGAACATAGTATATCGTAAAGGTGTATTGATGGACAATCTTCGAGATTTTCATGCCCTGGTGTGGAGGGTTCATGAGGGGCTTATATAAATTTATATTTCACAAGTAGCAGGGACATGCATGATATACTCGATAATGATATTGTCACACAGTATTTGGTATACGCACAGTGCAGCGCCAGCCATGTGCCAATATGAAGCTATATATATACAGCTCCTAACTGATAGTTATTTGCCATGACTCCACTTGAAGCAGATCTCCTTCCCGAAACCAGCCATATGCTATGCTATGAGTTGCCTTTTGTGCGGCTTTCCGCCTATGTTCCCAACCTTAATGCCACATATACATTAAAAACAAGTTCTCCACGATACCGCCAACTCATTTCGCTCGTGAGCATCAGGCCCTCCCCCCAACAACCCACCACCACTCCGCCACATTCCACCCCTCAAACCCCTCCCTCAAAACGGTCAACGCCCCAACGCTCAGCCCCCACTCGATAAGAATCCGCATCTCCCACTCCTCAAGCGCCGGGGAGAAGATCCTTACTAGCTCCTTGAGCACTGCCCCAGGCCGCATCGCAATAGTAGCCAACACCACGCATAACACTTTCTTCCACATAGCCGGTATAAGATTCTCGCCGATGTCGAACCAGACGGGAATCGCGCCCGCGATGCCCAAAGGAGGCGAATGATCCGACGTCAGAGCGGAGAGGATTGGCAGGTCGGCATCGAAGATGTAGGAGGGCGTGGGGAGGATTTGCAATTCAAAGCGGAGGTTTGCTTTATCCATGCGTTTGGTTTGGTAGCCACCTCCGGTAAGGCCGAATCTATTCATAGGAACGCCTTTTGGTTCGACCTTGATACGACCGTGGGCTTGTAGGTTGGTGATTGCGAGAATCTCGCCGTCTTTAGCTGTCCATTCTACCATGACGACTTCACCGGCGTGGAATTTGTCGTCTAGAGAGGCCTTGAAAGCTGCGGCTTGAGTGAGGTGCGTTTCGTCGAGGTGCTTTCTAAGAGCGGATGCGAAAGTATCGGTGATTTCTACGCCGCGGTTTGGTGTTGGGCGGCCTTTGTTTCTTTGCATGAGGACTTTGGTCTCGAATAGGGCAGAAGTCGCGGCCGTTACTATTCCATTACCGATACTGGCCAATTTGCGAGCTGCAATGTCTCTATTATAGGATCCTGCTGGGGTAAGAGTGTTGGCTCTTGCCCATGACTTTGCGACCGTAAATTTATCGATGTTCAAATTCGGTGATGGCTCTTGGGAAATGGCCATCGTATATTGCTCTGAAGCTGCGTGTTCCATGCGCTTATAGACAGCAGGTAGCAGACCGAAGTATTCATCACGCCAAGCCTTCTTGTCGTCGGCATCCTTGATGGCGAACATCTGATTGAGGCTACTGCGGGAGGCGGGGAGGCGCTGAGTCGTCGTCTTACTAGGACTGATATCGACTCTTTCTAGAACCAAGTCTACAAGACCATTCCAGTCATAGTCTAGGAGATGATCGTAATCAATAGGACTGACCTCTCCTCTCTCATATGCTTCGAGGAAAAAATCTTGAAAGTCCGGGCCCAGTCTTTCGATCATCTGCTTCTGCTGTATATAAAGGTTATGCCAGCGTTTCGAAACGGCATTCATAGGAAACTCTGGGAATAGCTTGGACACCAACACCCAATCAATTTGCTTGTCGAGACCGCCAGTTAGAGTGCGTATAACTACGATAGCAACCATGAGTCGGAATTCCGTATCACTTGACATTGCTCCCTCTTTGGTCCTCCGCCGAATGTTATGTTGATGATCAACCGCAACTTCTACTCTTAAGTCTGGATGTTCAGCCAAAGAACTCTCGAGGCCTTCCAAATCAGCCGGCAGCGCTGTAAGGCGGCGAGCAGTCATCATATACTGCGCTATTGGAGCTTTTTGACTCGACCCCCATGCTTTTTCTTCATGCAGTCGTTGGTTTGATTGCTCAATAGCAATCGATTCTTCATTTCCTTGAGTGGTGTCAAGCTCCTGGCAAGGGAATTTCTCCAAGGTGAAAGTATTCTCATCCAACCATTGTAATTTAAGCGGATCTGGACTACAGAGGCACTCAAGCATGTCGAGAGTGTGATCGATAAAGATGTAGTCTGGTGCCACTGTGCCTATTTGCAATAAATCTTTGACTTTGACTTGTTCCCATCTCTCAACCACCTCTACATCTGAGAGAAAAGCTGCCCACTGCGAGGTTGGATGCTTCTCAGCCATCAGCTTATGAGCGTCCTTGGTAGCAAGAATACCATCAAGATCTCGCGGCAGCAATTGGTTGAGTATGAATGCTGCAGAAGGAAACCATCCCTTGAGTGTAAATGAACCGGTATTGAAGTCTTGATCGCGTTTGCTAGGCCAAAGGCCATTGAGATCTGGCAATACCTCTGGGTCCTCCCAACGGACGGAGTATGGCTCATCGTTGCTCTCCGTGACATTGCTTAGAGATTCTGAGTCGGTCGATACTGAAGATTGCCTACTTTGAGGCGGCGTAAATACCGGATCAAGGTCTTCGGATTCTAAGTTGAGGACAGTATGTGGTGTCAGAAAGCGGACAATAGGTTGAGAAAACCCCTGGATTGATGGACTCAATGCACTATGAGCAACTGGATGCTGACTAGGATATGGAAGAGCGCTATTCTCTAGATTTCTCGGACTTTCAGTACCATACTCCAAGGCACGACTTTGGTTACGGACCCGGGCTCGAAGTCTGCCATCGAACGGAGTATGCTCCGCCCCTAATTCAACAGTAGCATATGGTATTCTCTGATCGAAGCCATCTAGAAAAGGATCCAAGTCTGACCAAACTGAACTATGTCTCAGTGTATGTTCATTGTCCGGAAGTAAAGTGCGCTGTGTGGAAATAGTAGAAGCATGTTTTGGCGCTGTAACTTGCTGTCTTTCTGTAGCTAGTGGAAGAGTCTGAACCTGATTTGAAGAGCGCCTTGTATATTTACGTTTCTTAGCTATCGACTGTGGAAATCTTTCCGTATTCTCATGAATCTTTGGGATGTTTGAGGAGCGTCTAGTGTATTTGCGATTCTGCCCTGGTAACCGTGGAACTCCTTCTATGGCAGCCTCCGAAGTTTGATCTGTCATGTTTTTGGAAGGCGTACTTGGGATGAATATGTCGCCATTTGGCATCATCACTGGTCGGAAACCATTCTGAATCCTAATCAGGTATGCCGTTTGGCCTTCGGCTCTTTTTGCTGGTCTGGCATGTATTGGACGTACTCCATGCCCGTACGGCCTAAAATTCCAAGCTGAATTGTGTAAAGTTTGCATGTAGGTGATGGGCTCAGGCAAGCCAGCCCTAGGTGCATACTTTCGTGTTAGCCTTGGCGGGGTTTGAGTATTCCATGCACCATTTTTGCCTTGTAGATAAGTCAAGGCCGGCTGCCATATGGCGGTACGATAGGATACTGTTACAGCTGGTCGCATCTCGTGCTTCCTTCGTTTGCGTTGTGGACGGTCGGAATCTGTCTCTTGCAGTAACTCATCCTCCACCGTCTGTGGTAGTCGTATAAGGTTAGCCTCGTGGAGAAGTTTTGCCCCATGTATGGGAGTAGAGCCTTCCAAATTCATTTTGAACGCCTTTGACCTTCTCCTTTTCCGACCATCTGTAGCAAAACTTAGTGCTCGGGATATTGAATCATTGTTTGAGAAATCCTCTGCGTAGCTGTCATCGTCTTCATTATTCATAGCCTCCTCCAGGTTCTGGACGGAAGACTCCAAGGTTGACTGCATTAATCTCTGGGGTCTTCGTGAAACTCGCCCTGATCGAGTGACTTTGGTTGATTTGGTATGATTGAATGGTATTTGCAGAGCTTCAGGTTCTTGTTCCATGACCAAGTTATGGCCTTCAGGAACAGGGGCAGCCCAGTGTGGTGTATGAACGCTATCTGCAACCTCAGGGCGATTTTGAGGTTCTCCAAGCATTGTTTGAACTGCTTTTGGAGGTGCAAACCCAGGAGGTATGTAGTATTCAGGAAATGCGGTCTTGATATTCTCTTTCATCGCCATGACCGCAGTAGAGGTCGGATCCACGTCGTGTCTAGTGATAAGAGTTCGCATTTTCATAAGACCTGTTTTATCTTTGAAAGAAAATTGCACCTTTCGAACTTGTCCAGTATCTTTAAGCAGGTCAAGAGCAATGTTGCAGACATCATAATTTGAGAAACCTGACTCCGGGAATTTCTGGAGCGATGCGGCCACATAGGCAAACCATAAGCTTTTTTCACCTGGAAACACTTGTCCGTTTGCGTCCAGCAGTGCCATGATGATTTCTTTGCCCTTTTGGAGTTCAGGATCAGAACGAGCATCTTTGGATTTAATCCCTGGGACCGTAGGCTTCGGCCGTTTTGCGGGCAGCTGTTCAACAGCACTTGCTGGCGGTATATAATCAAGGGATTCCTCAGAGAATGGACGGTTTTTAGGCAGTGCCACAACGTCGTCATTGAGGACGTCCAAGGCTGCAACAGCTATTCCGAGGATATCTTGGCCCGCAAGAGCTGATTTCTCTCTTTCAATGGAGATTTCCATATTCGAGCTTACTCGTTTATTAACTATGGATCTGTAATTCGGGTTGCAACGAGTCTTCGACTTCGTCTGGTGATACTTCAGGCCCTCCCAATTTTTCCATGACCCGCTACATCCGCCACATTTGAACGGTTTCTCAGATTGAACAACATCAGTGTTATCATCAAGATCTAGAAGCATCATCGCTGTAACGATCTTTGCTCGCATATTATTGGCAGCACGAAACGCATCTTCCCCAGGAAGAAACCTGAATTGATGGTTCTCTTCCATGCCGTTCGTGTTAGATGCGGTGATCCGAAGCACCATCGTCTCTGAGCCAGCTGTAGAGGTCTCAGGAGACTCAACAATATCTGAGACCTGGATAGTGATGGGCGTCATTTCTTTCTGCGTGTCTCCTGGTATGAAGGAGAGAGTTTTCTTGTTTATCGAAAGACATAAGTTACCAGCAATACCGTCCTTGCTCGACGGCAATCGAACTGTGGCATCAGGAATAACCAACTCTCCAGCAGAAGTGATCGCTGCCTCAAGCTGCTCATCTCTCATGCTTTGAGAAGCGTCTATCACAAGGGGCAGCTCTGCATTAAGGTTAGACGTCGATGACTGATCGGAGGGCCTAGAGATCGTCAGTTGCATCGGCGCATATGGCGAACTATATTTACGTGCTAGTACTGGGGCTTTATTTGTCGTAGTTGGAGACAAGTTTTGAAGTTGACTTGGTGCCAAAATCGGTACTTGCTGCACAGACCCATTTTGTGTCGTGAAAGGAGGCACTATTGGGGCATCCGTGGCGTAAGGAGATACGTAGGAAGTAGATGGTGATGATCGATATGGTGATTTATAAGGGGCTGTGTGAGACCTGCCAAAATCACGGACCATGTCAAGCAAAAGCTTCTTTGGCTGGGGCTCGTCGCTGGCAGCTTCTGGTTCAAATTCATAACTCCTTTTCCGCATCGTGGCACTGCTCTCTTGTGCCAAGTTCTTCGTAGAACTGCCGATAAACCCAAACTCCACAGTATTGACCGGTTGATCTATAATCATGCTATTTTCGACGTCTTTTGTCTCGCTTTTCATCCATGGAAGGCCCTTCAATTTCTCAGACTTAAACACTGCAATCTTCCGCTTCCTTGGTCTTCCTGGTCCAGTCTTCTCAAATTCCGCAAGATCGAAGTACACACCCGGCATTCCGGCATCTCTTTGGGATTCGTCGTGCGAGGTAAAGATAGCTAATTTGCGCGCTTGCCTCCCGCGACGCCTCTTGGGCTCGAGCGTGGATTCGAGAAGTAAGCCGTTCTCACTTCCAGAGGGCTCGTTAGGTGGTGTTTGCTGGGGCATCGGTAGAGAGGTGTTGAGAATTGGTGTAGATATCTTAGGTGGCCGACCGCGACGGCGTGGAGGCTCAAGTGTCTTGACCTTAGGTGGTCTCCCGCGGCGTTTCGGAAGTTTTGCAGGTAACTCGTGCTTGGGAAGCTCTGCAGAGTCAATCCCATGACTAGTAATGGTCTTCCGTTGGCGTTCTTGGGAAACATAAATACGAGGTTGCGTCATTAGAGGCTGGGAAAATACAGAATATCTCTCATGACCCTCTGACTCATCATGATCAATGGATTGACTAGCTTCTGATCTGCGTGGAGCGTGAACCACGGTCGCTTCAACCAATTTATCATCTTTCAGCCCCCGGTTTATGTCGCTGCTTGTATTGATAAGTAGCTTCCTAGGAGCCGGATCACTTGGGTTCCTGAGAGGTTCAGAGCTCTGCGACTGTCGTTCAGAATTATTGACAGTAGCGTCTTCGACGCCATCGTGGACTGAAGCCGTTGATTCGAGAGTGTCAGGCAAGGTCTGTGTAGCAAGAAGTTGCAGTTGTCCCAAGAGCTGTGCTGATGGACTCAAGGGGTCCTCTAGATCCTCATCTAATATTGTCCGACCCGCACGTTCGGACGGAGCCAAATCATTCGTTACTGACGATGAATCTTCTGGATAACCGGTGGTTTCGATAGCGGGGGGCGGAAGGGCTTCAATCTCGCTCAGAGTAAGATCATTACCACGTTTATCTTTCCCAACTAAGAGGTCTGCATGAGCTGTGAGAGATTTCCAGACTTCGCTTTTGAACTTGTGGTCAATTTTTGGATTCCCTTCCTCCACAGGGCTTGCTCCTCCAAGTGGCGCTCCTCTGGCCTGCTTATTGGGATCATCGTAGAAAGCATCAATGAAAGTCAGTAACTGCGAAAGCGAGACTCCTGTGAAATTTCTCAGCGCTGCCGAAATCAATAAATAGCCATATCTTCCACCAGCTGAGCAAAAAAGGAAATTAATGCCTCCTATCCTGTAGAAGTCCCACACGTGACAAGATGTAAAGAAAATTAGTCGCTTGTGAAATACAAATGAAATGCGCGACCATCAGACTAGAAAGCCAGTGTAGACTTGAAGATCGGATGATATAAGCCAACATGCATCTTCCACGTCCCTTGTTAATTGGACTGATTCAAATACAATTCCTCTGTACCACAAGCCATGGCTCGCAAGGCTGAAGAAGACTGAACTGGGCTGACTAACCATTTTTGCCACTGAAGACAATCTCGTCCAACAGCCACTCGATCAAATGATCGAGATTTGACGCCATGTTGAGGTCTTTTTGATACGCATATTCGAGGCGGTGAAAATGGTATTCTAAATTGCAAAGTGATGTGAAGGCGATGTTCTTCTATCGAGGCTTTTGTTTGATGGAAAAGTTTGTTCGAATGACTCCCGGTGACAATTTTGGCGGGGCAGCCATTCTCACGATAAGATACAAGTCACGTGACAATTTGAAAAAGACTCTGAGGATGAGCCATTTGATCTTGGAGTATTTCAGCTAGCAGAGTCATGTAATAGTTCTACTTCTATTGTCTTGCAGCAGTTTTGTTGTCCTTTATCATCTGTCTGTACCCTTCCACAACACTTTTCCTAACCTCAACCAACTCCTCCCTCCTCCTCAGGCTCCCTGAAGCTTTTGGTACATCTTCAACATTAACCCGAGCTTTGAATTTCTCCTTTGGGAGGTTAGAGAATTGAGGCGGGGCTTGTACAACATCATTCAGCCTCTTCGGGGCTTCATTTCTGGCTCTAGTAATAGCAGCCCATGGATCATCATCGCCATCGTTGGCCTCTCCAATAACCTTAGACTTCTTGCCCTTTCTCTTCTTCCTAGCCCCCAGTATTGTGGATTCCATATCTACCTTCCATTTTACGCCCAATTCCTCGTCTTCATCCTCCTGAGCAAGCTCTATAGCTTCCTGCCTCTTCTCTTTAATCTTTCGATCTTGCTCCCGCCATTCATCATACATTCTATGCATTTTCTTCTCTTTCTTTGTCCTAGCCACCTTTAAACCTAGTGGGTCCTTGCCGCCCTTTCTAGTCCTATTCAATAAACCACTAAGCGGTAACGCAGCATCAACTCGAGCTGCGAAATCGGACATTCCCTCACCAGGCTGTATAGTGGGTATTTCAATTCGCGCATTTGATAGTTCGGCCACTGACTCTGTTGGAATCGTCGCCTTCTCCGACTCAGAGTGCTTCTGCCTTTTAGTAGTTTTCATCCCATCGTCCAGGCCTTTGGGTAATCTCTTTCCCTCTCGAAAACTCATCAAGCGTGTAAAAGCCTTTGGTGTATCATCATCCTTCTCCGCCTTGCGCTTTCTCTTCCGAGCGGTCGTCAACTCGGTTGTGAAGATGCCATTTGATTTTGCGGATTTCGCAACAGGAAGCGGCCTGGCAATGACTGTCGGTGGAAGATCAATGCTAAAACACATTAGAATATGATATTTTACCGGAAATGGGAGCATACGTAGACTTGTCCTCGCCTTTTCGTGTGTGCTTATGTGGCATACTTGTTGCAATGGAGTTTGCTGTAGGTGAAAAAGAATTAAGGAAGTTTTGGCTTGGCAAGGCTGGGATTCCTAGCGCGAAGATTGGCCACAACCCCAGCATACCCCAATTTGTCGGGTTCGGGATCAACGACCCTTTCAGCCTCCTTGCTCGCTCGAGGCAATTTCTGTAGGTCAATTTCGGCAAAGCTACCTCTATCAACTGTGATGGCCACAACTGATTAATTTCGAGGTTTGCTAAATACGCGGACGCGCCGTACTACCTTCAAGGAGCTCGACCTTACCAAACTGCTTGTTCAGCTACCACTAGGCATCATCTATGCCTGCTCGACTTGCAGATCATGGCTTCGATGACCACTCGATTCTACAAAAATCTGATGCATAAGCCTCACCAAAGATCTTTAATTCCGATATCCCACCCGTAATACAGTCTTCTGTGTATAATGGCACCGGCTAAGCGGTTAACCCGGGACGGCGCCCATTCTGTTGGAGAAGATGATGACGTGTACCCCGTACCGCGCGATACGTTTGAGATCTCAGATCCTCCTTTTGAAAATGGAGTACCACGAAAGTACAGGGTGACTTTTTGGAGCCGTTGGCTAGGCACGGCAATTCGATCCAGACGAAAATACCACCTGGATGCAGATGAAGAAGAGGGTGATGGACTCTTGTATGGTACAGACGTCTCTGGAGCGGAGACTGTACCTATAAGAACGCAGACATCTTGCATTCATTGGTGTATATATGGAGGAAATACTGCATTGAGTATTTTGTAAGTTAAGCCCGGAACTCTAGTGATAGTTTCTAACACAACTTTTAGGATGGTCCTCATTATCCTGAATCTTCTTTTTGGCTTCGCAACTTTCTTACAGCTACCTGGACGCCCAGACCCGTTCTCGGGATGGGGTAAGCCGGGAACAACTAGCGAGGGACTCTCCTGGTATCCCACTGACTTTCTTCGAGACGTGATTCCTATTCCTTGTCATTCACACAACGATTATTGGCGCAAGGTGCCTTTATTCTCCGCCCTTTATAACGGCTGCATAAGTGTGGAGGCAGATGTCTGGGCTCTCGACGGCGAGCTCTATGTAGGACATAATACTGCTTCACTTACCGTGAATCGCACTTTCCAATCTCTCTATATTAATCCTTTGGTTACAATATTAGAAAGACAAAATCCGACCACATCTTTCTATAACGGATCAAGTCATGGCATATTCGATACACATTCTAAGCAAAGCTTAACATTACTAGTGGACGTGAAGACGGACGGAGCGGAAGCCTGGCCTTTGGTGTTGCGGCAATTGGAGCCACTAAGAGAGCGTGGCTGGTTGAGCTACATGGAGAATAATGTGGTATATCGCAGACTAATCACTGTGGTAGGGACTGGGGATACGCCCTTCGATGTTCTCACTAGCAACCAAACTTACCGGGATGCGTTCTTCGATGCGCCTCTTGATCAAATGTGGGAAGACCTAGGGCCCAATGAGAGAGACCCTGCCCAACCAGGCATGGATAATATCAATGACGACATTGAAGCTTCTCGTATACACAAGCTTGCTTTCAGATCCACAACAGCTCTATCTAATGACATCCTCTCCCCAGCTACAAGTCAACGACACGGTCAAGGCAAATCCAATACAAGTCCAGCAGACTCTTACACACCGCTAAATTCGTACTACGCCTCTACCTCCTTCAACGAAGTTATCGGTACGATCTGGTGGGGAAAACTAAGTAACAAGCAGATTGACCTCATCCGTGGCCAAATCCGTGGTGCTCATCGTCGAGGCCTAAAGGCAAGATATTGGGACACGCCATCCTGGCCGACGAGCCTGAGGAATTATATATGGAATGTGCTTATGCATGAAGGTGTGGATGTACTAAACGTTGATGATCTTGAAGCTGCTCGAAATAGCGTCTGGTGAGTTTTAGAAATATTGGCTTGATTATGGATGTTTTGGGCTAGAATTCGACTTATGTACAGTAGCATAGATATAGGTGTTTAAGACGCCCGCCGTTAGTTGAAACGTAGAACATATTATCATCATTATTTTCTGCAACAAGGGTCTTCATGTTAGAGTAAACAAAAGGACACTGATTCGCTCTCCTTCCGCCCGACCAAAAGAGAAGGAAATTCTGTCGAATAAAAAAAGTCGTCTTGCACGAAGGACGAAGCCCGAGTTCACTTTTAAGCCGTTACTCGGAACAGATTAAGGCTTAGATAACTATACACTCATGCTGATTAACCCATTAAAGTAGGTGATGGACGTAGCGCGTATTAATGCATCCTAATTTAGAATTCTTCCACTACTTCGGCTCGAACGGATACGCTCTTAGTGATACAGATGTGATAGTGGGGTGAATTTTGGTGACGTAGTTCGGTATCTTATGTCATATCAGCATACGCACCAACGACTTTCTCTGGTACTCTAACTTTTTCAATCATTGAAATATATCCTAATTTTCTTAAAAGAGGATTCCATATCATGTCGGACAAATCCAAGATCACGGTGCTGGACGTAAGCAAACAAATCAACATACCCCACTTACCCCGCAAAAAACATATCCGCGCAATTCTGACATCAACGTCAATAGACCAGCCTTGTCAGCCGTCTTCCGGCTTCCTCTAAAACCCTTTTCGATGCGAAAGCAACCAAAGGGCTGAACTTCGAAGCCATTGCCAATGAGCTTGGCCGTAGTGAAGTTGCTGTCGCCGCTCTCTTCTATGGCCAAGCACAAGCCTCTCCAGAGGACGTCGAAAAGCTCTCTAGGATCCTTGGTGTTGATCACTTCTTACTAGAGAAGCAGCTTCTCGGATTCCCCGATCGCGGTCGCGCGGGCCCGATGCCACCGGTCGAGCCATTGATCTACAGACTGTACGAGATTGTTCAGAACTATGGTTATGCGTACAAAGCAGTACTGAACGAGAAGTTCGGCGATGGGATCATGAGCGCGATCAGCTTTTCGACAAAGGTAGAAAAAGAGACGGACAAGGATGGCAATAACTGGGCGGTTATCACGATGAGGGGCAAGTGGTATGTCAAGCTCAGATCGAGCTATAACCAATCATGTGCTAGAAATAAACTAATACTGATTGCTGCAGGCTTCCATACACCCGATTCTAGATTATGGACATCTTGTCACGCCTTTTATATGCTGCTAGCATACACATCAAGCAATATTTTTCAAGCGCAAAATCTTGATCCTTATAGTTTGCTGGCTGACTGAACATAAATGGGATATCAAAAGGCTTATGCTCGACAATCTTGACTTCATCTATTGTTTCAGTTTCTGGATTTATCCATCGGCGTATTGTACAATATAGCTACCTGATACGCAAAATCTCAACTCTTCCTCGTATTCTTTCCTCTCATTAATATCATTTGCTATGTCTTCGTCCTCCACAGATCTCATACCTCTCTAATTTCATCCAGTAAGAAAACACCCTTAGGCTACTAGTTTGAGCTCCGGAATTAGCCTAGTGCTGCAATTGTATTCTCTTATCATCGTCGTCAGCAGGCTGATGATACGAAGCTTGTGACTCGAGGCCATGACGTCCCAGAACGGCCTACGCATGTGATCGATGGATATTCCCTTTTTCATAATATTGTTCACCTACACTAGATTATCTAGTTTCCTCAGATCGTAGATTTTCTCTTTCATATACAAGAACAATATTAAGGGGGACAATAGTAAGGGGCTAAGCGACGACCACCTTGTCTAATCTTCCGTAGAAGTACAAAGGAGATTTTGGGAATAATGAACATCCGATATGGCGATTTAAGTAGTACATACTCTAGAGGCTTTTTAGAGCAGTCAGAAGCATATGGCCACTTGATTCCATTGCCTGTTAAAGCTGAGATCCGGGCCTTCCTTATTGTCATTCTGTCATCGCTACTAGGTATTCATCTTTGCTTGTGCTCTGTGATTTGTTTTTATCCCACTACCACAAATGCAGTTCCTAGCTTATTCACAAGGAGCGATACTCCTAGCCGAATATAAATATCTAGAGTCTCTTCGTCTTGAGTCTTCTCTCTTCACATCATTATACTCATTTACAAACTTATATTTTTATCCAAACAAACACACTTATAGTCAACCCGACTTACAATCTCTACAAGAAAATTTAAAATGCCTTCCAACAACAGCGAAGACTCCTCCTCTGCCCGTGGCACCACCGGTTCGGGCTGCACTGTCCAGCGCGGTACAACCGGCTCTGGCTGCACAGTCCAACGTGGCACCACTGGTGCCGGATGCACCGTCATGTAAATGACTACATCCCACCCCCCTGTCGCACTATCTCGATCGCTCTCTTCTTCACCTCTAGCTGCGGTATCTGATAGAGCTATTTCAAACACTGCACGCGATACTTCGAGCAGCAAGATGCATCTATGAGCTAGGTACTTTCCTTTTCGCCCTC
>Ga0335075_10005883_pt1 | contig 18971 bp, 16 predicted proteins | sample Lox_Sample_24_FD_206723 | JGI IMG/M metagenome (GOLD analysis project Ga0335075, IMG submission 206723) | Soil microbial communities from Loxahatchee National Wildlife Refuge, Florida, United States - Lox_Sample_2.4 | ecosystem: Environmental > Terrestrial > Soil > Wetlands | place: USA... | reverse complement strand
CCGATGACGAAGCTCAGAATCGTGGCCACACCGACCAGCGCCAACGTCCAGGGCAGCGCGTTGGCGATGACGCTGGAGACGCTGCTCGGGTAGTACGTGATCGACGTGCCGAGGTTGCCGTGGAAGAGCTGAACCCAGTACTGCCCGTACTGGCTCAACAGGCTGGAGTGGGTGTTCAGGCCGAACGCAACTACCAGCGCGTTGTACATGGCGGGCGTGACTATCCCGTTCGCCGACAGCCGGGAGAACACTATCTCGGCCGGGTTGCCCGGCATCATGCGCGGTATGAAGAAGTTGATAGTGATCGCCGCCCAAGCGGTCACCAGGTAGAGGCCGATGCGCCGAGCTAAAAAGATCATCTCTGGCGACCCTTCTCCATAGGGCACCGGGCACGGCGTCGCAACATTTTGCTACAGCACAGAAAAGTTTCGACGTGCCGACATCTTAGAAACCGTTGCGTTAACCGGTCAAGACTTAAGTTTGCAGCGATTTAGCCCGATAGTCCTAAGGCCATAGCTCGGCACCTGGATGGACCAGCCCGTCTCAACCCAGGAGTAAATATTCAGTATCGTGATCTGGTGACGGCTCGGCTACGATACCGGAACGATAACTTTCGGGCCCGCTGCTCCGAGACCTACCCTGCGCATTCAGGCCGGACTAGGAAGGTGATGGCGACGTGGCGCTCTCCAACCGGCGCTCCCGCAACGGCAGATCGGCTTCCGTAGGATCCCGCCCGGCACAGGCACCACAGCGACAGGCCGAGACTGGCCAGCCGATGCAACCAGCACAGCCAGGCCGGCGTACCCGGCCGACGCTTGCCGAGATAGCAGCCGAAGCCGGTGTCTCGCTGCCCACGGTCTCCAAGGTCGTGAACGGGCATGCCGATGTCGCTGCCAGCACGAGGGCGCGGATAGAGCAGCTGCTCGGCGAGCGCAACTACCGGCACCCGGGCATTCGCAGAGGGCGGCACGCGGGCCTCATCGACGTGGTGTTCGCCGGGCTGGACAGCCCGTGGGCGGTCGAAATCCTGCGGGGAGTGGAGGACTGGTGCTCGGCCCACGGCATAGCCGCCGCCGTCTCCTCCGTTCGGCACGGCAGCGCCAGGCCCGCTAGCTGGACCAGCGCGCTGGCCAGCCACGACACCGACGGCGTCCTCTTGGTCACCTCGGAGCTGACGGCCGACCAACTGAGCCAGCTGCGCAACGAAGACATCCCGCTGGTGGTCATCGACCCGGTCAACCTGCCGGAGCCAGACCTGCCGGGCGTCGGCGCGACCAACTGGTCCGGTGGCCTCGCGGCCACCGAGCACCTGATCGGCTGCGGCCACACCCGCATCGCCGCCATCGGCGGTCCGGAGAACTTTCTCTGCAGCGTCGCCCGTATCGACGGTTACCGGTCGGCGCTTGAGCGGGCGGGCCTGAAGTACGACCCCGCGCTCGTCAGGCATGGCGACTTCGAGCACGAGGTCGGGTTCGTGCGTGCGGAGTCGCTGCTCGAACTCGCCCAGCCGCCCACTGCCATCTTCGCTGGCAGCGACCAGCAGGCCCTGGGCGTGTACGAGGCGGCCCGCCAGCGCGGCCTGCGCATCCCGCAGGACCTGAGCGTCGTCGGCTTTGACGACCTGCCGATGTCCCGGTGGTACTCACCTCCGCTGACGACGATCCGCCAGCCGCTCGCCGAGATGGGCAGGCTCGCCGCTGAAATGCTCGACTCTCTCGTCGAGGGCCTCACGCTGGCCAGCCGCCGACTGGAGCTCGCAACCGAGCTCATCGTACGGGGATCGACGGCTCCGCCGAGCTGACCGGCCATTTTCCTCACAGCCCGTGCCTTCGGGCGCCTGACAATTGAGACGAGGCATCCATAATGCGGACTCGGCCTCCAGCCGGCCAGCACCCGTCCCCGGCGATCACCAGCGAACCGTGGCGTGATCCGGCGCGTCCAGTCGCCGAACGCCTCGCCGACCTTCTTGGCCGCATGACGCTCGCCGAGAAACTAGCTCAGCTTGTCGGGGTCTGGGTCGCGGCAGTCGGAGAAGACGACGACCAAGTCGCACCGATGCAGAGCGAGTTCGCCGAGACCGCACCACTGGACGAGCTCATCGCGACCGGGGTCGGTCAGCTCACCAGGGTGTTCGGCACGGTGCCCATCGCACCAGCGGCCGGCGTGCAGGCACTGGCCAGGCTGCAGCGGCAGGTCATGGCCGCAAGCCGGTTCGGCATCCCGGCGATAGCGCACGAAGAGTGCCTGACCGGGCTGGCGGCCTGGACCGCGACCATCTTTCCCACCCCGCTCGCGTGGGGCGCGTCGTTCGACCCGGACGCGGTCCGTGAGATGGCGGCAGCGATCGGTCAGAGCATGCGTGCCGTCGGTGTACACCAAGGGCTGGCACCGGTGCTCGACGTCAGCCTCGACCCGCGCTGGGGACGAGCCGAGGAGACGATCGGCGCGGACCCGTACCTGGTGAGCATGATCGGCACCGCCTATGTGCAGGGGCTCGAGGCGTCGGGCATTATCGCGACGCTCAAGCACTTCGCCGGCTACTCGGCGTCGCGGGCGGGCCGCAACATGGCGCCGGCTGACATCGGTGCGCGCGCCCTAACCGACGTTATCTTGCCGCCGTTCGAGATGGCGATCCGTGATGGCGGCGCGCGTGCCGTGATGCCCTCCTACACGGCCGTCGACGGTATTCCCAGCCATGCCGACCGCGAGTTGCTCACCACCAGGCTCCGCGGCAACCTCGGATTCGCCGGCACCGTCGTGTCGGACTACTTCGGCGTGTCGTTCCTGGAGACAGTGCATGGCGTCGCGGGCTCACCCGCTGAGGCCGCGGCCATGGCGCTTGCATCCGGAGTGGACACGGAGCTCCCGCACCGGCGCTGCTACGCGGCTCCGCTGGCCGAAGCGGTGCGTTCCGGCGTTGCTCTCGAGGGCCTGGTAGACATGGCGGCGGCACGGGTACTCCGGCAGAAGTTCGACCTCGGCCTGCTGGACCCCGGCTGGGTGCCAGACCACGACGGCGCCAGCATCGATCTCAATCCGGCCGAGCACCGGCAACTGGCTCGGCTGCTGGCCGAGGAGTCAGTTGTGCTGCTGGCGAACGACCAGCACGTGCTGCCGCTCCGCGCCGCCGCCCGGCTTGCCATGGTCGGCCCGCTGGCCGACGAGCCGCAGGCGGGCCTCGGCTGTTATACCTTCCCCAGGCACGTGGGCTACCGCTATCCGGAGATAGGCACCGGAGTTCCCTTGGAGTCGCTGCTCGCCGCACTCCGCGAGGAGCTTCCCGACGCGGCCATCAGTCACGCTCACGGCTGTGACGTCCGGTCAGCCGACCGGTCCCGCATCGCTGACGCCGCAGCATGCGCGGCCGCCGCCGAGGTTGCCATCGTGGTGCTCGGCGACGAGGCGGGGCTGTTCGGCAGGGGTACCTCCGGCGAAGGCTGCGACGCGCCCGACCTGCACTTGCCAGGCGTCCAGGAGGAACTGCTCGACGCCGTGCTCGAAACTGGCGTGCCCGTAGTGCTCGTCCTGATCACCGGCCGGCCTTACGCTATCGGCGGCGCCGCGGGTCGACTCGCTGCGGCAGTCCAGTCCTTCTTCCCGGGCCAGGAGGGCATGGGAGCCATCGCGCGGACCCTATCCGGCCAGGTAAGTCCGTCCGGCAAGCTCCCTATCGAGATGCCAGCCAGCAGTTCCGTACAGCCAGCGTTCTACCTGCGCACCCGGCCCGCCGGGAACAGCACCGCCAGCGCGGTAGACCCGACGCCGCTATTCGCGTTCGGCCACGGACTGTCGTACACGAGCTTCGAGTACTCGCACCTGTCGCTCGCTGGCCCCGAGGCGGCCGGCAGGATGGCGACCGACGGTGCGACGGACATCGGCTGCAGCGTGCGTAACTCGGGCGAGCGGGCAGGCGCCGAGGTTGTCCAGCTCTACCTGCGTGACCCGGTTGCGCAGGTGACGCGTCCGGTCCAGTACCTGGCCGGGTTCGGTCGCGTGGCGCTGGAACCAGGCGAGACGCGGCGCGTGACGTTCAGCTTGCACGCCGACAGGACGGCGTTCGCCGGCCGGTCAGGCCAGCGCGTCGTCGAGCCCGGACGCATCGACGTGCTGATCGGCTCGTCGGCGACCGACATCCGGCTCACTGGAACGCTGACGATGCACGGGCCGGAGCGAGTAGTCGGCCCGGACCGGGTGCTCAGCACGCCTGTCGTCGTGTCGGCCCCAGGCACGCAGGACTGATGCACCAGCCGACCCGGTGGATGTGAGCTTGGTGGGGGTATAGCACCACCCAGGTCACTTTCACCATTGGCGAACAACCCACCCCAGGCGCGGATACGGCGGTTGCACGAGATTCTTCGCAGGTCGCCTATCCGGGGGGACCGCCGCAGCCACCCAGACCGCCGCAGTTGCTCCGTTATGCCCGTCCTGGCAGTCTTTCCGTCGTGCCCGGCCGCCTGTCCGTTCCCGTGTCAGTGCTCGACCTGTGCCCGGTTCCGACCGGCGAATCGACCGGCGAGGCGCTACGCCGCAGCCTCGACTTGGCCCGGCACGCCGAACGATGGGGCTTCACGCGGTACTGGGTCGCCGAGCATCACAACATGCCGGGTATCGCAAGCTCGGCGCCTGCGGTCCTGGTGGGCCGCCTCGTTTCGGCCACGTCCGCGATGCGTGTCGGCTCGGGCGGTGTGATGCTTCCCAACCACGCGCCGCTGACCGTGGCCGAGCAGTTCGGCACGCTCGAGGCCATGCACCCGGGACGGATCGACCTGGGGATCGGGCGTGCTCCCGGCACTGACCGGGCGACGGCGCGCGCGCTGCGGCGCGCCGCGGACGGGCTGCCGCCAGCGGATTTCGCCGCTCAGCTGGCGGAGCTGCGGGGCTACTTCGACGGCCAGGCCACAGCGGACGGCTCACTCGGACAGATCCGTGCTATCCCGGCGGAAGGCAACGAGCCGGCCATGTGGCTGCTCGGATCCACCGGTTACAGCGCCGAGCTGGCAGGCCTGCTCGGCCTGCCGTTCGCCTTCGCTTACCACTTCAGCGCCGCCAACGCCAAGCCCGCACTGGCCCTGTACCGCCAGACCTTCAGGCCCTCTGCGCAGCTGGCGGAGCCGTACAGCATCGTCAGCGTGTCCGCGCTGTGCGCCGAAGATGGCGAGACAGCGCACTGGCTGCACGGATCGTCGCGCCTGTCCTCGCTGCGTCTTCGCAGCGGGCGGCCCTCCACGCTGCCGAGCCCTGACGAGGCCGCGGGGCGTTCCTACTCAGCAGCCGAGCAGACAGTGATCGCCGAGGCGACCGCGTCGCACGTCGTTGGTGACCCTGGCACGGTGATCGACCTGCTGTGCGAGGTCGTCGCGAGTACCGGTGCCGACGAGCTGATGGTGACGACGAGCACGTTCGCCCACGGCGACCGCCTCACAAGCTATGAGTTGCTCGCCCAGGCCGCAGGCCTGGGCGAGCAACTGAGCACTAGCCCCGCTGACCCTCGTTCCCGCGGTAATTCCTGAGCATGTCCGCCATGCCGGAGGTCCCCTTCAGGCCAGGGATTCCGCCGAAGGTCTGCTTCTGGTGCGGATAGTTCACCGGGTCCGGGGACACCGACTGCACGCTGTCGGCTGAGCACACGGCCGCGGGGTCGAATTGTGCGGTGCCAGTGAGCACTTGCAGCAGCGACTCCGACGGCGGGCTGATCGCCGGGCCGATGACGTCCGAGCTCGTCGGGATAGCCGACGGCGGTACGGCGAAACGGCCGCGCACCGGGGAAGGCAGCAAGACCTCCCGCAGGTTCCGCGCATACTGGTCACGGGCGGTCAGTGGCGTGAGGCCGAAGGTCGACTCGATCAGCGCGAGGCTGGAGCAGTGCTCGAACGGGCCCTCGTGCACAACCCGGCGGGGCAGTGCCAGGTTCGACACGACGATGCCGGGAACCCGGAAGCCCAGCTGCTTGTAGTTCGGAATGAGCTGGCCGTCCGTCGGCGTGGTGCTGTCGCCCGCATGCATCACGTTGGCGGGGTTGGTGTTATCGATGACCTGCGGCGGTGGCACGTGGTCGTAGAAGCCGCCCCACTCGTCGAACGTCACGATGAACACCGTGTCGTCGAGGTAGCCGTTGTCGGCAAGCGCGTGGTAAGCGTCTGCGATAAACCGCTCGCCGAGGCGGATGTCGCCGAGCGGGTGGTCGTCGCCGGAGGTCCCGGTCCCCTCGTCATCGAAGGCGGGGTCGATGTAGCACACGTTCGGCAGCGTGCCGTTCTGGCAGGCCGCGACGAACGACGTGCCCGCGGACAGGGCGGCCGTGGAGGCGTCGGCGTCGGCGAAGGGGTGGAAGAACGCCTGGTACTTAAACGTTGCACCCGGCTCGATCGCGGGATTGGCCCACAGGGCGAGGAACGGCGAATCCCGATAGTAGTAGCCGCCCGTCGGGATGCCCTGCGTGTTGGCGATCGGGGAGAGCTGATCCCAGATGGTCGGCAGGACCGACGCCACCTCGGAGTTGTGGTCCCGGTCGGTCTGACCTGCGTGCTGGTAAAAACGGTTGGGGAACGTCTCTCCCGCGAACGCGCAGAAGTAGCGGTCCAGCGTGGTGTAGTTCTCGGCGAGCGCGCCGATGACCGGCAGGTCGGGCAGGGACTTGCGGGTGCCGTTGCGGTTGAGGTTGGTGTAGTAGCCGATCGGGAACGTGTTCGCCGCCGCCAGGGTCACGCCAGGATTGCCGGGCGGCGTGGTCGGCCGCTGCAGGAAGCCGTCCATCTTGCCGTAGTTGTGCTCGACCAGCCAGCCTTCCCAGCTGTGGTCCGGGTCGCTGTACCCGCAGCCCTGGAAGTCCGGGGCGAGCGGGTAGTTCGGGTAGGTGTTGCCGTCGACCGCGGACACGAACGTCAGGTCGTGGCGGCCGTCCGCACCAGGCAACCAGCCGAGGAAGTGGTCGAACGAGCGGTTCTCCATCATCAGGATGACGATGTGACGGATGCCCGAGGAGCCGTCGGCGCGAACCGTGCTCGAGGCGTTGGCGACGGCCTGGCTGAGCAGGTCCGCGCCGGTGATGGCGAGGCCGGAGGAAGCGGCCGAAATCATTAGGAACTTACGACGAGACAGCATTAAACGACATTAGGCCGCCTAGGCAGATCACAGTTGTCCGATAGCCCGATGACTGTTGAAGGTACGGAGAATTTTTTGGCGCTGCGGAGCCGATCAGGCGCTGCCTTCCGTGTCAGTGCGTCTCCGGGAGAGAGCCGTCTGGGTGGCCCGCGCGACTGTCGTGGCTCCGCTGGTAAGCGCTCGCCGCCACGGTACGACACCGTCGATCTCTATCTCCAGGGAGAAACTGAGGAACGTCCTGATCAGCACGATCAGCCCCAGCACCAGGACATTCTTGACGCTCGGCGCAACCGCGACGGTCCTGAGCAAGTCCGCGGCGACGAGGACCTCCAGGCTGAGGAGGAGGCTACCGCCGAACGCCTCGCGCAGCGCGGCGTAGGCAGGCTGCGACGAGCCCGACCGCCGCCACGCCAGTATGGCAAGGACCAGCGACCACACCACTCCCACCACCAGTATCAGCGCGCCAAGGGCCTCGAAGCCCTGCGCCACGTGATCCATTGCCGTGCTGAACGAGGACGCGTCGGCAGAATGTGACGACTCCAGCGGCGTCAGCGTCATCAGCTGGCTCTCCCCGTCCGGCCCGGCTACTCATCGATGATGAGGACCGTCTTGCCGATCACTTTGCCGCCCTCTACCGCCCGGTGGGCGCTGGCCGCCTCCGCCAGCGGGAACGTGGCGCCGACGACCACCCGGAGGTCGCCGGCGTCGAACTGATCGAAGGCTTGCTCCAGGATCCGCCGCTGCCGCTCCCGGTGGTCGACCCAGCCGAAGACCGAGGGCGCAGGCATCCAGGTGAAGGACACCCGCAGGTTCCGGTTGTGCATCACGGCGATGGCCTCATCCGCCCACGGGCTCTCGACGTTGGACACCAGGTCGCCGTACGGCCGCACCAGCGAGAAGCTCCCGGTGAACGTGCGGCCGCCAACGGTGTCGTGGACGATGTCAGCCCCGTCCATCCCGGCCCACGCGCGCAGTCTCGCTCCGACGTCCTCACGCGTGTAGTCGATGCACAGCTCAGCGCCCAGTGACGTGGCGAGCTCGGTCTTAGGTCCGGGTGTCACCGTGGTTGCCACCCGGGCTCCCGCGATCCTGGCGATCTGAACCGACATGTGACCGACCCCGCCGGCCCCCGCCTGAATCAGTGCCCGCTGTCCGTTGCTGACACGCGCGCGTTCCCGCATTGCTTCCCAGGCCGTAATGGTGACCAGCGGCGCCGCGGCCGCCTCCGCGAACGACAGCCGCTCCGGCTTGCGCGCGACATAGCGCTCGTCGATGACCTTGACTTCCTGATAGGTGCCCGGCGTCGCGCCGAAGCCGCCCTCGCACAGGTAGACCTCATCGCCAGGCCGGAACCGGGTCGCCGCGGCGCCCGTCGCCTCGACAATCCCGGCACCGTCCCAACCGAGCACGGCCGGGGGAGTACCGCGGATGAGTCCGCTCGCGCGGATCTTGCAGTCGACTGGGTTGATACCCGCCGCCTTGAGCCGGATCCGGACGTCGTGGTCGCCGCTGAGCTCGGGCTCGGGCAGGTCGACCGGCTGCAGCACGTCCGGGCCGCCAGGCGCCGTCATCACAACCGCGCGCATTCGCCGACCTCCGATCCGGCCGATTGTCAGAGTTCCCGACGCTGACGATGCCCGGGCTGCAGGCTGATGACACGCCTAGGGCGCACCCTGCTAGTTTCGCGGCCTACGAAGCTCAGCGGGGTGGGGGCCCTTTTGAGCCTGATAAGCGCCAATTCCGCGACGGCATGCTCTGGCCCACCTCGATCAGGTGGCCGTCGGGGTCACGGATGTAGGCGCGGATCTCCCCGCCGTGGTCCTTCGGCTCGGTCAGGAACTCGGCGCCCCTCGCCGACCACTCCGTGTAGACCTGGTAGATGTCGGCGACCCGGAGATTGATGAAGGCGCTGGTCAGGTCGGGATCAGCAGGCGGTGCCAGGGTCACGGCGGGCTTGTCGTCCGTAGGGCCACCGCCGTCGTTGAGTATGAGCCAGCTGTTGGCGATCTTCATGACCACCGGATCGCGGGCCGCCAGCACCCTCGCACCGAACACGGACCGGTAGAACTCACGTGACCGGTCCTGATCAGATACCACGAGGAAATGCGTCACCACGAAGCCAGTCTGCGGGGCGGGGAACTCCAGGTCGTCGCCGGACATCTGTATCCTCCAGTCGAATCGGGTCGTTACACCCGCCGGTCCCGGCCCACCCAGAACGGCGCCCGCAGCGATGCACGCAACAGTCTCCCGGCGGCGCTCCTGGGGAGCGAGGGAACGAGGGTCACGCCGGTCGGGCACTTGAACCCGGCCAGCCGATGCCGGGCATACCCGATCAGCTCGGCCGTGAACTGATCACCGGTGTACGGGCCGGTACGTGGCACAACTACGGCGTGCACGGCCTCGCCCCAACGGTCGTCGGGGATGCCGATGACGGCCACGTCGGCGACCGCCGCGTGACCGGCCAGCACCGCCTCCACCTCGCCAGGGAACACGTTCTCGCCGCCCGTAACGATCACGTCACGTAGCCGGTCGACAATTGTCAGGTAACCTCGCGAGTCGATCGTCCCGACGTCGCCAGTCCGGTAGAACCCGTCGGTCGTCAGCGCCGCGTTCGTGGCCCCCGGATCACCCCAGTAACGGGGTAGCGGCGCCCCGCCGCGGACCTGGATCTCATCTCGCTCTCCGAGCCTCACCTCCCAGCCAAGTGATGGCCGGCCGGCCGTGCCCAGCAGCCCGCGTGCGGGATCGTGGTCGGCGGGCGACAGCGCGCTGATCGGCAGCGGACCGGTCTCCGTGCTGGCGTAAATCTGCCGGAACCGGCAGCGAAGCACGCTGACTGCCTGCGCCAGGACATCGGGCCTGATCGGCGACGCGCCGTAAATGATCTCGGCGAGGCTGGACAGGTTCGGCTGCCGCGCGCGCGAGCTGACCTCCGCCGTCAGTACCTGGATCAGTGTCGGCACCAGCAGCGTCAGCTGGATCCGGCGGGCGGCCAGTTCGTCCACAAAGCTGACGGGTTCGAAGCTGCGCTGAAGGTGCAGATGACCACCGGTCAGCAGTACGCAGGCGACATGCGCGATCGTGCCGGGATGGTACAGCGGCAGGGGGCACAGGTGCCGTGCGCCAGGCTGCGCCTCTGGCACCTCCAGCTTCATGAACGTCGCAGCCGTGATCAGCTGCTGATGGGTCTGCGGCACTAGCTTGGGCATGCCAGTCGTGCCGCTGGTGTGCACCAGCACGGCCGGCTCCGAGCCCCGGAGCCGGCCGGCGGGCCATGGCGGGAGAGCGCGGGCGCCAGGTGTCCCTGCTATGTCCGCGCCGGTCATCAACACGGGAACGGGGTAGTCGAGCCCCGCGGCAGCCTGCTTGGCCGCGGTCTCGCTATCCTCATCGGCCACGATCGCGACCGGCTCCATTGCTCTCAACAGCGCAGTCATCTCCGGCAGAGCGAGCCGCCAGTTGACTGCGGCGGGAAGCGCGCCGGCCCGGAGCAAGCCAGTCATCGCGGTCAGCCAGCCAACCTGGTTGCGAGCGATGATGGGGACCACATCGCCGGCTCCGATGCGTGCTGCGGCGAACTCCGCAGCACGCCGGTCCGTCGCTACGGCTAGTCCCGCATAGGTCAGTTCGCCGCCGGCGTGATCACTGATTGCGATGGTGTCCGGCGTGACAGCAGCACGCCACGCAACTACATGGATGAGAGACAGCACTGTCGGTCAGACCCGGACGCTGGCGTGTTCCGCGGCAGTCTTGATAAGCCGCATGCCCCGGACGTGGGTAGAGAACTCCACGGTCCGCCTCATGTCAGAGCAGGCCAGCGCTAGGTGGCTAACACGGCCGAACTCGAACGCCTCGTTGCGCCACTCCATGCAACACTTTCCCGAGTCTTGGGTCTTGGAGACCATTCCGGGTGACTATGTATCTGCCTTCCTTCCCGACATGCCTCCGGTGTTTGGAGTCGGCCCGTCCCCGCAGCTAAATCTAGGCTTCTGTTCGGCTATCCGCCAGATACCCGCCGCACACGTAAGTTGGGGACCATCCCGCCCCCGGGTTCAGTAACCGGTTGACCAGGAGCGGCAGCGGTTTAGTCAGGGCCAGTAGCGAGGCGCGCGCATCCAGTGGGCCGAGGCTTATTCGCCCACGTTCCCGTCGATGGCTTCGCGAAGCAGGTCAGCATGGCCGGCGTGGCGCGCCGTTTCCTCGATCAGGTGGAGCAGTACCCACCGCAGCGAGAAATGCCGGCCATCGCGGAGCGTCAGCACGGACTGCTGATCGAGGCTGGCCGCCGCAGCCATCGCCTTGCGGCTGCGGTCGCAGGCATCCCGGTAGCGCTGGCGCAGATCCTCCGGCTCGAGCGTGACGGCGGTACGAAACTCCCAGTCAGGGTCGGCGTCCCAGTCGGTTCCGGCCCACGGCTCGCGCCTCGCGAGGCCGAGGAAGCGGTACTCCATCCAGGTCTCTTCCACGAGCGCGAGATGGTAGAGCAGGCCCGCGAGGGTGAGCGAGGACGGAGCATGCTGGTAGGCGAGCTGCGCTGAGTCCAGGCCCTCGGTCTTGGCGAGCACCGTCGCGCGCTGGTAGTCCAGGTACTGGGCAATCAGCTCGGCTTCCGCGGCAGCCGGATCCGGGTCGAGCCGCATCAGCTCACTCGCCCGAGAAAGTCGAGCACGCGCTGCGTTAGCAGGGCGGCGGCTGCCTCGTCGTAGGACGGGAGGCTGCTGTCGGCGAACAGGTGGCGATCGCCCGGGTACAGGAACAGTTCGGCGTCCTTCGCCGTCGCGACGAGGTCCTTCGCGGCATCCAGGTCACCCTCTCCGGCGAAGAACGCGTCGGAGTCCATCCCGTGGATCTGGACCGGCACATCGGGCGGCCACTCGCTGCCGAACTCTGAGACCGGCACGCACGACTCGAACAGCAGGGCTCCTCTCGCGCCGGGCCGCGTCTGCGCCAGCATCTGCGCGGGTAGCACTCCCAGCGAGAAGCCGGCGTAGACCATCTCGGCCGGCAGCGCCTCGGCGGCGGCCCGGCCGCGCTCGATGATGGTGTCGAACCCAGTCTGCTCGGCGTAGCCGACGCCGTCCTCGACGCTCGCGAAGGTCTTGCCTTCGAACAGGTCAGGGACGGTCACCTGATGGCCAGCGCTGCGCAGCCGCTCAGCGAACTGGACAATGCCGTCAGTGCGGCCCTGGGCGTGGTGGAACAGGACGACGTCACTCATAACTACTCCTTAGCCGACTCGGGAACCCTAGCGACACCGAAGGCTAGCGCCAGATCCGGACGATCTCCGTCCGGCTTTAGCGCGCAGCGAGGCAATAGCCTTCTACAGCCAGCACCTCGGCTTCCTGGAGGTCATGCATCCTGCGCCGGCCTTCGCCATGATGTCGCGCGGGGACGGCTGGACCGGTTCTCGATCGAAGTCAGTGACCTGGAGGGCCTCGTCGAGCGCCTCAGGCAAGGCGGTGCGCGCTTCCGGAACGAGATCGTGGCCGGGGTCGGCGGCAAGCAGATCCTGGTAGAGGACCCGTCGGGCAACCCGGTGGAACTGTTCGAGCCGACTATCAACGAGGCACGACTGTCGCCCGGCTCGTCGTGACAGCCGCACCGGCCTCCGGCTGACGACCCGTGCTCATGCGGCCACGAACGTGTGTCGCATCTCGCCGATGCCCTCGATGTAGCTGGTGAGCACGTCGCCTGGCGCAAGCCAACGCTGCGGATTACGGCCCATGCCGACGCCGCTCGGCGTGCCGGTGAAGATCAGGTCGCCAGGCAACAGCGGGGTGACGGCGGACAGTTGCTCGATCAGGTCGCGGACGCTGAAGATCAGTTCGCTGGTGCGGCCCTTCTGCATCTGGACGTCGTTGACCGAGCAGCCGAGTTCGAGGTCGTCCGGGTTGCTGAACTCGTCCGGCGTGACCAGCCACGGTCCGACCGGGCCGAAGCCCGGGTATGACTTGCCGAGGCTGAACTGGGGCGGATTGCCGGCCAGCTGGGTGATCCGTTCCGACACGTCCTGGCCGACCGACAGCCCGGCCACATAGTCCCAGGCCGAACTGGCCGGTACGTGGGCGGCGATCCGCCCGATGATGACAACAAGCTCGACTTCCCAGTCAGTGTGGCCGCCGGGCGGCAGGGTTATCTCGCCACGCGGACCGGTGATGCAGGACGGGAATTTAGTGAATATCGGGGGAGCGGTCTCCGGATGAGCGAGGCCCGACTCGGCCACGTGCTCGCTGTAGTTCAGCCCGACTCCGAAAACCTGCCGCGGGGACGGCGATGGCGAGCCAAGCGACTCGGTGGCGATCGGTACCGGCTCCGGCAGAGTCGCTGACGCCGCCCAGCCCGCGAACTCCTCCCAGCGTGGATAGACCGCCGCCGGGTCAGGTCCGAACTGACCGCCGCTCGCCGTTTGCACGTCGACGGCGCCACCACCGGAGATCAGGCAAAGTCGCTGGCCAATGGTCGCTATGCGCATGAATCCCTGCTTCCTCGTCTCAGCGGGCTCGCGTCCGCTTCCCTGGCTCAATCGTGCCCCCGTCCCCCCAGCCGAAGTACATTGCGGGCAGCTAACTAGCCGAAAGCAGCCGCCGCAGAGACCGCCATACTTCCAGCTGGCAGGCCAGCCGTAGTTTCATTGACTGAACAACGAGGAGCCCGCCATGACTGGCTGCGTCTGCATCATCAATCGGCCAGGCAACGCGCCTAGCACCAGCAGCGGCAGCTGACCGATGCCTTCCGGGCACGCATTGCCGCTCTACGCGCTGGCGAGCTGGCTGCTGACCGAGTTTCTGGGCGCGCTGATGGTCAGGAGCTGGATCGCGGGCGGCGGTATGCGCGCTTCGCGGCAGCGGCCCGCGCGACCAGACGCGATGTCCTTGCCGGTACTGGCCGGGCACGCCGGGCTGAACCTGGCAGGACTCGTTTGCTGGATCTGCTTCGTGCTCTCCGGGGCAGGCGCGCTGGCCTGGCTAGCGCTCGCCTTCATGGCTCCAGCGATTGGCCTTGGCATCTCGACAGTCACGATCTGGACTCCCTATCCGGGCGGCCAGCGCGACACGGGCGGCTCCGAAGAACCCGCCCCGGCAGAGTCCGCCGCAGCCGAACCCGGCTCGCCGGAATCCAGCGCGGCGGAATCCCGGTCAGCCACGCTCCCCGCACAGCCAGGTGTCATGCCGGAGCACGAGCTCAGGCGGAGGCTAGCTGACGATGAGCTCGCTGCTCAGCTCGTTGACGAGCTGCTGAGCCGTAACTTCGCCAGGCCCTCAACCAGGACAGTGAATCTGAGCCTGCGCCCGCTTATCCCGCTCGGCCACGGCGTGCTGGCGATCGCCACGTTTCTGCTTGCCGTGCTAGCCGCAATCGCCACCGTCTGATACTGGTCCCGGCGGTCGCGAAGCTAGGTGCCGGCCTGAGCCGTCCGCTGGCGCTCCTGGTCTCACTTGACCTGCTCGGTCGCAGCGTGTCGCTCCAGGGTCCGGGCACCAGCTAGCCCACCAGCGCGGATCGCAGCGCCGCCAGATCGGGCGCACCGACGCCGTGCGCGGTGAGGTATCCGGACACCGATCCGCCGCCTGCCGCCCTGGCCCAGGCCAGTACATTCAGGATCAGGCCGGCCGGGCTGGAGAGCAGTTCAGCGGTCACGTTGGCGCGCAGGCCGGTGGCCGTCAACCTGCCGATCACCGCAGTGCTGTCCGGGTCGAGGTACACCGAGCTGAGCGAGTAGTCCACCCCGATCAGCTCGTCGGGAACGCCGAGGACGGCCAGCACCAGCGCGATCACGATGCCGGTCCGGTCCTGTCCCGCAGCGCAGTGCACCAGCGCGGGAAGCGCGAAAGGCGCGCACAATGCCCTGACCGCCGGCCCGATCGAGTCGCCGCATTCGCCGATCATGTACCGGTACTCCGCGCCCAGGTCGGTCATCGGGGGCAGCCTGGTCGGGTCACGGACAATCGGGGCGCGCACGATCCGGGCCGGCAGCCCCGCTGCGGCGCTCGGCTTCTGCTGCACCTCGATGTCCGCGCGCAGGTCCACGATCGTGCGCAGGTCAAGCGCGGCCAGCCGCGCGACGCCATGGCTGTCGAGCCGGTGCAGGCTGTCGGACCGGAACAAGGTCCGCCAGGCCACGCTACCGCCCGCATGCGTTGGGTAACCACCGACGTCACGCAGGTTGGAAGTGCCGTCCACCCGGACGTGCCGCCCGTCGGCCAGTGCGATGTCCTGGATCTCGCGTTCCGTGCGCCACGCAGTCCGCGTCAACTACCCGTTCCTCTCCGGTTTCGGGGGAAGCAGTGCCTCCTGCTGCGCGGTCAGCCTGAACGTGCGTTCGGGTCCGTGTGGCGGCGGCACACTATTGAGTATCTGACTGCCGAGTACCTGACTGCCGAGTACCTGGCTGCCTTCCTGGTTCAGCGAGACGGGACACTAGGCGGACCCGGGCCGGGTCCGCTGAGCCCGAAAATGTCAGTGCCTCTCGATACTATGAGCGAAAGCCAGTCAGGAGCGGGACCGACGGCAGCGGAGGGCGGTGACACGGATGACCGAGTTCGAGATGACAGGCTCTGGCGAGCTGGATCTGGGGCTGCCCGAATCCGCGCCCTTCGAGCCGACGGCGGTGCAGCGGCGGTCCGCACCGCCGCCGGAAGCGGCCGAGACCGGTGCCGACCCCGAGTGGTCCGCCGACGAGTGGGTGGATGCCGGTTGGGTGCCTGGCGACTACGGCGACCCGGAAAGCGATCCAGACGATGAGCAGGCATGGCTGGCGAGCCTGCCAGCGGACGTGCGGGACGAGTTCCTGGCTGGCGCGTGGACCGGTGACGATGAGCTCATCCCGGCCGGGTTCGTACATCATCTGCGGGTCGGGCCGAGCGGTGCCGGGTTCGCGGCCGGCGGAGCGCTGGACACGCTGGCGCCCGGTCCCTGGCTGAGCGAGGCAGTGGCTGCCGCTGACGCCGACGGGCATCATCAGCTGGGCGAATCAGAGCTGATTGGCGTGTTGTGCGCGTGGCGTCGGATGTCGTCGTGGGCGGCCGCCGGGGAGGCCGCTGCGGTCCTGGCTCTGGACCGTCGGCGAGTCAGTCAAGCCGACGAGACCGGCAGAGCTCACCTCAGCGAGCATGTGGGTGATGAGCTAGCCGCGGCGCTGACGCTGACCGGCCGTTCCGCTGACCGGCTGCTGTCCCTTTCGCGCGGACTCGGGCGGCTGGAGGAGGTGCATGCCGCTCTCAAACGGGGCGAGATCGACTGGGCGAAGGCGTCCGTGTTCGTCGACGAGCTCGGGGTGCTGGCCAGCGATGAGGCCGCACAGGAGATCGCGGGACGACTGCTGGGCCGGGCCGGCGCAGGCGGATGGACGACCGGTCAGTTGCGGGCACGGCTGCGCCAGGCAGTGCTTTCCGCCGACCCCGATGCCGCGGCCCGCCGCCGGCGCGACGCCCGCGCGGACGCCGACGTTGAGTACTGGGATGAGTCGTCGGGCAATGCCGCGCTGGCCGGCCGGGAGCTACCGCCCGCCCAAGTCATCGCCGCGATGGCGCGACTTACCGCGCTAGCGCGCTGGCTCCACGCCAACGGCGCCGCCGGCACCATCGGTCAGCTGCGCGCCGCCGCCTATACCGCGCTGCTCGCCGGCCGACCGGTCGAATCACTGCTGCCCGGATTAACTCGCGACCGCCGCGAACCAGCTGCCGCTGACGGCAAGACCGGTGATGATGAGGCCGCGTACGGCCCGGGTGCCGGGAGCCCGAAGGCCGCCGCGCAGGGCCTAAGCGCCGACCCGCCAAGCACCGACCCGCCAAGCACCGACCCGTTGCTTCGCAGCGGTTCGTCGGGCTGGCCGACGATCACTGGAACGGTGCACCTGACGATGCCGATGTCCGCGTGGCTAGGCGGCGGGCAGCCCGGCGAGGTGGCCGGCCACGGCCCGGTCGACGCGGCGGTCAGCAGGGAGCTGGCCGCGCTGCTAGCTGCCAACCCGGGCACGCGCTGGTGCCTGACGGTGACCGGTCCTGATGGCCGGGCCGCCGGTCACGCATGCGCCAGCAAAGGCCCGGCGGCCGGCGAACCAGTGCCGCGCTGGGCTGCCGGACTGCGGGCCCGGCTCGGGCTGCTGGAGACCGGCGAGTGCAGCCACGCAACCGAGTCGCCCGCCTACCGGCCGCCCGCCCGGTTGCGGCACCTGGTCTGCGTCCGGCAACGGACCTGCTGCTATCCCGGGTGCCGCCGCGCCGCGGTCCGCTGCGACCTCGACCACACCATCCCGTACGACCAGGGCGGACGGACCTGTAGCTGCAACCTGGCGCCGTGCTGTCGTCGTCATCATCGCGCGAAACAAGCACCCGGCTGGCAGCTTCACCAACTGTCGCCAGGACAGATGACCTGGCGAATGCCTAGCGGCCGCGCGTACCAGACCGCCGGCGACCCGTATTCAGCCTGACCAGCGCGAACTGAGTAACCACGAGCTGACTAACTGCCTGTGTGCGTCAGGCCAGCCGGGGGATTACTTCAGCGGCAAGCCGCTCCGCCTGCTCGCCGTGGCTGAACATCGTCGTGAACAAGATGAGCTCAGCGCCAGCCTCGGCCGCCCTGGCAACCTCGGCTGCGCATTCGGCCGGCGTGCCCGCGACGCACGCCGCCTCGATGTCGGGCACTCGCCGGCCATAAAGCCGCTCCATCGCCTCATTGATCCGCAAGCGCGCTCGGCTCCTGTTGTCGTCCACCGCGATGTAGAGGCGCTTTGCGATAGGAAAGTCCGCTGGATCCCGGCCGTACTCACTCAGCGCTGCGCGCACTACCTCAACCTGGCCAGCGAACCGTTCTGTCGGCGTGGAACCCGCCCCGAAAAAGCCATCACCGAGCCGCACTGCCCGCCGCAGGGCCGGCTCTCCATTCGCGCCGAACCACAGCGGCGGGTACGGCTTCTGGACCGGCTTGGGCTCCATGGCCGCGTCGGTCAGCTGCCAGAACTCGCCGTCCAGGGTGACACTCGGCTCCGTCCAGAGCGCCTTCATCACTGCCAGGCCCTCGGTGAAGCGCGCGACATAGCGGTCGCCGCTGATCCCGAACGCGCCAAAGGGGCGGTACTTGCCGCCAGTCCCGACACCGACTTCGACTCGCCCCCCGCTGAGCTGGTCCAGCGTCGCGATGCTCTTGGCCAGGTGTGCGGGGCTGTGCAAGGTCGTCACGAAGACGACGCAGCCCAGCCGCAAGCGCTGCGTGCAAGCCGCCGCGTACGTCATCGTCTCGATCGGCCCGAGCTGCGGCGAGGCACTCAGCGTCGACTCCTGCGTCCAGCCACTGTCAAAGCCCAGTTCCTCGACCCGCGTGCAGTAGGTACGGAACGCGACTGGGTCAAACTCGCCGTCGCCATAGAACTGAGGTATCGAGATCGCGAAGCGCATAGCTCGCAATGCTAGCCCGGCCGGTTTACGCGTAGCAGGTCAGCGGGAGCCCCCCGTTGTAAGCCACCATGTCGGCCAGAGCCGCCCTGAGATCGACATCGGGCCGCCGCGGATCGAGATCACAATAGGCGCGGTGCAGGTTGCCCACGATGCGCTCGCTGTCCAGCCACCCTGCGTAGTCGCCCAGGTCCGTCTCGCGCGCAGCATCGAGCGGCGAAAGTCCGGCCTTCATGCCTTCCTGCGCAGTCTCCAGCACAAACGTCAGATAAGACACGACAGTGTCGATGAGCTCACGGCCGCACGGGCTCCCGTGGCCGGGCACGATCGTGCGCGCCGGGATCGGTGCCAGGACCGACCTGAGCACTTCAATCGCGCCGGTCACCGATCCCATCAGCAGGAACGGGGTTCCGCCGTTGAACAGCAAGTCCCCGCAAAACAGGACCTCCTGGCCGGGCAGCCAGACGAGGCAGTCATTGC
>Ga0335075_10005881_pt1 | contig 18979 bp, 18 predicted proteins | sample Lox_Sample_24_FD_206723 | JGI IMG/M metagenome (GOLD analysis project Ga0335075, IMG submission 206723) | Soil microbial communities from Loxahatchee National Wildlife Refuge, Florida, United States - Lox_Sample_2.4 | ecosystem: Environmental > Terrestrial > Soil > Wetlands | place: USA... | reverse complement strand
GGTGAACTCCGTCCCCGCGACCCTGGTCGGGCCGGGGGTCGTCCGGCAGGCCGGCACTCCCGAGATCGTGCTGCGCGACCCCGCGGCCGGGGGGCCGGCCGCCGCCGCGACCGCCGTCTTTCGGGAAGCGTTCGAGCGCGCGGGGCTTCCGCTTCGTCTGGTCGCGGACCTCGAGCGCGAACTCTGGCGGAAGGCGCTCGTGAACGCGGCGATCAACCCCGTGACCGCCCTCCACCGGGTGCCGAACGGGCGCCTGCGGGAGAGCCCGTACCGCGAGGAGGCGAGCGCCCTCCTGCGCGAGGCGCAGCGGGCGGCGGCCGCGGCGGGCTACGCGTTCTCCGATGCGGAAGCCGACCGAGAGCTGGACCGTGTCGTCCGGGCGACCGCCGAGAACCGCTCGAGCATGCTGCAGGACCGCGAGCGCGGCCGACCCACCGAGATCGAGGCGATCTCGGGGGAGGTCCTCGCCACCGCCGCCGCGCACGGCCTCGACCTGCCGAGGACCCGCGCGGTCGTCGAGCAGCTGCGGACGCCCGCGCCGGCGCCCCGGGCCGAATCTTCTTAGCCGCCGAACTCTCACCCCGGGGGATGGCGAAGCGCGGCATCGGGGACGTCGCGCTCCGGGGCCGACGGGTCCTCCTTCGGGTCGACTTCAACGTGCCGCAGGACGCGACCGGCCAGGTCGCCGACGACTTCCGGATCCGCGAGGCGCTCCCGACCCTGAACCACCTTCGCACCTCGGGAGCCCGCACGATCCTCCTGACCCACCTCGGGCGGCCGGGGGGCCAGCGGGACCCGAGGTTCTCGCTGAAGCCGGTCGCCCGCCGGCTCAGTTCGCTCCTCGGGCAGCCGATCCCGCTCGCGGACGACATCGTCGGGATCCATGCCCTCGAGCTTTCCGCGCGCGTCGAGAACGGACAGTTCCTGCTGCTCGAGAACCTCCGCTTCCTTCCCGGGGAGGAGGCGAACGACCCGGGGTTCGCGGCGCAGCTCGCCCGGCTCGGCGACGTCTTCGTGCAGGATGCGTTCGCGGTCCTGCACCGTGCCCACGCCTCGACCGTGGGCGTCCCGCAGCGCCTGCCGTCGGTCGCCGGCCTGCTCGTGGAGCGCGAGGTCCGGTCCCTGACCCCGCTCGTCACGAACCCGGCCCATCCGTACGCCGCGATCGTCGGAGGCGCGAAGGTCTCCGACAAGCTCCCCCTGCTGTCGAGCTTCTGCGGACGGGCCGACACGATCGTCATCGGGGGCGCGCTCGCGTTCCCGTTCCTCGCCGCCGACGGGCACCCGACCGGCACGAGCCCGATGGACCCCGCGCTCCTCCCCGCGGTCGCGCAGTTCCGGGACCGGGCGGCCGCGGCCGGCACGCGACTCGTGCTCCCGACCGACCTCGTGGTCGACCGGCCCGGGGGCGCTCCCGAGGTCGTCTCCGCGGACGCGGTCCCACCGGACGCCGCCGCCCACGACATCGGTCCCGCGACCCGCGCGCGGTTCCGCGAAGCGCTCGCCGGCACGCAGACGGTCTTCTGGAACGGGCCGCTCGGGCAGACCGAGGACCCCCGGTTCGCCGCCGGGACCCGGGAAGTCCTCGGGGCGCTCGCCGCGCTCCCGGGGTATCACGTCGGAGGCGGCGGGGATTCCCAGCGGGCCGCGCAGGAGCTCGGCGTCCTCGGAGGGTTCCAGTTCATCTCGACCGGTGGCGGTGCGTCGCTCGAGTTCGTGCAGGGGATCCAGCTGCCCGGCCTCGCGGTCCTGCCGGACGCGTAGGGCCGCGGCGGCCCGCCGCCGCGGAGGACCGGTCGAGCGTCGTCGTGAGGTAGGCGAGGTAGGAGGGGGCGGCGCGGGGAACGTCCAGTTCCACGATCTCGGGCACGGAGTAGGGGTGTCCCTCGGCGAGGAATCGGAACAGCGCCCCCACCCGCTTCGGGACCGTCTTCAGCAGGACGAGCGCCTCCGGCTCGCTCACGAGGCGCCCCTTCCAGAGGTACCGCGAGTCGACCGCGACCACGTTGCCGCACGCGGCGAGGCCCCGGGTCACGGCGCCGGCGACCGCGTCGAGGGCCCGTTCGCGGTTCGGGTAAGTGGTCATCACGAGGCGCATCGGGCCCCGCGCCCACTCCGGGTCCGCCGGATACGGGCTCATCCGCCGGCCCCGACCCGGACCGGGTCGCCGGTGGAGAAGTCGAGGCTGAGGAGGTCGAGGGTCGCGAGGTCGACGACCGCCGCCCGGGCCGGGACCGGCGTGATGTTCCGCATCCGCTGGTACTCCGTCTCCGCCTGCCACGTCGACGCGTTGAGGAGCAGCACCCCGCGGTAGCGGTCCGCGCCGTAGGTGTGGACATGGCCCGTGACGAGGATGTCGGGCGCGGGGTCGACGACGAGCCCGTCGCGGGGCAGCGGCGCGAGCGGGGTCCGGTCCCCGTAGATCGGGGCGAGGTGGCGCATCTGGAGCATGCGCTTCATCACCTCGGTCGGCCGAGCGTAGGCGGTGCCGGGGAGCGCGGGGATCAGGTCGTCGAACGACCGTCCGTGGTACGCCTCGACCACGACCCCGTGGAGCGCGAAGGTCGACGGGTTCGCGAGCGAGTGCACGTTCTCGGGAAGGGAGGCGCGCAGCGCGGGCGGGAGCGCGGGCTGCGGCTCGGCCGGGCAGACCGCGTCGTGGTTCCCGGGGACGACGACGATCGAGAGGCGCGACGGGAGCTCGGCGAGCCGGCGGCCGAGCTCCGCGTACTGCTCGACCACGTCCGGGATCGCGAGGTCGCGTTCCTGGTTCGGATAGACCCCGATCCCGTCCACGAGGTCGCCGGCGACCACGACGTGGTCGACCTCGGCCGCGACCTCGGAGAACGGACCCTCTCCGCGGAGGAAATCGACGAGATGCCCCCAGCTCTCCGCGAGGAACGAACGGCTCCCGACGTGAAGGTCCGAGAGAAAGATCGCGCGGCGGCGCCGGGCGGCGCGCCCGACGGTCCGCGTCGCCGGAATGTCCGGACGTTCGACGTGGGCGGCCCGGGGAAGCTTGCCGGGCTCGTGGGCGAACTGAAGCCGAAGGCCGACGACCTCGTCGGAGAGGTACGTCGCCTGGGCCGCCGGGGAATCTTGAGGAACCAGCACTTCGATCGACCCGCTCTCGTCGTCGACCGTCAGCACCAGGTGGTGGCGCTTCGCGGTGGTGCGGACCTCGCGGACGAGCCCGATGACCGAGGCCGGCCCATCCCCGGGGCGCAGCGCGGAGATCGGGCGCAGGTTCGAGAGCTCGGGCCGGCCCCTTAGGAACCGCGCGAGCGACCGGTAGCGGGAGTGGAAGAGCGCCGAGTAGGAGGCGAGGGCGTCGGACGCGACGGGCGGGCCCTCGAACCCTTCCCGGAGCAGCGCGTACGGCACCTCCGCCCGGACGTCGTGCGGACGCGCGGCGGGGCGCAGCTCCGCGGTCGCGCTCGCCCGGGGGGCGCGGAGCGCGAGGGCCCGCTCGACCATCTCGACCGTGACGAACGGCGAGTCGGCGCCCGGCGTCTCCACGATCTCGCGCGAGAGCAGGAGGGGCTGGTGGTTGGTGAGGAGGAGCTGGAGCGCCCCGGCCTCCACGAGCCGGTGGTGGGACTCGAAGTACGCCACCAGATGCTCGCGCAATCCCTGGGCCACGAGGCCTCCCCCCGACGAACGCGGGGCGGCCCGTTCCGGTCGGGCTCGGCCCCTCGGTCGCTTCCGGGGCGGGCCGAGGCCGACCGGGTTATTTCAATTCTTGCGCGCGACGCGGGCGGGGAACGGGGAGTTCCCGTCGCTCAGCGGTACGACTCTTTCGCGTACGACGCGCCCTTCGGATACTTTTCCTTGAGGTGCGCCACGAACTTCTCGGGGGTCTTCTCGAGGTGCGCCGCGTACCACTGCACCACGACGTCCCGCAGGATCCGGTGGAGCTCCTTGACCTCGACCTCGTCCTCGGCCGAGTCGTAGAGGACCGCCTGGCTCATCATCCGCATCCAGCCGGAGTAGCGATGGTAGCTCTCCCCGTCGCACCACTCGAAGATCGAACGCAGGTGGGTCTTCCCTTCCGGAGTGCGGTAGTACCAGTTGCGGAGGGTGAATCCGACCCAGCCCGACGCCCGGTCGGCGAGCTCGACGGTCTTGACCGCCCCGAAGTCGAAATTGTCGCGGAACGTCCAGGTCGTGGGGTACTCGACGAACGTCGCGAAGAGCGTCTGCGACGGGTCGATCGTGAGGTGGACCCCGATCTCCTCGAACTGGTTGTGGACCTCCCAGAGGTCCTGCAGGAGGCGCTGGTTCAGCTTCGCGCGGTGCGTCAGGTCCTCCCCGGTCTTCGCCCCGGCGGCCTGCTGCGTCCGGGCGAGCTCGCTCTTCAGCGAGCTCACGAAATCGTCCTCGGGCTTCGCTTCGGCGACGGGGACTTCCGGATTCGGGTCAGGGGCCGCTTTACGAGTGCGCCGTGCCATAAGAAGGGACTCCGAGGCGGCTTATTGGGGTCCGATATAAAGAGTGTCGTCCTCGAGGCGCGGCTTTCTCCTCGGCGGACGGCCGACCGCACCGACGCCCGCTCGACGGGGGGCGGAGCGGGCCGGGCCGCACCCTCCGCTGTTAAATACCCACCCCGGCTGTTGCTGTTCGGAAGGACACCCCCCGGAGACGAACGGAGCCCCGCTCCGGCGTCGCCAGGAGATCCCGGACTCACGACTCATGTTCCGCCCGTTCGTCTGTCGTAGGCTCGGCGCATCGCCCGGCGTCGCTCGGCGTACTTAGTTCGCCTTCGGAGGCGACTCCCGCGAGTGCGGGAGGACGTCCCCCCAGGAAAAAACACGAGCCATGACCAACGACCCCAGCGCCGCAAAGTACCAAGTCCGAGCCCGAATCGCCGCCGAAGGAGTCATCGATAAGCCCGACGTCGTCGGTGCGGTATTCGGTCAGACGGAGGGCCTGCTCGGCGACGAGCTCGACCTCCGCGACCTGCAGAAATCCGGCCGAATCGGGCGGATCGAAGTCGAGATCGACAGCCGCAAAGGAAAGAGCGAGGGCGAGATCGTCATCCCGTCGTCCCTCGACCAGGTCGAGACCGCGATCCTCGCCTCGGCCCTCGAGACGGTCGACCGGATCGGCCCCTGCCGAGCGAAGATCGAAGTCGTCAGCGTCGAGGACATCCGGATCTCGAAGCGACAGAAGGTCGTCGACCGCGCGAAGGAGATCCTCTCTCGCCTTCAGGAGGAGTCGAAGGGAGTCGGGATCGACCTCACCGAGGCCGTCCGCAAGGGCGTCCAGGTCGACGAGATCACGACCTACGGGCCCGAGCACCTCCCGGCCGGGCCGAACATCGACCAGGCGGACGCCCTGATCGTCGTGGAAGGCCGGTCGGACGTGCTCAACCTGCTGCGGTGCGGCATCAAGAACGTCATCGCGGTCGAGGGGACGAGCGTCCCGCAGACCGTGAAGGACCTCTCCCGCGGCAAGACGGTCACCGCCTTCACGGACGGCGACCGCGCCGGCGAACTCATCCTGCGCGAGATGCTGCAGACGATGGACCTCGATTTCGTCGCCCGCGCCCCGCGGGGAAGCGAAGTGGAGGAACTGACCCAGAAGCAGCTCCTGAAGTGCCTCCGGAACAAGATCCCGATCAACCAGTACCTCGAGATGAGCGGGTTCGAGTCGACCGGGGCGACCCGGGAACCGCGAGAGGACCGCGGCGAGGGGAGCGACCGGGGCGATCGCGGCGACCGCCGTGACGACCGGAACTCCGAGCGCGGGCGACGGGACGACCGCGAGCGGGAGCGGATGCCGCCCCCGCCGCAGCGCGCTCCGCCCCCGCCTCCGCCGCCGCCCCCGGCGGCCGCGCCGCTCCCGCCCGACCTCCAGCGCTACTTCGACCTCCTCGGCGGCGTGGAGAACGCCTCGCGCGCGATCTTCGTGGGCGAGGACGACTCCGTCGTCGGCGAGGCGCCGATCAAGGAGATGTACGAGGCGATCGCGACCCTCCCGTCCCCGGCGAAGGCCGTCGTCTTCGACGGGATCGTGAGCCAGCGGCTGCTCGACGTCGCGCAGGAGAAGGGGATCGGGACCGTGGTCGCGACCCGTCTCGGCCCGGTCGGAAAGATCCCGGACAAGCTGCGCATCTTCACCAGGGCGGACCTCGGGGCCCCCGTCGGGCCCCACTAGGTTCCCTTCGGGCGCACCGACGCCGCGGGCCCTCCTCGACCCGCGGCGAACCTCTTTTCCCCGACCGTCCTCTTACGGAAGGACCGTGACCGCGACCAACGGCGAGCCTCCCCGCCACGTGCCCGTCGCCGTGGACGAGATCGAGACTACCGCCGACATCCCGATCCCGACCGACCCGCTCGCGCGGGTCATCGGCCAGGAGAAAGCGGTCGAGATCGCCCGGATCGCGGCGTACCAGCGACGCCACCTGTTGCTCGTGGGCCCGCCCGGCGTGGGCAAGTCGATGACGGCCCAGGCCCTCGCCCTCCATCTCGACCGACCGCGCACGGAGCTCCGGGTCGTCCACAATCCGGAGAACCCCGAGCGGCCGAGCATCGAGGTCGTCACGCGGGAGGAGGTCTATCGCGAGCGCGAGGCGGCGCGGTCCGTGGAGGGCGAGATGATCGTTCCGACCGAGGCACCGGCGTCGGTCGCGGAGCGGCTCGGCTATCGCTGCCCCCGCTGCAGTTTCTACTCGCTCCCCAGCGAGCGGTTCTGCCCGAGCTGCGGGAACGTCAAACAGGTCGTGCCGGGCGGAGTGGCGGGGAGCGGCAACCCGTTCCGCGACCTCGTGGGTGGCATCCTCGAGCTCACCGCCTCGCCCGGCGGGAATCCCCAGGAGACCGTGCGCACGACGCGCCTTCGGAACGGCGTCGAGGAGGTCGTGGCGTACGAACGGGCGGGCGACCGCATCAAGGTACTCGACCAGCGTGCGCTCGAGCGGCGGCGGACGCTCCAGCACGAGAGCCCGCGCAAGATCCTGGTCAAGCTCGACCGCAACACCTTCGTGATGGCGACCGGGGCGAGCGAGACCGAGCTGCTCGGGGACGTCCGCCACGACCCCTACGGCGGCCATCCGCAGCTCGGTACCCTGCCGTACGAGCGCGTGATCGCGGGCGCGATCCATGAGGCGCACGACGGGGTGCTGTTCCTGGACGAACTCCCGCATCTCGGCTTCCTCCAGCGCCACATCCTCACCGCGATGCAGGAGAAGCGATTCCCGATCACCGGACGGAATCCGCAGTCCGGCGGCGCGGCGGTGCGCGTCGACAACGTCCCCTGCGACTTCATCCTGGTCGCCGCCGCGAACATCCAGGACATCCACCGGATCCTCTCCCCCCTGCGCTCGCGCATCGCGGGGAGCGGCTACGAGGTCCTCCTCGAGACGGCGATGCCGGACACGGACGCGAACCGGGTGCGGCTCGCGCAGTTCTGCGCCCAGGAGATCGCCTCCGACGGACGCATCCGCCCCGCGACCCGGGACGCGGTCGTCGAGCTCATCAAGGAGGCTCGGCGGCGAGCGGAGATCCTGGACGGTCGGCGCAACGCGCTCACCCTGCGCCTGCGCGAACTCGGCGGTCTCATCCGGACCGCGGGCGACCTCGCCGCGGTCGCGGGGAGCACCTACCTCGAGGCCAGTCACGTGCGCGACGCGCTCCTGCGGGCGCGTTCGATCGAGGAGCAGATCAAGGAGGTCTACGGCTCGCTCCAGGGCGGGCTCCGGCAGGAGACCACCGAAGCGCAGCGGCAGTCGATGGGCTACTACAATTGGAACGACCACCCCGACCCGAACCAGTTCCCCGGCGGGTACGGGTAGGGCCGTCGCCGCCCGAGGGCCCCGATTCCGGACGGTTCGGGGGCGGATTCCGGTACGTTCCTCTACAATCGAGATGGCGGGGGACCCCGCTTGGGACACCGGGAGGTGAACCAATGGTCGGAAAGAAGACCCTCGTCGTCGGGCTGGTCGGCGCCTCCGCCGGAGTGATCGCCCTCGTGCTGGTGCTCGGCTCGGCCGCGGCGGCCGGCACGACATCCGCTCGCCCGGACGCGGCGCCGAACGGTCACCCGGGGCCGCCCCCACCGGGCCCGTTCGGACCCCCGCCGCCCGGTCTCGGCAACGGCACCGGCAACGCGACGGGCAACTCGACCGCCCCGGGACCGTGTCCCGGTATGGGCGGGCCGGGCGGCAACGACACCACGACCGCCGCGAGCGCGCTCGCGCTTCGCGCCTGATCGGGGCTCGCCAACCCTTTCGGGGAGCGTCGGAACACGGCGCTCCCCACTCTCCGCCGCCGCTCACTCCAGACTGAGCGCGAGGAACAGCACGAGAGCCGCCACCTCGAGCACGGTCCCCACCAGGAGGAACGGCCCGAGGTTCCCCGGCCCGTAGCCGAAGACCGCGAAGAGGAACGGCGACCCGGCGACGTTTTCGAACAGGAGCGCGAGGAGGACCGCCGCGAGCCCGAGGGCGAACTGGGCGCGGGTTTCGCGGAACGTCCGCAGGTAGACGATCACGAGCGCGACCAGCAACGCGAGCGCGACCGCGGACAGGAGGGCGAACGACTCGGCGACGACCCGAGGGGTGGCGACTCCCCGAGGCGGCGGCCCGGCCGGCCCCCCGTGCGTCGGCCAGAGCGCGATCTCCGCGAGCCCGAGCACGACCCCGAGGGCGACCACGATCGGGATCCAGGCCGCCGCCCCCCACGCTCGCCCCGACCGGCCCACCGCCGCTCCGTTGGCGGGCTTCATCGCTTCGACTTCCGTTCGAGTATGTGCTCGAGGTCCGCCCATCGCGCGTCGAGCGTCGTCGAGACCGAGTAGACTTGTCCGTAGTGCGCACCGGTCGACTCGACCAGCCGGTTCGCGAGCAGCACCCGGAGGTGGTGCCGAACGGTCGAGTAGTCGAGGTCGAGCGCGACCGCGAGCTGCTGGGCGTTCCGGGGCTCGGCGCGCAACGCCCTCAGCACGGCCGCTCGCGTCGGGGCTCCCGCGCTGCTCCCGAGCAGCCACCACAGCAGTCGCGTGAACCCGTCCACCGGAACCGGATCGGGCAGCGTCCGCAAGCGTAAATCGCGTGGGGCGGCGGCGCGAAGCTCCCCGAGCACGGCCGCCGGGACCGCCGCCAGGTCGACCGGCCGGTGGTTCCGCCGACCGTACGCGATCATTCGGGGTCCGGCGGGAGAACGCCCCCGCGACTCTTGAGCATCGTCCCAAATCGCTCCCAGATCGTCCCCGGGTCGGGGACCGCGCGGGGCGGACGGCGACCGCTCCGACAGGGATAAGTGCCGGACGTCGGTGGCCGCCCGCACGGGCGCGTAGTCTAGTGGTTATGACGTCACCCTGACACGGTGAAGGTCGCCAGTTCGAATCTGGCCGCGCCCATCGCACCGGAATCCGCTGGCCGCCGACCGCGCGGTTGGACGGCGGGGGACCCCGCCAGAAATATCCGTCCCGACGGGTGCGGAACGGTCGAGATGGACGACCTCCGCTACCGGGTCGCTCTCGACTTCCGCCCCGACTCCCTCGAGTTTCGCGGCCGCGTCGAGATCCGAGCCCGGGAGCTGCCGTCGTCCCTTTCGCTCGACGCGGTCGGTCAGGTCGTTCGGTCGGTCCGGGCCAACGGCACTCCGCTCGCGTTCGAACGGGACGACCGGGCGGGTCGGCTCGTCATCCCGTCCGTCCCTCCCGGGGCGCCGTCCGTCGAGATCGACTTCGACGGGCGGGCCGACGACCGGGGGTTGCGCGGATTCTACGTCTCTCCGTACGGGCCGGACCGACTGCTCACCACGTACTTCGAGCCGACCGCGGCGCGTCGCTTTCTCCCCTGCCTCGACCGGCCGGACGCGAAGGCGGCGTTCACCCTGGAGGTCACGGTACCGTCCGGCGCGTCGGTCGTCTCCAACATGCCGAGCGCGGAGGAGACGGCGCTGCCCGACGGCCGTCGCCGCGTCCTCTTCCCCCCTACCCCGCCGATGTCGACCTACCTCCTCTACCTCGGGATCGGTCGGGTCGACGAGATCCGGAGCGAGCGGAACGACCCCCGGGTGATCGTCACCGCTCCTCCCGGGCGAGCCGAGGGCGGCCGCTTCGCGCTCGCGGAGGCGTCCCGGGACCTCGACTACTTCGCCCGGTACTACGGCGCGGCGTACCCCCTGCCCAAGCTCCACCTCGTCGCGGTACCGCGCTTCGGGACCGGCGCGATGGAGAACTGGGGGGCGATCGCGTTCCAGGAGTATCTCCTGCTGCTCGGCGACCGCGCGCCGACCTCGGCGCGGATGCGACTTGCGGAGGTGCTCGCCCACGAGATCGCGCACCAGTGGTTCGGCGATCTCGTCACGATGCGCTGGTGGAACGACCTGTGGCTCAACGAGAGCTTCGCGTCGTTCGTCGGGATCAAGGCGCTCGCGGAGCTCCACCCCGAGTGGAACCCGTGGGACGACTTCCTTCGCCAGCGACTTTCCGGGGCGATGCTGTGGGACGCCCTTCCCCACACGCACGCGGTCCGCGTCGAGGTCCAGGAACCCGAGCAGATCCGGCAGATCTTCGACGAGGTCACCTACGGCAAGGGCGCGAGCATCCTGCGCATGGGGGAGGCGTTCCTCGGGGAGGAGGCGTTCCGGAACGGTGTATCGCGTTACATCGCCACCCACCGCGAGGGGAACGCGGACTCCGACGACCTCTGGCGCGCGGTCGCCGCGTCCAGTGACGCGCCGGTCGAACGGATCTTCGGCGAATGGGTCTCCCGTCCCGGTTTTCCCGTGGTCCGGGCACGCCTCGACGGGTCGGCGCTACGGCTCGAGCAACGGCGGTTCACTCTCGGCGCCCCGACCGACGATCGCCCGTGGCCGATCCCGTTGACCGTGCGCGTCGGCGGCACGACCCACCGACGGCTGTTCGACGGCCCGCGCACCGAGCTCCCCATCGAGGAGGGGGCGGTGGCGCTCGTCAACCCCGGCCGCACGGGGTTCTACCGGGTCCAGTACGACGACGCGCTCCGGCGCCGGCTCCTCGCCGAACTTCCCCGGCTCCCCGCCATCGACCGATGGGGAGTCGCGAGCGACGACCTCGCGTTCCTGTTCGCGGGCACGGTCGAGCTCGACACGTATCTCGATCGGTTCGCCCTTCTCGCTACGGAGACGGAACCGCTCGTGATCTCCGAGTGCGTCTCCCTCTACGGAGGGCTCTTCCCGCTCGTCCACCGGATCCCTCGGTGGGAGGCGGCGCTGCGACGCGTCGTGGTCGCCCAGGTCGACCGGCTGGGCGTCGAGAACGTGCCGGACGAACCCGAGGCGGTCCGTCTCCTGCGCGAGGGCCTGCTCGTGGCCCGCGTCGGCCTCGACCCTGCGTTCGCCGCGACGCTCGCGCAGTCCTACGCTCGGCTGGACGCGCTCGACCCCGAACGGGTGCGGCCGGTGCTGCGCGCGGTCGCCGGCCGGGCCGGCCCCGCCGAGTATGCGGCCCTGCGCGAGCGGCTCGCACACGCCCCGTCGCCCGAGCGCGCCCGTCAACTCGCGTCGGCCCTGGGGGTCCTGCCCCGGGGCGACTGGCTGCGCGAGAGCCTCGGGCTCCTTCTCTCGGAGGAGCTGCAGATCGGTACCTGGCTGGACCTCGCCGTCTCGGCCGCGATGACGAACCCCGACCGGTCGACGACGGTCTGGTCGTTCCTCAAGGAGCGGGCCGACGAGCTGCTCGCGCTGACGGCCGGGACCCCGATCCCCGGCCGCCTCCTCCAAGTGGCGATCCCGGTGCTCGCGATCGACCGGCCGGCCGAGGCGACCGCCTGGGTGAGTTCCCGCGCCTTCCCCGAGTGCGAGCGGGCGGTGGAGAAGGGCCTCGACCTCCTCGCCGTCTACGGCCGGGTCCTCGAGCGGGCCCGATAGATCGGGGGACGCCGGGACCCCGCCCCCGGGGAGGGGCGTATCGGCCTCCCGGTCCGGGCGCTCTTACGCCCCGAAGGACTGCCGCACGGGAGCGGGGGTGACGGTACGGGCGCGCCGACCTATCCCGGGGGGATGTACGGCCCCGTCGTTCCGTACGGCGGCGAGCCGCGTCCGCTCGGAGCGTTCGTCCTCTCGCTGATCGGGGGGCTCTTCATCCTGCTCGCGGGAATCACGGAGCTCTCGATCGACTACGCGGTCTCGGTTTCGGTCCCTCCGGTGTCGGGGCAGCCCTGGGTGGCCATCCTGGGCGCGGTCGGGGTCGCCCTCGGCATGGTCGTGATCGCCGCGAGCGTCGGCCTCTACCTGTACCCGGCGCACCACGCGCTCTTCGGGGTGGTCGTCCTGGTCGCCTCGCTGCTGAGCTTCCTGTCGTTCTGGGGCTTCCTGGTCGGGCTCGTCCTCGGGCTCGTCGGCGGGGTCCTCGGGATCGCGTGGTCCCCGTACCGCAGCCCGTTCGTCGCCTACGGCTTCCCGTCGTACGCGATCGGAGGGACCGGCGCCCCTCCCCCGGCCGCGCCGCCGCCCGGCGCGCACCGAGCGTGCCTGAAGTGCGGCCGCCTCGGGGCGGGGGACGCGAAGTTTTGCGCGTACTGCGGCGCCCCGATGCCGGGACCCTGACGCGACGACGACGCGCTCGAGGGCGCGCGGAGCGCCGGACGGCGGTCCGGGCCTACGCGGCGCGCTTCAACGACTGGACCAGCTTTCCCACGACCTGCTGGGCGTCGCCGTAGAGCATCCGGCAGTTGTCCTTGTAGAAGAGGTCGTTCTCGATGCCTGCGAAACCCTTGCCCTGGCCGCGCTTGATCACAATGACGTTCTTCGCCTGGTCGACGTCGAGGATCGGCATGCCCTGCAGGGGGCTCCCCACGCGTCGCGCCGCGGGGTTCACGACGTCGTTCGCGCCGATGACGAGGACGACGTCGGTGTGGGCGAACTCGGGGTTCGCCTCGTCGCGGTCGAGAAGCTTGTCGTAGTCGATCCCGGCCTCCGCGAGCAGCACGTTCATGTGCCCGGGCATCCGGCCGGCGACCGGGTGGATGGCGAACTTCACCGGGACGCCCTTCGACTCGAGGACGTCCGCGAGCTCCTTCACCCGCTGCTGGGCCTGGGCGACCGCCATCCCGTAGCCGGGCGCGACGATCACCTGGTTCGCGTACTCCATCATGGACGCGGCGTCGTCCACGTCGATCGGTTTCAACGAACCGGTGACCTCGACCCCGGTCTCCTCCGCCGCGCCGAACGCGCCGAAGATCACGTTGCCGATCGAGCGGTTCATCGCGCGGGCCATCAGCACGGTGAGGAGCGACCCCGCGGCGCCGACCAGCACCCCGGCGATCACCATCGCGTAGCCGGCGTCGCCGAGCGGGCCGTTCACGAGAGCGAACCCGTCGAGCGCGACCGCGATCCCGGTGAGCGCGTTGAACAGGCTGATGATCACCGGCATGTCCGCGCCGCCGATCGGCAGGGTGAGGAGGATCCCGTAGAGCAGCAGGAGGACGAAGAACGGCAGGAGGTAGAACGGCTGGACGGTCGCCGCGGCGTAGACGCCGAACCCGACCCCGAACGCGAGCACGGCGAGGTTCACCGGCTGGCGGGCGGGGAGGACGACCGGCTTCTGTCGCATCCACCCCTGCAGCTTGAGGAACGCGATGACGCTCCCCGCGATCGACGTCGACCCGATGACGGCCCCCGCGAGGCTCAGCCCGGTGTCCGCCGAATTCGTCAGCGAGGAGAGCAGGACCACGCCGGCGATCGCCGCGGCGGCGCCGCCGCCCATCCCGTTGAAGATCGCGACCATCTGGGGCATCGCCGTCATCTGGACGACGCGCGCCCAGTACCACCCGATCCCGCCGCCGACGATGACCCCGACCGCGATGAGCGCAAAGTTCGAGATCCCGGGGCTGAAGAGGATCGCGACGACCGCGGCGAGCATCGCCCCGCCGGCGTAGACGATCCCGCGACGGGCGGTCTCGGGCGAGCTCATCGCCTTCAGTCCGAGGATGAAGACGAGGACCGCGACCACGTACACCGCGTCGATGACGGTGCCGACCCACGCGCTCACGACCCGCCTCCCCGACGCTTCGAGCGGTCGAACATCGCCAGGATCCGCACCGTGACCGCGTAGCCGCCGGTGACGTTCATCGCCCCCATGATCACGGCGGCGAGACCGACCGCCTGCTCGAGCGGGGTGGTCGCGACCCCGAGCGCGACGATCGCCCCGACGAGGACGATCCCGTGGATGAAGTTCGAGCCGCTCATCAGCGGCGTGTGCAGGAGGACCGGGACGCGGCTGATGACCTCGTAGCCGGTGAACGCCGCGAGGATCGCGATGAAGAGGGCGGTCCAGAGGTCGGCCGCCATCTACTTCGCTCCCGCGAGCAGCTCGGCGGTCGGTTTGTGCGTGACCGTGCCGTCGACCGTGAGCAGGCTCGCCGCGAGGATCTCGTCGGTGTAGTTGGTCACGAGGGCGCCCGACTTGTCCCAGAGGAGCGAGAGGAACGACTCGAGGTTCTTCGCGAACATCAGGCTCGAGTGGAACGGGATCTCGCCGGGGAGGTTGACGGGGCCCGAGATCCTCACGCCGCCCGACTCGACCAACTCGCCGGGCCGGGTGAGCTCGCAGTTGCCGCCCGTCTCGGCGGCGAGGTCGACGATCACCGCGCCCGGCCGCATCCGCGCGACCATCTCCTTTCGGACGAGGAGGGGGGCCCGTCGACCCGGGATGTTCGCGGTCGTGATGACGACGTCCGCGTCCGCGACGGCCTTCGCGAGCATCTCCTGCTCCTGCTGCTTTTCCTCGGCGGTGAGCTCGCGCGCGTAGCCGCCGGACCCCTCGGCGTTGATCTGGAGCTCGAGGAACCTCGCGCCGAGGCTGCGCACCTGCTCCCCGGCGGCGCGGCGGACGTCGTACGCCTCGACCACCGCCCCGAGGCGCTTCGAGGTCGCGATCGCCATGAGGCCCGCCACGCCGGCGCCAAGGATGAGGACCTTCGCGGGGCGGATCGTCCCCGCGGCGGTCGTCAGCATGGGAAGGAACTTCGGGCAGAGCTCCGCCCCGGTCAGGGCGGCCCGGTACCCCGCGACCGTCGCTTGCGAGCTGAGGACATCCATGCTCTGCGCCCGGGTGATCCGCGGGATCAGCTCGAGCGCGAACGAGGTCACCTTCGCGTCGCGCATCTTCGCGACGCGGTCGAGGTTCCGGCTCGCGTTCATGAGCGCGATGACGACCGTCCCCGGTTTCATCCGGGCGACCTCATCGACCGTCGGCGGCTGGACCTTGAGAACGAGCTGTGCGTCGCCCCACAGATGCGACGGGTCGCTCACGATCTCGGCTCCCGCCGCGGCGTAGGAAGGGTCCGGGTACCGGGCCGCGGCGCCGGCTCCCGCCTCGACGGACACCGCCGCGCCCGCTTTGACGAGCCGCTGCACCACTTCGGGGACCAGGGCCACCCGGGTCTCTCCCGGCGCGACCTCCCTCGGCACGGCGACACGGACCGGCATCGGAACCGGCACGGTCGAACCGGGCGAGATTATACGGTTGATGCCTCGTCGCGGCGCGACCCTCGGGGCCGGACCGGCCGGCCACGGCGAAGAGTCATCTTCCCTCGGTCGGTCGCGCGCCGATGCGCACGAGCGGCTCCCCGAGCACGGTCGCGGGCTGGGCGGACCGGATCGTACGCGGCGACGCACGGGAGGTGCTCGAGCAGCTGCCGCCCGAGAGCGTCCACCTCGCGATCACCTCGCCGCCGTACAACCTGAAGGTCGCCTACCGCGGCTACTCCGACGACCTCGCCCCGGAAGAGTACCTTCGCTGGCTGCGGGAGGTCTGGCGCGCGCTCCATCGGGTTCTCGTCCCCGGCGGTCGCTTCGTGCTCAACGTCGCGCCGACCTCGATCAAGAACTTCCGCCCGATCCATCACGACCTGTCGCGCGACCTGCGCGATCTCGGCTACATCATGCGCACCGAGGTCATCTGGTACAAGCAGACGATGGGACGGCGCACGGCGTGGGGGTCGTGGCGCAGCCCGTCCAACCCCCACATCATCCCGTCCTGGGAGTACGTGCTGGTCTTCTCGAAGGGCCAGTGGAACCTTCCCGGGGACCGGACCGCGGTCGACATCAGCGCCCGGGAGTTCGAGGCGTTCTCGGACGGTTTCTGGAAGATCCCGCCGGAGCGGGTGCGCAAGGGGCACCCCGCGCCGTTCCCCGAGGAGCTGATCGAGCGCCTGGTCAAGTTCTACAGCTACCGGGGGAACGTCGTGCTCGACATGTTCGGCGGCACCGGCACGGTCGCCGCGGTCGCCCGGCGGCTCGGGAGGCACTACCTGCACATCGATACCTCGGAGGAGTACTGCCGGCTCGCCGCGGCGCGGGTCCGCGCCGCGCGACCCCCCGCCGGGACGCGGATCCCGCCGCCGCCGCCCGGGGAAGCGTTCGCCCTGGCCGCGCGTCCCGCGCCCCGTTAGCCCCACCGGGGCCGGAAGCGGGCGAGCGCGACGCGTCGCCCGAGGCCGGGCCACAGACAGTAGAGGGCGGCGTAGACGCCGGCGACCCACGCGTCCGGCCGCAACTCCCGCTGGTCCGGATGGGCACCGAGGAACCGCAGGTAACCCGCGGTGAGTCCCGCGACGCAGTCGCGCGGGCTCCCGAGCCGCACGGCCGCGACGATCGCGGAGGTACGGTAGACCCGGTCGTAGTGCTGCGACGTCGCCCGGAGCCGATCCGCGAAGTCGCTCCGTCCGAGCTGCCCCGCCACCGCCGCGAGGTTGGCGTGCGACTCGACCGCGTGGCGCAGCCACTCGACCTCGCGGGTCACGTTCTGCCCGTGGTGGCGGAACCGGGTCAGCCGCCGGTCGTCGAGGTAGAGACCGCACGGGGCGACGGCGGCGGCCACGAGCAGGGCGAGGTCCGGCAGCTGGGTCGACTCGAACGCGGCGCCGAACGGGCCCTCGAGGAGCTCCCGACGGACGGCCACGGTGCTCGAGTTGAACGAGGCGTGCGTCGTCCGAAGCACGAGCGCGGCGAGGTCCGCCTTGTCCGTCGGTCGGACGAGGATCGGACCGCTGCGGTCGAACGCGGCGTCCCGCTCGATCGGTCGCCACGCGTGCGGGTCGACGCGGCGGCCCTCGGCGTCGATCACGAGGACGCGGTTGCGGTAGAAGCCGACCTCGGGGTGCGCGCGGCCGACCTCCACGACCCGCGCGAGCCGCTCCGGTTCGAACTCGTCGTCGTCGTCCAGGAAGGCGACCCACGGCGCCCGCGTCGCACGGACCGCGTGCAGGAGCCAGCGTCCGATCCGCGGCTCGCGGTCGAGGACCGTCCGGACCCCTTCCTCGGCGAGCCACCGATCGAGGTCGGGGTCGGCGAAGTCCTTGAGCACGACGACCTCGAACCGCTCGCGCGGCAGGGACTGCGCGAGCACCGAACCCACCGCGTCGCGGACGTAGGTGCGCCGACCGAACGCGCCGACCACCACGGCGACCTCGGGGGTCCCGGTCGCGGCCACGCTCATCCTCTCGCGGACGCCGCGGGCTCGCCGGCGGACGGGGACGGTCGCGCCTCCCCCTCGGGCGGCAGCAGCCGCCGCTCGAGCTCGGTCTCGGCGAGCTCGAGCAGTGGCTCCAGGTTCACCGTGTCGGCCCGATTGTAGCGAACGAGCTTGTCGAGCGCCGCCGCGCTCCCCCGGCGATACTCCTGCCAGAGTCGGACGGCGTCGAGCCCGCTCACCCCTTCGACCCCCGTGCGGTCCCCGATCCCGAGACGCGCCTCGATCCGCTTGAGACCTCCCGCGTGGCCGAGGCGGTAGAGCACGAACCGAAGATCGATGTGGACCGGCGGGGGAACGAACTGCGGGAAGCACGCCTCGAGGAACGGCACGTCGAACCGGCTCCCGTTGAACGTGGCGAGGATCGGGAAGCGGCGCAGGTACGCCGGAAGCTCCTCGAGGTTGTCGCCGGCCACGAACGTCCGGGTCGCCCCGCCTCCGTGCACGGTCACGACCGTCACGATCCCCGCGTAGGGCGAGAGTCCGGTCGTCTCGATGTCGAGGAACGCGGTGCGGTCGCGGAACGAGGAGTGGAGGCGCCAGTGCTCCCGGTCGGGAAGCCGGCGGCCGAACCACGCGGCGTCCCCCGCGGCGAGCGCGCGTTCGCTCGCGGCGAGCTCGCGCGCGAGCCGCTCCTCGGCCGCCTCGCGAAACCCGGTCAGCTCCCGGCGGCGGGCGAGCTCGCTCCAGTCCCGGACCCCCGAACGCCAGAGGAGGGCCTCGGTCACCGGGCCGACGCCGGCGAGGTGGAGGAACGTCGCGCGCAGCACGGGGCGGCCCGACCGGGCGTACGGACTTAGGCTGAGCGCCCGGGGCTACGGTCGGGGGTCGGCCGACTCGACGGGCAGGGGACCGATCGGGGCGACGAGCGCCTTGACGGCGGCCCAGAACCGGGGGACCTCCCCCGGGGGAAGACGGCGGTCGTAGTACGGCGCGCGGCACTCCGCCTCGAGGACCTCGGGGTCGTCCGAGTCCCAGACGAGACGCACCGTCCAGTCGTCGTGGTCCTCCTCGAAGGCGTAAACCCGCTTGCGGGGGTCGGTCGTGATCGGGTTCGGGACCAGGATCTCGAGCGGGGGGTCCGGGGGCGGCGGGAGGCCGGGGGTCAGCATCACCGGCGGGGGGACCGGCGGGAGTCGGAGGCGGATCCAGGCGACGACGGGCCAGTGGCTCCGCGCGACCCCGAGGCTCGGCACGGGGCGCGCCACTCCCCGGGCCGCTAAAACGGGCGGCCTTCCGGCTCGCCGTTCGAACCCCGTGAAAAAAATGGGTTCACACGCGTTCTGCTTAACTGCCAAGCATAACCAGGTAACGTAGCTGCGGACGTTAGTGGCCGCGGGCTGAACGGATCGCCCGAAGGCTTTCCGCGTACACCCCGGCTCTATCGAACTCGTCTTCTACGAATGTCCTTCAAGGTCTCTCTTTTTCGAGGGGGTTTCGGGCTTAGATGCTTTCAGCCCTTATCCCGTAGCGCGTGGCTGCTCAGCGATGCCTTGCCAGACAACTGATGGACTAG
>Ga0335075_10005879_pt1 | contig 18981 bp, 20 predicted proteins | sample Lox_Sample_24_FD_206723 | JGI IMG/M metagenome (GOLD analysis project Ga0335075, IMG submission 206723) | Soil microbial communities from Loxahatchee National Wildlife Refuge, Florida, United States - Lox_Sample_2.4 | ecosystem: Environmental > Terrestrial > Soil > Wetlands | place: USA... | reverse complement strand
ATAAAAGCCGAGACTGGTTATCACCTTTGGGCGCTGCCTCTGGCGGGCGATGGCAAGCCATTTCCCATTGTGCAGGATGGCTTCGATGAAGGCGCACCCTCGGTTTCGCCCGATGGCAAGTGGATGGCGTACCAAAGCAATGAATCTGGCCGGAGAGAGATTTACATCACCGCATTCCCCGGCGGAGGCGCGAAGTGGCAGGTTTCCAGCAACGGCGGAACGGCCGCGAAATGGCGGGGCGATGGCAAGGAATTGTTTTTTGTCGATCCCGCCGACAACATTGTCGCGGTGGATGTGAATGCTTCGGGCAGCGCGGTGAAGTTGGGATCTCCTCACACATTGTTTCAGGCGGTGGGAATCCAGCGTGATTTTGGTCCGTACGATGTGACCAAGGATGGAAAAAAGTTTCTTATCAACAGCGGGAATTTGAAAGAGGGAACGGAACCGGTGACGCTGGTGCAGAACTGGCCGGCGGAGTTGAAGAAGTAAATCGCTTCGGAGGTTTTAAGGAGCGAAAACTGTCGCAATGTCCGTCATGTTTATAGCCAGTGCACGGGCGCTAAAGTACCGCCGTGTTCTTAGATGCGCTGCGGATCGGCCGGAACTGCCGATAGATTGAGAGTTGGCACACTGATTTCCCATGTCGATCAAACTGCTCCAGGCAGTGAATCCGGTCGCTCCATCGCAGGCGCCCGATGTGTCGACCAGCCTCGTGACGCTGACTCAGAGAGCGATTACCACGCGGACCGGCCAAGTCATTTCTGTTCCTTCCACCCCTGTTCCTTCCGCTGACGCTTTCGCCTGGTCGTCTTCGACGCGCCGGGGCGAAGCGAATTTTATCCCTGCAACGCTCGTAGAGAATTCCCAGAGCGACGAGTCGGAGAGCTCTGCCTGGGAATATGTCTCAGGATGGGCCTGGAGCCATCTTGTCGGAAGTTCGGCGGCCGCCATTTACCTGTCGTATGCGGCCAGTCCCACTAGCTGGAGCGGACAGCTGATTAATCTGTACGCTTAGGGGCGATGAGATTCCTACTGTAGCGATTTGCCGAGAAATTTGACCACTGCCGCAACAGCAGCCCGCAAGGGGGCCGCGACGATATCTCGGGTGAGTTCAACGAACGCGGGAGAAAAAATAAGAGTTCCGAGGTGGTGTTGTGTCCGTTCGTCTCGGCCAGTAGCTCGCGTTAGACCCTCGCTTGACCTGCTGTGCCGCTGCCCTTGCGGGCGCTCTGCATGCGATCTTCGCTTGGGCTCCGGGCTCACCGCCAACCGGATAAACCTACTCAACGCCTCGGAACTCTATCCTGCCTTCGACTGGGCTTCTCGTTCTCCTCGACCAGCGCTTTGCTATAGACCCTCGCTTGCCTTCCCTCGCTCACTTTGCAGTGGGAGAGTGACTTCGCTTGAGCCCCGGACGCCGCACCAACCGGAAAAACTTAAGAAACTGTCAAAGAACGATCCTGTTTTACGCTTTCTAATTTCATAGTCAACCAAAACAACGCGACTTTATCCGGTTTATTTTCAATCGAGTGCAGCTCGTTCACAGGCGGGTGACAGATTTTAGTGCAGATCCTCATTCAATTTTTATGCGGAATGCGAGCCAATGCGCGTTATTAAGTATTTCTCATTCGTGTAAAGGGCAGTTGCTGATTTAGCGGAATGAAGTGCGACTGTGAATATCGGGGAAATGGCGCGCTGCGCAAGGAGAATAGAAGTCCTGAAACCCTAGTGATCACGCCACTTTTCACTTGAGATGAAGGCGAAAGGTGCGGAATATAGTTCGCTACGGCTTAATTCCTTGACAACACGGGTATCTCTGCTAAAGTGCGAGAAAAGGTCTTCAAACTTACGACCGATTTGCAGGTGCCCCACTTATGAAGAATGTTTATGAAGTTTTGCGGCAGAAAGAGATGGAGCTGACACGGCTGGAGAAGGAAGTGGAAGCATTGCGGCTGGTAGCTCCGCTGCTGTCCGAGGGAATGGAAATGAACTCTGACATGGCGAAATCGGCGCTGCCCACGGCGGTGAATGGACCGCAGCAACCGCTGCGCATTCCGGCGCCTCCGGTGGTGGCCTCCGCGCAACCGGTACGCGCGGCGGGGTGGGACGATACCGCAAAGCGCTGGCCGTAGACGTACGCTTGTCGCGGCGCAAGAGCCTGGGACGGGTGCGACGCTCAGTTGTCCTGCTCCGATTAATTGGCGAACGCTTCCCCTTTGATTTCATCGCATCGCCAGGTTGCGACGATTTTCTTTGTTCTCGCCTAGGTAGACAGAATCTCTTCCAGCGCTTCCAGTAGACGATCTATTTCTTGCATCGTGTTGTAGTGAACCAGGCCGATGCGCAGGAAGCCTCCGGATTTTTCCACGTCGAGTCGCTCGGTGAGGTTGAGAGCGTAATAATTCCCGTCCCAGGTGAAGAATCCGCGCTCGCCGAGTTTCGTGGCAAGGGCGAACGGAGTTTGGTCGTTCGTCTGATCGAGGACGCGAATGGCGATGGTAGGGCAGCGCTCATCAAAACGCGATGGATCGGTTATGCCATAGATTTTCAGGCTCGGGATTTTTTTCAAGCCAGAAATCAGACGCTTCATCAGGCTGTGCTCGTAGCTATGGATGAGTTCGAAAGCGGCGACGATGGCGGCGCGGCGTGAGCGCGCACCTGACTGGATGCCCCTCGTCTCGCCGCCTTTGCGAAGTGAGGAATTTTCTCGGCGTCCCAGGTCGGCTATGTAGTCGACGCAGGCCGTGATGCCGGCGATGCACTCGTGGTTGAGCGTGCCCCACTCCCAGCGGTTAGGTACGGCATCTGTCAGCGGACGAACTTTGTAGGGACGAAGACGCTGCAGATGCTCCCGCTTTCCGAAGAGCACTCCCATGTGCGGTCCGAAGAATTTGTAAGTCGAGCAGACGAGGAAATCGCAATCCAGCGCGGCGACGTCGATGAGGCCGTGCGGCCCGTAGTGCACGGCATCGACATACGCTAACGCTCCGGCAGCGTGGGCGAGATCCACGATTTTCTTTACGGGATTAATGGTCCCGACGGCGTTTGAAGCGTAGCCGATGGCGACGAGTTTCGTCCGCGGATTTATTTTGCTGGCGAGGTCTTCGAGGTCGAGCGTGCAATACTCCTCGTTAATCTCCGCCCAGCGGATGGTCACACCTTTTTCTTCGAGCGCAAGCCACGGCGAAACATTGGCATCGTGATCGAGGCGCGTGACCAGGATCTCATCGCCGCGACCGAGGTCGCGGCCGATCACGCGGGACATCATGTAGGTGAGCGTGGTCATGTTGGGGCCGAAGACGATTTCATCGGCGGCGCAGTGCAGGAAGTCGGCCATGGCGGCGCGGGCATCGGCGAGCATGGCGTCGCTGTTGCGGCTGGTGGCGTAGGCTCCGCCGGTGTTGGCGTTGTCGCGGCGCAGGTAGTTGGAGATGGCGTCGATGACGCGCTGCGGAACTTGCGTTCCTCCCGGGCCGTCGAGGAATACGGCAGGGTGCCCATTGATGGTTTGGGAGAGCGAAGGGAATTGGGCGCGGATGGAGGCGACGTTGAGGGCGGTAAAGCCGGCCTGGTCAGTGATTAACATGAGACTCATTAGATCGAGTTAACTATCAGAGAGCTTCAGCAGCGAGGCCTCATCGACGGATCCATCCGCGATAAACTTTCGAGTCGTCGAATCTTCGGATCCTTCGGGATCGCGACGGTACTTTGTCACTCCTGCCCCCGCGACAAACAGCCCTAGGAGCAGGACAAAATAAGGACTCCGAGGTTCGGCGCGATTAAACGCCCCTTCCTTGCTTCCGTCTGCAGATAAAAATACCGCGCTTAGAATAGCCCCGGTTTTGCCTTGGTAACGCAGTTTCAAGCGCTGGCCTGGACGAAAGTAGCGGCTAGTGCCCGATGCATGCACGGCGATATAGGCCTCTGAGATCGTGTGTATCAACAGGTTGGATCGAAGACTCTTGCCCCCAAGAATTTGGACCGCCTCAATATTCCCCTCGGTCTCGAAAACGGCGAGTTGCCTTTCGTATACCAACTGCCCTAGACCTGCAGCGCAAATCGCTGATCCGTAAAGAATATAGGCCGCCAGCAAGCGCTTCCCACAGCTAGCGCCGCCAGCATATATCGAGGAAAGATACCAACAAACTATTGCTGCGGCTGCAAGCAAACAGGCCGAGCCGCCGAGAAGTACTGGAATGACGCTGTGCACCACGAAGGGAGTATATCGGAATCATGGCAGAGGCGAGCCAGTGTGACATTTTCACTTCGCCTGAAGGACGGCTGCGGTTCAGGCTGAAGCCAACGTTTAGATTTACGTCGTCACGGCTCTCACGAAGTCCGCCAGCATCCCGTACGCGGTCGCGTAGAAGCCGGGATTTTCTTCGGTGAGAACCAGACCGGGGAATATATCCGTTTCGAAATAGATATAAGACGAGCTTCCGGAGATTTTGCCCATCGGGCTGCTGCTCAAGACTTTCTCGGGCGCGACGCTGGCTTTCACTCCGTCGCCCACCCGTTGAGCACGGCAAACTAGCTTGAAGGGCCAACCGTCGCGGCGTCCGTTTCGCAGGGCGTTGGGAGTCAGATCGCGAATGCCTTCGCGATAGATATCCTCCAATTTAATCGGAACATCCATCAGCACCGTGATGAGCGCGGCGGTTTTTACGGCAGCATCCCAGCCGTCGATGTCGTGCGTGGCGTCGGTTTCGGCGATGCCGAGGGATTGCGCTTTTCTCAGCGCGTCGTCGAAGCTGAGTCCATCTTCCATCTCACCGAGGATAACGTTCGTGGTCGAATTCAGAATGCCGTGAAATCCTTGCAGATGGATTGCGGGAAGTTGGTCGAATAAGGAAAAGATCGGAACGCCATCCATCACGGTGGATTCAAAGAGAAATTTCTTGCCGCGAGATGCGGCGAGATCGCGGAGTTCGCGGTATGCATGAACGATGGGTCCTTTGTTGGCGGCGATAGCGTGGGCTCCGTGCCGAAGAGCAGCGCGGATGTGGTCGATGGCGGGCTGGCCGTTTTCCACGTTGAGGGACGTGGCTTCGAAGAGAACATCGGCTTGGGCGGTTTGGAGCCATTCGTCGACATTGGACGGCGTGTGATCAGACTCCCGACCGTCAGCGGGCGAGGGCGCCCGCTCCACACAGGCCAAATCCAATCCTTCTGGATCGGCGACCCATCCCAGGCTGCGCGTTGCCACGCCAGCAAAGCGGAACGAAATTCCGTAACGCTCGCGGAGTTCTACTTCGCGGTCTAGCAACAGTTTCGCGAGAGTGCGGTTGACGTTCCCGAAGCCGAGGAAGCAGAGATTGTAGATGCGAATGCAAACCTCGCGGACTAAAGCCGGTTTTGCCGGAAAGGGTTGCGGCGCGGCTGAAGCCGCGCCCCTTCAAAGCTGAATCATACGCGGCCCCGCTCTTCCACCGTGCCGGCGAGATGCCGGCGCTACGTGAACGCGGTACGGAAAACCAGCTAGCCCATCACAGTCGTGTGCTCGGGCTGCACTTTGTATATGACGCGCACCTCATTGGGTTGGCCGTAGGGATATTTATCGACGCCGAGATACTTCTTGGCCATCTTGTTGATATTGGCGTCAGCGCCGTCTTCGGTAATCTCGACCACGCGCCCGCGAATTTCTAAATAGCGGTAGGGGTTTTCCGGATCCATCAAAGTCATGGCGACGCGGGGATCGCGCCGGACGTTCTTATCTTTCTGGCGTCCTTTGGCGGAGTTGAAGATGATGTGTTCGCCATCGAAGTCACACCACACGGGCGTAACTTGCGGACGGCCGTCAGGCATCAGCGTGCCCAGGTTGGCGAAGGCGCGTTTTTGAAAAAGATCGCGGTATTTCTCTGGAATAACTGCGGACATAAAGCCTCCTTGCGGTCGTGCAATGAATGACAAGACATTATAGATCGAAGCCGCAAGAATCGAAGGATTAAGGAAGGATTTGATTCGCCGTACTGCGTATGGAACGAAGTCCCGGCGAAATATTTTATTCCCCGCGGTTTTCTCACCGCTCGACGTCCATGCGTGGCAGGACGGCGCGAAGCAGGGCCTCGAATCTGTTCTTCACGCGCTCACCGGTTTCCATTACTTCCTGATGCGAGAGTGGCTGATCGAGAATTCCGGCGGCCATATTGGTAACGCAAGAGATTGCCAGAACGTCGATTTCCATATGCCGGGCGGCGATGACTTCGAGCACAGTCGACATTCCGACCAAATCCGCGCCGATGGTTCGAAGGTAATTTATTTCGGCGGGGGTCTCATAGCTCGGCCCTGGGAGAGCGGCGTAAACACCTTCGTGAATAGTCATGCCGAAAGTGGAGGCTTCCTCTTGTGCGGCCGCTCGATAATTTTTCGCGTAGGCATGAGTCATGTCGGGGAAGCGTACGCCAAAACGGTCATCATTGGGCCCGATCAGCGGATTCGCTCCCTGCAAATTAATATGGTCGCGGATCAGGACGAGCGCGCCCTTCTGATAACTCAAATTAATTCCGCCCGCCGCATTGGTCAAAATGACAGAGCGAATTCCCATTTGGCCGAAGACGCGCATGGGAAAGGCGACTTCTTGCGCGGAATATCCTTCATAAAGATGGACGCGGCCCTGCATAACCGCGACCGGAACCGTGCCAGATTCCCCAATCACCAATTGTCCCGCGTGGCCGATCGCCGTGGATCGCGGGAAGGCGGGGATTTCGGCAAATGGAATTCGCGTCGTGTTGTCGAGGGCATCGGCGAAGCCGCCGAGACCGGAACCGAGGACGAGGCCAATTTTTGGGCGCAGAGAGGTTCGCTTCAGGATGTATTCGGCGGCAATTTCGGCAAGCGCGAATTGATCGTGCATAGGTGCAAGACTGAGAGCCTAGCGAACTCCGGCTTCTTTATCGATGCCTAGTATTTTTTCTCGAACTTAGCAAATTCGGTTTCGAGCTTCCATTGTTCGCGGGCACGTTCACTGGCCGCGATGAACTGTTCGCAGGATGCCGATGGTTTTTCGGCGCCGGGCACATCGGACGCACATGCCGGCGTCATGCGGAATACCAGCTTCGTATCGGTCCACAGGCTCTGGCCGGGCAGGAAGCTGTGCTCCAGACTCTGGCGCGCCATTCGTTTCAAATCCGCGTAGGACAAACGATAACTCTCGACCGCTCGCAAATATTCATGCGTCATGTCCGAACGCGAGACGCCCTCGTCGTCCGTGGCGAGCGCAACCGGAACTCCATATTTCATGTAAATCGGAAGCGGATGATCGTCCCCGCTCACTCCGAGAATCGTGTCATTCGAAGTGAGGCAGATTTCAACCAGGACGTTGCGCCCGGCCATTTCGTGCAGCAATCCGATGGGATCGGTCTCGTTCATCACATCGACGCCGTGACCGATGCGTTCGGCGTGGCCGCGCTCGACAGAGGAACGGATGTGGAATGTTAGATCTTCAGGAGGAACGAGACCGAGGACGAGTTCGCCGGCATGCAGTGCGATGTGAACGTTGGGATACACAGTGTGCAGGTAGTCGATCATCGCCATGTGCTCGTTGAAGTCGTGAATCGGCACATAAGCGTCTTCGGGCTGCACCAGATTCAAGCCAACAAATCGAGGATTGGTGGACGCCAGTTCGAAGCCCAGCAAAATTTGCGCGAAAACTACTTCATGCGGCGAGGCGCGCAGAACCTGGTAAAGATATCGAATCGTCACATCGCACCCGGGACCGGCCTGGGGCGTTCCACATTTCAAAATCTCCTTGGCATGGGCATCGTCGGCAGCGAGTCTCTTGCTGGTTTCCGACGCGACATCTTTTATTCCCGCACGCAGAAGTGCCTCACGCATTTTTGCGTAATCTGGAGTCCATTCGACCTTTTCCGCCAAACGCGCGGCCGCGCCGCCATCGGCCGTGTGCATCAGTTCGATGTATTGCAGGTGATCCTCGCCGGCGCGATTGGCGGCCGCGGCTACGGCCTCTGCGACGTGCGTGTGCGAGGCCAGTCCGAACTTGCCGAATGTTCCGAAGAAGTGATCGTGACCGGATTCGTTCCCAGGTTCCCAGTTGCGCATCGACCAGGCGTCGATCATCTGGCCATACAGCACCTCGTCACCATAGCTGCACCGGGCTGCCGGCTTGGCGGTGTACTTCTCGCAGGAATCGCAGGGCGGAGCCAGCAACTTCGAAGAGGTTCGATCCACACAAAGTCCGCCGTCGGCTGCGAAATCGATTAGATCTTCGGCGTAGACTGCGCCGTCGAGATGATTGTGCAGGTCTCCGCCTTTGGGCATGTCATGGAGAAAGGCCAGCAGCATAGGCGGTTGTTTGCGTATGGAATCTAAATAATGAGAGGTACGTTGCTCGAAGGTTTGGGCAGCGGCCGCCGTTGTGAGCAAGAGAAACGCCACCCAGGCGCGCCACGACCAACGGCCTATTGGCGATGTTCTGCGGAGAGTTTGCTGCACAGTTGATCCTTTTGACTGCGGCGCGAGGTCAGGTAGGAAATTGTAACGCGATGCCACAACTTTGGAGAACAAACGCCGCAAACTATCGCAACCACGCCACCAAGGCAATGATCACGAGTAGTAGCAAGGTGCTGAGAATATATTTGTTCGAGGCCAGCCACGATTCGGCGGGCGCCGTGGAAGCGAGGAACGGCGGGGCATTTGTATTTTCTTCTGACTCGCGATGAAGGGTCGAAGAAGACGCCACGGAATGGTCCACGCCTGATGAAGTACTGGGTGAAAGAGGAGTCGTTTGGGTTACCGCGTTCAACATCGGTGATCGCTCGGCATCCACCGTTTCCGCGTGTAGCGGGTCTGCAACTTCGAGCAACGCCCGAGAGTCGTCCACGGTGGTTGGCTTCTGCGCCAGCGGTTGTCCCCGCCACTTTTTTTCTTCGCACTCGACACAATAGGTTCGTCCCTGCGACACAGGAAATCCGCAAGCTTGACACTTTTGCAGACTTCTCAGAACGGGAGGAACCGCGATGGATTGCGAGGCTTCCTCAAGCGGTCCAGCCGGGACTGAATTCGATGCGCCCAGGTTCGCGGACCAGAATAGCGGCCTCTTCTGAGAAGAACTCGAGTTCGGTTTTTCCTCCCGCGGTTCTGAGCTACCGCTTTCATCAGTTTCAATCGACGAGGAAAGTTCCCGTGAAGGTTCTGGCGATGGCGCAGTTTCTGGCGGAGTGAGAACCGTCGCGCTTGGCATCTCCTCGACGGTACCAGCGTTGGCCGCCTCTTCTGCCACTGGCAAGGCCTCTGCAACCGGCGCGGATTGCGCCGCGATAGCATGCCTCACAGCCATTTCCACCATTTCGCTTAATCGCTGCAATGCGGCCAGATCGCGATCGTCGAAAGCGGACACCTTCCCGGAAAAAAGCTCGAACACCCCGAGCACTTGCCCTTCGCTAACAATGGGCATCACTACTACTGAAGATATGCCCAACTGGCGGCAACCTTCACGGTTCACGCGCGGATCCTTTTCGGCATCATCGCAGCGGAGGGCCTTCCCGGTTCGCGCGCTCTCACCGGAAAGGCCATATTCCATCGAAACCCGCGCGCCCAACTCTGGCGCGTTACAGCCGGCGCTGGCCCGGCAAAGCATGTCTTCCTGATCGGCGTGGCGCAACGCAATGGCTGCGCCGCTGGCTCCCGTAATGTATTGTGCCCGGTCGGCAAGCAGTTGCAGGGCGGCGTCTAAATCGCTTTGCGCCATCTCGGCGAGCGAATAGCCGCCATCTTCGCCAGGGAAGCGTGCGGTCTCCGAAGATACAGAAACAAAAGCATTGGCGGCGGCGATTCCCGCGGAAACGCTGGCAGGGACCGGTCCCAAAGCAGAAGCGGTTTCCTCCGTCGCATTTGAAGCCATACCGTAATCGACGGTCGAGTGGTCCATAATCTAGAAATTGCTCGCCGGATATCGACCTGGCCTCCGCCGAACGGCTCCTAATCCGGCTAAATTGTTTGCGATGCGGTAGTTTGAGTCTCGCTCGGAGCAGCCATCGTGTCAAGAACTTAGGTGAGCAAAAGGCGAAGCGATAGCGGTCACTAACCGGCTTCCGCGAGTCGTTTGCATCGTGACCTGAGAACGCTTAACTGTTACGTTTCCGCACTGCGGAGTTAGCCAGCCCGTTGGCCTCGGCATTGTTCTCGCGGCGGACATGAGAGATGGAAAAACTAAGGGCGCGCGCCAGTTTGCGGCAGGTCCAATGCAGAGAGTACAAGCGTGAACTACGGCAGGAATACTCGCCGCGCATCTGGCGAACCACAACTTCGGAGTCCGAATAAACGTGCAAAGCCTTTGCTTTCAGCGACACAGCACACTGTAACGCTTCCATCAAAGCCATATATTCCGCGACATTGTTATCCTGATGCCCAATCCATTTTGCGATGCGGATGGGTCCGCTCTCGCAGCCATCGATAACCACTCCAATACCCGAGGGTCCGGGATTACCCAGCGAACCTCCATCCACGTAGGCAACGAGTTGCGCCATCGGCAATTATTATTTCTGCTACCGAATCTTAAGATGCGCCGAGAATGATTCTGCGTCAAGACGAATATTTGGTTCGACTTGAACGTTTTGCGAGGACCAACCGTGCTGTGCAAGTTCTTGTGAAAAACCGGTCCCAATTGCCGCGAAATATTCGCAAACCCTCCTCCCACAGCAGTTTGTCTTTTTAAATATTCACAGGCTCGATGTTTTCGGTTGCACCAATAGTTTGCGTTGACTTTTATGAACGCTCTGTTAAGGTTGCTTTCGTCGACGGTCGAAAGGGACAGCGAAATAAAATTTGCTGACCCGAGGTAGACTGAGTGATCAGTCCAGCGAGGCAACTCGGTGGACGACCAAACCGCACAAAACCGACGGTTCTGCGAGGATCAGTTGGGGTTTGGAACTGTGAAAACAGTGATCGCATCAAGGGGCTGTGACGGTACATGCATCCACGCGGTTAACTCCCTCGCAGGAGTTGGCAGCTAGAGCATAACCAATGTCACGGCCCTTTCAATTTTTTCTGGCCTCCGCCACCCTCCAATCGATACCCGGTGCAGACTAGGCCGCAACCTCTCCCGCAATGATCTCGTCCACATAGCACCAAATCCAGTCTTCTCCGGGCTCAATCGAGCGTATGACAGGATGATGCACATGACGAAAATGCTTCGTCGCGTGTTTGTTCTTGGACGAATCGCAGCACCCCACATTTCCGCAAACCATGCACATGCGCAGGTGAACCCATGTGTCGCCTAGTTTTACGCACTCCTCACACACGTGCGTGTCGGTGGTGGTTACTTTGATTTGATCGAGATGTTTGCATTTGCCTGACATTTTTTTCTCCAGTCCAGCAGTTTTCAACTCCGTTCCAGTTCTCCTCGATTCCAGTGCGCGAGGTTTGCGCCCGCTTCATACGTGCTCTGAAGAAAATCGAGCAGCATTTCCCGGGGCGATCCAGCGCGCCTTACATCGTCATACATCAACAGGAACTCCTTCATTTGAGGATGATAGAAAGCGGCTGCCGGCTTCACTTTTTGATCCGCGAAACCCGCGGGCTCCGGCGCGGCGTAAACATAGAAGGCTGCTCCCTTGACTTCGCCGCCACCTGGCCAGAATCCTGCGCTGATCACTTCGTGCGAATACGCTTCCCGCGTAACCGGATCGGCCCCAGGGCGTTCCGGCGCGCGCCGCCCGGAGAAACGGGTCACGCAGAGATCGAAGCTGCCCCAGAAGAAATGTACCGGGCTATCTTTCCCGATAAATCTGGAACGAAATTCCTTAAAGATGGTGTCGCACGAAATCAATATCCTCCAGAAGCGGTGCGCGTATTCGGGATCATACGATCTTTGTTGAGTGTCGTTCTCGAAGCGCACTGGGTCCAGCACCTCAACTGGCATGGTCCAAATCTTTGCCTCGATACCCAGCGAACCAAGCGCTTCCGTGAATTCGGCGTAAAAATCGGCCACGGATCGTGGTTTGAGCGCTAACGACTTCGACGCATTCCAGCTGGTCTCGATGATTAATTGATGAGCGATGAAATCGAACTGAACTTCAAAGATGCCGTTCTCATATGGAATCGCGGAAGTGGTCAAACCACGCGCCGTGACGTAGAGAGCAACTTCCCACCAATGATTGATTCGCGGGCTGAAAGCCAGCCTCACCTTGCCAACGATTTGTGTCCACATGTGAAGTGTGGCATAGGTATCCTGCCAGGCCGCTAACGGCAGTTCGGGCCACTGGTCTTCGTTTGGATTTTGTGGCATCGAATGCATTCGTGGACCTCAGTTGACGGGGAAATGTTAACACCGTCGCGGTATTTCAGTGTTCGCCATTGATTTCAGGCTCGCCATTAAGGATCTGGCAACTGAAAAACATCAGGCCATTGCGATAGAAAGCCGGGGTGTTCGACTAGGTTCGCTGTCTTCTTCACGCTTCAAGCTTCCGCGTAAACTGAGAGGGGACGCAGGCGGACTTCACGGCGGCAAAGCTTCCTGCATCCGACCCAATGAGGCCAACAAAGAAATGCGGGAAGAACTTCTTCGGGAATTTCAGGATTTTGCCAGGACAGCCCCAAACGTCAATGCTGTCATGGAGCATCTCGCCGCACGGTTGCACGAAAAGATGGCTCGCTATAACTGGGTAGGGTTCTATCTGGTGGATCCTGCCGATTCCGGAATTCTGCTAGTCGGACCATTCGCGGGGAGTTTCACGCCAAACGCGCGAATTCCAATCGATACTGGATTATGCGGCGCCGCCGCGACCAGCGGCAAAACTGTCGTTGTGGACGACGTTTCCAAGGATCCGCGCTATCTTTCCGGATCTTCAATGGTGAACAGTGAAATCGTGGTCCCGATCTTTCTCCGCAACAAGCTCCATGCCGAACTTGATGTCGAAAGTTATTTTGCCGGAACCTTCACCAGGTCGGAACAGGATTTTGTCGAGTCCTGTGCCGCAGTGGTCGGAAATTATCTGGCAAAAACCTGATTTACCGTTGGAGCGGAAGGTTGGTGTTCCAGCAATCGGCGACGATTCTCCACACTCCCAGACGCCGCCACGCTTTCACGTATTTACCGCGATCAGCTTGGATGGTGCTATTCGGTTGACGGATCGCAACCGTGTATCGCCCGATCTCCATCGCCAGGTCACCGGAAGTTTCAACCCGCACGGTTTCGAGGCGCAGGTCTTCGTATCCGGATTCACCCAATTGTCGGAAGAGGCGCTCTACAGCCTTAGGACCGTAAGCGGGATCATGGTGAGGCGCCATAAACGCGCCATCCTGGGCAAAGAGAGAGGCTACAAGGTCGTAGTTGCCGGTGTTGAAGTTGGTAACAAAATCCTGGGCAAGGTTCTGAATCACAGACTGCGCGTCCAAGAACGGGCGAGAATCCGCCAAAGAGCTCGAATAGGGCCGGTACATCTACTACCTCCTGGGGGAAGGCCAAAAGCAGCGTCCATGGCCAGAATGGAAGCTGCCTTCAATGCAGCAATATTCTAGCGCAAAAGAGTCTGTGGAAAGAAAAAGGTTTTGTGAATCAATAACAAAAAATTTGAGTTGCTTCCATCGTCGGCGCCGGCGAAAGCGATCCCCCCTTGCATGGATGACGGACGCGAATTAAATCTCCAGCTACAATAGCGCAGGAACTAATTTTCTTATTCATGGCAAGGAGCAAACAATGGAACGGAAGGCAAGCGCAGTTTGGAAAGGCGGGCTGAAGGATGGAAAGGGCACAATTTCGGCCCCCGGTGGCGTGCTAAAAGATACCCAGTATTCCTTCACTTCGCGCTTTGAGAATGGGCCGGGAACGAATCCCGAAGAATTGATAGCGGCGGCCCATGCCGCCTGTTTTTCAATGGCGCTTTCAGCGCAACTCGGCAGCGCCAATCTAACGCCGGAAAGCATCAGCACAAACGTCACCCTGACGATGGAGAAACAGGATTCGGGATGGACCATTACATCGAGTCATCTCGACGTGGTGGGAAAAGTTCCCGGAGCCGACGCGGCCACCTTCCAGAAATACGCGGAAGCGGCAGAGAAGGGCTGTCCGGTTTCGAAGGTCCTGAATGCCAAAATTTCCATGACGGCCAAGCTCGGCTGATTCCAGTTCGTGATGATCCCATTGCAACTGTTTCGTGCGCGGTTGGCGCGCCATGTTTGACACCCTGTGGTGGGACTGTAAAATAGAACTGTTGGTCTTCCTGACACGGCGGCCTTAGGGCCGCCGCTGCATTGTGAATTTCAGATTGCCATCGTGGCGGAATTGGCAGACGCGCATGGTTCAGGTCCATGTACCGGCAACGGTGTGGGGGTTCGAGTCCCTTCGATGGCACCAAAGGTCCTTTGCGGAACGCTACTTAATCTCCAACGTATCCCGAATTGTTGGGGACCCGCCGCTTCTATCTCGCCTATCGTCGACATCCCGGACTCCCTGCTAGACTTTCTGCATGAAGCGAGTCGAGTGGAAAGTCCTCGTCTTTTTTGTGTTCTCCGCAATTCTTGCCACCAACTGCACAGCGCAAAAATTGGCAATCACCTTCGATGATCTCCCGCTGAACGGCGAGTTGCCCCCCGGAGTCACCCGAACGGAAACTGCAAACAATGTGCTTTCGATTTTGCAAAGCCGGCATATTCCTCCCGTATACGGATTCATCAATGCGAAACGGCTCGAAGGCAATGCCGACGGGGCGCAGGCCCTAAAGCTATGGGCGTCGGCCGAGCGCGTGGGCAATCACACTTATTCGCACATGGATCTCGAGCAAAACACTGTCGAGGCTTTCGAGGCCGACATCGCCGAAAACGAACCGGTTCTGGAATTGCTGCAAGCCAAAGATAACTGGCACTGGTTGCGTTATCCCTATCTGCACGAGGGCGATACGGTAGAAAAACGGCGCGCGGTGCGAGCCTATCTGAATGCGCACGGATACCGGATTGCCCAGGTGACTCTCGACTGGGAAGACTACTTATGGAACTTCGCCTATGCCCGGTGCGCGGCAAAAAACGATAAGAAATCGATCGAGTGGCTGCACTCCAGTTATTTGAATACGGCCTCGGAATTTCTCGATCTCGGCCGCGAACAATCGAAGCTGGTTTACGGCCGTGAAATCAATTACGTATTGCTGATGCACCTGGGCGCTTACAGCAGCACGATTCTTCCCGATGCCCTGAATTTGCTGAAGCAGAAGGGATTCAAGCTGGTGACGCTGGAAGAGGCCGAGAGCGATCCGGCATATCAAAGCGATCCCGATGTTGGGTTTCATGATGCAGGAACGCTGCTCGATCAGATGATGCAGGTGAAACAAATCAAATATCCCGAGCACGCCGAGAAGCCCTACAAAGAGCTGGAAAGCATTTGCCAGTAGGGACCAGAACAATTCCTGAGTCGGTCCTTCCCGTATAATTCAGGCACTCGTTATGCCTGTTTCGCTCGATCAAATCGTAAATTCCACGCGCATCCGGGTGGCTCAGGCGAAGCGCGATGCCGATTTGCGAGAGTTGGAACTGCGCGCGGAACAGCACGTCCCACGCGGATTTCGCGAGGCTCTGCACCAACAGAGCCGAACCGGTATTGCGGTGATTGCCGAGTTGAAGAGGGCATCGCCTTCAAAGGGTTTAATTCGCGCGGAATTTCAGGTGGAGCAGTTGGCCCGCGAACTGGAGTCTGCCGGAGCCGCCGCCCTTTCCGTCCTCACCGATGAAGAATTTTTTCAGGGGTCGCTGGAGAAATTGCGGTTGGCTTCGGCTGCCGTAAAGCTGCCCTGCCTGCGCAAGGATTTTATTGTGGACGAGTTTCAGTTGCTCGAAGCGCGCGCGAATTCGGCCGACGCCGTCTTGCTGATTGTGGCGGCTTTGTCGCCGGTCAAATTGCAATCTTTGGCCGAGAGCGCTCGCTCCCGTGATCTGGATATTTTGTGCGAAGTGCACGACGAAGACGAATTACACCGCGCAATCGACGCCGGTTGCGACCTCATCGGAGTGAACACGCGCGATCTGCGGACTTTCAAAGTGGACCCCGAAACGGCATTCCGCTTGGCGCATCAGCTTCCCAAAGGCGTTGTAAAGGTTGCCGAGAGCGGAATTCGAACCGGAGAAGATATCGCGCGGCTGCGAGCCGCGGGATACCAGGCATTTCTGATTGGCGAGACGCTGATGCGCGCGGAACGGCCAGGTGAAGCACTACGCGCGTTGCTTAGCAGTGCCGAGTACCCAATACCGAGTGTGCGTGGTTGATTTTGATGACGTGGGTAAAGATCTGCGGCATGACGAATCTCGAAGATGCGCTGACAGCGGCCGAGGCCGGGGCGGACGCGGTGGGCTTTGTGTTTCATGAGAAGAGTCGGCGGAATATTAGCGTTGTGGCGGCGCGCGAGATTGTCCTGAAGCTGCCGAAGAGCATAGAAAAGGTGGGCGTTTTCGTTACTCTGGACTCCCGCCACATTTTCGAAATCGTAACCAGTGTCGGACTTACGGCCGTACAGCTGCACGGTACGCCTTCGTTGGAAAGCGTTCTTGGCGATTCGCGTTCGGCTATTGAAACCGTTGGCGTGGCGAAACTGATTGCCATGGTTCCCGAGTCGGCGTTGCATCGAGAGACCGGAATAGGAATCAGCAGCCGGATTCACGAAAAGGTGTTCGCGATCTTGATTGACTCCCAGGCAAACGGCGGAACCGGCGGAACGGGAACAAAATTCGACTGGGACGCCAGCCAAGGCCTGATACAGAGGTTGGGCTTGGTTATTCCCGTGATTGTTGCGGGTGGGCTTACTCCCTCCGACGTTGCGGAGGCGTTGAGGATATTCCAACCTTTCGGAGTCGATGTGGCCTCGGGAGTCGAGGCTCATCCCGGAAAGAAGGATCCCGAAAAAGTGCGAGCCTTTGTGAAGGCTGTACGCGATACGGATCGGAAGACGAGTTAGAGATGGCTACAGTTCCGAAAACAAAACTCAAGGACTCCGCCGTGCGCAAAGCAAGCGTAAGGACGGGGCACGAGCCGCGCAATTCTCCGGAGATCGTTCCCGGCCGCTTTGGGCTTTACGGCGGCCGCTACGTCCCCGAGACTCTGATGGCCGCGCTCGAAGAATTAGAACGCGAGTACGAGAAAGCGAAGCGCGATCCGAAGTTTCAGAAGCGGCTCGACGAATTGCTGCGAAATTATGCGGGACGCCCGACTGCCCTGACTTTTGCCAAGCGCCTCACGCAAAAGCTGGGCGGAGCGAAGATTTATCTCAAGCGCGAAGATCTCCTCCACACCGGCGCGCACAAGATCAACAACTGCCTGGGGCAGGCGCTGTTGGTGGAACGCATGGGCAAGCGCCGCGTAATCGCCGAAACCGGCGCTGGCCAGCATGGCGTGGCAACCGCGACGGTGTGCGCCCTGCTTGGATTCGAATGCGTCGTCTACATGGGAACCGAGGACATGCGCCGCCAGGAGTTGAACGTATTCCGCATGAGGCTGCTGGGCGCGGAGGTGCGGGGAGTCGAATCGGGATCGCGAACCTTGAAAGATGCCATCAACGAGGCCATGCGCGACTGGGTCACGAATGTTCGGACTACGCATTATTTATTGGGTAGCGTGTTGGGCGCGCATCCTTATCCCACCATGGTGCGCGATTTTCATCGCGTAATCGGGTGCGAAGCTCGGGCGCAGATATTAAAGGCTGAAGGAAAATTGCCTGCGGCAATCGTCGCCTGCGTGGGCGGCGGTTCGAATGCGATCGGAATTTTCTATGAGTTCATAAAAGATAAGAAAGTGCGCCTGATCGGTGTAGAGGCCGGCGGCCGCAGCGAAAATCTGGGCGATCACGCGGCGCGATTTCGCGGAGGACTCCCGGGCGTTCTGCAGGGAACGTATTCTTACGTCTTGCAGGATTCCGCGGGACAGATCGCCAATACGCATTCGGTTTCCGCGGGCCTGGATTATCCCTCCATCGGGCCGGAACACGCGGCATTGCGCGACGCGGGTCGCGCCGAATATGTCCCGGCGTCGGATGCTGAGGCGTTGGAGGCTACAACTTTGCTGGCGCGAACCGAAGGAATTATCCCCGCGCTGGAATCGGCCCACGCCGTTGCAGAAGCCGTGAAGCGCGCCCCGAAAATGAAAAAGTCGGATGTGCTGCTCGTGAATATCTCCGGCCGCGGCGATAAAGATATTGGGATTATGCGGGAAAACTTGAAGATCGATTCGTGAATTTTGTTGCTGATTCACAATGCCACTTACTTTCTACAAAACGCCCGGCCTGGTGGTTTATGTCACCTGCGGCGACCCGGATCTCGCCACTACGCGCGAGGTCGTGCTTGCGGCAATCGATGCGGGCGCGGATGTAATTGAGTTGGGTGTGCCGTTCAGCGATCCGGTGGCCGATGGTCCGGTCATTCAGCGAGCCAGCGAGCGCGCACTTCGTCATGGGACTTGCCTGGCGCAAGTGCTGACCCTGGCAGCGGATGTGCGGCAACATGCGCAATCCACCGGGCTGATTATTTTTTCTTATCTGAATCCGATTCTGCGCATGGGCATGAAAAAGTTTTGCACGGTGGCGAGACACGCCGGCGTGGACGGAGTTCTGGTCACGGACTTGCCCGTCGAGGAGGCTGGCGAATACCTGGGCGCCATGAAAGAGAATAATTTAGCGCCTGTTTTTCTCGCCGCGCCCACCAGTCCCGATGAGCGCCTGAAGCGGATTGCGGCAGCGTCTCAGGGATTTATTTATGCTGTGTCACGTACTGGCGTGACCGGTTCTCGCCAGCAATTGGCCGGCGACGCCGAGAAACTTGTTCGCCGTTTGCGTCGAGTCACAAAATTGCCGATCGCGGTTGGCTTTGGGATTTCCGATGCCAGCCAGTTTGCGGAAGTTGGAAAGTTTGCGGATGCGGTGGTCATCGGAAGCGCGATTGTAGAAACGATTGAGCGCAATCCAGGATGCGAAGCCGCGGCTGTAGCAGAATTCGTGAGGAAGCTGTCAGCTCATAGCTGACCGAAAGCACAAGTTTCATGGAAATCGCGGATTG
>Ga0335075_10005878_pt1 | contig 18983 bp, 21 predicted proteins | sample Lox_Sample_24_FD_206723 | JGI IMG/M metagenome (GOLD analysis project Ga0335075, IMG submission 206723) | Soil microbial communities from Loxahatchee National Wildlife Refuge, Florida, United States - Lox_Sample_2.4 | ecosystem: Environmental > Terrestrial > Soil > Wetlands | place: USA... | reverse complement strand
GCCACATCACGTTATATCTCGATTCGTGTGCAGTTTATGTTCGTGGGCGTGAAAATACACACTAAGACCATATATTCTCGTACGATCTCTTCATTCACATATGTTGGACTAAGGAGGATATTTGAATTTATTATATGCAAAATGCTAGATCTTTGCATAATGAGGTCCTGCAGTGTCCTTCCCGCCACCGTAATGTCCCTAATTCTACATACGGACTAATCCTAACGGCTTAACACCATCACTCCACAATATCCTCCTCAGGACCTTCAGATGGAAATGTAGCAAATTGTGCCATGATATCTCTTGCCTCCTTCTCATTCAATGGCCCTCCCTTCGCCGCAACAGCCCTCGCTGTCAAGCGTAAGTAGTCGACATAGTACGCGGGACTAAACGTATTGAAGAACTCCGCCTCTTCATCAAAAGGATTGCTGAAGGTATGTACAGCCCTTGGCGGCACAACTATATAGTCGCCTGCCTTCGCATCGACATCTTTCTTGCCGGTCGAGAAGCGGATGGCACCTTTGGTGACTAGAAACGTCTCGTCGTGCATCCTATGCCAGTGCTGGGGTGGCCCTGAGGTATGCGGTGGGATTGTGAGGGAGATGGCGCCCAGGCGGTTGTCGGTGTTAGAGCCATCTTCGAGGACGTGCATTATGATAGGGCCCACGCGGAGGGTCTCGCCGGTGCCGTTGGCGACGAGCGTGATATTTGTGGTGGTGGTTGTCATAATGAAGGTGATCTAAGAGCTGTTATTATTAGGGCTTGTAATTGACAGTTGGTAAATGAATCTGGTAGCTATTGGACCTGTCGATGAGTAATTGCTGATGGATGGTTAGAGACGTGATGTAGTAGCAAAACTTGTTCATAGCATAATTTTCCTGCGTCGTGCGCTTCCTCTGCGGAGATAAACCTCTCAGCTGACGAAGATGTCGGTCAGCTTCAGTGAAGCACACTCCTACTGAAGATTTCCTGATTTCAATGGCGGTTGTAAGTCAGGCTCTGCCGATGAGGCTGGAGACCAAGGCTCCAACTGGCTACGGCGTTAGTAGGGGGTTTATTGGCCGACTCGCCGACTTGCCGTGACCTTAAACCCCACAAAGTCCTCGCCCTGCTAAAATCCGAGGCTGCGCCGTCAGGGGGATCAGCTTTCGTTACAAATCTCAGGACCCTTCATTTCCAATAGTCAAGGTACTATCTTGTGTTGGCCATCCCACTCTCCCCCGAATTGACAAGCTATGCCGTTGTCGTCCTGCCAAAATCCGAAGCTGCGCCCTGAGGAGGATCAGCTCCTTGCAAACCTCAAGAAGCTTCGTTTCAATAGTCCAGGTAATATCTTATGTTACTTATCCCACTCGGCCTCAATATTGAAGCTCGAAGGACACATAAAAGGTAGGAAGGTTCCCTCTTACAATCGTGTAGATTCTGCAAACAACTCAATTACATCTCATTGGACCTGATCTCATCAGACAACCTTCCAACAACACACTTTTAATTTAGAATAAGCAAAACCAAAGCTTGTCCAATTTTCAACAATGGCTTCATTACCAGAACCACGTCTCGTCACTACCTCTCATACTGCCGAGGGGACGTCTATCATATCCTCTGACGTTATTCTCAAGCCATTCCACCCCTTTGGCCCTGCAGGCACAGGCTTCACTATCTTCCATGCCTCCCCCACCGTCCCTGTCTCAAACAGCGCACCTTTTGAGCCCAATTCAACAAACGCAATCCCTCGACCACAGCCAGGTGGCACCGTTTTCTGCACCAGCGATTTCGCGCCTCATTCCAAATCCCCTATGCACAGGACCCTAAGTCTAGATTACTGCGTCATTTTGGCCGGCAGCATCTGGCTCATAACTGACGGAGGCGATGAGACAGAAGTTAAGACCGGAGAGATGATATTGCAAAGGGGAGTGAATCATATGTGGGAGAACCGCGCGGATGTACCTTGCCGGGCCCTGTGTGTGATGGTCGGAAGTGAGAAGGTGGTGTTGGAGGACGGGAAGGAGTTGGAGGAAACGAAGATTCCACTAAAGAAGTAGGTACTAGCTAGGTTTGTCTCATGCTGCGTTACGCACGGAACTTTGTAAGGAGAAGCGTATGGAGATAGAGGAGCTGGCGATTTCTTGGTTCTGAACTTTTAAGCGCAAAAACCAATGGCCAAATTGAAGTTTTTCATTATTCCCATCTCTCGAATTATGCAGTACTCCCATTGCTATCTGTTCATGATTTCAGACCTGCATGAACCCAAATGTACGTGTGCGCGCCGCCACTTTGCTCAGCCTTGCATAGCCCCCTAGAGTGAATCTGTCTCTTCCACTCCGCATGAACTACAGCTTGACCCCTCCGGTTTGCTCCTACCAACTCTATGATCCATCCGAGATATCAACTTGGGGAATGTGAATCTCTTCAACAAGGAAATCGGAACACGTATTCTAGATCTTGCGTCTTGCGACCACGCTAGCCTCAGCCCGCATGGTTTCACCAACCGCCATTGTTCCACCAATCGGCCACAGACTAACAGACGACCAACCAGAATGTGCAGGAGTTAGCCTAGCAGTGATCCTATTAAGAATGTCAACCCCTACCGAAGAGAATCGCAGTACTATCCCTAAAGCTCTGATAATCATGAGGGGCTTTGTGTATCAGAATTGATCTCTGAAACCGATCAAAATCGATGACACCGTCCACACATCACCTGGAACGCCATTGGTATCACGAGTGCAACAAGTTCAAATGACTTGCATAATTACTCTTGGGACGTATGCGGCTAACTCTCTTCCCCAGATCATCTCGAAACGGGCCGCCACAAAAAACCACGATTGTGCGTAATCTTTCAACATTCGTACCACTCACACCGAAAAGCTAGACGCCGGGAAACGCATTCCTATTGGTGGTGGCTGCCTTCCTTCTCCGTGAATGGCTCCTGTGGGCCATGCCTTGGTTACATTTGCGTGGCCGCCCCCAGCCGCAGGCTTAGAAAAGATTGGCGCAGCAATTCAAAACAACCCATATCGACTCTGGCAAGGCAGATTTTTTAGACGAGATGCTAGCTCTGTGCACATAATGCCTCAAATTGATATTCAGCTATCCTTCAGTATGGCGTAGTTATTTTCCGAGGCGCACTTTGATCTCTGAGATTTTGGACCAGCCTTCACGGCTTCCCCCATGCTACACAAAGCAATGTTTGTGTTACAGACTTGCCGAGGCGTGAGAAATCTCTCCTCTCCACCGCGGCTGGATTATCACGGACCCAAACATTGAAACTCCCCTAGCTTGAAGGAATACTAAACTGCGGCATACGTATGGCTATGGCTAACTGTGCCTCAATCCCGTTCAGCTCTATTGAAGGCTGACTAACAGATACTACTAAAAGACCGCCTTTCCCAGAACAGATGGAAGAAAAAGTGAGCCATTTATTAGCTATCTATTAACCATTTATCCATTTCCTCTGTCGAGCCTCCAGTATGTTATTCCTCCTGTGCACACTGTTAGCAGCTTCATTTCTATTCGGACGAACTACTGCTACAGCTTCCGATTCCTCGTCAACACCATTCAGGGGAGGCGATTCTCATATCCAAGTCCTAAAAGCTATAAACGTCCGATCAGAGCTTGAAAGACGAGAAGTCGATTTTACACCCAAACATATTTGGGAGCATCATTATGCAGACCGTATTTATCCTGCTGCTATAAAATACATCATTATATTAACAGCTTCACTTCTAGACATGTCCCTGCTTCGCGGTGCGAGTGCACGATTCGCCAAGACTTCTATGAGATTCAAGCTACCTGCTCTCGCTTTGGAAGTCATCGAAACTCATCTAGAGAACATCGAGTGTGCTGATTCAGTTATTGTACTTGATTTCATGGATGAACTAGCTCTGAAGCAAGCTAAAAGAGAGTGGGATAAGTTACCTAAATTCATAGTCATTTCTTCTCACCCGGGCTGTAATGAAGATGGAGAGCGTGTGCCTTATGTGTAAGTATTTTATTTATATTTTAGGTCATAGCGGAAGAATTAGGAATCATAGAATCGTCACTGACAAATAGTAGGGTTTCTGATGTAAATTACAACACAAATAGATTGACTGCCGTCTTGTTAGTCCATCGAGTAGAATGGAAAGCGGCGTGTGCTTCTATAAAAGTGGACTTCGGGATGACTGATGAGAGCCCTAGCGGCCAATATTCCATTTCCGGAATTCGATTCCACGATGAAATCCGTCTCCGTTTAGGTCGGCGACAGGCAGCTGCCTCCTCTACAGTCACCCAAGCAGCTGCTTCTTCTAGTGTCGTATATCCATCAGCCCCTACATCAACGCCTAGCAGCGAGTCTTCCGTCCAAAACGTTAGTTTCTCCCTTATTGACCAGCAATCAATCATCTCCTGGGATGATATGTAAGTCTCTTGCCGAAAAGTCTAAAGGAATGTCGTGCTGACAAGTGTTTTAAAGGCAGAGCAGCATCGGATGTAAGAATTGCTCACTCGTGGGCTCACTTGAGATTACACATGGCACATTCACCATCAACAGCTCAGCGCCCATTGATTGTCAGATTGACGATAAGATCTGCCAGGACATTGAGGAAGCCTATCAATTCATCGAGTCTGGCTTCTTTAATGCTATCGCGAATGGTTTCAATGCTCATGTGGAGCTGGATACCTCGCTTTCGCTCACAGCGTCGCACGCTTTCTCAAAGGATATTTTTACCATTGGATTACCAGGGTTTCAGGTGTGTGTTTTGGATTTGCTTTGGTTTCTCTCCATTTCTAGTATCATGTAACTAGCAACATATATGAAGACACTGACACTGATTGCAACGTGCAGATTCCCGACATTGCTGTTGTAGGGCCACAATTCAACGTTGCTATAGAAGGCAGCATTGATATAGCAAATGAAGTTAATTTCACTTACGGATTCGACCTTACTGTGCGATATATTTCACCCTCTGCTGTTCCTAGCTCTCACAGTCCTGACCCATTCCTAGATCCCAGATGGCTCATCGATAAACATCGACGTCGACAACCTGACGAACTCCACCCAACAGGGCTTGTAAGTTATTTAAAGCCTCTCCCCTTCCTTAGCCTACTTATTCACACCAATTTCTAGCTCTAATGCCACCATAACACCGACCCCATTCACCGCTTCCTCAGATGTACCTAACCTCACCTTCTCTCTCGGCCTCCACAGTGAAGTTCTCCTTGGCATCAATGTCCTCTCCGGTCTCGGTACCATATACGCTGGCATATTTCTAGACCTGCCCACCGTCTCTGTCAATATTTCCTCCCTCAGCGGCGTCAACGCCCACTGCGAACCGTTAACATCCTCGAATTCTCTAAACGGCCTCTCACACGTCTTCCCGCAACTCACAAACATCGTCCCCATGGCAGGCGTTAATTTTGGTCTAGAAGCCGGCGCTTCAGCAGATCTACTGCATGTCCAAACGGTGTCGTATGCTCGCTCAGCCACGTTGGTGGGGACTGAGTTCCCGCTGGAGACGGCGTGTCTGAGTTGGGATGAGAATGCGACAAAGTTTGTGGAACCTACTTTTTCGACAACCAGCACTACCGCTGCTGCATCGGAGACTGGTGGACAGAAGGCGGCGGAGACGAGTGGGCAGAAAGGGAGTTCTGGGAGTCATTTGTGGGACGAGAATCCTTTTGCACAGACAACTGGCATCGTTTGGGCTACCGGCATGGTTCTTGGTTGTGTTGCACTTCCTTTTGCTGCGTTGTAACTATGCAAATTAAAAGCCGATGGAGGCGCCTGTAACTCTAGTTTCGGAAGTTCAAACTTCATACTGTTTACAGATCAAAATAAAGATGAATAGTCGCACGGCATGGACTAGATCTATCCAAGGTGATGAACTCCCTACATGCAAAAGCGCAGAAACAAGAACCCTGCACATGCTGCTCTCAAGCCCCCTTTAAATCCCCTAAACAGACACATCTCCTGTTACTCCCTCGAAAAGCCACACCTCGTATCCAGCTCCCTAACATTTAAATTCTTAAACCCCCGTCCGGAAGCATAAGCTCGTCACCCATGTTCTAGCTCTCAGGGACCCTTGGGACACTCGCATTGCGTATTCTGATTCGGTGAAGCCGAGGCAGGTTAGGGACGTGGGGTTTTGGATGCTTGACAGGTATTCCACTGAAGAGGGAAAGGGGTTAGTCATGTGCTGCTGCAGAGATGGCTCAGAGAAGGGGAGGGAAGAGGGGGGGAGGAAAGTGGAAATGAGTACCCAGGTAGTATCACAAGCGTGCTGTGCAGGAGCTCTATCACATTCGCCGATATAGCTCTTCTTGTGCGCTGCCTTCGCCATCCAGTATGCCGGACAGGCAAGCACGAAGTCGCGGTAGATCAATTGCGCTCTTGGATAAGTGGTGTTGTTAAAGTCCCTTCCATATCTGCTTCTATCACCGTAGGGTACAGGCTTTCAACCCTGCCAATATTTCACTCCACAAAGCCAGGCAGAAATCCATTTAGTTAATAGTCGAAAGAGGTAAAAGAGCGGCTAAAGGGAGGACTTCTGCTATTAGATGTAGATTTGAGACTGGGAGGGATGAAGTTCGGGCCTTCGAACTCGTTGTATATGCCGAAGCCATAATCGATGTTCACATCCCCGCTGATGGTAGCTTAAGATAATTATTGAGGCAGAAATGTATCTCCAATGCCTGGAGCCCAAATGTATGAAGTCATTTCGTAAAGCGTAGTGGTGCTGAGCATTTGTACATTAGCGGCCTTGAGACGCAGTAGAGAGTCAGGTCCTGAAAAACCTAAGAGATGTATCGTGGATCCATTGTACTTATGGTGCATCACATCGATATATTTTACGCCAGAAAAGGCTCGAGGCTAGGGCCTTGCTGCACAGAGGGTTGGTTTTGCTGCCATTGACGACGACTTGACCAACGACGCTGTCCACCGCCTGCGGATTGGTCCGTATACTGACGACGTTCTTTGGATCGCCTCCGAACTGCTTGATGTACTTGTGTGTCCATTGCAATGCCGCCTGCTGGTCGAGAAGTCCTGCATATATGTCTGAATTAGAATATTTTGCGATCTTCTTTCCTCGCAAGAAGCCGAAAGCATTAACGCAGTAGTTGGGGTACACGAAGATGAAACCGCTGCTTGATGAGATATTGAGTACCGCGTATCCCGCAGGTGGGATGGTGAAGGAACTACCGCCTTCAAAGAATCCACCGCTGAAGTAGACAACCACCGCTGGGCGAAGACGTTGATTAGGGCTCCATGGCCGGGGCCAAGATAGGGGCAGTCTTCATTGCCATTTACCGTTTTCTGTGGGCTGAAATCGTACGGTTGACTTAAATTATATATATAATCTGTAATAAGAACTGGCGATTGCGATGCTCTAAACCTGTTCCCACCAACCGGGGAAGCTGCAAAGGTATTTTTGTCCATTAGCTAATGTTAGAAGCGCACTAGTTAACACCCTGAAAAGTTCCGTAATCTAGAGCTGCTGTAAGTTTGGCGCAGCAGATACAGCACTTATGAGTGTGAAACATGTTGTGACTAGACTATTAATTGAGGCAGATGGGGTGGAAGAAATTCTTGCCATTGTGGAAGGGCAGTTACAGCAGCGACACAAACCATAGCAATAGTTGGCTGCCAGCTCGGCGGGCAAGATGTAAGTATCTGAACGGGTTCCGTATTTCATATGACAATGCGATCGACTTCTGGATAAAGATGCCCCGAATTTTGGCGGGATATATCGCTTTGAAGGACAGACGATGGTGAAAACTCTGGATGGACCAATGAAACCAGGCTTTGAAGCGGATGAACGTAGATTTTCTAGTAGCTTTGCATAATTCGGCTACCGATACTTCAAGAATATAGTTTCACTGAAGAATACAAATGAAGAACAGAAATAGCTTCCGTTGGGCTGTACTACAGCTCCTGTAGCTCATAACTTACATCCTAAATACCCTAAAATACAGATTAAATCTGCCGCTTTTACCATCCAATATCCCGATTTCCTATTGATCGTTGTCATTAGACATGTACATAAACACAGGACGCCCTTTAATTAGGCTGAAATCGAAATCGAAGTGGAAGTGGAGAGAGGTCGTTGGCAGTGCCCGCACAGTTCGAGAGCTCATCACGAGTTGTGCTACCGGAAACCTCGATGTCGCTCTAATAGGTGTAAGAGAAATCACACCTTTAGGAACTCAGTTACTTACCACGAAGAATAACCTCATCGACCATAACAGGCGGTCTTAAGACTGCTCGATCCATCGCCGGTAGATCATCATTCGCATCCTCATCCCTTCTCTCAATAGTCTCTTTCATTATTAGACTCCCAACCTCTGGATTATCCATCCAGAAACTCTGCGTCTCCTCTGGATAACTTTTCCAGAGGCGAGCAAGTAAGAAGCCAACTCTTGCAAAGACCTTCTTGAGTAAAGGGTCGTTGTTGCTGACCCCAATATTTAATTTCTTACAGCAAGCTAGGATTTGAGGCTGTGCTGCTTGGATCCCAGCTGTCTCGAATTCATCTATGATGTAATGTTGTATGCATGACTTGAAATCCATCATGAGAAACTTCTCCGCGCATATATATACGTCGATGCTGAGTTCACAGGTCATAACCCAGGTTCGTAAATCCTCATCTGTCATCCTCGGTTCGGTTATTATTTCTTCAATTCTATTCCGCGAACCTCGTCGTGGCCGGTCATTAGGGCGGACAAAAGGGACCCCGTTCCTACCAATAATAACAGGATTGGGCGGAGGTGGATGGGGCATTCCATTGGGGTACCAGTACTGTGGTCTTGGTTGAGGCGGAGGTCGAACCCGAGGCACACCACAATTCCAGCATGGTGGACCATGGACTTCAACCACACAAGTGGCGCAGACGCAGTCTGGACGATGTCTGCCTCGCTCTTTGCGATTTCTCTCCTCTATAGCTGCTTGTGCGCGTCGCCGTCGATATTCTCTTCTCCGGCGACTACGAACACTTTGAAAGGTTAGCATCCCTTGCTGATGCATATTTAAAGGCTCCAAAGGCCTTGGGAGATATACCTGTTGTCACTTCCACTAGCATCAGAGTCTGTTGGTTCCGAGCTCCTTGACATGTTCTCATCTTCGTCATTTTCCTTTCCCTTGCCCTTGTCGGGTTCCACGACTGAAGAACAAGTCAGCTGGAGGATGTTTCAAGACCAGGAGGGCTTGAGACAAACCTAGTGCATCTGCAACTGGCCTGATGGGCGCATAGGTACCCTCGTACAAAAATGCGACGAGAAAGCTGAATACGGCTGGATCTTCCTCCGGAAGATCAATTGCCTGGTTCTCAGCTTCCCGAAAATCCCCATCCAGCGCCTTTCTAAAGTATTCTGACTTCAAGAGTACAGCACGGTGGACATAGAATGTCTCCGCGTGCGGTCCGACTCTGACTGGTATGATCGGGGATTGATGACGCCTGTGAAGTGAAAGATGTTAGCTAGAATGCAATCAGCAGAAGGGAATTAGAAACGACGAGGTCAATGTACTATAGTCGATGTACTATATTCGTTCCATAATTGAAGCCCAGCGCAGGAACAGGACGGCAATGAGCTCAGTGTGACTTACCCGTCCACAGTAGATAGCCATAGGTCCTTCTTCAGATTCATAACGACTTTCGGCTTCTCTTCTGGGTGTACACAGTCCAGGACCACAACATCAGGTACGTTGGTGGAGGGCGCCCTCATGGTTGCGTCGAGGGTTCTTCCACTCCCACTGGCCCCAACTCCTCTTGTCTCCCGTAAATTCGACATTTGTGCCTATGTATGTATTTTCCACTTTGTCGCAGAAGAGAGGGAGAAACTTTTCACAATACGAAGTACTAAGACCCCGCTTGTCGGTGTAGTCTACCGCTCTAGGCTCCCGTATTTCTTGTGTCGCCGTCCATCCACACTTTTTCGAAAGATGAGTCGCACAGCCACCTTGTCTGTCATGCAGCCCACACGGACCCTGTTTTCTCCAGCGTGCGTTGTGCGAGTTCTATGCAGCCGCCGAAATGCAGTAGTGGGGCCTTTTCTTCAGTTATACCGTGTTTTAGTAGAGAAGTTAAGGTTTAGCGGTTGAGAATATAGGCATGAGGCTGTGCCAATCAACAGCATCGCGACAATCGCGTGATGCGGGAGTGGCAGCTCGTGGCAGTTTCCGAAAGGCTGGCAGACCTGGGGTGAGAGGGTACTGTAAGTGTAAACGAGGTTAGTGGAGTTGTTGTACTCATGCAGGCAGTGAAATGTGTGGCCCTATGGGAACTTGCCATATCCAAAATAAATAAATTTTGATGTCGGCTAACACTATTTGCTGTTCGAGTCTTTTAAGCATTGTCTCGTGATGTATCCAAGCTCCAGTACCGCGCATTGAAAGAGAGGATATTGAAGTAGTCTAGGTACTCCTTTTTTGGAGTACCTTGGGAGGCCGAAGCGTTCTTTGTGGGGAAACAAGGTTAATCCAAACCACTCAGCTCGCCTAGGGTCTGGTAGAATTCCTCTTGGATCAATCTTGTTCGTAAAACTACTATAAACTCTCCTGATGCCATTACTCCCACTGCTCATGAGATGAATTACAAGATAGTGTCTCCAAAGACTCGCTGCTCCAAACTCAGGGTCCGCAATGCCTTAACATCACAATGGCCCTCTCTACAGACCAATTGGGCTTATTCTCAATAAAACGCTTTCCTACTTCTCCCAATTATAGGCATGTTGGACAGTATCATCGTCCGCACCAGCAGGAGAGCCTTTGTCATCACCACTCGATTACAGATAATCATACCTGAAGTTACCCAAACTATACCAGACAAACGACCAGACAATATGGATGATGATTCTACTGGAAAATCTATAGAGTAGGGTGTAAATAGTGCCATCAATATTGCTGAGATGTCGAATGGGATCTATGAGTTCAACCACCGAGCTGTAAGCTTTTTTGGTTCCGAGCTTGCCTCGAGGACCACCTTTTTACGCTACTCGAACTTGTAGAATCCAATCTGCGAGAAGACAACAGGAGTTAGCGCACCAATCTTCCATAAAGACAGGGCTGTTCAAGGCTGATGGGGTCATTGGCAACGTAGGAGAGAAGGCAGGAGGTCCATCTATCTCGGATGGAGCGATCGGCGAGGATTTTGATCCTGATGGGGCAATTGAGGGAATAGTGCCCAAGAACCTTGGAAAGGAGTAAGAGTTGAAAGAACTGATTAATGAAAGATAGTCGAGACAATTTCACGCAGGTAGTATGGTAGCCATGTACATAGGAACCCTGTGAAAACAAAGCAATATAAAACGAATATGCTAAGAAGCATTGTAAAAAGATGAATATGATCAATGAACGTGATTGGCACAATTTTGAACGATTTCTGTTTGTAATATTGCTAGAACACTCAGAGAACTGACCACCGCAAATGCTAAATCCTATTACAACTCCCCACATATCGTATCTTGCTGCTTCATTTCCATCCTTCAATTATAGCATTACAATAGCATACCCAAAGCAACGAACATGGCACCGAGCAGACCAGTTCCACCAACAGAGACGGTGCCAACTGCACCGCTGGAGCTCGAGGCCGATGCGGAGGTTGTGCTTGCAGTAGTCGTAGGTGCGATTTTGCTTGTGGTTGTAGTCAATGTGCTGTTTGGAAAGATGCCGGCTGGGGTTGAGGTAGTAGAGGTCGAGTTCACGGTAACAAGAGAGGCTGAGCTTGTGGTTGTAGACGAGGTTATAGACCCAACTTGGCTAACTTGCATAGTCACAGTTGTGCTTGCGACAGTTGTTGTCGAACTGGCTCCACTGCTTCCAGAGGAGGCGCTGGCTGAGAGACCGGAGATGCTGAAGTAGGTGGAATACTGGAAGGTCGTGTTGTCTGAGTCGAGATAGAGCTTAAAACCGTAGTATGAGAATGCCTGTAGGGAGGTGGAAACCTGCCAGGCAAAACTACCAGCCGTACTCGGGATTGACTCTTTAAAAGACATTAGCAGACTTCAGACACAAGCTGCAAAGTCAAAAAACCTACGAGCAATTGTCGGCCCAAGCTGAAGGCTAGTGTTTGAAGGGCCTTCAAGAAGAACAATGGAGATCGGTCCTGCTGGTGACGACGGCGTCCATTCGATAGTGTATGTTGAACCAGCCGCAATGGTTGAACCAGGCGTTGATGGCTGAGTGAAGACGTCAAAACCTGAGGTTGGATTCTGAGCAACAACAGTGGACGCGGTCGCGAGCGCCAAAAGGCACGACTTGATCAGTGAAAAGCGCATGATGAAATGAGACGCGTAAAGGAATGAATGAGTGAAGAACTTCAAAAGAGTGACTGGTATGCAGAGATACTGAAATATATTAAGGTAGCTGGTTGCTTGACATGAGAAGGACTTTGTAGTACCCTGGGGGTTTCGTTAAAAGAGATTGGTATTTCGGACAGCTTCAGCTTAAGCTGGTTTGGGAACTAGGCTGAGAGCTGATGCACCGAACCGGGGGTTTAGAGAGATGAGTACCCCTGACGACCATGGACCAAAGGAACGCAATGCTGGGAAAGGATTTTCTAACGGCGCATACTTTAAGTCAGCCAACTCCTTTTTAGGCATCTTTTAAGGGCTTGTCTCCACTGAATTGGTTTACAGCTGAAATGGCAGAGGTGACCTGACGCTTGCATTGGTGCTATGGAGGCAGAGGCTTGGCAAGTCCTGCAACGTTATTTAAGCCTTTTACTCGGCCGATGGCCCAATGATAAGAAGGAAAAGAGTTTGGCCCTGCGCATGAGCATGAGCTTAAAATTAGATGGTGAATAGGAAGCTGGGTGTATGTAAAAGGTATGGCGAGCTAAGACGCAGGCCCACGCGGTGGCTTTCCCTCGCAATTACGCTTAAGGTAGCCCGAAAACTGCTGCCTTGCACTGAAAGTGGTCTGGAGGGGGTCAATGTACAATGCCAACTGGTTCATTCTGAGAATGTCTTGAATTCGTTTTGTATATGTCTAGGTATCATCCTGTTAATGCACTTGGGTGAAGATGGTTGTCAATGTATCACTTTTCAAGTCATGTTAGTAAGGCGTCTGTCCGCAGCAATAATCATTTTGGACTTCACTAGAGTACTCCTAAGGGAATTCCCGAAAATCTAATGAGAATGATGGCTGGTAAGATAATATGGCATGTTTCTTTCTCTCTAACTGGTAGGATTTAGACTATGTGTAGGAACTTACCTTTCGGCTCGACGAGCTTACGGAAATGAGGGCCTTCAAAAACACAACTTAAATTGGAGGATTCGGATGTTACCTTGACAAAAGTCATATCTTGCGGTGTTTAGAGAGACAAATTCTTCAGCTCCTGGTTCTGGGATGTCATTGTTGTTTCATTTATCATTGCTCCCCTACCAAATGTCAACGCATCACGTGCCTTAGTACCGCTTACATAAGCAACTGCTATGAAGTCATTGTGCATGGAATAATTCACTTTCAATTCAAGATCCTCACACTTTCTCACACACACTCTCAAACTCCTCTTCTCCTTCTGAAAGAGAATAGCTTGTTAGAAATTACAGAGAGAGCCTTAGCAAGCCCCGTTCTCAGTTCAAGTGCGAGGCAATCACCATTTCTTTGGAAGTAATTCACGCACAAAGATGCATTTGGGCATTGCAAACCGACTATCAAGATCATGGGGAGAGTCGTTGGGACTGGAGGAAATCCACCCGTCATCTGCATGCCATGTTAAGCTAGGGATAAAACATTAAGTTAACGCCAATAAGCAGGTTGGTAAGTCTTACAATGCCAGGCGCTACTTCGCCGCTGACGCCGAGATGATGCGATTTCAATTCCAATTCCAATTCCTGCACAACATTTTTCTCTGCAATGGAAGATGAGGCTGGTTAGTTTCGAATATACGATGTTATAAAATCGGAACGAAGATAGGACTGCTCGGTAGTCGTCTAATCATTCTTCCGTGAGAGTGAAAGAGCCGCAGGTAGGTCAGGATACATAATTTTAAGGAGGAGGATGATTCCTGTTTGTTCTGCTTACTATCTCGTCTGCTTTCAGAAGAGCACTGACAGGATCAAGGACTTCCTCCTCGATGGGCTTTACGGATCCGACAGGAGCGGCTTGGTCGACTGCCGTCGTGGAGCCCGCGTGTGGCTGATAGGTTTGGGAATAGTTACGACGAGATTGTGCTGAGGGGAAATCCAAAACAAATATGCCTGCGAAATTTGTTAACGACTTCAAACCTGTATTGCTGCCGTTCCACTCCCATCCATCATATGAAAAGGAGGCAGGAAAACATCTGGAGGAGTAGCTGCCTTACCTGACGGAGAATTGTATGAAATGTCGATAGAGGTTTGCGGCGACAAAGAAATGGAACGAATGGGAGGGAGTTGATTTTCGTACGGCTTCGATGGGTGGAGTACGGGAAGAGGTGGCTCTAGAGGAGTTCGAGGCATATAATGAACGGATGAGCTGCTACTACCTGTAGTACCCGCTGTGGACTCTGAGGTCAGCAATGGAGGCGGGCTAAAACCTGTCCCTGCTGGACGGTCACTAGGCAACCACGTATCAGACTGGTGAGGAGGATCCATTGTTGATACCCCAGGCTGGCCCGACCTCCTGTCACTCATGTTCTTGACGCCCGTATATTGTGACGACACATTCGAACTTCGTCTGTCATCCCTCCAGGCTAACGTTTGTTGTTGGCCTGTGGCATACATAGAATCTCGATAGCCAGGAAGTATTCCAGAATGGTGCCCAATAGGGGAGCCTTGTCCTCTGTCTGCTGGCCCCCCGCCGTCATTTGAATTGATATTCGGTAGATTGGCTAACCTTTGCGGTAAAGAAGGACGTCGTCCTGATGAGGACCTTGATTCTGGTGCAGATCCTATGGATTCACCTCTCCCAAGTTCTGGTAAACGGTCGGCGCCTTGCTGACTGTCGGCACTACTTCCAGGTCCACTACTTCCCGAACTCACCCGGTGTTCGAGCTTTGGGCGCTTCGATGCGTCTGTAGTGACTAGAGAAAATTAGATCCCATAGTGCATGAGGATTGACAAGGTAAGAGGTGCAATTCAGAATAGCATACCATGCTGCACGCCTGCCTGCTTATTTTTAAATTCATTCAAGTATTCCATATACTTGCTGTGATTTTCCGTTTTCTTGTATTCCGCAAGCTCAGTATTGTACTTTTCTTTCATATTGAAAGCTTGAGTCTCATAAGGTTCCTTTTCATTTGGGGGCAAACTCTGCCAGTTCTCGCCAACCAATTTTGCGATCTCGGTGAAGGATAAATGTCTGCCTTTCAAGTCCACACGCATCTCTATACTTATTATTAGCTCAAGCTCCGCATACGCTGTATCTCATAAAGATCACTCAAAGGTGTTTCATACTGTTAGAGAATAGGACATAGGCCGACGGAGGTCTTTCGGGAGCGTTCTCATCTGGCTAAAGAGATATACAGCGTTAATATCCAGAGCATCTCATTGCTTACGCCGATGCAAACGAGTCCATGGGATATGGAAATTAACACACCTTGGGATGCCTCCTATACTTGCGCTTCCCACTACCTCCATTGCCCCCATTGCCCCCATCCTTGAAGTCAGTTTTGGAAACAATGACCTTGGTCTCATCTGACTGTCTATCATCGACTGATGTACTTCGCGTTGGAGACAAAAGAGCTTGGTCCGAGGAAACACCGCGCGAGTTGGCAATCTTTCGTTGGAGTTTCTAGCCTGTGTCAGATTTCGGACCCTTTATACGAGGCAGCAATGAGATTGTCTCACTCTTCGATGGCCGAGTTTCACCCCCAACGTATTACTACTCAGAGAATCAAGTTCAGTATGGACCACTAAACGAGCAAAATCGAAACCTACAAATCTGACTCGGTTATGTCAAGGATTGTATCCCACGTATCAAAGCCATGCTCTATAAAGACCTCCAAATATTGACTGAGGCCCAGTTCAACGAAAATCTCACCCAGTTCAGTCATACAGCAGTCTTGTATCTGGCCCAACACGTCCAGAGGTATGAGCTTCGTAAAGATCTCTTCGGAGCGTCTCCCGGAGGACTTCCCTGGCCTTCGGGGCGGCAGCCTCCGAAAACCTTCGCCTCTCTTCCTAATACCCTCCAGTCTGGCGTGCAGCCACGCGACGTGACTGTGCCTCTTTGCTGATTATATAGTGGCCTGTACGGCAATGGATTACGGGGGCGAGATGCTCCCTGAATATTTCCCAATATATTTTGAACGAGTTTGATCGAAGTTCGTACAAATGCGAAGGGGCCAACACAATAGTTAGGCCAATCTCGAGATAAAAGTTTGACGAGCTCTTGGAGGCTAGATATTGAACGGGTTCTCGAAGCGTGGGAGTTTCACAACTGAACCGTAGCAGTTGCCGGAGCTAGGAGCGTTTTCTGGACCCGTTATGGGACCAATAAATATTATGGAAGGAGTCGGTCGTAAGGAGGTATCTCAATCTCGGCGACGAGAGAGCAGTACTCTGATTCTAGGAGCAAGAACGGCGAACGGACAGCCCTTATATTAGATCGGACGGAGTAGGAGGTAGAATGGTTTTGAGTTCCGAAAACTAGAAACGCAAATGTTTCTGTGCCTCTAGTCCTGTGTACGACAAGTACTTGTGGGGCGAATCAATGGCTGCAGAGGAGATATCTCCCATAACAGTGTTGTGATAATCGAGGATAGCGGATCGACGGCGGTCCAGTAGTAGATGCGAAGCTTCAGCCTCGGATGTATATCGGGAATTAAAGAAATCGAGATGCCAGATCATAGACCAGAAAAGTAATGTAAGCACAAACACCGGAAAGGAAGATGGCAATTCGTCGGCGGATTGAGCCGAAATACCTGTGTTACAGAGAAATTGAAGTGAAAAGGCGTCTTCGTTGCTTGTGCCTATATGTGTACAAGGAAGGGGAAAAAGAAGAGGAGTGACGCTAGGGATGCATAGAGGTGGAGTGTCTGGCTACAGCTTGCGGGGCATCGATGATGTAGAGGGCAGATCTGGAACGTCTGCGTAGATTTGTTGTGTGGCGCGAGGGAATACCTCCAGATAGCGATGAGTGAAGTAATGCTCTGAGACAGAAGGGAAAGAGGAGTGGGGCCAGGGTGTGGATGCGGCGAGGCAGGGTGTGCGCAAGACCAATGGGGTAACTGACTATTACCGAGAAACAAAAGAATGCGATCTTTGTTCTGGAGGGGAAAAGGTGAAGCAGATGGCCGATCTAAAGCGCGACTGCGTCAACGGGCTGAAGAAAAGGTATACGATGTGGGACTCTGGTTGGCAGGCTGGAGGTATGGGGATGATGGACGATGGAATGATAGCAGATCGAAGATGGGAGTTGCCTCGAGCGGTGGGTGATGTATCGTATGTATGGGAAAGGTGATGCTGGCGTGGTGAAATGCGGTGAAATGCGATCTCCGGCAGCAGCAAACGGTGGTACTAGTCGTAGCGGGGAGATGCGACAATTCGATGGGATTTGAGCGAGCTAGCGTATCTGTGCTGGCCCGAGCGAATCCATCTCTCGATAGGGCAAGAAGCGCGCGATGTTTTGGATCGCGAAGTGTATGGGAGCAAAAGGTCTTCGATGGGAAATCGGCGGCGCGGGTTAGCCTCCGCACCAAATCGCTAAGGCAACTATTGAGATTTTTGATCTTATTAGCATACGTCAGGCGACAGCTGAAATTTTTATCCTGTCGGCGACCTCGAATGGGAAAATTGCTGCAAGGGCACTCAGCTAGAGGAGAATGGTACTATTGGGAAACTCGTAAGGTACCGTAAATAACTCTCCGGGCCTTGGGCAGTCACGGTTTTTGGCGGCATTCCTCCATCTACATCTATCTAGAGGTACCGAGTACTCTGCGCCACAGCATCAACATCTGATCTCGGTTTGCATCGCATGATATAATCCAATCGTATGACATTAGATCGCATGACACCGCCGCATCGCTGGAATTAGCAAGAAACTGGAACGACAAATACAGGATTTCTCTGATGGAGCATCTAAGCCATGAGGGTCCTCAACGATCAGGTCGTTGGATGCAGAAATCAGGTACAAAGGGGCACAAATAAACCCTCACTGGAAAATGTTAAGTGACGGCATGCCAGCACATGTTTCCATGTATTATTAGGTCTAGATAAGTCCAAGGCAGACCCGGACATGGACATTATGGACTACGTAGAATGCCATTTGGCGACTTGCATGCTTCATCGTATTTAGAGATTGGAGATTGTGCGTGCTTTTGGAAGCGATCTGAGAAAATTCGATGTGTACCTGCAAATTCGATCTTAGCTAGAGCCACATCCCCCATTTACGACAAAATACCCGAGCTACCCCCCCTAGATGATGTATTAATCGCTTTTAGCCCCTGTAACAAATACTTGCTCAAGATTGACCATTCGCTTGAGCACATATGAGGAGCTCAGGAACTTCATGCTCCAGTCTTTTTCTACAGCCTTGCGGTTCCATCTAGTAGTTACGGTTTGACTACTACCGACCCAAACTTTTTCCTTCTCGCGTAGCATACAAGGGAATGAACGAACATGATATAGTCGAAGATAACGCCTCAAAACTGAAGAAAGAGGATAGTTCTATCATATCATCCGCAGAAGAGATGGTTCTACACACGGATAGGAGCACGGAGGCGTGCATCAAAAGTCTTTGCACCGCGCTAAGCAGGGATGCGCTAGAGATTTAGCGAGTAAGCCCAATAAGTTAGTGATCCAAATAGCGATCTCAATCGCTAAACTCGCTATAGAAGCCGGTAAGTCATAGCGTGCCCCTGCTTAGCGTGGTGCAAAGACTCTTGATGCACGTCTCCATATGACTTCGATCCTTTGCAATAGGCGACCCGTGCCCATCTTTGCTGAAGGATCCAGAGTGGTACAGAAGTAGATGGCATTTTCACTCTCCTCAGCTCTGAGCTTACCGTATTGCTTGCTATTGTTCTTGAGGATATCGATAGTCATGGAGTCGTGGCCGCTCCAGTTTTCGCTAAAGAGATCAGGTAATG
>Ga0335075_10005877_pt1 | contig 18984 bp, 14 predicted proteins | sample Lox_Sample_24_FD_206723 | JGI IMG/M metagenome (GOLD analysis project Ga0335075, IMG submission 206723) | Soil microbial communities from Loxahatchee National Wildlife Refuge, Florida, United States - Lox_Sample_2.4 | ecosystem: Environmental > Terrestrial > Soil > Wetlands | place: USA... | reverse complement strand
TTCTCAAATCTCTCAAATCTGCTTTTCGCAGACTCCAGGGGATCGGCCGTGTCCATCTGGCAGGTTGAATAGCAATCTTGCCTTAGCTTGGATGTCATCTCTGCCTGATTGCCTTTTTCAAGATCGTGCCAACAAAGTGATCGTACCCGCCAGTACGCAAATTTCACGCCTCGTGCCTCAGTTTGTTGAATAGCCATTCTAGAACTGCCTGCCGTTACTTTTGTTCCTCGATTTATTCTTGAATTCCTTACCTGGAAATTCTTGCCCGAAACCGGCTGGGCGGACATGGAGCGTTTCCCGCTTCTGTCGAATCGGGAAACGACTCGAGCTATTGAGTTGTTGCATTCTCTCAACGCTCACCGGTACCCACTTCGCTGGATAATACTCAGCCCTTTCGAGATGTAAGGGGAGAATCGAGGCAAAGCCAGGTCCGGATGCAGGGCTTAAGGATGTCGGCGTGAAAACGAGACCGCATAGGCGGCGGCTCGGACATCGAGCAGCGGATCGTCGAAGGCTCTATCCCCTCGATGAGATTTGTCGGCAGGAACAAAAGCTTCTTCTGCGCGTCGAGACTGTCTCGAACAGTTTTGTCGATCGTCACCACTCCGAACTCGACGATTTCATCGCTCTCGCGCCAGGGAATGGAGGCATCCTGGTCGAATCCGCGGGTGATGCGAGCTGCGCTTTCAAATGGAAGGTGACGACGGGCCTCTGCGCGATCCTGACCGGCGAGCTTGGTCGGCTTTGGCGCACCTTCCGGACTTGCCACGATCGCGAGCAAGAGATCACAAATCCTCCCCCGTCGCGACCGGAAAGAATGTAAGCGAATTGATGACGATGTCGGTCTCGCTCCCATCCCTAGGATGGAATTTGATCGCTATGCCATGCGGGTTGGCGGAAGGTGATCCATCCGGAACATTGGGCAGGCCTGTCGAATCCGAAAAACGCACCGTGATAGGAATGGAGTCGCCGTTGAAAATGGCCGCCTTGCTGAGCCGCAGCGCCGCCGGTGACGCTTTGAAACGCCCCTCCGCTATGAGGCCCTTCGCATGATTGGCCCGAAAGCCCGGATGCGTGCCGAAAATCTTGTTCAAAGCATCAACGATTTGCGTCTCAACCCCGGCCGGCTGGGCCGCGCAAAGGAGGGGTGTCACGCTCCCAATGAAGGCCGCCAGGAGCGAGGATCCAGACGCCTGTCGAGGAGGCTGCATCACTTCTGGATTGTCATCATCGCGTCCTTCGACAAACTCAGGAGCGATGATCGAGACACCTGTCGAGGAAGCTGCACCTCTTTCTGGATCCTCGCTTGCGCGAGGATGACAGCGCAATGATGACAAGCTCCGAACGTCCTTCGCTACCCGCTCCTTGTCATCATTGCGCCCTTCGACAAACTCAGGAGCGATGATCGAGACACCTGTCGAGGAAGCTGCACCCCATTCTGGATCCTCGCTTGCGCGAGGATGACAGCACAATGATGACAAGCTCCGAAGGTCCTTCGCTACCCGCTCCTTGTCATCATTGCGTCCTTCGACAAACTCAGGAGCGATGATCGAGACACCAGTCGAGGAAGCTGCACCCCTTTCTGGATCCTCGCTTGCGCGCTGCCACGGCCTCTTCCATCCGCTCCTTGTCATCATCGCGCCCTTCGACAAGCTCAGGAGCGATGAACCAGACGCCTGTCGAAGACGCGCTGAATCATTCCAGGATCCTCGCTTTCCAGGCTGTGAGAAAACTTGTGCTGGTTTCGCTTCTATCCACCTCGTGGACTCGCTATGAATCCGAGAGGTTCACGGGAACAAAACAGTTTTCTCACAGCCTGTTTCATGAGGATGACAGGGGAGCGCAGCAGCGGCGCAGACAGTCTGGCTTTTCGATGATCGGAAGACGCTTATTGATCGAAGTGTGGCGACTGAAGGATTCGACTCCGCCGCAAATTAATGACGCCGCCCATGAGAATCGCCTCAATTTGCTCGGAGGTTAGTCCGTGATGTGTGGCTATGGATCCTTTGCACTCGAGTATGATTTCCTCGCCCTTCTTGAGCGTTTGACGGAGATCACGCCCTGAAAGCACATCGTCCCTTGCCAGTCGGTCGTAATCGGACGGATTCACAAAGGCAAGCGGCAGAATTCCGTAATTTATGAGGTTCTGCCGATGGATGCGCGAGAAGCTCTTGGCGACGACGATCCGTAACCCGAGGCTGCGTGGTGCTGCCGCGGCATGTTCCCGTGAAGACCCTTGACCGTAATTTTCTCCGGCGATGACGGCATGGCCAGTATGCGGCGTCACCGCCCGGGCCCGATCGACATAATGGCCGTCCATGGGCCGGAAGGAGAAGTTTGCGATTTTTTCTATGTTGGAGCGAAACGGTAGCACTTTTGCGCCTGCCGGCAAAATTTCATCCGTGGATACATTGTCGCTCATCTTGAGCAAGATCGGGAGATCCAATTCGTCGGGGAGTGAATCGAATTGAGGCAAGGACCGGATGTTTGGTCCTTTCACCAACTCGGTCTTTCTGGCTTCCTCAATTGGAAGCGGAGCTTCCATCAAGGAGGAGCTCATGTTTATCCGCTTGGACTCATGCAACGAAGGATAACGCATGTTCAACGAGCGTGGATCGGTAATTTTTCCGTAAAGGGCAGAGGCCGCCGCCGTCTCAGGCGAACACAAAAACACCGCGTCCTCCTCGGCGCCTGAACGTCCCGGAAAGTTTCGCGGCGTCGTGCGAAGCGAGTTTCGTCCGTTTGCGGGCGCTTGACCCATGCCGATACAGCCGTTGCAGCCCGTCTGATGAATGCGCGCGCCAGCAGCGGCTAGGACGCCAAGCCGGCCATCGGCGATCAACATCTCGAGAATTTGGCGCGACGTTGGGTTCACGTCGAACGAAACCCTTATAGGGATAGTTCTGTGGCGCGTGATCTCGGCCGCAATAGCGAAGTCGCGCCACCCGGGATTAGCGGACGAACCAATATAGGCCTGATAGATTTCTTCACCTTCGACTTCGCGAACAGGGACGACGTTGTCGGGGCTCGATGGCTCGGCGATCAAAGGCTCGAGTTTCGACAAGTCGATCACATCGTGATCATCGTAGTCACAGCCGGGGTCCGCCTTGACTTCGCGCCAGTCCTCAGGACGGCCGCGAGACGCTAGGAACCTTTTGGTCGCCTCATCCGAGGGAAAGACGCTGGTAAGCGCGCCAAGTTCCGCGCCCATGTTGGCGATGACGTGCCTATCCATCGCCCTGAGGCACTTCAGACCCGAGCCGTGATACTCGATAATCCTGCCTACTCCACCGGCGACGCCGTGACGACGCAACACTTCGAGGACGATGTCCTTCGCGCTGACCCAATCAGGAAGTTCGCCTTTAAGTTCGATTCCGAAAATTTCGGGCATCTCGATCGCGTAGGGTTCGCCTGCCATCGCGAGCGCAACATCAAGTCCCCCCGCACCAATCGCAAGCATCGCGAGCGCGCCAGCAGCCGGCGTATGACTGTCCGACCCGAGCATGGATTTGCCGGGGCGGCCGAACCTCTCCATGTGAACCACATGGCTGATGCCATTGCCTGGCGGCGAGTACCACAACCCAAATCTTCGACATGCGCTCTCGAGAAAAAGATGATCGTCGGCGTTCAGACTGTCGGTTTGCAAGAGGTTGTGATCGACATATTGGACGCTCAGCTCTGTCTTCACTCGATCCAAGTTAAGTGCTTCGAGTGAAAGCATCGCCAAGGTGCCGGTTGCATCCTGGGTTAGCGTCTGATCGATCCGAAGCTTGATCGGGACGCCGTGGGTCATTGCGCCTTCCACAAGGTGGGAACGGATCAGCTTCTCGCTAATGTTCAGAGCCATGGAGATCTCCCGTGCGGACGCACGGCCCTTGATCGGAGCTATACTTCTATGGACGCTTTACCCTGCGCAACGCGCCATATGCCCGCAAGTTCCTTTGCGGCCTCCTCTGGTCGGTTGCCGCAGTGATCCGATCCAGAGAGCCCTTTCGTCCCTTGAAACCGGCTAACAAGCTGGTCGGCGGGGCAGACAGCGCGGCTTTCGGGTGCTAGGCTTTGCCGGGAAGGACCGCAGGTCGAAGGGGGCGGCAGAGTTGGATGGGTGGACCATAGCGCTGGAGCGCATCGCGCGAGAAGCCGAGGCCAAGACCGGCGTCCTCGATCTCGGCCGCCTCGGACTCAGCGCGCTGCCGGACGAGCTGTTCCAGTTGAAGCATTTGCGCCGGCTTAATCTCGGGGCAAACTATTTTGACGAGGAGGGGCAATGGCAGGATAGCGCCTCTGACCTCGGGAAAAACGCCGTCGCGGCATCGCTTCCCCATCTGGTTGAACTGAGTGAGCTGCGGCTTTTACACTGAGCTTCACAGACCTCAGCGATCTCGCCCCACTCGAAAAGCTCGCCCATCTGCAAAGAACCAAAGCTCAAATTTCTGGGTCCATTGGACCGTAATAGATATGATTGTATGAAAGCGTTTTACCTGCATATGAGGAAAATCCTGGAAACCGTGGCTGATATCCTCCAGCCTCGCGATTTTGAAGACTTCGTCAAATACGGCTTCGACGATCCTCCGGCAGGCCCTTCGTCACAGGCTTGAAATGGGTCGATAGGCAGCCATCGCAAAAAATCCAGAGGCCGGCTGGTCAATGAAACCGGCGAAAGGACGAATGTTCCACGCGATCTTACGCACACGCGAGCCGCCAAAAGTCCGCGGCTTTGTAAGAAACTGCAGCAAAATCGTACCAAAATGTTTCACGTGAAACATTTTGGTACGATTGACTCTAGTCGCCTGCTTCATTCAATTTGAAAGGGTTCGCGCTGGATTTCATGTCATCCTCGCGAACCCGCCGGTTTTCAAATTGGCCGAAGCGGGCGACTAGGCTGCTGGCGTGAGCGGCGAACGAAAGACGGTCTTCGGATCATTCTGGTTATCGCGCCAGCCGGGATGGTTGAAATGGATGACAAAGTCGCCGTTGTAGGAAGCGACCGCATCGTCGAAGGTCAGTGTGCCGATCCGCCGCCAGTTCTTGAAACGCCGCCGCACAAAGCCAAGAATATCGAGCGTCGTGCCGTCATCCGTCACTTCAATGTGAAAAATGAGCCTGCGCTTCGGCGCCGGATCGCCCTTGTCGAAAATCTGGCCCAAGATCTCGTCGCGGAAGTCAAGGCCCGCGCCCGCGATCCTTTGTTGACCGGACGCGACGAGGAGACGCATGAAGGTCGGCGCCCGCGTGGCCTCGCCTTCAGGCTTGCCGAGCTCGGCGATAGGGTGAAGCTGACGCATCGTCGATTTCTTGTCGACGAGGGTGAAGACAATTCCCTCAACCAATATGACGGGCAAGCCCTTGCCGCGCCGCCAGGGCGTCACATTGGGCGCGTTGCAAAGCACGGCGTCGTTGATATATTCAGTGTCCTCGCCGCCGATGTCCTCCTGGGTAAAAAAGCTCGCCGTGTCGAGCGGCTCAGTGTGGCCTGGGTCGGTGGTGGGAAATAACTTGCCGACCAGCGACAACGATCGTGTCTCCCCCCGATTGGTGTTCGCGCAGCAGGTGGAGTAGCGCCCTATGGCAAGGGCCTTGCTCCCTTTCTTGAAATAGCCGGAATAGGCCGTCTCCTCCGCAATCTCCCACAAGCCCGCGAGACAAACGCCGTTTGGATGGATGAGCCGGCGAAATCCCTTTTGGTCCGGCCCGAAACGCAAGTCCGCATGCGAGTCGACGGCGCGCTCCGAGGCTTTCTTGAAGAGATAGTCCCGGCCAAAGGAAACAAGCCCGCGCAGCACGCTCGACAGCGTCACTTCGTAATGAGGCAGCGGCGGCTCTCCCGCAGCGCCCCAAATTTTCTGATATGGATTGGCGAAGATCGCCTCGCGTACATCCCGGAAGCGCGATCCATTGTAGAGGCGATCCTCTTCAGTGACGGCCTCGATGCCGAAATCATTCACAGTCATGACTTTCTCCCGCCTTTGGCGGCGCGTGCGCATTCGCCCCGAACGATCACGATGTCGCATGGAACGCCCTTGAGGCCAGGGACATGCCGTGTAGAACATGATGCGATGTCGCGCATCCTCCATTCATCCCACCTATAAGGGAGACGAGCTTTGCGCCTCGGCCAAACGCGTCAAGGCAGCTTATCGAGCTCGGCCGCGAGGCGGCGGAGCTGCACATGCTCCATGCCGGTCCGAGCCAAAAGATCGATCACCGGGGCTGCCGCCGCGCGGTCATGCGCCGCGATCGCCGCTTCGAGTAGAATGCGAGCGTCCCGCGGTTCGCGTTGCATGCGCCAATTGGCTATGGCCAGCTGCAATGCGTCTTGCGGCCGCCCAAGTATATACAGAGTGAACCTTGCTTCATCACCTTGATGAAAATTTTCGGAGCGGAACCGGCTCGCGGCAAACTGCTCTTCGATCTTTCTCGCGACTTCCGGCAAATCCTCCGCCTTGAGTTGGCTCTTGGCCAGGGCGAGACGCACCAGGAGCGTGCCGACAGCGCTCTTATCGGCGAGCAGGGTCACAGCTTCCGCCGGCCGCCGCTCGTCGAGCAGAAAGTCGGCGTAGGCGGCAAGCAGATAGGCGTTCTGCCCGCGAATGGCGAGCGCTTCCTTGAAATATCCGTCCGCCTCCTCATCGCGGCCCATTCGCGCGGCCATTTCCGCCAGAGTGGTCAGACTCCAAAACCGTTGATCATCGGAGAGCGCCTTGAAACTTTGCAGGGCCCCGCGCAAAAAATCGTAGCTTTCCTGAGCGTGTCCCGTCAAACTGTTCATGTCGGCGAGGCATGTCATGGCGAGCAATGGGTCCTTGGACTGCGCGAGCGGCAGGCAGCTCGCCCGGGCTTCCTCATAACGGGCGCGGACTTTGAGGATCACCGCGCGGGTCAACCAAGCCTGATTGTTGCCCGGCTCGCTTTGCAGGACCTGCTCCAGGTCGCGCAACGCGCCCTCGAAATCATGTCGATTCTGCTTAATGAAGGCGCGCAGCAGGAGCACGCGCGTGGGCGGATCTTGCGCCGCCCACCAAGGGGACAACACCCCTTGAGCATAACCATAGTGGCGTGGATCCGAGTCGGCTTGTCCGAGCTTAATGTAAAGCTCCGCCAGCTTGACGGCCAGTTCGAGATTGTCAGGTGCCGCTCCGTAAGCCGTCCGCAAAGCGGCGAGCTCCCGATTGCCGGGTCCGGAGGAAACAGGCAGCCGCTCCAGAACCGCGTCATCGCTGGCTGGAATGAATGGCTGGGCCACACCATTCAAGGACCAAGCAAGTGCCGCCACGGATGAAACGGCACCGAGCCGTCGAAAACGGCCGCTGCGAAACGAATGAACTTTGCCTTTATGTCCAGCGGTGCACATTCCAGAATCGACACAAAGATCTGGGACTCGAACGATACATCTTTACGTCATCTCCGCACCGTAGATCTGCTTCGATGCGATTTTTGCTCGCCTGCCAGCTTGCAAAAGCATGAACGGTTAGATATCATCAATGAGAATTGAGTTCATCGTACAAATGATGGATGGGTACGCCTGATTTTCGCATGTGGATACACGATCCGATTGGCTCTCGGACGCAGGGAATGTTCCGCTCGGTCCTCTGAGATTTTGAGAGGACGGGCATGCTCATGGCTGGAAACAACGCAGCGAATTAAGTCGAACTGAACGCGCAACAACACCAGCCCGGGCCGCAGGGGTCGGGCGAAGAAGGAGACGTGTTGTTGTTGAAATGTCCGACGATCAAATAATGTCGTTTTGAGCTCAAGGGGGGGAAGATCCATGCGGCAAGAGCGCGTGTTCTCGGGACAATCGATCGCGAGACAGTTGGCGGCGGTGTCTCTTGTCTTTTTTTGCTCGCTCTTGCTCTCGTTCGGTTGCCGGGCTTCCGATCACGCCGACCCGATGTGGCTGCCGGAAGACGAGCAGGAAGCCAATATCACAGGGCTTTTCTTCTTTCCTGACGGCGACCAGTATATTGCGATCCTGGATGTCCGCAGGGCGCTGACGGCACCGCCGCCCTACAATCTTGAACCCTTCGAATACAATGTCCTTATCGACCTCCACAGCAAGGTAACCTTCGACAATGTCGAGGATGTTGCACGGTACGGCGGAACGATCGTCGACCCGGAATCGGTCAGCCCCGATATCACGATAAAATTCCGTCTCAACAACGATACCACGGTCAAGTCGCAATCGTTTCAGGGGTTGAATGCACCAGAACAGATCAAGGCGTGGACCGGGGTGCGCGCCGACCCGTTCATCTTCCCAAAATTTTCCAAGGTCAACGTCATCACAATGGCCGTTAGCATCCCGAAGACCTCCTTTCCGGAAGGGGAGCCGAATTGGCTGCTTTGGGCAACCACCAACCGTGTCGTGGGCGGCGAGCAGATCGACCATGTCGGTCGCTCCAACCGAACCCAACTGGGACGGTTCGATTTTCTCAATACCATCCCGCCAAGCGAACAGGTGGCCGCAATCAAGGAACGAGCGAAAACAATAGCCAAGGTCCAGGATTTCCTTAATGGTTCGGCGCCTCCACTCGCCAATCTCAATCAGCTCAGCGGTTTCTTGATTCGTCATTACGATTATGTGCCGGACGTCATGATCTATAGTAGTCAGAGGCCGTCGGGATTCCCCAATGGACGCCGCCTGACCGATGATGTGGCGCTGTTGACCTGCCAGCAGGGCGACTGCCCACTGCTCGAGAATTCCTTCATCGATACGGACCTTTATCCGCGCTCGACGACGAACGGGAAGCCGCTGATGGCCGAGTTCCCATTTCTCGCCGAGCCATGGCCCTACAAGCCGCAGGCCCCTGGGGCGTGGGGTCCTTATGTCGTTCGATTTTTATCGCGGCCGGGCGTTCTTCCGGCCTTGATCGGGATCATCGTAGCCGTGATCCTCTGGCGGTTCATCCGGCGCATAGTGCGGCGCTGGCGATCCGCCTGACCTTGATGAAGTCCTAGCGCGCTTTCCGCTCGAACGGAATCGTTCGAGCGATAAGAAATCGCGCAAGATCAAGAAGTGGAGCGAATTCGCGTCGCAAAAGTCTGTCAACTTTTGCGGAATTCGCTCTAGAGTTCGCAAATGGAGCGATAGAGAGCGCTGAATTGCAGCGCGCCAGGCGTTGCCAAATGATGATTGAAACGGAGGGACGTTATGGTGATCAAATTACCAAAAGGCTCCATCTTCTTGGCCATATTCACGATGTTCTCGGTGATGGTGGCTTTTCCCGCGGCAGGTACGGCGGCCGGGTGGCCTGACTGTCTCAAGGACAAAGCCTTGGGCAAAGTGGCCGGCAACATCCTCGATGAAGCCATGTGCGCCGGGCGCGGTCCTGAGACGCTGAAGGGCGCCGATGACGACTATTTTCGCGACATGGATTATGGCGTGACCAAGGATCCTGAGGCCCTCGCCAAGACGCTTGACCCTTATGTTCCGGGGATCAAACCAGAAGATGCGCTAAAGGCGGCCGTCATCGGCCGCAACAACTGGATCGTCTGGACCGCCGGCAATGACCGGGCCTGGAATAAGGTCGACCAATTTTCCTTCAGCCGGTTCGACCTCCTAAAAACGCTGTCGAGCCATGACGGGCTGAAATTCAGTCGAAGCAACCGCTGGAACTATCTTGGCCTGGTGAACGAGCCATGCTTCACCGAGGCCAAAGGGCCGCGCGAGGACCGTTTCGGCCTCTGGCTTGATGTGCGCGATCCAAATTGCCCGGCGGACCCTTTCGAGGATGAGACGAAATATCCAGGCGTGAAGATCGGTGCGCGCGGCCAGAACATCCCTGCCGGCTCATACTATGGATATGCTACGGGCGTTGTGGGCCTGCGTCTTTTCCCCAATCCAGATTTCGACGAGGAAGCACAGAAAAAATGGGATCCGGAACGCTACTATACCGATCCTTCATATTACAATGACAAGAATCTCGTGCGGCCTTATCGCGTCGGAATGTCCTGCGGCTTCTGTCACGTGGGACCCAATCCGACCAATCCGCCTGTGGACCCCGAAAATCCAAAATGGGAAAACCTCAATTCCAACCCTGGGGCTCAATATTTCTGGTGGGACCGCATATTCACCTATGAGGCGAACCCGGCAGACTTCGGTTACCAGTATTTTCACGTCTCGCGGCCAGGCGCGCTTGATACGTCGCTCCTCTCGACGGATTACATCGCCAATCCGCGCACGATGAACGCCATCTACAACCTTGGCCCGCGCCTGCTGTTGGCCTTGAAGTCGGGGCATGAGGAGCTCAAGGGCGGCGAGAAGAACAATAAGCAGTTCAGCGACTTCAGCGTCGGCGCTCCGGGAACGCCGCTGAGCCTGTTCTTCAAGAAGTCCGATCAGGTCAACGGGCCCGATCAGGTCTGGACCCCTCGCGTTCTCAAGGACGGTGCCGACTCCGCCGGCGCGCTTGGCTCCTTCAACCGGGTCTATGTCAACATCGGCCTGTTCAGCGAGGAATGGTTCGAGCATTTCAACCCGATCGTCGGCGGCAAGCCGATCACAGCCATACCAATCAAGACGGGGCGCGAGAACTCCTCCTATTGGCAGGCGAATGAGGCCCAGACTGCGGATACAGCCTTGTTCTTCGTTGCGGCCTCAAAGCCGGATTTGCTGAAGGACGCGCCCGGCGGCAGTCAATATCTGACCGCGGACGCCACCACCCTCAATCATGGCAAGGAGGTGTTCGGCGAGCGCTGCGCACGGTGCCATTCGAGCAAGCTGCCCGAGAAGGCCTACACCTTCTTCAAGGACGGTGGCTGTGTCGGCAAGGACTATCTCAATTGCTGGAACGCCTATTGGGCATGGACCAAGACCGACGAGTTCAAGCAAGCCGTCAAGAAGATCGTGACGGCGGATGATTTCCTCACCGACAATTTCCTGTCGACCGACCTGCGGGTTCCGGTGACTCTCCTGGAGACGAACGCCTGCAGCCCGCTCGCCACCAATGCGATCAAGGACAATATTTGGAACGATTTCTCGTCGAGCTCCTACAAGGAACTCCCGCCGGTCGGACCGATCACCGTGCACAATCCCTTCACCGGTGAACCGAGATCCTACAACCCACCTGGAGGCGGGCGCGGCTTCACGCGTCCGGCATCCTTGGTCAGCGTGTGGTCGACGGCGCCCTTCCTGCTCAATAATTCCCTGGGCAAATTCAACTCGAGCCCATCGGTCGAGAGCCGGCTGGAGTCGTTCAACGACTCCATCGGGCAATTGCTGTGGCCGGAAAAGCGGACCGGCAACTTCGAGTATGTGACCGCCTCCGGCAAGAAGCTGCACGGCGAGGTGGATTTGACCACGACGACGAGCTATCTTAAAGTAGACAAGAGCTATTTGAACGGCGTTGTTCAGGCTGGCCTTAAGCTCGTCAGTGATCTGCCGCCCTTCCTCGATATCCTGCACCTGCAGAATTTCATCGACAAGGACGGAAACGTCCTGCTTGGCCCCATTCCGAAGGGGACGCCGGTCGCCCTGCTCGGCAACATCGATCTCGACTACAGGGACAGCTGGATCGAGCGCTTCGAGTATAAGCAGAAGCTTCTGAAGGTGTTTGGCAAGCTCCTGTTCGACCTCAAGGCCCTGCCGAAAAACGCGAGCGACGAGGAGGCGCGCAAGATCTTCAGCAATCTCGTCGACGATCTCCTCGCGGTCAACAAATGCCCGGACTTCGTCGTCAACCGCGGGCACTATTTCGGAACGGACTATTTCAAGGAAGAGCCCGGCCTCACCGACGATGACAAGAAAGCTCTCATCGCCTTCCTGAAGACATTTTAAAAGCGAGAGCGGGATGCGAAAAGTGGATACCGGTTTTCGTATAAATCCCGCTCTAAATAATCGATCACGTAGTATGATTTTGGATCGACTGGATCTAAAATCATACCTACGTGATTGAATGCCGGTCGCCGCGCCGACGGCGCCCGGCTGCGCCGCCCTGGTCTTAAATAGAAAACGCAGACCACAGGACTCGGCTTCGATCGAAGAGAGATCGACATAGCGCGCTTTCCGCTCGAACGGAATCGTACGAGCGGAAAGAAATCGCGCAAGATCAATAAGTCGGAGCGAATTCTCGTCGCAAAAGTCTGTCAACTTTTGCGGAATTCGCTCTAGGACTGCGCCCACTGCTGAAGAATGAGGCGAGGACAGGTCATGAGCATCCCCGACAATGCAAGCTTTGAATATATCGTGGTGGGCTCCGGGGCCGGCGGCGGCACGGTCGCGGCGCGTCTCGCCGAGCAGGGCCGCAAGGTCCTGGTCCTGGAGGCCGGCGGCGACCCAAGGGAACTCCATGGCGCGGACGCCGCCTATCCAAATGAAGAGCGCCTTCCCGACGATTACGACGTCCCCGTGTTTCACGCCTGCTCGACGGAAAACGAAGCCATGGCTTGGGACTTTTGGGTGCGCCATTTCGACGATACCGAATTGCAGGAAAAAGATTATAAATATCGACGCGAGTGGAATGGAGAAGTGGTCGATGGGGTTCTCTACCCCCGCGCCGGTACGCTTGGGGGGTGCACCGCCCACAACGCCATGATCACCGTCTATCCGCACAATGAAGATTGGGATTCCTTGGCCCGCCTCACGGATGATATCTCGTGGAGCGCGGACAATATGCGCAAATATTTTGAAAAACTCGAGAACTGCAATCACCGGTTCATCCTGTACCGTTGGCTGGCGAAGCTCGGTATCAACCCAACACGGCACGGCTTCAACGGTTGGCTCAGCACCGAAATCGAGATACCAAAGGCGGCGGTCGCCAGTGTCCAGCTGATCGACCTCCTCAAGCAATCGATCAGAGTGGAGATCAAATCGCTCGGCTCTCTGCTCGAGCGCTTTTTGTGGTTCCTTCTCGGCAAGGGTGATCCCAACGATTGGCGTCTCGTGGAGAAGAATGCCTTTGGCATTCATTACCCGCCGCTCGCGACCGCCAAACATTCCCGGAATGGGACGAGGGAGCGCCTGCTTGAGGTACGGGAAAAATATCCTGGCAATCTGACCATAGAGCTTGATGCGCTCGTGACGCGTGTTCTCTTCGATGAAAACAACAAGGCGGTCGGCGTGGAATATCTCAAGGGCGCCCGTCTCTATCAGGCCCACTCCCGCAGCTATCTGGAACCCAAGGGGCCAAGCGGCGAGCCAGTCAGACATGAGGTCAGGGCCTCCCGTGAGGTGATCCTGGCAGGCGGTGCCTTCAACACCCCCCAACTTTTGATGTTGTCCGGAATAGGTCCGAAGGAAGAGCTCGAAAAGCACGGCATAGAGGTCCGTGTGAATCTGCCGGGAGTCGGCAAGAATCTCCAGGACCGCTACGAAGTCGGCGTCGTCAATGAGATGAAGGAAGACTGGAATGTCCTAAAAGGCGTTACCTATTCCAACAAAGACCAGACCTATGCGGATTGGAAAAACAACAAGGAAGGACTCTATGCAACCAATGGCGCGGTCCTGGCCGTCATCAAGCGATCTTCTCCCGAAAGGCCGCTACCCGATCTTTTCTGCTTCGCGCTGCTGACCGATTTCAGAGGCTATGAGCCCGACTATTCCGTCCGGATCGTCCACAGCCTCAAACATCTGACTTGGGCGATTCTCAAGGCGCATACCAGCAACACGGCCGGCGAAGTCACGTTGAAATCCAAAGACCCGCGCGAACGCCCCGACATTCGCTTTCATTATTTTCAGGAGGGAAATGACAAGGAGGGCGAAGACCTCGACTCCGTGGTCGAGGGCGTCAAATTCGTCCGCAAGCTCGTCGAACCCTTGAAGACGAGTGGCTTCTTCGTCCAGGAGTTGGCGCCCGGCCCGCAAGTGCAGACCGATGAACAGATCCGTGATTTCGTGAGATATCAATCCTGGGGACATCATGCCTCCTGCACCTGTCCGATCGGCAAGGACGGTGACCCGGCGGCTGTGCTTGACGGAGATTTCAGAGTGCGCGGCGTCGCCGGCCTCAGGGTGGTGGACGCGTCGGTATTTCCTCGAATCCCAGGCTTCTTCATCGTCAGTTCGGTCTATATGGTGGGCGAAAAAGCGGCCGACGTCATTCTCAGAGATCTGGATCGTCCTTTGGTCGTCCCACCTGCCCCTTAGGGTCAGGATCCGATTAAAGTAACCTTCCGTAACCGTGACTGCGAGCCAACGGGTCCGGTTTCGCCGGCCCGGTTGGCTCCTCGGAATGACGGCGCCATAATTAGGTCCTACCTGCGTTTCCGCTGGAAGGCATCATATGATGAGAATGGCCCTTCTCTCGGGACTATGGCTCATGGCCGGTCTGACGACAGCCTCCGCCCATACCGGAGAAGGGATTGGGGGTGACCTCACGGCCGGGTTCGCCCACCCTCTCCTCGGGCCCGATCACCTGCTTGCCATGGTGAGCGTCGGCATTTGGGGCGCGCAGCTTGGCAGCCCGGCGTTGTGGATGCTGCCGATCGGCTTTCCGCTGATCATGGCTGTGGGTGGGGCGCTCGGTGTGGCCGGTTTCCCCCTACCGGCGACGGAACTCGTCATCGCGCTTTCCGTTCTGACTTTGGGCATTATGGTTGCGCGTGCGCAACGCCTTCCCATGGTTGCAGCCTTCCTGATCGTCGCCGTTTTCGCCCTGGCGCATGGCCATGCGCATGGCGTCGAATTGCCCAAATCGGCGGATGCGCTGGCGTTCTGCGTCGGCTTTGTCGTGGCGACCGGACTGCTTCATGCGACAGGCATCGTCATCGGACTGCTCATCAAATGGCCGATCGGGGCGATGGCCATTCGCTTTTTGGGCAGCCTGGTCACACTCGCCGGGGTCTATTTCATCTTCAACAGTTTTCAGGCATAGCTGCTGCCCATGCGTCCGGCTTCAACCAAGCCTCTATTCGACCTTTCATGACGCTACCTCGCGGTATCCCGTTCACGAATGGCCTCGCTCGCGGACACGCCCGCGAAACCATACGGCACACGGAGACGCAACCAGTTGCGCCTCATGCGCGGCTCCAATCCTTTGTTGAGTGGGGTCCTTTGGATTCGAGCGCCTCAACTTGCCTTCCTCTCTCCTCTGCGTTCGGACGACATCGCATGCGCCTGGTGATCGATGGATTTAACCTGCTGCGTGCCTTCACGATCCTGGCACTTGGCTTTGCGCCCAACTCGGCGGAGGCCCATACCGCATTCAAAACCTTGGGAAGCTTTTGGTCCGGCGTGCTTCATGTTCTGACCTCCTTCGACCAGCTCGGCTTCCTTCTAGGGCTTTCGATTTGGGTCAGCCTCCAGGCTCGGCGTTCCGACGCCCCCGTAGTCGGAACCCTATGCCTGAGCTCGCTCTTCGGCTCGTTGGTCGCCTGGGAGACAGGCACGCAGTTCGATTCGCTCGTCTATATATCCGTGTTGATGGTTGTGGTTGGGGTCGCGGGCGCCACCGCTTTCCATGTTATCGAGAAGCTGTTGATTGCTGTCGCGGCTTGCGGCGGCACGCTGATCGGCATGGCGAGTGAAATGGGCGCAGCGGGTTTGCAGACCGGCCTCGTCGCTCTCGGCGGCTCCATTGCCACTGGCTCGATCACGAGTTACGGCCTGATTGCCATCACGCCGTCCTATCCGGCTTGGGGCAAAATCGCGCTTCGGGCCACAGCGAGCTGGATCGCCGCGATCGGGCTCATGACCTTCGCTTTGGAGGTTTCCCGCTTACATGGACGTCATTGAAATTGGGCACTGACTGGGGAGGGCTGATGCGCCGCCTGTTGCTGACCGGCTTCGCCGTGCTGCTCGGCCACGGCGTGGCTTTTGCCCATCTCGCATCCGACAGTTACCTTCGCATCGAGCTCGATACGCATGCGAAGGTGAGCGGCCAATGGGACATCGCCCTGCGCGATCTCGATGCGGCAATCGCCCTTGATGCGGGTCCCGAAGGACTCATGACGTGGGGAAAACTCCGGGCGAAGCAATCCAAGATTGAAGCCTATGCCTTCAGTCATCTCGCGATCGGCGGCGGCGCTTGCCCGATCGAGCCGAACGGCTTCCTGGTGGATTATCATGCCGGCAACGCCTATGCCGTCATCCGCTTCACGGCGGATTGCGCACAGGCGCCAAGCCCCCTGATCTTGAACTATCGCCTGCTTTTCGATCTCGATCCGACCCATCGGGGTCTGTTGACCATCATCCAGCCGGGCGGCGAACGCTCCGAGGTGCTGTCGCCCGATCATCCGGAGGTCGCCCTCGATCAGGCCCCTTCGTCAGCGATCGAGACTGTTGGCCGATTCATCGGCTTCGGCATATCTCACATTCTGCTCGGCTATGATCACTTACTGTTCATTGGCGTCCTTCTCATCGTCGCCCCCTTTCAACGCGCCGCACGATCAAGAGCGGCGGATGGTCAATTTGAATCGGTCCGCCGCTCTCGCATTTTGTTTGAGCATCGGATTTTTCCCAAAACCGGTTCCCACTTTTGGGTCCGATGCTCTAGCTGGAAACCGATCGAGGGCTTCGGCAATGTATTGATCCAGACGCTGAAGATCTTGACGGCCTTCACGCTCGCCCACGCCCTTTCTCTGACCCTTGCGGTGCTCGGCATTGTCGATATCCCCTCGCGCCTCGTGGACCCTGCGGTCGCGATGACGATCATGGCGGCGGCGATCGACAATGTCCGGCCGATCCTGCCCCAGCTTCGCTGGACCGTCGCCTTCGGTTTCGGCCTGATCCACGGCTTGGCGTTTGCCAGCGCCCTCCGGCCTCGCGCTTGCCCTTGCCAGCTTCAACATCGGCGTCGAGCTGGGACAGATCGCGCTGGCCTTGCTGCTCATTCCGATTGTCTATGTGGTCCGCTGGGAGAAGGTCTATCTGCGCTTTTTCGCGCCGGCTCTTTCGCTTGCGGCCTTTGGTCTTGCCTCGATCTGGCTTGTCGAGCGCGTTGCGGGCTTCATGTGACGAACGCAACAGCTTTGCTCACTGAAAAAGACTATTCCTTCGATCTTGCGCGCGGGGCGAAAGAGAGGGCCCAACTGTCATCCCTTGCCGATCGCCTGCCGGAGCGCCCCCAGCTCCCATTAGAGCGAATTCCGCAAAAGTTGACAGACTTTTGCGACGAGAATTCGCTCCAACTTCTCGATCTTGCGCGATTTCTTATCGCTCGAACGACTCCGTTCGAGCGATAAGCGCGCTAGATCACGACGATTTTGGATCGAATGAAACGTGGTCGATTCTCGTAATTGAGAGCGGGATGCGAGCGCACATATTTTTGCTGATCTCGCTCTAGTTGATCGTGTTCTGTTTTTGTCCTAAACAAAGAATGTCGAATCAATGCGCCGCAATTGACGGTCTGTTGCGAAAAGACATGGGCCGTCCACACGGACGACTGGAGATTCCAGGGCTCTCATCATGACCAAGGGAGAGGCCCGGACGCGCCTTATGCCGCAATAAAGTGTCCGACCAAGCCATTGTGTCACCGGAGGCTTCTGAACATGGGAAGCTTCGCACGGGCCAAATGCCTGCCAAATGCCGAAGGGTTCTTCTTCGTGTGACATTTCTTGATCTACGGAGTGGAGATGTTTGCAGCGAGCCCGACATCCAATCCGACCAAAGCGCTCTCGGCGAGCCGAGCGCCCTCTCCGGCAGATCGGAGTCGCCAACGAAAGATTATTCATATTGACATGGACGCCTTCTACGCCTCCGTCGAGCAACGCGACAATCCGGCGCTGCGCGGCAAGCCTGTGGCTGTCGGTGGGTCTCGGGAGCGCGGCGTGGTCGCCGCGGCGAGCTATGAGGCGCGTAGATACGGTGTCCATTCGGCCATGCCGTCGGTCACGGCAAAGCGGAAGTGCCCGGACCTGATCTTCGTGCCCCCTCGTTTCGAAGCCTATCGAGCCGTGTCACGACAGATTCACGAGATCTTTGCCAAGCACACCCCGCTGATCGAGCCTTTGTCCCTGGACGAGGCCTATCTTGATGTCACCGATAACTTGCAAGGACTGGCCTCGGCCACGGAGGTCGCCGAGGCGATCCGGGCAGAAATCAATTCTGTCACGCAGCTGACCGCCTCGGCCGGCATCAGCTACAATAAGTTCCTCGCCAAAACGGCATCTGGTCAAAACAAACCTGATGGCTTGTTCGTCATCACGCCGAGCATCGGACCGAGCTTCGTCGAAAACCTTCCGGTCAGGAAATTTCACGGGGTCGGGCCAGCAACGGCAGCGAAGATGAACGGCCTCGGCATCGAGACCGGGCTGGACTTGCAACGCTGCTCGCTTGGTTTCCTTCGAGACCATTTCGGAAAGGCGGGATCTTATTACTACTGGATTTCCCGTGGCATCGATGCGCGGCCGGTTCAGCCGAATCGTGCCCGAAAATCGATCGGCACCGAGGATACCTTCGCTCACGACCTCTTCACCTTCGACGAGGCGCAAAAGGGTCTCAGACCTCTGATCCAGCGGGTATGGCGGCACTGCGCAGCCAACAACACGCGCGGCCGCACCGTGACTCTGAAGGTCAAATATGGAGACTTTCAGCTGATTACGCGAAGCCGAACGCTCAGCACGCCGCTCGTTGCCTTGCCCGACCTGGAGAGAATCGCCATAAGCTTGCTCGAAGCCCTCTTTCCGGCTCGAAAAGGGATTCGTTTGCTCGGTATAACCTTGTCTTCACTTGGTGAAGACATCCCTTGTAATGACCGTCAATTTTCGCTCGACGTATAAACGAACCCCAAACGCATTTGGCACAGGGGACTCGATCAATGGAAAATAGCGACGCTTCGTAATGGCTCTGACGGGTCAAAATTCGAACCGCCAGAGCCTTCGAGTTCCACATGATCGGACGGACGCCCAAACACTTGGCTGCGCTTAGCGCGCTTATCGCTCGAACGGAATCGTTCGAGCGATAAGAAAGCGCATAAGATCAAGAAGTTGGAGCGAATTCTCGTCGCAAAAGTCTGTCAACTTTTGCGGAATTCGCTCGAGGTCAGACCAAACCGAGGCCGGACAAGCAGCTCGATTGGACTGAGCAGCCGAACGCCTGAAACCCTCCGCCTGCGC
>Ga0335075_10005876_pt1 | contig 18985 bp, 13 predicted proteins | sample Lox_Sample_24_FD_206723 | JGI IMG/M metagenome (GOLD analysis project Ga0335075, IMG submission 206723) | Soil microbial communities from Loxahatchee National Wildlife Refuge, Florida, United States - Lox_Sample_2.4 | ecosystem: Environmental > Terrestrial > Soil > Wetlands | place: USA... | reverse complement strand
CCACATGCGCAGACTGTTCTAGGGTATAACTCCCATGATCCATGTTACAGGCTCCAACAAGCGAGGATACTACACAACAGCGGTTGGTATGCATTGGGTCGAGGCAACTACGTAACAGCGAAAGGCAGGATAGAGGAATCACTTAAGATACTGGCAGCATTGCTCGGGTCGGATGGCCCAGATACTCTCAACAGTCTTGGGTTATTGGCCACGGTGCTGAGTCATCAGGGCAAGTACGAGGAGGCGGAAGAGATGCATCGGCGAACATTAATGCTGAAGGAGACGGTGCTGGGAAGTGGACATCCTACCACACTAGCTAGTATGAACAACCTGGCGGAAGTGCTGGGTAGTCAAGGTAAATATGAGGAAGGTGAAGAGATACATCGGCGGACATTAACGCTGAGTGAAACGGTGCTAGGGAAAGAGCATCCCGGCGCACTGGTCAGCATGAATAACCTGGCAGTAGTGCTGAGTTATCGGGGCAAGTACAAAGAGGCGGAAGAGATATACCGACGGACATTAACGTTGAGCGAGACGGTACTGGGGAGAGAACATCGTAATACCCTAACTAGTATGAGCGGCCTGGCGGAAATGCTGAAGTATCGGGGTAAATACGAGGAGGCTGAAAAGATACACCGACGGACATTAACGCTGAGAGAGACGGTGCTAGGGAAAGAGCATCCCGAGACACTGGTCAGCATGAATAACCTGGCAGTAGTGCTAGGCCGTCAGGGTAAATACGAAGAGAGGGAAGAGATACACCGGCGGACATTAGCGCTGAGCGAGACGGTACTGGGGAAAGAACATCCCAACACACTGATCAGCATGAACAACCTGGCACTAATGCTGGATCATCAGGGCAAGTATAAGGAGGCTGAAGCGATGCATCAACGGATATTAACGCTGAGGGAGATGGTGCTGGGGAAGGAACATCCTAGGACATTGACCAGCATGAATAACCTGGCACTAATGCTGGAACATCAGGGTAAGTACGAGGAGGCTGAAAAGATGCATCAACGGATATTAACGCTGAGGGAGACGGTGCTGGGGAAAGAGCATCCTAGCACACTAGTCAGCATGAACAACTTAGCAGTAGTGCTCAGCGGTCAGGGTAAATACGAGGAGGCTGAAGAGATGCTTCGACGAACGCTAAAACTACATAAAACCATACTCGGAGCACGGCACCCTCACACTCTATCAAGCATGGAAAACCTGGCAACCGTTTTAAGGTATCAAGGCAAGATCGATGCGGTGGAAGAGCTATATCAGCGGTCAAAGCAGGAGAACTTCCCTGCATAATAGGACTTGGAATTTGGTGGAACCGCTCAGTTCTGTGACGCCCCTGGCGGCGTCGGCAGAGGTTATTTGGCCCCCGGTCATTGGCAAAGTAGCCGCACATCTGTTGGCGATGGGCGACATGCATCCAGCAGAATTTTCTTACTGGTTAGACATCAACCATCACTCGATCTGGTATTCTTTCTCACTGTTGTGCCAAAGTAGGGTATTTCTCCACGCTTGATGCGCTGTCATGCTTCAAATCCGGAAGCGAAAATTCTGTGAGGCCTTCAGCCATAAGCCGATTGAACAGCCCTCATGAGCGGTGGGGTATGAATCTCCGGAGCGAGAGAGACTTGTGCTGCACCTTCCCAAAGACTCCCAGTGTCATTATCTCAGTAGTTGTTGGTCTGTTCGACGGCATGGTTCATGTCCTGCCAAACATTGTTAGTATCATAATGACGGAATAACGTGTGTTAAAAGGGCTATGCTCACATGCTTGGTGGCGAGAATGAATGTAGGTATGTCCAGGATTAGAGCGCCCAGGAGCTTCTTCTCTTAATCATCACTGTTGTCCTTTCCAATTTGGGTCTATCCGTTGCTTAGCTTGCTGAATGTCTGCAATAGACAGGGCAAGCCCAGCTCGTTTATTGAGTTCAATCAGTTCAGCACCGTTGAATCTGACAGGCGCTGTCTGAGCACCAGTTGCAGCTCCAGCAACTGCGCTCGCTGGGAGCCGTGTTGCTAGATCTGGAAGCCATGGCTGGAACACGGCTGTAGAAAGTGGGCAAATGAACAAAATTAGCTTCTCTGGTCAAGGACCACCAAGTTCAAGCCGACTTTCGAAGACTTTAAAACCATGGGAATAGAAAGTTCGTTAGCAGGGAGAATGTTTGGTGCTTACAGTAGAGGAGGTTATTTGTCTTTGTGGATTTTAAGCTTCGGACTGGCGGAGAGGCAGAAGAGTGGAGGCTTGGCTGGAAGGCGAAACCAAATTTTGTTGGTGAGAAGCGGAGCCTGCAAAAATACCTTACAAAACGCAGCGGTGACCGCGCGAGATCAACCTAGCGAAGGTGTTCGTGACAAACGTGACATAATCCAATCGTCGATTGAGGGCCTGCCCCGGATCATGGCCATCGAGAACACAAATCCGGAAATAGCGCCATTAAACCAACGCTTCCAGCTTCGCCATGGCACACGGCGAACACTATGATGATATAGGCAACGCTAGAAAGCGTGACGAAGTCGACAGCCAACAACTGGTTCAAAGAGTACGGCAGAATTGAAAACCACTGCATTCGACAAGAAAAGTCTTGGCCTATGCATGGATATCGCAGGGATGAAACGGTGTTCAATTGCTTCTTGACATTGGATAGTTGCTTTGATTATAACCAGGAAATGGCCCGGTGACAGACAGTAAAGTCGGTGTGTAGATCAGCATTATCGCAGGGAGAATGACCTATAACATATATGCCATGGCCAGTTTTTGGTTGAAGGAAATGGACGCTACATGCTCGCTCGACGATCAATGTTCCAATGCCATAACTCCCCCTTTTTGGCCGTACTCCTATTGTAATCTGGTGAGGCTGCTTAGACCAAGGGTTGAGATCCGGTCACAAGCTGAATTCCAGACGATTGCCAGCATAGTCTCTTGCGAAGAATCTTGGAGGAAAGCCCACGCTTTTTGACCCTTTTCATGCCGTCAGCGCAAATGTCTAGGGACACGTCCAAGCAAAGAGAGGAATCGAAAAATGCAGGAGCAGGGCTCTCTCACCTGAGTTCTCTCCACCGGGCTTGTCTGCCATCCTCGGAGCCGAAGCATCTCCTTTTTGATAATGCTCCCAGATTCGTTGTTGGAGCTTGTTCAGTGCTTCGGGGGACTCGAGACGAAAACATGGATGTCGTGGTGACTCTACCTCTCTTGGGCCACAAGCTATGTGTACCTGTTGGCCCTTGGGGGTAATGTCAAACCTGAGGTAAGCAAACGCGGTTATTAGTCCTTCATTTTGCTATGGTGTTGATGGTAAATACTAAACCTCCTCTGGCTCACCATGCTAGCATGTCCTTTTGCCGTGGAGGTACGGGTGCACGATGCATTCCGAGCGTCTCTCCGTAAAAGGCATCTGCCAGGTGGAGAGTGCCAGGAGGCACTATTAGATTCACGTGTGCAATGCCGGTGATCATGTTCTCGGCGATGGAGAGGTGATGGAGAGGTGGTGGAGAGATGCTGGAGAGATGCTGGAGAGGTGATGCATGCGCGCTTTTTTTTTTGGCAGCTGGGACAGACTCCATTAATATCTAGCACATACCTGCGGTCACAAGCAACGACGCATTTTTTCCCACGTCACAGATCACACGACCCCACGATCCAGTGACGGAGGTACACGTGCCGTAATAAGGGTCCTTGAGGTTTCGGCTCGTGTCTGCTGGACACGGTGCAAAGCTGGCATCTCTCGGCGAACTTTTTGTTGAACCGGCAACATTATCCCTCCTATCCCACGCACCGTGGGCTTAACCCTCCTACCAAAATTTTCGATGGGGCTCTCGGTGCGTCTCAGAGGTCTGGCTAAACGCTTTAGCAAGGGGCAACTCCGGGAAGGTTACCGGGTTCCAGGGCCGCTTTAACTAATCCCCACGCTATGCCGTCACCGAATCCACAGTTGACCCCGCTTAAATGCCCTGTACCGGGTAACGCAAAACTAGGGGTGTGCCACGTTCGTACCTTTTCTGGGGGGGGAACACATGATCTCATGGGAGAATTGTTAGGCGCGATCCTGGTGACCAGCCACTGGCAAGAGACCACCATAGCACCTCAATTCGAAACTGGCAGAGGTTTTGTGAGCTGCTCCAATTTCTGCGTTTTGTAAGGCGTCTCAGACATCACCGCAATCCTTGGTCCTCCACATAGAGCTGACCTAAAGCTAGGGTGTGGCCAATTCTTGGAGATGCCTGCTTGAAAACCCAATTGCGATCCCTTTCCGCAGGAAACTTCCAGACAAAACTTGGCCGAGCTTTACGCACCGCAGTTAGCGAGGCTGCATGGCGCTTTCATAACTTGGGCAGCTTTCCAGGGTTGCCCTGATTCAGCAGATGGAATTTTTTTTCTCCTCTAACGTGCCACTGCCAATCGGCTACCGTCCGCCTATGGTTATTGCATATGGTGGGGCAAATTGCTGACGTGGGGCGGGTCATCAGGGCAGAGCAGCCCAGAACACACCCAATAAAGAAGGCAATTTTCTGTCACTTGGGCCGATTCCTCAAACTTTACTTCCAGCTTATCTTCAGTTTCGACGTGCGGACTTTGGAAACGAGGCAAGCCTTTTGGGTAGGATGATTCAAAGCTCATTGACCTTCTGCGGCAACGTCTTGACCTCTTAGGGATCCTATATCCTTAGGCGCCAGCAGTGACGGAAACGGAATGTGCAGGACTGCAAAAGGCTGGGCATGGTGGACGCTGTATGGTCGGAAAATGGAGCCACCGCTTGAATGGTGGGCTGCGGAAGATACAATAGGGGCGGGAAGAGCGGCACGCACACCCGTCTACACCAGGTGGAGAAGATGCGGGAGCAAGACGAATTGAATTGTCATGGGCTAGTGCTGTTGCTGTCTGAAGCTTTGTGGACCAGAAACCGCGTTGAAAGCTGCACAACGTATACTCGGCTGACCACTCTACTAAGCGGCCACCGATGGGTACTGCTGGTTGGGGGAATATCTTCCCTTAGCTTTTTCAGAGTACGGCGTTGCCATCGAATTTCCAGCCCACTTGCCGCAACTCAAGGAATCCAAACTCTAAGAGAACCCACTGGTATCTCCTTTCTCGCAGACTGATTGGGGAACTTCCGGTAATCAATATCAGCTATGGATTTTCTTTAGAGATTATTCCACATCTGAACGACGGCAGTCGTAAATCATATCGTTCCCACTCTTCTCGTCAAAACGCTAGCCCCGAAACTGCCAGATCAGAAGGCTGGTAATAAAGGTCATGTGCGCCTTGATAAGCACTACGAAGAAGCAGCCTACCGGAAACTGTGTGGAGAGGAAGACTAAATACTGACCGATGGAAGTGATGATGGTTAGGCCTGCGCCACTCAACTGTAAAGTGTACTAGGAAGTCGAAAGCAAAGACGGCGTTCCTACAATCCTCAGCGGGTAGCTTGCGAAGCGCTCGGATATATACTCCGTGTCGGCTTGCCAGAAGTTGTATTTGCCGGCCAATATGAACCACTGGTAGCAAAGGCCGAGCAAAGTGAGGTGGGAAGAGGGCCGAAGGGCATGACATACCAGGATAGCTGCCCAAAACGAACCTTACGCGTAAGGGGACAAGGTCATCCACGGCCGACTGAGGCCCGGTCCCCAGTGTCACAGCCTCCGATTTTCAGATTGATCCCTTCAGGCGACCCTCGTCATCTTACTATTGTATCAACAGCCCATATGCGTGCCTTCGCAGACATCTTCATGTTGCGCGCAGCAAGCAGGTGTACATAGATTGGATGGAAGCACCTGTCTTATTGACTATCTAACTGAGTGGCTAGCTGATACTTATAGACACAAGAGCATTCTATCTTTCAGGTGTCCTTTGCCTGACGTACCTGGTCCTGCCTGCGAAACGCCACCACGTCGCCGTCACCTCGCCACCTTCTTGCGTACCTAGCTGACGTGAACAGACTGTTGCCTGTAACCGAAACGCAGCTTCCTCGCAACACTTCGTAGATTGGGACAAGAAAGAAGACGGACACAACCTCATTGATCGCATGTGCGATAGCTGGACTCCTCTTCATGCTAGAATTCTCCTTAGCATGCAAACGGCTCCCAGGAATTGCCAAGAACTGCACCCAAGACGCTAGAGACGCAACAGAGCCATGGTATTAGCTCTGATTCAAACTATATCGCCCGAGACACAGAAGGAGAACTATATGGGACGTATGGATACCCGGCCTGAGACCAAGACCAAGAGTGACTGGCGTAACTGAAACGAAAAAGCGAGGGGACGCTCTCTCCACTACCGCCCATGGAAACGGTAGTTCTGGTATTCGACCCCCCCGTACACGACATGCGAAATGAATATTCAAGTCATCTATTTGACTTGAAGCGCTGCCCAAACAGTCTAGCTTGACAAAAGGGGACTTACTACAGAGATCTTTCATGACAATCCTATTGGGGATTTGTCGTCTCATTGTCGGCGACGCGGCGGAGGTTGGGTGGCCGAGGCGTGTCGATGCGGCCCCGTGCGTGAGTACGCCTTCGGACATGGCTTGGGTGATGCCGTACTGGAAGGTTACGCCCACGGCGATCAGGTCAGACGGTGGTGGTGGGAAGTCGCCGTAAGGGTATTGGGTAGGTGTATTTGGTGCGAGGGGAGTAACGCGGCGTTCGAGCTAGGCCCGGGGGGCCATAGTCGCCATAGTGTGGGAGTTGAGAGAGGCGCGGAGGTCAGGGCTGTGGTGTCGGCATCGTTGGTGGATGAGACATCGGTCATTGTGCCTCGGATAATATTGAGGCTTATTTAGGAGATGGGTTTGGGATTGCTCAGGATTAGAGATAATACGCTGGTTAACGAGACAAGAAGCAGGCAGGCGTAGATGCACCTTTACCTGGATGAAATTGAAGAAGAGGAGAGGAGAGAAGTACAGAAATTGGGGGCAAGGAATGAGATTTATGCCGGATACAAAGGCGAAACGAAGAACAGAAGATTGACGTGATCGATGTAACAAAAGGGGTGCGCTTCATTCAGTCTTTCTATTTTGCGTGAAAGCCCATGGCTTGAGACAAGTCTGACAGATTTGTCTCCCAACGGCGGCCAGTTTCTTAGCATTTCCTTTGCTACCCTTTTGAATCCGAGCTACCTATGATAGATTATCGACTCTGGTAGACGCGAGAGGTGGTGACAAAGTGCTGGCGGCGAAGGCGATTGATTGATCGATCGATCTTGGGCAAATTCCGCTCCTGAACTGAGTCCACGCCCCCCGCCCTTGACAATGCGACTCAGGAGAATGTGGCCATTGAACAAGTTCCCCGCTTTGAGGAACGATTTGGATTGGCGAGGATAGTCGATTCTTAGGATAAGGGATATTGGTTTGAATGGCAGGTTGATGTATTCAAAGGGCAAAGGGTGTGATTTTTGAAGCTATCGGCCGCATACTAAGAGCATCCTAAGAGAATGAAGTAAGCCAGCCCTTCACCTAAGGAAAGAGGCCTTCTGTCCGACTCCACCCTTTCCGTGGTATAGCACCTTCCTCCTGTCAGACAAAAAGGAAGGGATCCCCAGGATTTCTGTCTCGACCCGCACCCAACCCCCATGCGCAAATCTAGACGCTCTTATTGTCTCTTCTCTATCCCTTTGCCCAAGCGCCAATCTTGACCCGTGCTGCAGACGAGCCGCCGCAGTCAGCGCTCGTGAGCTGGTTAGCTACGTCAAACTCGGCGCTACTACAACGGTTGGCTGACCCTGAGTAGTTGCAGATGTAGGCAATAGCGGAAGTGTAACTGAGAAATTCGGCGCTCGTTCCGCGTACCACATTTCCTGTATTGTACGACGCATTCAACCCGCTTCTAGCTTCGTTGGTGTTGTTCTGGTAGGTCGGATGAGTCACGCACCCAACTGGTGGGCTGAGTAGTGTAACCGATGCGTCGAATTGCTCGGCTGGAGCGTTGACTAGAAGAGAATAGAGGCGTTCTTATTTGCAGCGAGGGAGATGGGGTAGGTCCGCAAAAACGATAAAGGCCTGCGAAAGGATGGTGACTGAGGCGACGGAGTTGATGAGAGAACATTTGGCGTGCCGCGTGCATTTTGGCGGCTTGAGTGGGTCTGAGTTGTGTGGTACAAGGCTGCTGAAAATTTTAGCGATAAAGTGAATTGAGGAAGAATGAAGACCTGTGTGATCACTAATGCTATAATCTCAGAACGGTGAGGAAATATGTCTTTGTATGGTCTTCTTCGGCCCATATATAGCAACTATGCAACAACGTTTGTGCAGTGAGACCTCTTGATGCGTACTTTTGGGTACCAGTCTCACATGACAGAGTACACCATGTACCGAGGGATTTGCCTAACGGAGAAATTTCTAGGATGTATGGAAGCCACTCATTTGAAGTAGCCAGCCAGCTTATCCTCTCATTCCCGTAGCGCCTAACGATCTCGTCTATAAGTCGAGGCAAACTAGATATGAATCACGTTCAACGGTATCTTCTACTCATGACACACTATAGTTAGCGTCGTCAATGGTTAGTGAGTTAGCCACAAGGGGGCAAATGACTTTGATATTGCTGTGGGAGTCGCTGAACTTGCATTGCTTAGCGAGAGCTCAATGATACGAGGATATCATCAACTAAAGTGGTGTGCCTCTTTGAATCCAGCATGGTATCCGTCAGACCGCTTCAGCACGCGCGCCGTCTCTGCGCCAGCAACTTTAGGTAGTGTCAGGACAGCCAAGTGTGATTGTCGAAGGCCATGACCAGGGGGGTGTGCGAGCGAGAAGCTTACCCGGCGCCAAGCCTAAACTTCACGGTAGGTCATGAGTAAAAAGGTGTATGAATGACTTGTGGACTGTGATGGCAGCATTGTTGGCTGACGCGAGATATCACATTTGTATAGGCCTCCGCCGTGGAGGTTAAGGAGTGTTGGTTGTGGAGGAGCGAGTTGCGCTGCACGGGTGAAGAGTAGAAGCTGTTGGCAGGGTAGTTCGCCGGAAGGAGAGAAGGTATCAGTGGATAGAACGGTGGAGGAAGGGGTTGAGAGAGCCTAAGAGTGCTTGAATGGCACAGACGTTACATTTGTCTTGGTAAGTGGAAGCTTCAACAGCAAGTTCGGCCAGCTCCGGTCTAACCACACAGAGGGGGGGGGTCACCCGCGAGCAAAATGTATCACCAAGCACGGATAGCCCTGCTCGCCGCGTTCCCCATTCCCCCACGCGACAATTTAGAGCCTATAAACCAGCTTCTGGCCCGTAACAGCACCCCTCCTCATCTCATTTAGTCCCACCAACACAAGTTCAAGCCCAACCCCCAGCTTCACCGGATGCGTCTTGATCTTCCCCTGCTCCAACAGCCCCTCCACGAGCCCACTGAACGCGACCGCAAAATCGTAGTCCTCCGTGTTCGCCGCGAAATCCCTACCCTCAAAGCAGAGCGTATACGCTAGAAAAGGCTTCTTGGTGATCGGAACGAGTGATTTTGATGCAGGGGGTGGAAGCACGGGGTCGAGTGTACATGCGTAGAGTGCTGTGGTTTTAGTTCCGGGAATGCTAGATGCGAGTGATCGTGCACTGGCCATGGCAGCAACCGCGTTGGCGCAGATTGCTGCTGTGTCCGCTGTGGCGATCGTGTCGAAGATATGGAAGAGGGAGTCGGAAGTTGCGACATGGATCTTGCTCGAGCAGTCGGGGTCTCGCTAGATAGGATTTAATGACTTAGTCATAGTAGGTGAACCGCAACCAAGAGGGAGAAGGAAGGTAATGTACATAATCCAGAACAACATCAGCGCCCAACGCTTGCACCAGCTCGAAATTCTTAGGCGAGCATGTCGTAACGACTTTATACCCCGACCGTTTCGCAAACTGGATAGCCAGCGTCCCAGTCGCCGAACTTCCACCATAGATCAAGATCCACTTTCCTGTCCCTTCCACTCTCCCCTCAAGTGAGCGATACAAGCCCTGTCCGATCGTAAGAACCCCACAACGTAACGGAGTAGCCTCTTCAAAGCTCATGTACTCAGGCACGTGCATCTGCAGACCAGCCTTGACGAGGATGTAGTCGGCAAACGCCCCGTCTTCCCGCTGGGCGGAATTGCAGGTCCGCAGACCCTGTCCCCTTTCTTGAAAGTCTTCTCTGTCGAAGTCGGCGATGGCAAGATGACAGTCTCCGCGTAATCTAAACCCACGGCACAGCCCTCATAACCAACCGTCGTAGTCGATATCTGTCCAATCTGCAGGATTCAGCGCCACGGCTGCAGTTTTCACAAGCATATAGCTGTCGCGAAGCTTTGGGACTAGAATATCAGAGACGACAGCGCTGCCAGTGGTCTTCTTCACAATTGCTCTGGTGCGTGCTGGGATTGGGAGAGACATTTTGGTCAATCACTTTGGAAAGCCTTGGGGGTAGGTCAAGGGTTGAAAGGACATTGTCACAGATGTGGACGAGGACAAAGATGAGGTGTAGACGAGTTCCCAACAGGTAGCAGGCTACATCAAGATAGCTACATAGGAGCGCGATGGGAGAGCCTTTTCAATATTCCCGGTCGTCTTTGCATTGAGGTCGTTTTGGACATGTCCCCTTGTGGGAGTAATTGTGGGGCGTCATACTCGACTCAAGGATGTTCTGGAGAACGTTTTGAAATTCGTAAGCTACAACCCTTGACATCTCTGTCTAGTCGAGGGTTTCAAATCTGAACGTTCGTCAGCATATGATCACCGTCCTGCCAAGGCCAAATTCCGGATGTTGCGCGGAATACAAAGACTTTGGCACATTGGCAATTCACAAGAGTTCGAAGCAGATCTCCATACTGGAGGCCGGGTCCCAAAAATGTAGACTGGGATTGCCAGTGCAGGTTTGAAATTTTTGCTTTCTCATAAGAGTTTTATCACACGTTCAATACTCACACAATCTTTGTCGTCAAATTGCAAACATTGCTAACACCATGTCCAAACCGAAAGCGCCTGCAAACGCTGAGGTATGCCAGCCGAAATGCTGATGCTGTATTCACAAATCGCTCCTGTCAACTTCATTCTACATTGATCCACCACGCACCGCCAATCACGCCAACGATGATGAGGAACGTCAATATCCCAGCACCCGCCCTGTCACTCGTCGTTATCGGCGTCGTGGGTGCATCAGGTTGCGTGTTGGGAGATGTAGTGCCAGCTTCTGGGTCACTGGCAGAGGTACCGCCGGTGCTCTTTGTCAAAGGAGCCATGTCAGGGGTCAAAAGGTTCGTTCCGATAACGCTGAGAGCAGCCATCTGGGAGCCAATAGATTAGCGCTACGAAAGGCGAAAACAGATGCTGAAAGGTACTAACCTGTTGTCCAACACCAGACGACCCATCCCACGTGCTCGAGTACCACTGCTGACCACACATGCGGCCGTTACTGCCTCCTATACACTGGCCCGCGGCCGCCATGGAAGACGACTGCAACAGTGGTATGATGGTTTTAGCGGTGAACGGTGCAAGCTGCGTCGTCAGCGCCATCCAACGGGCGAGGTAAGCTTTAAACGAATGCTCATCGTTGTTGCAAACGCCGCTCGGCTCGCATTCTATCTCGACCATCACCTGTCCACCACCGTATTGCTGGGGAAAGAAACCGGTCGTGATCCCATTCAAGATCTGCTGTACCCGAGACCCCCACATCGCCTGTGTCTCCCCCGTTGTCCAGTTATACAGTGTTGCTGCTCCTATGAGCATGGTACCGAAATTATAGGTCCAGTAATAATGCGTCACCGTGGAGCAATTAGTGTCGGTATCCGTATTATCCCAAATCTGATATGCGCCACTAGAATCTAGAGTCATCAAAGGCGATGACACCATCCAATCCCAGGACCTCGTGGCCCAGTCAGCATATGTCTGATTGTTTGTAAAGCGTGCCAACCGCGCAGCCAGCTGGAAAAACCCGCCATTGGAAATAGTATTCTTCAGGTTCCATCCTGCATTGAACGAATACACCTGCCATCTTATTCCGCCACCACAGGTAGCAGCGTCCCAGTAGCCCGTCTGGAAGTTGAAAACTGCTTGAGCGAGTGCCAACCAGGAAGGTTGACCTTCGGGAGGGGCGGGAAAGTTGGCTTCGGCAGCGTCCATGGCGGAGAAGGCCCAAAAGTCCTGGTCGTCTATACCCAAGTTCTTCGATTGATTCGGAGGGTTGAAGTTTTGCTCTGGTCCGATCTGGAACTGTAATGCCTGCGACACAGTCGGATTGTAGCTTGGGTCACCCGTATATTGCCAGTAATTGATCAGACCCCCAAACATGGCACCAGCTTCCCACCAGTAGTAGCATGCAGTTGATGCACAAGGTCCAGGAAGTAGGCCAGGCGTGCCTCCAGTTTGATTTCCCGAATAGTAAGTCATCATGTCGTACGCAATTGAAGACATGGCTGTTTTGAGGGAATTAGGATCGCTAAGGGTAATGCTGATTGCCTCAGCATGTTGGAGCCCGACCAGCGAGGCTGATAATAGAGGGAGAAGGCTGAGCCGCATCTTTGCAGGAACGAAAGTCGCTAAGAGAAGGGGTATTTTTGGCAGATTGGATTCACTCTCAAAGCCAGCTCAATATCCAGCTGCTTTGCATCGACTTGGAAAGGTAGTGCCCGCCGTGAATGAGGTGATTTCGAGATCTCTCGACTGCGTCGGCGCCGAGGTGCAGTGTTGGGGGTTGATGTTATTGCGAGGTCAATGCGCTCGCAGATCAACAAAAGGCGCTGACGAAAGAATCGAAGACTTATGCGCAGCCAGTATTCGGAACGAAATCTGGAGGGTAGAGAACGACGAGTAACGAATGACTGCAGTTCCAGCTTGCGGATAGTATTGAGGTTTGAGGGCGTGGAGACTCGTGGGAGGGGGGTCGGTGTTTGAGGCTGGCCCCTGGAAGTTAGACAGGATTCGAGATGACGCGCCCTACTGTGGACGCGGCAATCGCTAGAGCAGAATGAGACCTCAACCCCATCAAATATTCCATTTACCAGGAGCCGGGGGCTTCGCATTCGGCACGCTTCAGGGAATCCAACGAATCAAACCTCGCAAACCTTCCCTACTCCGTCTCGACATCCCCACTTTAATCCCAAAAATTGCTTGGCCGTCTTGGCCAAGTGACATGAAAGCTCCGGCTTTTTAAATAGTCGAAACACCTCCCACTCCCACAGCACACATTTAGGAGAGAAGACTATCGACATCCAGATAAAAGGCACGCGTCATTTCGATATAGGTTTTTGCGACTGAAGATTCTACTGCGAGCCAAAAGGCATTTCCCCCGGAAAGTTGCTCTATCAGGCGGTTCCGCGGTTGCCCCTGAGAGTAGCGGCGAACTAAGTTGCTAGCAGAGAGGCTGTGCTGATCGCCACCATCAAAACAAAGACTTTCCACCCTGCTCAACGCTCATCCATCAGTGCAAATCGCTTGAGGTTTTGTGCTGTGGTGATAGTGAAGCGAAGGGGAAAGAATTCAGTCGATGTGGTCATGATTGCAATGGCTTGCATCCCCGCCTATTAGACAACCTGCCGACCACCGCATACGAATCCATTTTGTGCACTTGGGATTCTGGGGCAAAATGCATTGTATAGAATCATGCAGACGGAGCATCATTCAGCTCTGATCCGACCGAGCCCTCTTACGGAAATTATTTGATACTGCATCAAAGCTATCCAGTCTGTCTGATCCAGTGCGACCCTACACTGAGTATTGCCTTAACCCAGCCGACCCTGATGCAAACCCTTTCCTTCTGTCTGAACCTTTTGAGAGGGGGGGAAACCTAAATCCGAGTCATAAGTTCTTCATGAAAGCCAGCGTCATTACATAAAAACATGTCATCAAATGTCCCTTAGAAAGCCCATCCACTACCTTGTTCCATGGGAAAGCTCATCCAACTAGGATCATCCATTAGATTGCCCATCGCATTAAGCTCTTCTACTGTGAACATGTAGCTTGGATCCGTGAACCCATAGTCCATCCATAGACCACCTGCGCCGAGACCAGGTGTCATGCCGGTTGCTGGCGGCATTTGACTTAGATCGGGGTTCGCAAACCTCTCATTCGCATCCGTAGCCAGCGCAGCCGCAGCTGCAGTAGCTGGATCTGACGTCGATGAAGTGTTCTTTGCCATTGCGGCATCAGATAGCATTTGCAGACCTGAATGAGGCATCTTGGGATTTACATCCATACCTGGGCTGCTCCAAGAGCTCGAAGTGGAATCCTGCTCCGGTGCGGTCTTGTAAAGATCCACCAAGTTCTTCATCCGCGGATGTAAAGCTGGTGGACCCGGTGGATTCTCCATCCTCTTTGAATGCCAACTCTTAAGCATGTTGAAGATGAAGCAGAATTTATGCGCAACGCGAGACTGGTTGCCCTCTGCAACCTTGGAAAATTTACCGATCAAGGCGTCCAGGTAGGACTCGACCTTGAGATCCTGTGGTTTGAAAATCGTTCCAAACTTCGAACCCTTTGCGCTTACTGCGGTGTACATTTTGATCAAAGCAACAGCAGCATAACTGTTTCTCACAAAGAAGATGGTAGGTAGACAACGGATGACTTTGGGATCGAGTGCGAGGAAGGAATCGAAAGCGTCGTGTATACTTTGCTGGCATATTGTGAGCGCCGAAACATGAGCCGGTGTTATCAAAGCTGGTTCGTCGGTGCCTGCTTCGGAAGGAGCAATGTTGAATGGAGGTTTGAAGTCGTCGATATTGTGATTGTGATGCATAGCGATCTCATGCATGTACAAGTTGATGATTCCTTCGATGTGTTTGACGAGCGCTGTAGCCCACAAAGGTCAGCCTTGAGTCGTGCTTTTGGCAGAAACTATCAACCAAGAGAGGGAAAAGCCTTACGCTGAGAGACGTCCGTCGGAGCATGTTGTTGCCACTCTTCCAATTGTCTCTCAAATGCCTTGAGGTGATACTGAGTCTTCGCGTCAGTAAGCGAGATGACTGAGGCAGGGTCATCCATAGAGAACTGGAATCCGACATCCTCGGCAATGTGCTGAATGCGGACCAGGTGACATAGCCATTTGTCCGAAGGGAGGGCATCGGGGGCAGTATTCAGGAGCTCAAGACATTCGTCATTGTAGGCAGACCATCGCAAGAGAAGAGGGCGGCGTAAGGACATCGCAGCACTAAGATGAAAAAGTTTTAGCCAACCGCCTTACACTTAACAGTCGAGGACAACTCACTTTGCGCCCAAGTAGTAACAGCCAAGCCAAGCTCTTCGAGTTTCGGCTGCATTCGAGTCGGGCAGAGGAGTTTTCTTGTCCATATATTCCTTCCAGATCGCAAACGCTCCAGACTTTGATCTTTTCCCCATCCCGATGTCGAGGGCCATTACGGCCGCAATATGAATCATCTGGTTGAAATTCAATTCTTCATACTTTTCGGGAGGCTGATAATAGACTGTCAAGACTTGCACTGCTTGTACCAGCTCGAGCGACTTCTCACCGCGGTAGACGATCCGGTCTGAGACGATCCGTGTAACCTCGCTGACAAGCATTGGTTGGACCTCTGGCCGGAAAGCTGCGACAGACGCTGCGACAATGGAAAGAAACAGGACTGGCTTCGTGCGACGAATCTCAGCAGCAGTCGTTGAGGGTGGAAACACGACAATGGGCAAATATTGGCACATGTCTTTGTGGTATCTGTCGAAAGAGCGGTATGCAGTCTTCTCGTCGACGATATGCCGGTCTATCACATCAACCCAGGTTCCATAGCTGATATCTTTTCCTTTGCCTGCATCGCTCCACATCGCTGGGAAGACAGGGACTTGAGGCATTGTTCCCCTTCTCGCTGCCGGGGGCCCGTCGTTAGCTAAGGGGTTGGTGACGGATGATGCGCTCGTCATGGCCTGATCTCGAGGGTGTGCCAAATCTTTACTTGAGAAGTCGTAATCTTGACTCATTTTCCGTTTCATTCCAGCTCCATCCCTTGGCGCCGACGGAGATGGTTGCTCGGATATGCTGTCCCTTGGATTCTGAGACCACGATCGATCTTCATACAGCTGATCCCGATGCTGTTTCAATTCTGCCATCTGAGCTTGCGCAATAGCAGGATCAAGGGTTCCGTCGGGATCTTGACCTGCTCTTGCCATCAAGGATGCTGTCAATGCATCAATTTTCTTTTCCAACTCTGCGACTCGGCTGTCCGTCTTTTTCTGGCGCTTTCGACTTGGCGCCGTCACAATACATTGCCTGTTTGCTTTTGCGCATCTCTTGCATGAGCCTGTAGGGCTGTTCTCGTCGGGTTCGCAACGGACTTTGAGCTGTCGGCATGCTTCACAAGCGCGAGAGCGCTTCAGATCGTTAGGGTCTGACGGGTTTCCCGTCGCGGGGCCGGTCTCAAACGGGCTGTCATGGGACTGCCCACTGCCATTTGCGTAGGGGCTCGGCGCTGGAACTCCGTAGTATTGATGCTGCTGAGGTGTGCCATGGGATGTGGAACTTGTGGAGGCTTGGTGGAGCGGCTCGTAGCCCGGTGTCTGCGCGGAGACATCAGGATAGACGTGCGCTGATCTGTGCTGCTGCTGCTGTTGAGGTTGGTTGTAGGCTGGTTGACTTGCACCAGATGCACGCAGGGCCGGATCGATATTCATTCTTGGCTCGCTTGGGCAAACGCGATAGTGAGGGTGAGGAAAAGCTTCTACGGAGGCAAGTGGCCGACAAGCCGATTTTGGCGGCGAAACGGGATGTATGGAGGCCGGAAAGTTAGAAGGTCGACCTTCAAGGGACCGGTTCTGGAGGCAGGCTGAACCGCGAAGAAATTTCACGGGAAAGGATTTACTGTGTGAGCCTGCTCCTTGAATAAATGGTCGCTCTTGCATCAGTTTCGGTGACGCCCACGACCTGGCGAGATTTAGCGCACGGTTTGGTGCCAAGTCTCGACACGCAAATGAAGTGGGCATTCGGGCGATGTTCATGAATTTGCAAATCCGAATCACTGCCCCACTACTAGTTATTTCTGGCTTGAATCTTGCCCTGGTTGTGATGCCACAGACAACCACAACTGGAAAGACCTATAACAAACATCGAATTTGCATTGTCGTTGGGGGTATATCATGTATATCGTAGCACTAAAAAGAACGTATCATGCAATCTTGTGCACTGGGCACTCTTGCTTTCGCCCAAACCACTCCATTATGCATGCCTTATGGAATTTGCATAGGCATTCCAGTCTGGCAAGCTGATCCCCAACATCATATTCAACCATGCAGATTGAGCACTCCTGTAGATTGCCATCCTCGCCCACACAGTCCTTCTCCGAAGCAACAAATGGTAGCATATGAACGGGTGCACGAGGTGTTGACTGTCCCATTGACTCTCTTCGCGTAGATATCGAGTGGGCACTAGTAGGATCACGACCAGCAATGCAGTCCATGATATGTATTTCACGAGCTGTCTCATCACCATCTGCTCCACGCGGGGGCAGTGCAAGACGACAAATCGGACATATGTCGCGCTCATGCAATCGAGGTCTGGATTCCGCGCGCGGTCGAGAAGAACCGGACGCTGTTGCTTGATCTAGGAAACGCTGGAGACTGGGATCGGCGTCAAGCATGGATCGAACTCGTGGGCGGTTTGGTGCCGAAGGTGTTGGCCGTGATGCGATGTCTAATGACTGATACCGAGCATGCCCATGCATGGGTAACTGCATACCCGCCTGGTGCTGTAGATGCAGCGGAAAGAAGCCCTGCTGCTAATTCTTAGCGTTCCGCAGACTGAGGCGGCTGGCTAACTTACAGTCACTGGTCCGGCACTCCTGGGTGGGTTGGCTCCAGACATGGCAGCGGGAAAATGGGTTGTTCCCGATGCATGATATCCGGGAGGGGCCGCAGCTGAGTTTGGATAGGACTGATAACTTGGGGGTCGGTCTCGCCGGCTGAAGTTTCGCGTGGCACTGTTGTCAAGTCCACCATATGGTGGAGCTCTGGCGGTAATTGTCGCATCAGTTATATTGGGGCCATTTGCCTCCGGCTGGAACTGTCCCAAATACAATCAGCAAATGAGCACCGTTACCACAATCTGACCTACCATCATATCGCGACCCCTCTGCTGCCTCGGCTCACTACCCTGCTCCACGAGAGTAGCTTGGTACGTGTCCGCCAATTGGGGAATAGCAAGTGCATTGGGACTGTCAGACGGTCTCGCAGTTGCAGAGCCAATCTGCCAACGAGTTTGAGTAGGAAATGCAGACCTCGATAGGTTCGGATCCAAATGCGGGCTGGGCTGTGGATCGGGCACACATGGATTGCATAGCCGGACCTTTTCGCCGCCACCTAATGCAGGATTTGAGCTCGTAGTGGTAATTCTGATCAGATTTGATCTCTCCTCACGCTCAGCGTCTTCTGTCAAATCAATAGTCTCGACGGGTACATGAGTGCCACGTGATCTCGAGTGCGTCTCTGTGCTTGTGTCAGGCGGGTGTACGATGAACTGCCGTGGAATCGTGATCCGGTGAGGTGAACAATCGTTGCAGACTACGCGGCCACACTTCCTGCAATGGTGTCTTCTGAAAAACACTGAAAACTGTCTCTTGCAGATGGGGCATTCGGACACTTCAGAGTCAGGTTGCCATCTCGGTAGGACATATTGCCGGGCACTAATGAAGGGGGGGGTTGCCGAGCTGGGTTGCGGTAGTTGTTGAGAGGCCGGCGGTGGGGAGTTTGTCAGGTCAACGTAGTTTGTTCGTGAGTGGTCGATAGAGTCTGTCCGCCGTGGCCAAGCAGATCTTTGAGGTGAGGAGGGTCCGTCAAGTTGATGGAACTGTCCACTGAGCTGCCGGCTGTGGAATCCACCATTTAATGTCCTTCGTCTTCCAGAATCCTGTGCCGAGCCTGTGAGTCTTCGTTTGCGATCTGCTGCAAGTCTGCTCATCCTGTCTGTGTCACTTGCCAGATCCATGCCAGCAGTAAGTGTTGAGGATTCTCTTAAGAATTCAGACCAAGTAGGAGGCTCACGACCGCCTGTGTCGCTGAGGTTGGGTATAGCAAGTGAACCGTGACTTATGCTGGCTGGAATTGCGTGGGACGAA
>Ga0335075_10005875_pt1 | contig 18985 bp, 16 predicted proteins | sample Lox_Sample_24_FD_206723 | JGI IMG/M metagenome (GOLD analysis project Ga0335075, IMG submission 206723) | Soil microbial communities from Loxahatchee National Wildlife Refuge, Florida, United States - Lox_Sample_2.4 | ecosystem: Environmental > Terrestrial > Soil > Wetlands | place: USA... | reverse complement strand
GGTGCGCTGCTATGTGGATACGCCGAAGCTTGAGTTGATCGGGCGCATGCACGGGCGCGGCTGGTACGCCCGCACCACCGACCGTTTCGACATGCCGCGGATCGATGTCGCGGACTGGCCGTTGCGAAACAGTTGTCAGTTGTCAGGTATCAGTGGTCAGAAAGGTGGCTGACTCTCAATCCAAGCGGGGTCGCGCTTCCTTCGTGCTTGCTTGCCAACCGAAACGGCATCGCGTATTATGCACGGCGATGATGATCACAAACCCCAAGTGCACGTTCAAGAAGACCCGCAGCGGCGGGGCCTTCCGGGTGTGCGCGAGGTGATCGTACCGACCTAGCACCCATAAGGCCCCCGTCGGTCGCGGCGAGGGCCTTCCTCCAGTCAGGGCCAGCGCCGCTCCTATCAAAACGGAGATGGTTCCATGTGTCCTGATGATCTGCCCTCTGCCTTATCCGAGCCCCGCTCTCGTGCCGCGCTGCCGTCTGTCGCGATCGTCGGCACCACGGGTGCTGTCGGCGTCGAATTGTGTGCGTGCCTGGAGCAGCGGGGATTCCCACTTGCATCGCTGCGGCTGCTGGCCTCGCAGCGTTCCGCCGGGCGGGAGGTTGCGTTTGCCGGACGCATGCTGCGGGTGGAGGTGCTGGACGAGCGTAGTTTCGAGGACGTGGACCTGGCGTTGTTCTCGGCCGGCGCATCGGTTTCGCGTCAGTACGCGCCGCTGGCGGTCAAGGCTGGTGCAGTGGTGGTGGACAACTCCTCGGCGTTTCGCATGAACCCCGACGTGCCGCTGGTGGTACCGGAGATAAACGCCGCCGAGATCGCCCGGCATCACGGCATCATCGCCAACCCGAATTGCGTCGCGATCATCGCGGTGGTGGCGCTGTGGCCGCTGCAGCAGGCACACGCCATCCGTCGCGTGCAGGCCTGCACGTATCAGGCGGCCTCGGGCGCGGGAGCGGCGGCGATGCAGGAGCTGCTTGCGTCAACCGGCGCTTATCTTGCCGGTGAAACCTATGCGCGACGGGTGATGAAGCACCCCTATGCCTTCAACCTGTTCAGCCACGACGCCGCGATCAATCCGGCAACCGGGTATAATGGCGAGGAGGAGAAGGTGATGGCCGAGACCCGCAAGATCATGGGCCTGCCGGAACTGCTGGTTGGCGTCACCTGTGTCCGCGTTCCCGTGCTGCGCGCCCATGCCGTCGCGCTGACGGTGGAGTTCGAGGAGAGGGTGTCGCCAGAGAAGGTGCTGGGGGTGCTGGCGGTGGCACCAGGCGTTCGTGTGGTGGACGACCGCGGCGCCAATCACTTTCCGATGCCGAACGAGGCATCCGGCCAGGGCGATGTGCTGGTGGGGCGGATCCGGACGGATGTGAGCGATCCCTCGGGCCGGTCGGTCTCACTGTTGGTGGCGGGCGATCAGCTTTTGAAGGGCGCCGCGCTGAATGCGGTGCAGATCGCAGAGCGGCTCTATTCGTGCTAACGAGCCCCATGATGCTGTCCCGCTCCCCCGATCTCCAGAGCTTCCTGACGGCGGCCGAGGCCGCGGTCCGCCAGCGCTGCCGTGGCACCGGACCGGTTGCCATGGTCACGGATCGGATCTTCACGGCTCTGCAAGTGCCGTCCGCACCAGCCACCCAGCTCGGATCGGGTCGATTGCCGGTCTGCGGCCATCTGGCAACAGCGCTCGATCAAGCACGCTTGCAACCAGAGCCGATCGGCCCGTTGGCCGGTGCCTTCGCCGCCATCGAGCCGGGACTCGGTTGGAAGACCCGAGCCGGCGCGGAGGCGCAGGGGGAGCAGTTCCTGAATGGCCACGCCAATGCGACGATTGTTGGCTCGGAGGGACTCGAAATCCGGCCGGATGTGTGGATCGGCGTGAGCCTCATGGCGCCGCATACGCGCTATCCCGACCACCGCCATCCGCCCGAGGAGGTCTATGTGGTGCTGTCGGGCGGCGAATGGCGGCAGGGAAGCGGCGAATGGCACGCGCCCGGCATCGGCGGGTTGGTGCACAATCCTCCGAATATCGTGCACGCGATGCGGTCAGGGGAACAGCCGCTGCTTGCGCTTTGGTTTCTCTGGATAGGAGCCCCGTCCGGCTGACGACCCGTGCCTGAATCGCTCCCGAGTTCGCCCTTGCGCATTCGTCCCCTGACGCGGGCGGATTTCGCCACGATCCTCACTTGGTTTCCCGACGAGGCGGCGCTTGTGCAATGGGGCGGCCCTGACGTCCGTTTTCCGTTGGATGCAGCACAACTTGAACGACCCCTGGAGGAGAGCCTTGTCCAACCACCCGCCCGCCTGATCTGGGTAGGCGAGCTCGAGACGAGCGTGATTGCGCATGCCACGGTCGCTCTGGACTGGCGCCATGGCGTCGCGCGGCTCGGACGCGTCTGTATTGACCCGGCGTATCGCGGGCGGGGGCTGGCGGTGCCATTTCTATCCCGGATCCGGGACATCGTGTTCGGGATGGCGGAGTTCGAACGGCTGGAACTGAACGTTTACACGCGCAACCATGCCGACATTCGGGTGTATCAGCGGCTTGGTTTCGTCGAGGAGGGCGTCCGTCGATCATCGGTCAGGGTGGGCCAGACCCGATGGGATACTGCGATATACGGCCTGCTTCGAAGCGAATGGCGGAGCCAGGCAGTGGGATCATGAAGATTCTGCGCCGGCAAATCGGTCGTGGACAAGAGCGGAGTTGTTCATTCAGCCAACCGTGGATGAGCGTCAGTCCACGGATTCAGCACGGGGCACTCCGGTTCGCCGGAAGTCGTCGGTATCGCGGGTTACGATACAAAGGTCGTGCAGGACGGCTGTTGCCGCGACGAACAGGTCGGGCTGGGCAAATGTGTGGCGCATCGCCTTGCCCTTCTCGACGAGTCGACGCCAGACCAGAAACACGTCCTCGTCCACGTCGAGCAACCGGTCCGAGAACCAGGGCCGTAACTCATGAGCGAGCCATGCCTCAAGCCGCCGCCGGAATGGATCGGTTGCCGCCAATCGTTCAATGCCATACCTGATCTCGGCGATCGTGACCCGGCTCAAGAACAAGCTGCTCGGGTTTTGACCGTCTGCCCATGCCTTGACGTTCGCACCGCAATTCGGGCGGCGCAGCTCCGAGACGATATTGGTGTCCAGCAGCCAGCCTCTCACAGTTCGACGTCGCGCACGGGGGCACGGACGCTTTCATGCTCGAACTCCAGGTCGCGCAGCGGTGACTGGGACAGCAGTGCATGCAGGCTTGGTTGTGCTGCCGCCGGAGCCGGGCGGGCGTATTCCTCGGCAGCCAGTATCACGACGGCATCCTTGCCATGCACTGTCACACGCTGCGGCCCGTGTGCCCGAGCGTCTCGCACAACCTGGCTGAAATGGGCTTTCGCGTCCTGCAGCTTCCATGACGGGAGTGAGCGCCGGGCGGCCTTCGGCGATCTGAAGGCTGGCCGAGTGTTCTTCGGGGACCGGTTCAAGTAAAGGCTCTCGGGCAGATCTGACTAGTCCGACCAGTACTCGGCTGTACGTCGCAGTGCAAGGTCTCGCCGAGCGGACTCGAAGTCTATGCGCTGGAGCGGGTTGCCACCGGCATCTTGCGCCGCAACCGGACCAGCTCGGCCAGGAAGCGCTCGGCAGCGACCGCGGGCTGCCACGGCTCCCACGGCCGCGCCCCGTCCGGCCGCGGGGCCGGGTCGCGCTGCAACGGCCTGACGGCGATGCCGAGGCTGCCGCGCGTCTCGGCCGCCGACCAACCGACCACATGCACTGCCTCGCTGGCGGCGGCCAGGCGGTCGGCCCGCTTGTGCGCGGCGTGCTCTTCCGGAGTCCAGGGCGGCAGCCCGTAACGCCGCCAGATCGCCTGCTGCAGCCGCGCCGCCAGCGCCGCGAAGCCATCGCCCAGGAACGGCTTGAGCGGCGAGATTGCGTCGAAGCCGAGCAGGCCCTCGTCGGCGTCGTGCAACAGTTCGCGCAGCTCGCGCGCCGGGTCGAGCCGCTCGCGCCCCTGCCGACGGATCGCCAGCACGGTCAGGCTGTGCTGCGCCACCGACAGCGGCAGCGGCCATGCCGAATGGCCGCCCCAGCGATAGGTACGGGCGAGACCCAGGCCCAGATCCGCATCTTCCCAGTCGAACGGCGTGGGGTCCAAAAGGTCGAGCCGCTTGCCGGAGGGGAGCAGGACCCACGCGCGGGGTGACAAAGGGCGTGCCTCCGTGCAAAAGCTGCGGCTGACCCGGTGGGGGCTCGTCTAAAGGTAGGACAGCGGACTTTGACTCCGCTAATCGTGGTTCGATTCCACGGCCCCCAGCCAAATCTCTTTTTCGGCCGAATCCATCCCCTCTGCCGTCTCGATCCGGGGCCCAAGATGACGTGACAAGCGCTGGCACGACGAGCCAATGCGGCGGTGGCTTGGCCGCGCGTCACTACCGGCGGAAAGTCACGGTCCCGGTGTGGTCGAACTGCACCGTGCCGCCATTGGTGAACCCAACGACATAGTTGGAACCGACTCTGCCTTGGGAGGCGATAGCCACCCCACGGAGGACGGCCACATCGGTCCCGTTGCGCCACGGGCTCGTAATCTCCACAGAGCCGCTTCCGTCGGCATCCACTTCGAGGCGAGCGGGTTGAGCAGACTTATTGGCTTGCCCAACCTTTGCGTGGCCGGGGCCATCCAGGTACACACTGACAGGACTGAACTCCGCGTTTATCGTGCTCCCCGCCGCAGACCCTTGAATATGGTAAGTGATGGGACGCGGAGCAGGCCCCCTGGCACGACCGCTGCCACCGACCTCCACCTTGTTGTCGCCGGCGAAGATGACCCCTCCGCTCGCGGCGTCGATGAAATACGTCTGCGAGATTGGGCCGCTCAGCGTAATCGTCGGGATGTGCGCAGGGTCATCTTCGAAGGTTGTCATACGCCAGCCCCGGATCGCGGCAATCGTGCCGGAGTGCGCGGTGACCCAGGTATCTCCTTCAACTGCCCCATCATTGACACTGAAAACGAACGGCGTCCGACCCGCTGTGTCGGTTTGGACATTCACGCTCACACTTACTCTGCCATCGGTCTCGGAGACCGCTTCGCGTCGCACGGTGCCATCGATGCTAAGCGAGCCGCCGGGATAGACCTGGAAGGCATTATAGGCATTGGCCTCGTGCACCGTCAGAGTAGCCCCATTATAGATGAAGGCCTGACAGGTGGTGGCTTCTGTCGGGCTTTCGAAGCGCAGAGTCGTATGACCTGCCAGGACATTGATAGCCGACTTTCTACAGGGGAACCCAGGCACAGTCAGCACGTCGTTCGCGCCATAATCGAACGTCTGGAAGCCCTTCGTCAGAGTGACATTGTTGCTGATACTTGCCCGATCGGTCCACACCCATACGTTGTTGCCATCCCTCTCCTGGTGGAGATTGATGCCGCCGGGACCGCCAATGACGGCATCGGTGCTGGCGTTGACAGACACAGTCAGCAGTCCATTGCCCCCGCGCACGGTTTTCTCCGGCTGGCCGACGGCGATGTCGTGGGGCGTCGCCGTGCCCCGGTAATCAGCCAGCAGAGTGGTGCTATCCCACGCAATGTTCTGCACGACTGGCGTGACACGCGCGCCATTGGCATAGGTGTTCCCAGCACCGATGGAGCCCTGGCCGTCGATAATCAGACCTCCGCGCAGCGCGCTTCGGGGGGGAAGACGGTTGTTGGTCACCAGGACGTTGCTGTTGTTATCCAGGGATGAAACCGGGGTGAACGGCACCGCGACCCCGCTCAAAGTCATCGTATTGCGATCGATTTTGTAGCTGGCTGGGATATTCTGTCCCAGTAGGCCACCAAGCAGTATCCCATAGGCAGGCTGACGCTTGCCTGTCTGGGGGCCGTAAGTCATCGTATTCCCGACGACCTCCAGCAGACCGCCGTTCGAGTCGTCGATGGCCGCCGAGGAAGCCACGGTAAAGTTCTGCACGAATGTGTTGTTGTCCACGATCGTGCGAAGTGCCCGCGACTTCACATTATAACCGACATTGCACTCGCCGAACACGTTTGGCTGCGCGACGACAGGCGTCCCGCCAACATCGATCGTACCGCCGACTACGACAGTGCCAGCGTTGATATAAATGCTGTGCGACGGACCATTCGGCGAGCAGTTGTTGTTGAAGCGATTACCACTGAAGATCGTAAGCCCCGACTTGTACCCGAGACCAGGCGTCCAGTCAGCGCCAAGAACACCGTCCTGGCAGTTGGTGAAATCCATGGAATCGAATGTGACCCGTCCTGTGGACTGGATCTGAACGCATCGCCGCGTCTTGCAGGCGACGGTCCCATCAGGGCACCTGACGAGGCCGTCGATGTGGAAACCCTTCATCGTCAATTGCGACCCGGGCCACGGGGTGGTCATGGTCCCCACGGCAAAGTAATATTGCGCGCCTGCCGCGAGAGTATCCTGCACCATGACACCTGGTGCCGTCGCCTCCAGCGTCCCGTTGAAGTCGATCCTGCCAGGCACCTCATCATAGGTGCCGCCGCAGGTGATCCGCACATCATAAGGCCTGCTGTAATCTCCCGCGGCTGCCCGGAGCGCGCTATGGATGGTCGTATACTGCGCGCCTCCGCTGCCGCAGACGGTCAGGGTTGCCGCCGGCGCAATCTGTCCGCTTGCCGGCTCGACCTGGCCGATATTGAGTGAAACTCCCACAAGAGCTGTGCCCAGCAGCAATTCTCTTCTTGTCGCCAGTCCTTTCATCGGGAGCATTCTCTTCATCAGTTCGCGCAGCTTTCGTTGGTCCGCCACGCTCGGAGAGCATTGCGTGGCGGGGCATCGTTAGAGCCATCCTGGCGGCCGGAAGGAGAAACGGTCCTCCGCCGAACGGCCCACTTGCCGATATCATTCAGCGCCGCCCACCCACCTCGTCGATATGCGCCAGCAGGTCGGCGGGATCCTCATAGACCCGGATCGCGCCGGACTGCTGCAGCTCATCCAGCCCATAGCCGCCGCTCAGCAGGCCCACGCCCAGCGCCCGACAGCGCGTCGCGGCGAGCATGTCCCAGATACTGTCGCCGACCACCACGGCTGTCTCGATCGGCGCGTTCAGCCGCGCCGCCGCGGCCAGGAACAGGTCCGGGTCGGGCTTGGCGTATTTGACCTGATCGCGGGTCACCACCGGCGTCTGCTCGGGATCGACGCCGAGGCTGGCGAGATTGACCGCCGCCGTTTCCATGCGTCCGCTGGTGGCGATTGCCCAGCGGATGCCCGCATCCGTGAGGAATGAAAGCAACTCCCGAGCGCCCGGCAGCGGCCGGACGCGGCACGGCTGGCGGCGATAGGCCTCGGCGTGGCCCTGGCGCAGCCGATCGATACGTTCCTGACTGATGTCAGGTCCGGCTTCACGCAGAAGCTGATTGGTGAACAGGCCGCCGCTCATGCCGATCTTGCGATGAATGCGCCAGATCGACAGCTCGATGCCCTCGGCGTCGAGCGCCTCCTTCCAGGCAAGGACATGCTGATACACGCTGTCCACTAACGTGCCGTCGAGGTCGAACAGGAAGACGGGCTCGATGCGCATCGTGTTGTTCCTCCTTGGGCAGGCGTCGATCAGGTCTTCTCGACGTTCCAGAACGGAATGATCTCCGGCATCCCGATAAATCCCTTCAGGAACGACAAGCTCAGTGCGGCGCGTTCGGCGGAACACCTGTCCAGGCTTCGCGATACAGCGCGAGGATCTCCTCCTTGGCCGGAACGCGCGGATTGTTGGCCGGGCTGCCGGAGGCGAGCGCTTGCTCGGCCATCAGCTCGAGCCTGCCATGCCAGACCGCGTCATCGATGCCATAGGCAGCTGGGCTCGGCACTGCCAACTCGCGGTTCAGCCCTTCCAGCCCGGCGACCAGTTTCGCGGCGGCAGCGGCATCGCTGTCGGCAAGCTCGGCGAAGCCGATGCGACGCGCCGCATCGGCGTAACGGGATTCCGCGGCGCCGACCGAGAACCGCGTCACCGCCGGCAGCAGCATCGCATTGGACAGCCCGTGCGGCACATGGAAATGCGCGCCGATCGGGCGCGACATCCCGTGCACCAGCGCCACCGACGCGTTGGAAAACGCAAGCCCCGCCTGGGTGGCGCCGAGCATCATCGCCTCGCGCGCCGCGGCATTGCGCGGCTCACGATACGCCGTGCGAATATGCCGACCGATCAGGCTCATGGCGGATAACGCGAGCGCGTCCGAGAACGGATTGGCGCGCTTCGACACATAGGCCTCCAGCGCGTGCGTCAGGCTGTCGACTCCCGTGTCGGCCGTGGTGCGCGGCGGAACGGTAAAGGTCAGCTCGTAATCGACGATCGCCGCCAGCGGCAATGCGCCCAGCCCGGCGATCAGCATCTTCTCCCCCCGCTCGGTATCGGTGATCACGGTAAAGCGGGTGCACTCGCTGCCCGTGCCGGCGGTGGTCGGGATGGCGATGACCGGCACCGCGCCGCGATCGGCCTGCGCCGGCACCTTGTAGTCGCGCATCTTGCCGCCACCCGCTGCCAGAATCGCGATCGCTTTGGCGGTGTCGATCGGCGAGCCCCCGCCGAACCCGACCAGGCAATCGAACTCGCCACGACCGAACGCGGCGACCCCAGCCTCGATCACCGTATCGCTCGGGTCGGAGACGGTGTCGCTGAACACCGTCGGTTGGATGCCGGCACGCGCCAGCGGCTCCAGCACGCGGGCAATCAGCCCAGTGCCGACCATCACCGGATCGCTGACGACGAGCGGGCGGGACAGGCCGAACGTGCCCAGCACCTCCGCGATCCGACCGACGGCGCCGCCGCCGACCAGCATTTGGCGCGGCGCGACGAAGCTGGTGTTGACGCTACCCATGCACCCCTCCGATCATCTCTGGCCCTGTCGCGGAAGAATGCTGCTCCGCCGACAAATCCGGAAGGGGAGGGGTGGCAAAATCCCTCCATAGGAGCACCCGTGGGCGCACCCGTAGGGCGGAAAAGCGAAGCGCATTCCGCCGCCCAGGCACGCCGTAGTCTGACAGTCACGGTGTCACTAGGCCACCTCAGGCCAGAAACGAAACCGCCGCGTCGCGGCCATAATCACGCACGCTGAAACAGCCCATTCCGTACCAAGACGGCCGCATCCCGGACGTCTACGGCCTGCGTAGGTCGAGCGCCGGAAAAGTCGTAGGGCAATCCCGTCACCGGTCCCCGCACGCGGATTGCCGAAGCTCCTGTATAACGAATCACGAACGCATGAAACGGTGCGGGCGCCAGAGCCGAGCCCTGCAAGGTCCTCGAATCCTGGCCCTCAACACCAACGGCACTCCCCCCGTTGGCCGCCCGTTCCGGAACCCGCGCAACCACCGCAGGCACAGGCGATGGGGTTGCAGCGCGACGCCAAGCCGCACGACCGCTACCGCAGCACATCGTCGTTTCCTTCCAAACCGTGTGGCACAGATTCGATAAGGACCGGCTTCCCGCCCCACCGTTCCAGCAGGCAGGCCCCACCCGAGAGCGCCAGCCATCCGACCGCCCACGGAAGAGGGCGGTAGGACAACAGAAGGGCGGCCGGCGCCGCAATCCACAGGCTCAGGCAGTTGAAGCAATCCATCAACCGCCCGATGACACCATCGCCCAGCTTCATGCGGATCCGAAGAATTATTTTCGCCGGGCCGTCCTCGTTCGCCAGCAGGTGAGTCATCCGCCAGGTCGCGAGAACGGCCAGTGCGAAACGCATCCACATGTCATCCGTCAAGGCGATTGCACTCCATGCACCTGAGCGTTGCGATCGACCACGCCCGGCAGATCAGTGGCCGCAGATGCAGAAGGTCAGCGAGTCATAGATCGTGCTCCGGTCAATCAAGCCGGTCGTCAGCCCCGGCCTGGTGGCGAGCGTCACCGTATAAGAACACAGGCTCCAGGTGCTGGTGTTTTCGACGATGGTTCCCGAGCCGCCGCGGGCGGTCACCGTCACGCCGGGGCCGGAAACATGCGGAGTGATGTCGCCCGGAGCGGATGGGCTGCAACTGGTGATACTCAACGACCACGCTCCGGAATCCATCTCTTCGTGATCGACGGTGAACTGCACCGATAGCGTCGCATTGATCGGCGTGCAGCAACCCGTCACGAATTCCAGGAAATTCAGCTCATTGACCTCGGTCCAGTTGTTGATGTGGATCTTGTTGAGCGCGTTGGAGTAGTCCGGAATGGTGCCGGGCGGGAGCGTCGTCGTTCGGGTCGCCTGGAACGTGATCGACAGATCGGTCCCGGTCCGCTGGGCGGCGGCTGGGACGGCCGTTCCGGCTGGAACGCCGGGAAGCGGATTGCCTCCAGGGACGGCTTGCGTTGTATCGAAGCCCAGCAGCGTTTGGAAACCGCCGCCGACAGCATTGGGGTCAACTGCGACCCAACCATTGGCATCCGGTACTATGTAATGCGCTGAAGGTGCAACCCAGGCCGCTCCGGGCGCGGGTGGAGTCGGGTCAGGCTGCGCTACCGAGCTGATCCATACGGCCTGGAACGTCGGAACCAATGTGGCGCCGGCAATGCCGCCGACGTTCTGCGGCCAGTTGAGCAGCCGGGTCCCGGCCTCGACCGGGCAGACCAGACCGCCGGTGATCGGCAGCGGTCCCGAGCCGTTGTCATAAAGGAACCGATACTTCATCGGGACGCCGCTGAAGACCGGCGAGGTGGACGGACAGAACCCGCCCAGTTGCAGGCACCCGAAGAACGCGAAATTCGGGCCGCCATGGTAGCCCAGGCTCGCGAACGGCAAGCCCTTGTTGGTCTTCCCCGATACCGCGTCGATATCCGAGTAGATGTCGAAATATCCCACCGTCGTGAACCAAGGCTGCAGCGCCGGATTCCGGCACACGCAAATGCAGAACTCGGCGCAGGTGACCGCGCACACCCAGGCACACACCTGCTCGCAATAAGGCCCGAGCCCCAACCGGGCGATGATCGAGCCATAGGACTCCGCATCGCGATTCAGCACAGCCGCAACCAAGTCTCCCAAGGTGCGCGGCTGGCCCGCCAATGGACGCGCTGCCAGCGCGAAATTCCGTGCCTCCTCGATCGCATATGCGCCGGTGAGAATCGGCGAGGGCCGCAGGCACAGCTCCCGGCAAATCAAGGAGCACCGCCAACTGCAGATCACCCAGCAGATGGTCTCGCATTCCTCGGCGAAGCCGGCCTGCTCGATGGCTGAGCTGGCGAGCTCGCAGTCGAGGACCGCCGCTGCTCTTGCGATACTGTCGAACGCTTTCTCATCGGCGATCAGGCGCGCTATCGTCTTGCCGGCGGCGCCGATCTCGCTCACTGCGTCCGCAACCGGCACACGCTCCGGCGAGCAGACGATCTCGCACACGCGGCGATAAATGACCGCGCAGACCCAGCGGCAAACCAGGTGGCAGAACGGTCCCAGCTCGAGCTCGCCAACAGCGGCACGGTATTCGTCCGCATTGCCGCAGGAAACCGCATCGACGACGCGGCGCAGCAACTTGTCGTTGGACGCGAGCCGCATGACCATTTGCGCGAACTGGCGCAGATCGGGCGCAGGAGAAGTTTCTGCCAGCGGACCGCAAAGCTCCAGGCATCGCAGCACGCAATTCTTGATCCGCACCCATTCGCAAATCAGCTCGCAATTCGAAAGCAGGTTCAGACGATCCAGGACCCAGCGAAAGGCATCCGGGTCCCTTGACTGGAACGCCGCAACCACGGCGGCGAACCCGCCGCTGTCCTGCGCCAGGCGCCCGATGGCATCGGCCTGCGCGGCCAACTGGCTGACGCTGTCCCCATTCAGGCGATCATTGTTCATCTGCAACCTCCCCAAGGATTGTTGGCTTGATCAGGGCTGGATCACCGCCCTGTTAGTACGTAGGTTATCCGCATGTTTCGGCGCGAGCGCGCGTTTGGGACTCGTCCCTTGTTTCTAACAACGTCAAGGCGCTGACTTGTCGGTCTCCTGCGCCCGACGAAACCGCTTAACCACAGGCGCAACCTGCAGTCGGCAGTGATTTCCTGTCTGTGATCTAGTTCACACGTCAGGCAGAGATATTTGCCGAGTCGCAAATCCCAGGTGAAGCAGAAACCATATCGTACGTGATGAACCAGGCTGTATCAGATACCGTTGCGGTCGAAAAAGTCTCTACGAAAGTCGTGTAATATCAACCCAAACCGCATGGTTCAGCGGCCCGTGCCCGGCACCGAAGCCGGGCGCCGCGACGATCGCCGCGCGCACATACGCTCGCGCCCGCTCAACCGCGGCGCTCAGTTCCATCCCCTGCGCCAGCCCGGCCGCTACTGCGCTCGCCAGCGTGCAGCCGGTGCCGTGCGTGTGGCGTGAGACGATCCGAGGCGCGGTGAATTCCTTCATCCCCGCCTCGGTCGCCAGCAGATCGACGATCGTGTCGCCAGGCAGGTGTCCGCCTTTCAGCAACACCGCCGGCACCCCCAGCGTCAGCAGCGCAGCCGCGGCATGGCGCATCGCATCCAGGTCGGGGATCGCCATGCCGGCCAGCGCCTCGGCCTCCGGCAGGTTGGGGGTGATCAGCGTGGCCATCGGCAGCAGGCTGCGCTTGAGCGCGGCGATTGCGTCCTCGGTCAGCAGCCGGCCGCCGGATTTGGCGAACAACACCGGATCGACCACCAACGTGGCAGGTCGCGCGCGCGACGCCAGCTCCGCGGCGACCGCCTCGACGATAGCGCTATCGGCCAGCATCCCGGTCTTCACCGCATCGGCGCCGATATCGTCCAGCACCACTGCCATCTGCCGGCGCACGAAATCCGCCGGGACCGGCAGGACGCCGTGAACCCCCGTCGTGTCTTGTGCGGTCAGCGCCGTGATCGCGGTGGCGGCATAGGCGCCCAACGCCGTAATCGTCTTGATATCCGCCTGAATTCCCGCCCCGCCCCCGGAATCGGATCCGGCGACCACCAGTACTCGGCCCAATGCGGCCATCAACAGATCAGGATGCCGCGGCGTGCAGTTCGGCGGCATCGGCGATGATGGCGCAAAGATCATCGACCAGCCGAGTCACCACCGCCTCATCCTCGGCCTCGGCCATGACCCGAATCATCGGCTCCGTGCCGCTTTCCCGGATCAATAGCCGGCCATGACCATTCAGGGTCGCCTCGGCCGAGCGGATCGCCGCCTGGATCTGCAGGTCGCCGAGCGGCGAGGTCCCGGCAAAGCGGACATTCTTCAGCCGTTGCGGCAGCGGCGTGAACACGCGGCAAACTTCACTCGCCGGGCGTCCGCGCTCGACGACCACAGCGAGCACCTGTAGGGCGGCCACCAACCCGTCGCCCGTGGTCGCGAAGTCCGACAGGATGACGTGCCCTGACTGCTCGCCGCCGACATTCATGCCCTGCGCGCGCATGCGTTCGGCCACATACCGGTCGCCGACCGGCGTACGATCCAAGGCAAGCCCATGCCCGGCCAGGAAGCGCTCGAGCCCCAGGTTCGACATCACGGTGGCGGCGATGCCGGACCCGCGCAGGCGGTCGGCCTCCGCCCAGGAACGGGCGATCAGCGCGAGAATCTGGTCGCCGTCGATCAGCTCGCCATGCTCGTCGGAGATCAGCAGCCGGTCCGCGTCGCCGTCGAGCGCCAGGCCGAGATGCGCCCCGTGCTCGACCACCTGGGCACAGAGCGACGCCGGCGCGGTCGAGCCGCAGCCGCGATTGATGTTGAACCCATCCGGCGCGACGCCGACCGGGACCACCGTGGCCCCAAGCTCCCACAGGATGGTCGGGGCGACGCGATAGGCGGCGCCGTTGGCGCAGTCGACGACAATCTTCAGGTCATCCAGGCGAAGCCCGCGCGGGAAGGTGGCCTTTGCCGCCTCGATATAGCGGCCGGCGGCATCGTCGAGCCGGGCAGCGCGGCCAAGCTCGGCCGCCGGCGCAAGCCGCGACCCGAGATCGGCGGCCATCAACGCCTCGATCTCCGCCTCGGTGGCGTCGGACAGTTTGAAACCATCGGGACCGAACAGCTTGATGCCGTTGTCCTGGAACGGATTGTGCGACGCCGAGATCATCACGCCGAGATCCGCCCGCAGGCTGCGCGTCAGCATCGCGATCGCCGGAGTCGGCAACGGTCCGACCAGGGTGACGTCCATCCCGGCGCCGATGAAGCCGGCGGTCAGCGCGGGTTCTATCATGTAGCCCGACAGCCGGGTGTCCTTGCCGATCACCACCCGGTGGCGATGGGGACCGCGGGTGAACAGCAGCCCGGCCGCCTGGCCCAACCGCAGGGCCGTTTCGGCGTTCATCGGCGCGGCGTTCGCCGTGCCGCGGATCCCGTCGGTGCCGAAAAGGCGTCGCGCCTGACTCATGCGAAAATCCGGAAGAGGTACTGCAAGGGAGGATTCTTCCCGAATTGTAGCAACATCAGGGCCGAAATGGAAGCTAAAGCCGCTCAATCAGCCGCAAGTGCGTGCCAAACGTGTAACCCCTGAACTGTTTCCGAGATGTTATGCACCCGCAGCATCGAGGCCCCGCGGGCGACGGCGAACAGGCCTGCGGCCAGGGATCCGGCAAGGCGGTCGCGTGGCTCGCTCACACCGGTCAGCCGGCCGATGAACCCTTTGCGGGACACACCGACCAGGATCGGGAAGCCGAGCCGTGCCAACTCCGGCAGGCGGCGAAGGAGTTCGACCGACTGGGCAGGCTGTTTGGCGAAGCCGATGCCAGGGTCGAGGATGATCTGTTCGCGCCGGATACCCGCCTGTCGCGCTGCTTCGACACGTTCGGTCAATTCCGCGGCGACCTCGGCGGCAACGTCCCCGTATGATGCGAAGTTCATCATCGTCGAGGGTTCGCCGCGCATATGCATCAGCACGACCGGGCAGCCGCGGTCGGCAACCAGACGCGCGGCAGCAGGATCGTGGGTCAGGGCCGAGACATCGTTGACAATCCGCGCGCCGGCATCCAGGGCGGCTGCCATGGTTGCAGCGTTGCGGCTGTCGACCGAGACGACAAGGCCGGCCCCGGCCAGCGCGGCGATCACCGGGATGACGCGTGCGCGTTCCTCGATGGGATCGGTCGGCGAGGAAAACGGGCGCGTGCTCTCGCCGCCGACGTCGATGATGTCCGCCCCGGCCTCGGCCATTGCCCGCCCAGCCGCGATCGCCCGTCCACAATCGAAATGCACGCCCGCGTCGCTGAAGCTGTCGGGTGTAACGTTCAGCACGCCCATGACGCGCGGGCGGTCGAGGGGAATGTCGGCCCATGACGAAACACCTCTCCCGCAGAGCGGGAGAGGTGGACGGAGGCTCATCCTGGTTGCGGGGCTGGACCGAGGCCACCGGCCGGAGGCGTCGGCGACGCGGCGGGGCGGCCAGTGGTGGGCACCGAGGCGCGTCGGCTCTCGGGCGCCGGCTCATCGACCACCTTGCGGATCACCGGCTCGCCGCGCAGCACCGTGCGGATCTCGTCGCCCGTCAGGGTTTCGTGCTCGAGCAGTCCGCGCGCCAGGCGGTGCAGCTCTTCGATGTTGTCGGTCAGCAGCCGCCGCGCCTTGGAATAGGCGCGGTCGATGATGTCCTTGATCTCGGCGTCGATCTCGCGCGCCGTCGCCTCAGAGACGTTCTTGTTCTGCGTCAACGAGTGGCCAACAAAGATTTCCTGGCTGTTGTCGCCGTAGGCGATCATGCCCAGCTTGTCGCTCATGCCCCACTCGGTGATCATCCGCCGAGCCTGGTCGGTGGCCATCTTGATATCGCCGGCGGCGCCGTTGGAGACCTTTTCGGGCCCGAAGATGATTTCCTCGGCCGCGCGGCCGCCCATCGCCATGGTCAACTCGGACAGCAGCTTGGACTTCGATTTCGAGTAGCGGTCGCCCTCCGGCAGGCTCATCACCAAGCCCAGGGCGCGGCCGCGCGGGATAATCGTTGCCTTGTGCACGGGATCGCACTCCGGCTCGTGCATGGCGCACAGCGCGTGGCCTGCCTCATGATACGCGGTCATCCGCTTCTCGGCCTCGGACATCACGAGCGAGCGGCGCTCGGTGCCCATCATCACCTTGTCCTTGGCGTTTTCGAACTCCAGCATCGCGACGACGCGCTTGCCCATGCGGGCGGCCAGCAGTGCCGCCTCGTTCACCAGGTTGGCGAGGTCTGCGCCGGAGAAGCCGGGCGTGCCGCGGGCGATCACCTTTGGATCGACGTCGGACGCCAGCGGGACCTTGCGCATGTGCACGCGCAGGATCTTCTCGCGGCCGTTCACGTCGGGGTTCGGCACCACCACCTGGCGGTCGAACCGGCCCGGCCGCAGCAGCGCCGGGTCGAGCACATCCGGCCGGTTGGTGGCCGCGATCAGGATGACGCCTTCGTTCGACTCGAAGCCGTCCATCTCGACCAGCATCTGGTTCAGCGTCTGCTCGCGTTCATCGTTGCCGCCACCCAGCCCCGCGCCGCGATGCCGGCCAACAGCGTCAATTTCGTCGATGAAGATGATGCAGGGGGCGTTCTTCTTCCCTTGCTCGAACATGTCGCGCACACGGGACGCGCCGACGCCGACGAACATCTCGACGAAGTCAGAACCCGAGATGGTGAAGAACGGCACGTTCGCCTCGCCGGCGATCGCGCGGGCCAGCAAAGTCTTGCCGGTGCCGGGCGGACCCACCAGCAGCACGCCCTTTGGTATCTTGCCCCCGAGCCGCTGGAATTTCTGCGGGTCCTTCAGGAATTCCACAATCTCCTGCAGCTCGCCCTTGGCCTCGTCGATCCCGGCCACGTCCTCAAACGTGACCCGGCCCTGCTTTTCCGTCAGCAACCGGGCCCGCGATTTGCCGAACCCCATGGCCCGGCCGCCGCCGGCCTGCATCTGGCGCATGAAGAAGACCCACACGCCGATCAGCAGCAGCATCGGGAACCAGGAGAGCAGATAGTGCAGCAGCGGGTTGACGTCGGCGTCCTGCGGCTTCGCGATCACCCGCACGCCGTGGCTGGTCAGCAGGTGGACGAGGGTCGGGTCATCCGGCGTATAGGTCTCGAAGGTGCGCCCGTCGGTGAACTGGCCGGACACAGTGCGGCCCTGGATGACGGTGTCGCGGACGTGACCCTGGTTCACTTCGTTGATGAAGTCGGAATATGCCACCTGCGTCGACGACGTATGCGTGGCGCCGGGCTGGAAGAGGTTGAACAGCACCACGAGCAACAGGGCGATGATCACCCAGAGCGCGAGGTTGCGACCGAAGTTGCTCATGGCTGCCTGCTCGCCGTGTCTTCAGGACCCGAAATGCCCGTCATCTGCCCATGCAAGCGTCGAGCCGGCTCCTCTTGTGAGTGACAAGATAGGACTTCGCGCGCCGTCGCGCATCCCCGATCGTACGGTGGTCGCCCGATTGCGTTCACACAGCGAAAAATGCTGCCGGGGGGCATCCGCCCCGTCATGGCCGGCCTTGTGCCGGCCATCTCGTGCCCATTGTCGCACCTCAGCGCGAACCGGCAGGAAATGCCCGCGCCACGGCCGGCCATGACGGGGCGTCGCAAGCCGGGCGGGGCGGGTTGAACAGGACCGGGACCGCGGCGCAGGCTTCAGGGGCCGGATAGCCGAGGTGCGGCACCGCAACCAATGTGCTTCCCCGGCGCAAAGCGGGGATGGTGCACAGTACGGCGGCGGGCAGGTCCGACCATCGCCGCAACCGGCTGGCGTCGGCGCCGAGCGGCCCCAGCGTGCTGCCGGCCGGCGGCGTTGCCTGCCGGGCAAGGCGGAAACGACGGTCCCACACCGCGCCGGGCACCGCAGGAACCTCGGCTTGCATGGCTGCCTTCTCGCGCACGATGAGCAGGCCCTGCCCAAGACGGCCGGCTGCGAGCAGGCGCACGCCCGCCAGTGTCGCCGGCCGGAGGGTGGCGGCGAGGGTTGCCACAGCAGCGGGATTCGGTGGGAATTCGTTGCCTGCGATGGTCTGGATCAGCGCGGCGAGGGCTTCAGGGGAAATGGGCGGGAGACGGCCGGCACAAGGCCGGCCGTGACGGTGGGATGGGGTCGGGGAGAGCAGCGCAAATCCCTCATTCCGGAATGTAACTGCCGCCGCGAGCGCCAATCCGGCGGCGGCTTCCTGCCGAGCCCGCTCGCGGCCAGAGGCAATGGCAGCGGCGATCAGCGCAGTGGTCGCAACTCCGGTCCCGTCGCGGTCGCTGCGCAGAGCGCGCAGCCGCGGTCGCAAGGCGCGCGTATCCGTGTTGGAGGGATCCTCGGCCCACCCGACCCCCAGCGAACCCAGCGTCTCACGCAGCTGGATCGGCGGGACCGACAACAACGGGCGGAGCACTCGGAGGAATGTAGTCTCCACCACCGGGGCCATCCCGGCCAGCCCGGCGGTGCCGCTCCCTGCGAGGGCGCGCATGATCACCGTCTCGGCCTGATCCGCGGCGTGGTGGCCGAGCAGCAGGTGCAGGATACCCTCGGCCCGGCAGGCCTCGGTCAGTGCCGCGTAGCGTGCCGCTCGGGCACGCTCGGCCAGGCCGGCACCGTGCGCCAGGCCGGTCAGCGCCAGGACGCGTGCGCTTATGCCGCGCGCGGTGAGCCGGGCAGCGGCCTCGGTCGCCTCGCAGGAGGACTCCGGGCGTAGCTGGTGGTCGACGATCAATGCCAGCACGGAACCTGCACGCGCTTTGGCCCAGGCGTCCGCGAGCATAGCGAGAGCCATGCTGTCGGCTCCGCCGGAGACCGCCGCGGCGAGCCGAGGGGCTGGCCCGAACGGGCCCAGCGGCTCCATCAAGGTTGCGAACTCGGAATCAGTGATACGCGGCATCCCGACGGGCGAGCGTGCGTGCGGTTGCGGTATGGCCCTCGGGCGGATGCGGGTCCGGCTGGGGCGGCATGGATCACCTCCGACCGACAGGCTTTCGACCAGCGTAGCTTTCCTTTCGAATGACGGACGAGCTGCCGTTCGCCGAGGCCAGCAGCTTGAGAACCGCTGCGCCGATTCTCCTACTTGAATAGAAGGCAAATGCGCTATACGTAGAAACGTAGCTACATACCAGCCTGATCATGGGGGCAAACC
>Ga0335075_10005874_pt1 | contig 18986 bp, 16 predicted proteins | sample Lox_Sample_24_FD_206723 | JGI IMG/M metagenome (GOLD analysis project Ga0335075, IMG submission 206723) | Soil microbial communities from Loxahatchee National Wildlife Refuge, Florida, United States - Lox_Sample_2.4 | ecosystem: Environmental > Terrestrial > Soil > Wetlands | place: USA... | reverse complement strand
CGGCTCGTACCCACACGCGCGCAGCGCCCGCTCGGCGACGGCCAGCTGGGGGGCGCGCGACTTGGTGCGGTAGCCCATGAACATGCGCTCGACGTTGACGTCCAGATCGCACTCGCCGGCGTTGGCCGCGTCCTGGAGGTGATCAACGAGCTCGGTGGTGACTGTCGACGCGCGGTCCGCGTCCAGGCTCCGGACCTCGGCCTCGATGTGGCAGCGCTCGGGGATCACATTGATGGCCGAACCGCCCGCGATCACGCCGACATTCGCGGTCGTCTCCTCGTCCAGACGGCCCAGGCGCATGGCGGCGATGGCGTTGGCGGCGGCGGCGATCGCGCTGCGCCCCACCTCGGGCCGCACCCCGGCGTGAGCGGCGCGTCCGCGCAGCTCGGCCAGGATGCGGTAGTGAGTGGGGCTGGCCACGACGACCTCGCCGATCGGGGTGGCGTGGTCAAAGACGAAGCCGAACGCGCTCTGCAGCCGGCTGACGTCGAACTCACGCGAGCCTCGCAGCGAGACCTCCTCGCACACCGTGAAGAGGATCTCGATCCCGACCGGCGGCGGCCCGGCGGCCGCGGCGGCGCGCCGCGCCACCTCCAGGATGACCGCGATCGCGGTCTTGTTGTCGGCGCCGAGGATCCCGTCGTTGGCGTTCTCCCAGCGCCCGTCGATGAGCACCGGCTCGACCGCGGCGGCCAGCGGCACCGTGTCCATGTGCGCGCACAGCAGCACGCTGCCAGACCCGCTGCCGGGCACGCGCGCCAGCAGGTTCCCCGCGTCAGAGCCCGCCGCGGGGCCGCTGGCATCCTCGTCGACCTCCAAGCCGAGCCCGCGCAGCTGATCGGCGAGCCAATCGGCGACGGGTCGCTCGTGGCCGGACGGGCTCTGCAGGCGGCACAGGGCCGCGAACGTCTCGTGCAGACGTTCGCGTTCGGCCTCGCTGGCGCGCCTCACGCCGCGGGCTGGGCGGCGGTGTCCGCGGGCGCCTCGGAGGCGCTCTGCTCTAAGTCGGTCTCGGCGTAGGCCAGCGCCGCGCGGACGAACTCGCGGAACAGCGGCGCCGGACGCTCGGGACGTGACTTGAACTCCGGGTGGTACTGGGACGCGACGAAGAAGGGATGGTCCTCGCCCGACAGCTCGATGGCCTCGACCAGCCGGTCATCCGGTGAGGTGCCCGAGCACACCAGGCCCTCGTTCTCCAGACGCCTGCGCAGATGGTTGTTGACCTCATAGCGGTGGCGGTGGCGCTCGTAGACGACGGCGTCGCCGTAGAGCTCGCGGATGCGCGTGTTGTCGTGGAGCTTCACCGGGTCAGCGCCCAGCCGCATGGTGCCGCCCATGTCGGCGATCTCCTTCTGCTCGGGCAGCAGGTCGATCACCGGGAACGGCGTCTCGAGGTCCATCTCGGTGGAGTTGGCGCCCTCCATGCCGGCCACATGGCGCGCGAACTCGCTCACGGCGACGTGCATGCCCAGGCAGATGCCCAGGTAGGGGATCTGCTTGGTCCGGGCGATCCGGCAGGCGGTGATCTTGCCCTCCCATCCGCGGCCGCCGAAACCACCCGGGATGAGGATCCCGTCGGCCTCGAGCAGGCGCTCGGTCACGCCCGGATCGCCGACCGTCTCGGAGTCAACCCAATCGATCTCGACCACGGCGTCGTGGTGAATCCCGGCGTGCCGCAGCGCCTCCGCGACCGAGAGATAGGCGTCCTCGAGCTGGACGTACTTGCCCACCAGGGCGATGCGCGCCTTGCGACGGGCGGCCGCCGCGCGACGGGTGATCGCCTCCCAGCCGCTGAGGTCGGGCGCCCCGACCTCGAGGCCGAAGTGCTCAGAGAGGATGAAGTCATCGACGCCCTGATCGTTGAAGACGAGCGGGACGCGGTAGACGTCGGAGACGTCGTAGGCCGAGACGATGGCCTCCACGGGGAGGCTGGCGAAGAGCGCGATCTTGGAGCGGATGTCGGTCCCCAGCTCAGACTCCGACCGGCACACCACCATGTCGGGCGCGATACCGATGCGCCGCAGTTCGTTGACCGAGTGCTGCGTGGGCTTGGTCTTGAGCTCGCCGGCGTGACCGATGTAGGGCACCAGGGTGAGGTGCAGGAACATGCAGCGTCGCCGGCCGACGTCGACCGGGAACTGGCGGATGGCCTCCAGGAAGGGCAGCGACTCGATGTCGCCCACCGTGCCGCCGATCTCGGTGATGACGAAGTCGACGTCGGAGGAGTCGGCCATCAGCTTGACGCGCTGCTTGATCTCGTTGGTGATGTGGGGCACCACCTGGACGGTGGCTCCCAGGTAGTCACCCCGACGCTCGCGCCGGATCACCGTGTTGTAGATCCCGCCGGCGGTCACATTGGAGGCGCGGCTGGTGTTGGCGTCCGTGAAACGCTCGTAGTGGCCGAGGTCCAGGTCGGTCTCGGCGCCGTCCTCGGTCACGAACACCTCGCCATGCTGGTAGGGCGACATCGTGCCGGGGTCCACGTTGATGTACGGGTCGAACTTCTGCAGCTGGACCGAGAGGCCTCGCGCGACCAGGAGTCGCCCGATGGAGGCGGCGGCGATGCCCTTGCCAAGGGATGAAACGACCCCGCCGGTGATGAAAATGAAGCGCGTCTCGCCGTGTGCCATCGACTGAGAACGAGTCTATCGAGGGGTTCGGCGGCTTCTGCGCCGAGGGCCAAGTTGCCCGCTCATAGCGAGCAAAGCCTGCCTGAGACTGCCGTCAAATCGGCCACCGGAGGTGCCAGGCTGCCCGGTCACGCGGCCCGCAGGAGCTCGCGGGCGTGCTCGTTGGCGGCCCGATCGCCGGTGTCCGATCCCAGCATCCGGACGAGCTCGGAGACGACCGCGTCGCCGTCCAACGGGGTCACCGTCGTCGTCGCGGGGGTCACTGAGCCGTCCTTGACGATCGTGAAGTGGCGGTCGGCAAGGGCCGCCACCTGGGGCAGGTGGGTGATGCAGAGGATCTGGCGCCCCGCCGCCAGCGCGCGCAGGTGCTCCCCCACCGCCCGCGCGGTGTGACCGCCGATCCCGGCGTCGATCTCGTCGAAGACCAGCAGCGACCCCGCCGCGGCCCCGGCAGACGCCGTCGGAGCGGACGACATCCCGTGGGCCACGCTGAGCAGCGCCAGCATCACGCGCGAGAGCTCACCCCCGGAGGCGACCTCGCGCAGCGGCCCCAGAGGACCGCCGGCGTTGGCGGCGATCCGCATCTCGATGGCGTCGGCGCCGCGCGGTCCGCAGCCGTCAGGGCGTGGCGAGAGCTCGATCTCAAAGCGCGCGTCGGCCATGGCCAGCTCCGCCAGCCGCGTGCGCACCGCGGTGGCCAGCTTGGGCGCCTTGCCACGCCGGGCCTTGCCCAGGCGGCCGGCGAGGCCATCGCGCTCGGCGCACGCGGCCTCGAGGTCGGCCTGGATCGCCTCGAGCGCCGAGTCGGCGTTCTCCAGCTCATCGCGCCGCGCCCGGCAGCGGTCGGCGTGGGCCAGGACATCGGCGATGGTGCCGCCGTGCTTGCGCTCCAGACGCGCCAGCAGCGCCAGACGCTCCTCCACCTGCTCCAGCCGTCCGCCGGCGTCCTCGGCGCCCTCGAGCGCGGCGAGGTAGCCGCGCAGCTCAGCGGTGACGTCCTCGCTCTCGTAGCGCAGCGTCTCCAGCCGCTGGGCCAGGGCGTGGAGCCGGGGGTCAACGGCGGCCACCTGCTCGAGCTGGCCCGCCGCCTCCGCCAACAGCTCGGTCGCCCCCACCCCGGCCTCGGGCGTGAGGCTGTGCGCCGACACGGTGGCGGCGTGCACCAGTGATTCCTGATGGCGCAGGCGCTCGCGCTCGGCGGTGAGGTCGGCCTGCTCGGCCTCGGTGGGCGCCGCGGCCTCGATCTCGGACAGCTCGAAGGTGAGGAGATCCAGCTCGCGGTCACGGGCGCCGGCGAGCTCTCCCAGCTCCGCCGCGCGTCCCTCCAGCTCGCGGACGCGCTCGTGCGCCGCGCGCAACTCCTCGCGCAGCGCTCGCTGACCGTCGCCGATGTAGGCGTCCAGCAGCTCCAGCTGCGCGGTCGAGAGCATGAGCTTCCGGTGCTCGTGCTGGCCGTAGAAGGACAACAGCCCGCTGCCGAGCTCCTGCAGGTCGGCCTGCGTCGCCGCGCGGCCGCAGACATAGGCGCGGGTGCGACCGTCGGGCCACACCCGGCGGGCGAGCACGATCTCCTCAGCGTCGGCCGGGAGCCGGTCTGAGCCGACCAGCGCCGGCGGGATGTCGAACACGCCCTCCACGTACGCCTCGGACGCGCCGGGGCGGACGATGTCGCGCCGGGCCTTGCCGCCGAGCAAGAGGTCCAGCGCATGCGCCAGCAGGGTCTTGCCCGCGCCGGTCTCCCCCGTGAGCATGTTCAGGCCGGGGGCCAGGCGCAGCTCGGCTCGTTCCATCAAGAGCAGGTTCTCGACGCGCAGTTCGTGAAGCACGCCACGGGTCTACCAGGCGCGCAGGACGGAAATCCGACGGCTTAGAGCGGCGTGGCCAGGCGCCCGAACTTCTGGCGCAGGCGGTGGTAGAAGGTGGTGCCCGGCACCTGGGCCAGGGAGCCCTGATCGATGACGAACCGCGCCTCGATCCGGTCCCCGGCCTCCAGCACGCCGACGGGACGACCGTCCACCGTGACCTCCACGGGCTCCTCCTGAGAGCGATTGTCGACGCGCAGGCGATCGGCGGGCGCGACCACCAGCGTCCGTGCCGTGAGCGAGTGGGGCGAGATGAACGAGACGACGTAGCCGTGCACACCCCAGGCCATGACCGGCCCGCCGTTGGCCAGGTTGTAGCCCGTCGAGCCGGCCGGGGTCGAGACCACCAGCCCGTCGCAGCGAACCCGGCCGACGTCGTCGCCGCCCACCGAATACTCGAGATCGGCCACCCGCTTGCCCGGCTGGCGGTGGATCGAGACGTCGTTGATGGCCAGTGCCTTGGTGCCGGCCCCCGAGACCTCGATGGCCGGCAGCGAGAGCACCTCGAAGTCGCCGGCCAGCGCCCGCAGCGAGCCGGCCCACGCCTCGTCGCGATCGACGGTGGCCAAAAAGCCCATCTCCCCGAAGTTGATCCCGAACACCGGGACGTCGGTGCCGGCGAACCGGCGCAGTGCGTTGAGGATCGTCCCGTCTCCGCCCAGCGCGAAGCAGATGTCCACGCCAGGATCCAGCGGCGCGTTGCGCTCGACGAAGGGCCCCTCGGCGATCTGGTGCTTCTCGGTCTCCTCGGGATCGAAGCGAAGCGTGACCCCGGCCTCGCGGGCCAACTCGATGAGCGTCGTCAGCGCCGGGTCGGTCTCGGCGGGCCGGCGATGGGTGAACACCGTGGCGATGCGGATCCGTCTCACGGCTCCACCTCGAGGGCGGCCGCGTCCAGATCGCTCACGGCCCCGTCGCGGCCGGCCTCGGCCAGCCACACGAACGTCTCGAGATTGCCCTTGGGCCCCGGCAGGCCCGAGCTCGCGTAGCCCAGCACCGCGGCACCAAGCTCCTGGGCCCGTTGCCCCACCGTCACCAGAGCTCCACGTCGCAGGTCGGCATCGCGGACCACCCCGCCCTTGCCCACCCCGGCGCGGCCGACCTCGAACTGCGGCTTGATCATGGCCAGGCAGTCACAGCGCTCCGCGGCCGCCCCGAGGACGGCGGGCAGCACCTTGGCCACCGAGATGAACGAGACGTCGATGACGATGAGATCAGGTGCGTAGGGCAGGTCGGCGGGCTGCAGGGCGCGCGCGTTGGCACGCTCGATCACCGTCACGCGCTCGTCGGAGCGCAGCGACCAGTCCAGCTGCCCGTAGGCGACGTCGAGCGCCACCACGTGCGCGGCCCCGCGCTTGAGCAGGCAATCGGTGAAGCCGCCGGTGGAGGCGCCCACGTCGAGGCCGTGCCGGCCCGCGACGTCGAGGTGCAGCGTATCCAGGGCGTTGGCCAGCTTGATCCCACCCCGCGATACGAACGCCGGGGCGTCGGCCAGCTCCAGCTGCACGTCCTCGGGGACAAGCTGGCCCGGCTTGTCGGCCCGCCGGCGCTCGGGCAAGAGCAGCACCTCCCCGGCCAGCACCGAGGCGGCGGCGCGGCTGCGCGAGGGGAACATCCCCCGCTCGGAGAGGAGGTTGTCGAGGCGGACGCGCTTCATGGGCTTGCGCGGAAAGGTACGCGATGGGCTGCCGGTCGACGAACGACAGCCACCAAGGACGGCGCGCGGACGAGCGGTTAGGCCACGTGCGAGCGGTCAGGCCACGTGCGAGCGCTCAGCCACCGCGGCCTCGATGCGCTCGGCGATCCGCTGCCCGGTGAACCCCACCTCTTCGTGCAGGAGCTTCGGGGCTCCGTGGGTCACGTAGCGGTCGGGCAGCCCGACCCTGAGGATTCTCGGAGCCAGACCCGCGTCCGAGAGCGTCTCCCACACCGCCGAGCCGAAGCCCCCGGCCAGCACGCCCTCCTCGATGGTCACGAGCAGGTCGTGCTCGGCGGCCAGCTGGGCCGCCAGGCCCGCGTCGATCGGCTTGGCGAAGCGCGCATCGGCGACGGTGACCGAGATGCCGTGCTCGGCGAGGATGTCGGCGGCCTCGAGGGCTTTGCCGACGCCGGTGCCGTAGCCCAGCAGGGCGACCCGGGAACCGGAGCCACCGGCCGCTCCGTCGGCCTCGCGGAGGATCTCGCCGGTCCCGATCTCCAGCTCCTCCGGCTGACCGGGGAGGGGCACGCCGATGCCGCTGCCGCGCGGGTAGCGCAAGGCCACCGGCCCGTCGTCATAGCGCAGTGCCGTGTGGAGCATGTGCACGAGGGTGGCCTCGTCGCGCGGAGCCATCATCACGATGTTGGGCAGGCAGCGCAGGTAGGCGATGTCGAAGGCGCCGTGGTGGGTGGGCCCGTCGTCGCCGACCAGGCCCGAGCGGTCCATGGCGAAGACCACGTTGAGCTTCTGCAGGCACACGTCGTGCACGATCTGGTCATAGGCGCGCTGCAGGAAGGTCGAGTAGATGGCGGCCACGGGCTTGCAGCCCTCCAGGGCCAGGCCGGCGGCCAGCAGGACGGCCTGCTGCTCGGCGATCCCGACGTCGTAGTAGCGGTCGGGCATCTCGCGCTGCAGGATGTTGAGCCCCGTGCCGGAGTTCATGGCCGCGGTGATGCCGATGACGCGGTCGTCACGCTGGGCCTCGGCCAGCAGGGCGTCGCCGAACACCTGGGTGTAAGCGGGGGGCGGTTTCGGCGCCCCCCGGCCGCCCGCGGTCCGCGATGGCGTGGAGTCGGCCGCGCCCACTGCCACGGGCGCGCCGTTGGCGATCGACTTGGGCTTGGCGGCATGCCACTTCTCCATGCCCTCCAGGCCGCCCTCCTCGGCGGGGGCAAAGCCCTTGCCCTTCACCGTGGCGCAGTGCACCACCACGGGGCGCTGTGCCGACAGGGCCTCGCGCAGCGCGCGGCGCAGGGCGCGCACGTCGTGGCCGTCGATGACGCCCATGTACGCGAAATCAAGCTCCTCCCACCACAGCCCCGGGGCCCAGAAGGCCTTGATCGACTCCTTGAAGTGCGGGCCCAGCCGCTCGAAGGTGTTGCCGATGCCGACCGGGAGCTTGGTCAGTCCTCCCTCCACACCCTCCCGGGCATGCCACAGCTTCGGATTCAGGCGCACGCGGTTGAAGTACCGCGACATCGCCCCCACGTTGGGAGCGATCGACATCCCGTTGTCATTGAGCACGACCACGATCGGGGTCCCCTCCCCGCCGGCCTGGTGCACGGCCTCGAAGGCCACCCCGCCGGTCAGCGCGCCGTCACCGGCCACGGCGACGACATGCGCGTCGGGGGCGTGCCCACGGCGCATCGCCTCCTTGATGCCGACCGCATACCCGATCGCGGTGGAGGCGTGGCCGGCGCCCATGATGTCGTGCTCCGACTCGCCCCGCGAGCAGAACGGCGCCAGGCCGCCGTAGTGGCGGATCGTGGCCAGCTCGTCGCGGCGGCCGGTCAGGACCTTGTGCGGATACGCCTGATGTCCGACGTCCCACAGGATCTTGTCGGTCGGCGAGTCCAGCAGCGAGTGCAGGGCGACGGCGATCTCGCACGTGCCCAGATTGGCGCCGAAGTGGCCACCGACCTCCCCCACCGTGTCGATGATGTGCTCGCGGACCTCCTGGGCCACCTGCTGCAGCTCCTCATCGGTGAGGCCGTGCAGGTCCTGGGGGCGGTTGATCCGCGATAGAAGGTTCTCGGTCACTAATAGCTCCGGGTCTTAATGAAGTCTGTGATCTGCTCGAGCTCTGTGGGGGCAACGCTCCCCGCCTGCCCGGCGGCGGTCAGTGCGCAACGCGCTCTGGCGTGGGACTCGTCGGCGAGGCGGCGCGCCCCGTCGAGCCCGAACTCGGTGACGTAGGTGCGCTTTCCCAGCCGCTCGTCTGAGCCCTGCTGCTTGCCGAGCGTCTCCTCTGATCCGGTGACGTCGAGGATGTCGTCGACGATCTGGAAGAGGACGCCGAGCTCGCCGGCAAAGGCGCGAAACGAGGCGATTGTGTCAGGTTCGTGACTACCCACTAGTAGCAGCACGCACTCGATGCTGGCCGCGATGAGGCGGCCGGTCTTCAGCTCATGGAGCCGCCGCAGGCCGGCCGCCCCCTCCGGCGCGGTCTCGGCGACATCGATGTACTGGCCCCCCACCATGCCGGCGACGCCGGTGGCCGAGGCCAGCTCCCGGGCCGCCGCCAGGAGGTGGGCGGGCTCTCCGCGCTGGTCGGTGAGCAGGAGACGGAACGCCTCGGCATAGAGCCCGTCCCCGGCCAGGATGGCGACGTCCTCTCCGTAGACCTTGTGGCAGGTCAGCCGCCCACGGCGCAGGTCGTCATCGTCCATGGCGGGCAGGTCGTCGTGGATGAGCGAGTAGGTGTGAATGAGCTCGATCGCCGCCGCCAGGGGCAGCAGTCCGGCCCGCGGGCGCCCCAGAGCCTCGGCCGTGGCCAGCGTGAGGACCGGCCGGATGCGCTTGCCGCCGGCCAGCAGCGAATAGCGCATCGCCTCGTCCAGGCCGGCGGTGGCGAACTCGGCGGAGAAGTGGATGTCCTGCAGGTAGCGCTCCACGTCGGTGCGCAGATGCTCCGGGTAGGCCGGCCGCAACGTCGATATGGCGGGCAAGGCGCGAGGCCTACGCCGCGGGGAGCGGAAGCTGACCGGGGAGGTCCGGGAGCGGCTCCAGCGCCGCCCGCACGCGCTGATCGACCTCGGCGCTGGCCTCCGATGCCAACTGCGCGCACTCCTCGATCAGGGCGAGCGTGGCCTCGGGCTCCAACTCGCCGGCGCGCAGCAGACCCGCCGTCTCGTGCAGCCGAGCGCTCAGCTCGAGCAGGGAATCAGTCACCTGCAGAAGGTTATCGGGCGCGCGGCGCGGTCGGCTCAGCCCCGGACTCTGAGGCGCAGGACCTAGGACCAATTACCCCTGGTAATCGGGCCTGCCGGGACGGGATCATGAGGAACCTGAGAACCGACTCACGCAGGGAGCCTCCATGACCACACCCACTGAAACCCCCACCGCCAGCGCCCAGATCACTGACGAGGTCACCGGCTGGCCCGGCGTCGCGGCCGGCCACGGTCGCCGCGGCGAGTGGGCGTTCACCGTCGGCCGGCGCGAGATCGGCCATCTGCACGGCGATCACGCCGCGCACTTCTTCTTCCCCAAGGACGTGTGGCACGAGCTCCACGCTGCCGGGCGGATCGTCGAGCACCCGGTCTTCCCGGGGCGTATCGGCCCCGCGGCGCGTCGGATCGAGTCGGCCTCCGACGTCGAGGACGTCATCGCCATGCTGCGGCTCAACTACGACCGGCGAGCGCGCCGCCAGAAGCAGGTTTAGCGCAGGCCGTCCAGCGCGTCGTTGACCAGCGCGTCGGCGCGGGCGTTCTGGGCCCGCGGCACGCTGCGGATGCTCCAGCGCTCGAAGGCGCGCAGGGCCTCGATGGCCTCCTCATAGAGCGGGCGCATCGCGGGGTGCTTGACCTTGTAGGCCCCGGTGAGCTGCTTGGCCACGAGCTCGGAGTCGTTGATGAACTCCACCTCCCGAGCCCCCAGCGCCCGCGCCCGTTGCACGCCACGTAGGAGCGCCTGATACTCCGCGACGTTGTTGGTGGCCACGCCGATCCGCTCGGCGTACTCGTCGAGGACCTCGCCACCGGGTGCGGAGATGACCACGCCGACCGCCGCGGGTCCGGGGTTACCCCGAGCGCCACCGTCCACGTGAACGACCACTTGGGCGGCTGTCTGCGCGCCCGCGGAGCTCAATCGCTCGCGAGCTCGGGCAGCTCGCCGGTGACACGCGAGCGCCGGCGATCCCTGACCTCGCGCAGCCCGCCCCCGGAGCTGCCACTCTCGCGGCGACTGGCCTTGCGCCGGTCGACGATCACGGTCACGTGCGGGTCGTCGGCGTAGTAGCTCTCCAGCTTGGGAAAGAGCTCGTCGGCCAGGGCCTCGGGTACCACGCAGTAGATCACGTCTGGGATCCTACCCAGCGCTCATGGTTGTTCGCTATCGAACGTCCGTCTAGAAAACGGGCCAAACGCTCAGATAACCGTTGAGTTACGCGGGAGATTTGATCAGACGGCGGCTGAATCAGTCGCCGAGGTGCAGTCGGCCCCGCTCGTCGGCGCCAGCGTTGTTCTGGCGCTCGATCTCCGACAGCTCGGAGAGCTCATACCCTCGATCGCCCGCGCGCACGGTGGGGACCTCGTCGCGCAGGTCGACCTCGTAGCGGTACCAGCACAGCTCCCATGAGACGACGACGTGCACGACGCTGCCGTTGGCGTCGGAGGGATGCACCGACACGTCGGGGAGTCCCAGCGACCGGGCGATCCCGGCCACCGTGCGGGGATGCTCAGAATCGTTGAACAGCGACGCCGCCGAGGAGATCTTGTGCTCGATGCTGGTGGGGACGGCGCGGACGTGGCGCGGCTCGCGGCCCGCTCCCGCGAGCTTTGATGCGGCGCGGCTCACCGGAGCCGGCCAGGAGGGCGACGACGGCTCGGCCTGTCGCGCCGGGCGAGCCGTGGGCGGAGGCGGCGCGGCGGGGGCCGGCTCTTCGAACACCGGCTCCTCGGCGGGGATCTCCTCGACCGTCGGTGCCTCACGGACTCGGCGGCCGTCGCGCTTGCGGCGGCGGCCGAACAGCGACCGGCGCCGGTCCGGGCGCGCGCTGGACTCGTCGTACTCGGGCACCTCGCCCTCGCGCACCCAGCCTCCGTGCAGGGCACGCGATGTGCACAGCTCACACACCGACCGGCGGACGCCGCCGCTCAGGTAGATCTCGGCACGCTCACCGCGTAGCAGAGTGCGCCCGCACACTTCGCAGGCGGCTTGAGTCGTCGAGGTGCGAATTGCCCTGGTACTCACGAACTTGTGAGCCTACTACGGGTCCCGACCAGCACGACGTCCGGACGGCTCGGGCCTTCTAGGCCTTCACCGCCTCGTGCTCGGCCCGGGCCTGATCGGCGACCTTGCCGGCGAGGTGGCCAGGCACTTCCTCGTAGCGTTCGAACTCCATGGTGAACTCGCCCTGGCCGCCCGTGATCCCGCGCAGGTCGGGGGCGTAGGAGAGCATCTCGGCCATCGGCACCTCGGCCTTGATCTCGGTCATCCCCGCGCCCACCGGCTCCATGCCCAAGGGGCGGCCCCGCCGGGAGTTGAGATCCCCGATGACATCCCCCACGGTGTCCTCCGGCGCGCTGACGGTGACCGTCATGATCGGCTCCAACAGCACCGACCCCGCCTGCTCAAGGGCCTGCTTCATGGCCAGCGACCCGGCCACCTTGAAGGCCATCTCCGAGGAGTCGACGGTGTGGTAGGAGCCGTCGTAGACACGAACGCGCACGCCTTTGACCGGATAGCCCGCCACCGCCCCCTCCTGCATCGCCTCTTGCACACCCTTCTCCACGGCGGGGATGAACCCGGAGGGGATGACCCCGCCCTTGATCGCGTCGACGAACTCGAAGTCGGCCTCCGACAGGGGCTCGATCTCGATGTGGCAGTCGCCGAACTGGCCGCGGCCGCCGGTCTGCTTCTTGTGGCGCCCGTGGGCCTTCGCCGATTGACGGATGGTCTCCTGGTAGGGCACGCGCGGCGGCTTGAGGCTGACCTCGGCGCCGAAGCGCGACTTCAGCCGCTCCACGATCACCTCGACGTGGACCTGCGAGAGCCCGGCGAGGATCTGCTCGCCGGTCTGCGGGTCACGGTGGAAATCGATCGTGGGGTCCTCCTCCTGGAGGCGCCGCAGGGACGAGTACACCTTCTCCTCATCACCCCCGGACGCGGCGCCGTCGATGGCGAAGGCCATCACCGGGGCCGGCAGCTTGATCGACGGCATCGTGATCGGCTCGTCGCGGGCGGCCAGCCAGTCGCCCGCGCGCGTCTCCTTGAGCTTGGCCACCGCGCCGATGTCGCCGGGGCCGAACTCGTCGGCGTGGGGTTGGGTGGGACCGGGTTTGCCCTCGAAGGTGACCAGCTGCCCGATGCGCTCCTTGTTGTGCGTGGTGGTGTTGAGGACCTGCGTGTCGTGGGTCATCGTGCCCTGGTAGACCCGGAAGAGGTTGATGCGCCCGGCGAACGGGTCGGCACGCGTCTTGAAGACATAGGCGAACAGCTCCTTGTCCTCGACGGGCTCAAGGGTCACCTCGCCCACCTCGAGACCCCCGTGCTTCACCGGCGACGGGAGGTCCTCGACGATGGCGTCGAGCAGGCGGTTGGTGGCCAGGTTACGCGTGGCCACGCCGCAGGTGACCGGGAACAGCGACCCATGATTGGTCCCGTCCTTGAGCGCGGTGACGATCTCCTCGTGGGAGATCTCCTCGCCCTCCAGGTAGCGCTCCATGAGCGCGTCGGAGGTCTCTGACACCTCGTCCATGAGACGCTCGCGGTACTCCTGGGCCTGCTCGGCCATCGAGTCCGGGATCGGGATCTCCTTGCAGTTCTCGCGCGTGGCCCCGGTGTACTCATAGGCCTTCATGTCGACGAGGTCGATGACGCCGGAGACCTCGTGCTCGGAGCCGATGGGAATCTCGGTGGCCACGACGTGCTGGCCGAACGCGGACTTCAGCGAGTCCAGCGTGCGGAAGAAGTCGGCCCGCTCGCGATCGAGCATGTTGACGAAGACCAGTCGCGCCAGGTCCAGCTCAGCCGCTCGCGCCCACAGCCGGTTGGTGTGGACCTCCACGCCCATCACGGCGTTGACGACGAACACGGCGGCCTCGCACACACGCAGCGCACCCAGCGCATCGGCGATGAAACTTGAATCCCCCGGGGTGTCGATCAGGTTGACCTTGCGGTCCTGCCACTCAAACGAGCTGAGCGCCAGGGAGATCGACATCTGACGAGCCTTCTCATCCGGATCGGTATCCGAGACGGTGGTGCCTTCGACGACGCTTCCGAGGCGGTTGACGACCCCGGCCTCGAACAGGAGCGCCTCGTGTAGCGACGTCTTACCACTGCCGCGGTGGCCGACGAGGGCCACATTGCGGATGCGATCCGCGGCCTTGTGCATGGCTGGTCTCCTCTCACTCGTTACGGCGGAGACTCGACCTTACCGGTTGTGAACTTCTGGTTGGCGGTATCAGCGCCGGGCGAGCACGCCCCGGTGAGCCAGCGCCTTGGCGCGGAAACGGACGTCTCGCAGGACGAGCCGTGCCTGCTCCCGAACCGAGGGCGCGACGATGGTTGCGTCGCTGCCCAGCATCGGACCGACGGTCTCCGCCATCCGGGCGTAGGTGACCCGATTGAAATGCCGGATGTTGAGGGTCGTATCCGACTTGGAGCGGACGATCTCGCGCAGGTCGCACAGCTCGGCGTTGGGGATCTCCGTCATCGCCTGATCAAGAGCCTCGTTGAGCTCGTGATGGCGGAGGTGGCGATCGGGCTCCAGGTCGTTCTTGACCGGGACCTCGGGTGCGTTGAGGAAGATGAACTTCGTGCTCGGCCTCAATCCGGCCAGCCACTTGACGTTGGCGGCGAACTCGTCGGGCGTCAGCGGACCGCGTGCGGTGAAGTTCTCGGCAAACCACCGCAGGTCGGCCGCCGACAGCGCGTTGCCGCCGTGGACGTCGAGCACTCTCGGCCAGTTGCGCTCGTCGGTGACGTCGATGTGCAACTGGTCAAACGGCATCAGGAAGTCGGTGTCGCGGTAGCGGTAGAGGTTCTGCGTGTAGTCCAGGATCAGGCTGTAGATCACCGTCTCGTACGGGATCGACGGGTCGCGCAGCCGGGTCGTGTACGCGCCCGGATCGGTGATGGCCAAACGGTCGATCACGTCGCCGTAGCGGTCGATCGTCTCGGGGACGGCCTGCTTGACGGTCTCGGAATGGTGGCCCTGCACGAGCTGGCCGCGGTCGTTGATGTAGTTGAACTCGCTCTGGATCTCGACCCCGGCGAGCAGGTCGGCCAGTGCTGAGAGGTCGCAGCCTCCCTTGAGCAGGGTGAGGCCCGCCGACGGGGTGGCAACCGCCGGCGCGGGGGCCGCTTCGGGCTCGCGCCATTCATCGTCGAGCGTGATCCAGGACACCTCGGGCGAGGTCAGCTCTGATGCCACCTCTCCGACGACCTCGAATGCGGGCCGTCCGGCGTGCGAGTGGACCCACTGCTCGATGCCCATGTTCATCGTCCGGCACGAGAACACGAGATCGGTGAGCGTGTCGCCGAGCAGCGAGTAGTAGCCGACGATCCCGTAGTCGCCGTACTTGTCGTAGACGCGCACGTACCGGGTGGTCCGACCCGGCTCCGCGAGCATCGCCTCGAACTCGCCGGGCGCGTACCGGCGCTTGGTGAAGTTCAGCTGGTTTGAGCGATTGGCGAGATCGATGAGCCGTTCGGCCTGCGCCGCGCAGTCGTCGCCCAGATAGATGTGAATGTCGCACGAGGCCAGAAACTCGTCGTTCCCGGCGTCGGTGGCCTCGGCGCGATCGCGCGACTTGGCCTCCAGGACCCGGTACTGCTGCAGGCGCTTGAGCTCCGGATCCGGCTTGCCCGTGAGCTTCGGGTGGGCGAGCAGCTCGCCGAGGTCGCCCGGCAGCATGACCATGAGCTCGGGCGAGTAGTGCCGGGCCTCCCTGAGGTTCACCGGGTTGTCGTCGATGAACAGGACGTTGTCGGGCCGCAGCTGCATCTCTCCGATCAGGTCGGCGATCTGCTGGCCCTTGGGGTTCCAGTTGATCTTGGGGAAGACGAACTCATCCCATAGCCCTTCGTCCTCGAGTCGCGCCTTGGCCTGCTCGAAGTCGTTCTTTGAGCTGATCGAGCTGACGATGCCGCGACGGTTGAGCTCGCGGACCAGCTCACCATGGTCGCCGGGGAGCTCGACCTCCCCTTCGGAGAGGGTCCCGGTCCACAGCGTGTCGTCGAGATCCCAGACGACCAGCTTGACCGTCTCGGTGATGGCAGAGAGGCTGCCCACGCGCCTCAGGGTAGCGAGGAGCTGTCGCGCCTCCTCGGGCCCGCGCCGTCAGGGGCCCGTGATGCTCATCCGCCGACCGGGAGGCCCGCGCCGGGCGGCAGTGCCCGGATCGCAGCGGCCAGTCGCGCACCGATGTAGCGATACCCGGCGACGTTGGGGTGGTTCGCGGTGCCGATGTAGGTCGATGCGTTGCCGCCGTCGTGCGACGGATCCTGGGTCGAGCCGGTGCCGGTGATCCAGCCCTGGTTGTCGATGAAGGCGCCCCCCACCTGCCGGATGGCGGCTGAGATGATCTGGTTGGACGCCAGATAGCCGGGCGGGATCAGCCCGCTGAACAGCCAGGGTCCCACCGCGATGAGACGGGCGTGCGGGAGCGCCCGGCGCGTCCGGGTGAACACGCTGATCACCGCGTTGCGGAGCGTGGCCGAGGGCGCCGTGAGGTCGTTGGCCGACCCGGCGAAGATCACGGTGGCGGGGTGCCAACGCAGCACGTCGCTCTGCAGCCGCATGCCCCAGGTGAGATGGACGATGCCGCCCTGGGTGTAGCCGGTGCCGCCGATCCCCGACGCCCATGCGTCGCCGAGGCCCAGATCCTGCGCCGCGTCCTGCACGTAGCCGAGGAACGGAGCGGACACCTCGGCGCCGGCGGTCCAGGAGTCCCCGAGGAAGATGACGCGGGGGCCAACGTTGAGCTTGGGCGCGACCAGGTGGCCCTGAGCCGGCTTGACGGCGCCGTTGAAGTAGCTGTGGATTCCGTCCATCTGAAAGATGACGGTGTGCAGCCCCCGATCGGGGAAGCGGACGGTGACGTCGTAGGTCCGCCACGCCTTCGTGCCCGTCGGCAGGTACTTGATCGGCGAGAGCGAGCCGTTGACGCGGAACCGGTATGCGTAGCCGGGACCACCGGCGATCCGCAGGGTCAGAGCGTTGTTGGTGGTGGCCGTCGCGATGGACCACGTGTCGGCGCCGATGCCGGTGATGCCGCGGGCCGCCCACACGTAGCGGCCAAAGCGCGCCAGCTGTCCGGTGGCCGGTCCGGCACCCGAGTTGAGATACCGGAAGACATGGTTTCCGGGAACGATCATCGTCCGGTTGGCCTGCTGGAGGCGGATGGTGATCGGGTCGCGCAGGGGCGGCGCCGACGCCCACGAGCCGACCTCTCGGGTCCCGCCCAGGCTGACCGCCCGTGCCGTCCCCGGCAGGGCCCAGACCAGGCTGCTCAGGCATGCCGCGGCTGACAGCGCCCGGCGCGCGAAGCGACTCCCACTCACCCTCACCAGTGTAGGGACGTTGCGCAATCGCGTCCCCGCGGTGGGCGCCGAGGCGCCCAGGGCGGCGCGGCGGGTGCCGCGCCTACTCGAGCTCGCCGGCGAGCTTGGAGCGCAGCCGCAGCACCGCCTTGGTGTGCAGCTGCGACACGCGCGACTCGGTGACCCCGAGGACCTCCCCGATCTCACGGAGGGTCAGGTTCTCGTAGTAATAGAGGGCCACGACGAGTTTCTCGCGTTCGGGGAGTGCGGCGATGGCGTCGGCGATCCGGTCACGCAGCTCGGACTCGTCGACCAGGATCTGCGGGTCCGGAGCGCCCCGATCAGGGAGCGTGTCAAGCAGGGAGACCTGGTCTCCGGACGCGTCCGACACGCTCCACAACTCGTCCAGGGCCACAATCGTGGAGTTGGAGATCTGAACCAGCTGCTCCTGGAACTCCTCGACTGAGACCTCGAGCTCGTTGGCCATCTCCTCGTCGGTCGGGGCCCGCTGGAGCTTGGCCTCGAGCTTCATGTTCACGCGCTCGAACTGCCGGGCCCGCGCCCGCACCGAGCGCGGCACCCAATCCAGCGTGCGCAGCTCGTCGATGATGGCCCCGCGGATGCGGGTGATCGCGTAGGTCTCGAACTTGATCTCGCGGGTGAGGTCGAAGCGCTCGATGGCGGAGATCAGCCCGCCGAGGCCGTAGGAGATGAGATCGGACTCCTCGACATGCGCCGGCAGGCCGGAGCCCATGCGCCCAGCCACGTATTTGACCAACGGTGAGTAGGCGACGACCAAGCGTTCCCGGGCGCGCTCATCGCCAGTGGCCTTGTAGCGCCGCCAGAGCTCCTGGAGCTCGATCGCTTTGACGTTGGTTTCCAGTTCCCTTGCTCCAGTTCTCAGTACTAGGCGCGCGGATGCGAGCTTACGTAGGCCTGCCGGAGTCGGGCCGACTCTACCCGAGTGTAGACCTGGGTCGTGGAGATGCTGGCGTGGCCGAGCAGCTCCTGAATCGCCCTCAGGTCCGCGCCCCCCTCCAGCAGATGGGTGGCAAACGAGTGGCGCAGCGCGTGCGGATGGGCGTCTGCAAGGGCTGGAGCGCCGCGGGCGGCGAGGCGGGCCCAGGTGCGCAGCCGCCGCCGGATATCGGAGGTCCCGAGCCGCCGGCCCGACTTGGAGAGAAACAGCGCCGGGCCTTCGTCGATGCTGAGGGCCGGCCGCGCCCGCGCCAGATAGCGCTCGAGGGCCGCCAGCGCGTGCTCGCCGGCGGGGACCAGCCGAGTCTTGTCGCCCTTGCCCTCGACGCGGACCGTCTCTGCGTCGAAGTCGACGCTCGCGACGTCGAGCGTGACCAGCTCCTCGGCACGCAGACCGCATGCGTAGGCAAGCTCGAACAGGGCGCGATCGCGCAGCTCGAGCGGCCCGTCGCCGGGAATGCGGTCAAGGAGTGCGGCCACCTCGGCGGGCTTGAGCACCCGGGGTAGCCGCTGGGAGCGCTTGGGCGAGCTGAGCAGGTCGGCGGGGTTCTCCTGGCGGGCGCCGATGCTCACGCGGTGGCGGAACAGGCCGCGCAGCGCCGCCAGCTTGCGGGCCACCGTGGTGGGGGCCTGACCGGCTTCGGTGAGCGAGGCGACGTAGCGGCGCAGGGCGCGTACGTCGACGGCGTCGGGCGCGAGTCCGCGTTCGCCCGCCCAACGCGCGAACTGGTGGGTGTCGATGGCGTAGGCGCGGCGCGTCTTGGCGGCGACGGCGCGGCGGCGCAGGTCAGCGTCGTAACCGTCGACCGCCGCGTGCCACGGCGGAGTGAGCGCGGGTGATGGGCTGGTCGGAGAGGGGGCCGCGGTCATATGCGTCCTGGCTATTCGCCGTCGGGTCGGGCAGCCCTGCCCGCGGCGGCGGATCCGGCCGTCAGTCGTGGACGTCGACGAGGGTCCCGATCGGGGTGTAGGGCCACACCTGGCCGGCGACGCTGAAGGGCATCTCAACGCAGCCCAGGCTCTGAGGCGACCCGTAGGAGGCGCGGTTGAAGCCGTGCAGCGCGTCGCCGCCGTTGAAGTAGCTGACCCATGGGATGTTCGGGTCGTTGTAGTGGCTGCCGTCGGGGTTGGTGCCGCTCATCGTCGTCGAGGTCAGGTGCTCGTAGACCGGATAGGTGCCGGTGCTGGTGGGCGCCGAGGGAATCCCCGTGTTGACCGGCGTGCCGCCGATGACCGTCTTGCCGCTGTGCCAGAGCACCAGGCTCTGGGAGGAGACGCTGACGTCGACGAACGTGTAGCCGAAGCTGTTGCCCTTGCCGGCGACCACATCAG
>Ga0335075_10005873_pt1 | contig 18987 bp, 20 predicted proteins | sample Lox_Sample_24_FD_206723 | JGI IMG/M metagenome (GOLD analysis project Ga0335075, IMG submission 206723) | Soil microbial communities from Loxahatchee National Wildlife Refuge, Florida, United States - Lox_Sample_2.4 | ecosystem: Environmental > Terrestrial > Soil > Wetlands | place: USA... | reverse complement strand
CTAACAGGGAATAACAGCGCTTACAATATTCCAAGATCGTGGCAGGCGGGTTTTGCGCAGAAGTGGCCATGATGTGTGATACTTCTGCAGACAAATAAATCACTAGTGAGACAGAGAATAAAGCATTCAGGGGAGATTCATGCCGCAAGCAACGAGAAAACCCGAGGTAGCAGTCGTTAAGGAACCGCTGTGCCTCCACCAAACCGGTGGAAATGTTGCATATTGGGCGTTAAAACAATGCAATATCAACGGCAACTGAGAACCAAAACAGCGCAGTTATAGGCGGAAATTAGGTGGAAAGGAAGGCAAAAATACCTAGGAAGCGTGAATTTCATAAAAGCTATTGTCGCAAGTGCGATTAAATTCGCGGATTAACAGGAAAGGGTATGCATTTGAGTGTAGACATCCTGATGTATTATTGACTGTCTACGAAGGTTAGCCTCGAAAGTCATGGAATTGCGCTAGTCAAGCCACCATTGCCATAGCAATGACCTTCGCTAAAGTTTATCACTAAATCACAGCGCTTTATCGCTAAACATCCAGCGTAGTTCCATAACTTTTAAGGCACACCTTCGTAGGGTTCCCCTACCAAGACAACATTAATCGAAAGGGCGGGACGGCTTCCCCTATCATTGACTTATCACAGAACGAAAAGAACTTTCTCTTACGAAAAGTGATAAGTCTCATCAATGTGCTTGGTCTCCGTGAAGCAGTGCTGGGGTCATTGATGCCTAATGGCGTAATAAGTTCTCAGCTCATCGTTCCCATAAGTCCTTGTGGGAGGGTAAACTTCCGATCCTTGCACCATTTTACGATCGTCAGAAGCAGGTGATGCACGCCTGGTTGGAATGAGGAGCTGAGAACCAACTCATGCCATTAGGGAACAAAATCCCCAATCCGTAAATTGCCCTTGAACACAGTAATCTTCTTTACTAAGGTCTACTACGATCGATACCAAAGTTACACATAAAGGGTTACAGTTTTAGAGATCAAAGCGTCTAGTAGTCGCGACTATATCTCCTATGCTGGAACGATTAAGAGTACTGTGGTTCCTTTACGTAGGCAGAAGCAGCAGCGGCAGCATAAGGCTGCAATCTCTTGGTTTTTATGTGAGTTTGCTTACGAAGGCAAAAAGGTATTAACACTTTCGCTAAATTACCAGCTGCATATAATTACACAACAACATTAGCAAATCCTCTCAAACAGAAGGATCGAAATGAGATTTGCTCAATAAATCTAAATTATAAGTTTCGCACATATTTATTAATATGTTCTGTTGTGAGATTGGTCGTTTTTGGAACGACTTTTTCAGTTCGCTAAAGTGTTTTCGATACTTTTTGCCACTGCCTTCGGCCAGCACTAGCGGGGCGGGCAGACCGTGAATCCACATCCAGCATGGCTGAGCAGTAGCAGACCCTGACCGTCGAGGTGCCCGTGGCGTTGATCGACATAAAGGCTGAATTCGAAGTGAGCCCGCGGTGTGTTACAAAGCCGTCAGCCCCGCTGCGATTGTAGAGCATTTGTAAAAAATCTAATAAAGAGAAGAGCAAAGTCCGGAAGCAGGTGCAGGAGTTTGTCACAGTACAATTATTTGGCCGTCAGATTACCGGCCCAAGGATTGGCCCCGCAGCCCATTATTCCAGTTATAAGCCATTGCATCTATCAATTCCATAGTTGTGTCTGCGTCCTTGCTGTCCCAAATAAGCTGAACTTCGTGAGAGCTATACCACGCATTTCGATACTGACTGTATTGTCAAAAATGCCACTCTATATGTTATGTTATGTATTCTTACGCTAATCTAGGTTTTCGCCCAAAGTTTCTTCATGAGCTTCGCCCTTGTACGTACCAATGGTAATGTTAAACCCGACCGAAGTCATCAAGCCTAGACCCAGGAAGCACTGGCTCGTGTGTCGTCAAGTGACAGCTAATGCATACCAATCCCGCAGACGAAGGTTCCAGTGCCCAAATAGAGAGACAACAAAGAGTACAATGACCCAAGTAGAGTGGCTACCAGAGCTATATATCATCTTAGCGCCGATCGGCAGTTACACAAGGTAATTTAACTACCTCATAATACTACGAAGTCATGCAGCAGCCACCTCTGACAGCCACTTACTGAGATATATGATAACGTCTCCACTTCTAGTATTTGATGCAAACGAGATATATGCAAAGCGATCGATCGGTCTGATAAAGTGGGACTGGGGCATGCTTATAGTTCTTAAATAGAATGGTTTTAAATACGTTTAAATTCAACGCCCTTAGGCATAGACACCAAGAACAGGCACAAAAGTGAATATTAGAGTATTGATGATTGAGACTATTATCTAAACCTCTCATACCAAATCTCCTCTTCAATTCTTCCCTGGACCCACGCCACGATTTCGTCATCATATAGCTCTTCGACACTCTTACTCCCTCGCAGTACTTCACGCTCATGCACTGCAGCTTCTTCTTTAGTCATACACACCAGATCCCTTAGCTGGATAGTACTACTCTTCTGCCCCTCTTCATTGACATTCACGGTCTTGCCTTCCGGTCTCCGCCATCTTACGAGCGCAAGGCGCGTTGGGACGCCACTTATGGCGCTGCGACCTCTGTAAACCTCTTCTACTACGTAGCCCACGTCTGCGGCCGTGACGGGAAGTTTGAGGCCTTGGACATCAGGATCTTGTCCGTTTTCTCTGGCCATGGTGAACCTCGCCAGCTTTTCTTCTGAGCTCTGTAATTGGGCCAGGATACCGTCATACATCTTCTCTCTGCCTTTCGCCTCGATGTACTCAACTGGATATCCAGCCGTAGTCAAGATGACGTGATTTGCAAGTGCGTAGCCAAATGCTGCTGGCATTGTGCCCAGAACAGGTAAGATCCTGACTCGAAAGTCCTGTAATGGAGCTAATTCCCCCACTTTGCCTTTCTGGAACTCTTCTTCTGGCAGTGGTAATAATTGAGCCTTGCCAGGCCCTGACTTCTCTGAAGAGTACACTACGGGAATTCCGGAGCTAATATTGTAGGGCGGCGCTCGCAGTCGCCGCCTTGTAGAGCGCGATAATGGGTCTTCGGCGCTAGTACTAATGTCACCAATGAAGATGCGGGTTGGATCGGACTTGCAGCCTGCGCCCATGGAGGAGATGACTTTGAGACCGTTCTGATGACAATATGCTAGTAGCGCCACTTTACTATCAATGTTATCGATAGCATCGATGACAAAATCGGGCTTCTTCCCGTCAGATGTGGGGTTTAGAAGTGTGTCCGCTTCGGCGAGGTTGAAGAGTTGGTTTCGGCAGTCGAATGTAACCCATGGAGTCACAGCCTGCAGACGTTTCCGTAAACAGTGGACTTTTGGAGTCCCCACGTCGGCGAGAGTAGCGACAGCATGGCGGTTTAGGGATGATAGAGACACTTGATCGAAGTCGATCAGGCGTATAGTGGACGCGCCAGACCTTGCGAGAGCGGAGACGCAATGTGACCCTACACCTCCACAGCCCACCACTATGAAGAATCCCGTCCTTAACTTCTTCAAGCCTTCATCCGTCAAGAAGACCCGATTTCTTGCTAATTGTTCGAGGATCAAGTCTGCGGGAAATCCAGTCAGATACAGTACTCTCCGAATACAGCGTAGCATCCATACCATCATCATAGTCCCCCTTCTGCGCCCTCGCCGCCAGTGCCGCACTTCTCTCATCCTCCTTACTCAACCCTACAGTCGGTGACGCCCCTCCAAATTCCGTAAGCTTCACTTCATTGGTCAGCCTCTAACTCTTATAACCATAACACTACTTCGTATGCTATCCAAACCCACCTTCTCAGCATGATGGTTCTGTCCCAGCTCTGGAATCGAGCTTTTCAGATCCTCAGCCCTCTCTTGCCTTCGAACATGCTGGTATCCGAGTATCGCTCCCGCAACCACGGCGCCGGAAACAATAGCTGTGGCAGCAAATTGCGCCTGCGTAGAGGACACTACGCGCGAGAGCCAGGAAGACATTGAGGATGGCTTTGGAGATGGAGGTGGAGGGGAAGCGTCTCGCCGATTGTCTTCCTCTTCCTCTTCCGTGTGGTAGTTTCGACGCTGTCTATACGACTGGTTATATCGCCAGTCCATCTTTGCGGTCCATTTTTGTGGCAGGGTATGCAAATATTATGTTCGTCCATGATGAATTCAGTGCAGCGGCAAGTTCCGGGCCGCCAGGGAGCAGTTCAATATCAAACTTCGGTGCATATTGATTCTTTTACAAGTAGAGTGGCTGCTCTTCAATTCGATATAACGCAGTGACTTGCTAGTCTTTGCGCTTCCGTGATCTTTGTACCTCTATCTACCTTACTATCTTACCATTAAGTTAACTTTTATGATCAAGAAGCAGCCAACTTCGACTACCCAACTCACTCCGCTCTACTCTGCTCCGCCGCTTCCAGGAACCCAATCCTGTTTTACTTTGATTGGAAAGTATTCTATATGAAAAAGATGCAAGTTGAGCATACAATGTAAATCCTAGGTTTGTAATCATCGCAAAATGTACATGGCAGGAGCTGTCACCAATAGGATGTCTTACATCCTCTCATTCCGGAAGCGGCCCGATGCCCGGTCACTATATCACAACCACCATTCCATCGTTCCACAAACGCATCTCCTCCTCCCCACACAAATACCTGCCAAAATGCCCCCCTCCACCCCCGCAGCAACAATTACCTCCCTTGACCACCTCGTCCTAACCGTAGCCTCCATCTCGTCTTCAAAAGACTGGTACGTTCAAAACCTCGGCATGCGGCACGAAGTTTTCGTTTCCGGCGGTGTCGAAAGGCACGCCTTGATATTTGGGAGCTCAAAAATCAACTTGCATGAGGCTGGGAAGGTGAGTTTGTCTCTCGCTCTCTCACACGTTTAGAGAGTTCCGTTGTCTACATACTGGTACTCCATCTTCCGGGGGATTTCCATACACCATCGAGACTTGATGGATTACTCTGCGGACGGCTTATATGAGGCCATATACAGGAGTTCGAGCCGAAGGCCAAGATGGTGCAGCCGGGTAGTGCGGATCTGTGTTTCTTGACCAAGGACGACGTGTCGGAGGTACGTGGGCGGCTATTTAAAGCTAATGTTGAGATGGTTGATCTTGGTGGTGCGGAGTCGGATGATGGGACAGTGATGCGGACGGGTGCAAGGGGTAAGTTACGCAGCGTTTATTGTCGTGATCCAGACGGGAATCTGATTGAGTAAGTACTTGATGTCCGTTCAATGATATAATAATATAGGCTGAGATTCGATGTAGGATCTCGAACTATGTGTAACAGATATAGGGTATATGCGTAGAAAACAAAACCCGGCACCATATCGCAGTAAATATACGCCTAATCCAGCTATCTATAATCCCCAAGATTACCAGTAGTAATATCCATAGCTCCCATATATCCTAATGTCATGATGTTTGAGCCACACTTAGCGGACCCATTCGCAAGTTCCTATCTTGCTCGTCTCTAAGATGTTTCCAACCCTCGACAACCAAAGATTTGTCCACATGGTCTATATCACTGGACATAAATTTTGTATTAATTTCTCGATCAAGGCTGTCATTACCAATAACCCCATTATCAAGTGGCTTTTCCTGATTTCCCTTCGCTATCCCATCAGTCGGATAAAGAATCTCGTGAACTTCACTAATTGTGAGAGAAAGTTCGGTGTACGACCTAAGTGGAGACGTAGGTGGAGTAGTACCGTACAGATCCTCCTCTGAAGTTTCAAGAGTTGGAAGACGCTGAGGCTTCGGAGCTTCATATGTAGCATCAGGCAGACCCGTCGACACGTTACAACTTGTCTCCATGACAAGGAGTTCCTCCTCGTGCGTTCCCATCTTATCAAGGCTTGTGTCTGCTGGTTCTGCCACCTTACGCTTGCCTGCCTTAACCAAATTCCTCATTAAGGTGAGCTCATGCTTCTTGAAGGCAGAATAAAAGGATTTATTGACCATTGCTGTGGCATGAAGATCTTGTAAATCATCAAGATAAGACAGTATTCGTAAACTGATCTTCTCGTCTGCAGTATCAACTGGGTCTGGTTCTTTTTGCTCCACTGGTGCTGGGAGTTCAAACACTTCTCGGAGGGCATCCTCGCTGAACTTAGTCCTTAAATCATGCCTTTTCGACAGTGCCCATCCGTCTATCCCAGTCACATCACGAAGCGTGAGACCGGTAATACTGTTATAGATGTCATTAATGACACTTCTGAAGGCCGGGGCGTAGTCGCAGATGCCGCTGTGCAATTGAGGAGGACTTGGCATTTTTCGCAAGCTCTGTACCAGTGCGCTTATACTCTTATCAGACTGAATAAATGGGTAGCGGCCGTTAACAGTGTCTATAATGACAGGTAAGATACCAAGCTCATTGTAAACAAGCATTAGCCACCCTAAATTCGCGGCATCACATTGATGCAGTCCCTTGGGGCATTTTGGCGTGGAAGTCAAGGCACCTTCAGCATCTTTATTTATCGCCTGCAAATGCGACGTGGCTCTGACGTACTCTTTCATTAGACTGGCACATGAGGCATAAATCTGCGCCAACTTCGCCTCCCTCACAGCACCAATCTTACCCTTTACTTCCTGAGGCCACTGTTCCTTCCGTTCTAGCTCTTTATTACTTGAAATATTGAGGATAGCCGACTTAGACATCCGGTAGAAAAGTTTCCGGAGTCCGAAAACGTAAGTGATCAGAAGCATTCCATCAGGCGAGTCTTCGGTCGCTTTATGAATCCATTGCGGAAGCCATCGGTACTCGACAGCCATTTCCAAAGGACCGGTACATTGATAACGCAAGCAAACTTCGGCTATGCTAACAAATTCTGCGAATTTGACTTCTCGTGGGATGTAGTCATTATGCATATGTGCTGCATGTAGTAGGGTAGTCAAGGCCTCCCACTTGTTAAGTTCGAGTTGCGGCATGCGATAGACCTTGACTTCCGTACCATCCCGGCACACTCGCCTGAGAGGAGGTGGTGGAAAGCCCTCTAGCATTTCTAAGGGACTATTGGAGTCGGAATGCGATGGTGACAAGATCCGAGCAAAGAATGGTGATGCCTCGATGAGCATATAAGATAATACACGAAACCGTAACACAGGATGTATTTCAGATGCAGAATTTGCAAACTCGAGAATAGTATCGCCGTTAGCTGCTATATCATACTCGCGAATGGACAGGTTAGGGGTTTTGTCGGATGCCATTGCTGCGCAGAGCAGTTCGGTTTGAAGGAGATCAATCTTCAATTGATCGTGGTTTTTAAATCTCTCCAAATATTTGTGCCAGTATGCAGGTGTCTCTGATGATGAACGGGTACTCCGCGTTGTCTCCATTCGGGACAAGGCAAGCTGTCGAAATTCTCTATCTGAGAAGAGCATGTCCACTTGGTGTATTGTAGCATCTGGTTCATACTTCTTGTATGTAGATGTGATTGATTCGCGCAGGTGTTCTAGTAAACCCTCCTGGTATTTCTTGAAGTCATGGATTGCGGCAAGCCATGCAGCGTTTGCGAATCCCTTGTCACTCCGTTCACCATTTTGGTCCCCAGGACTCTTTGCATCGTAGGAAGACGAAAATGCAAGTGCCTCTGTATCATAAATTACAGTTAGCTAGTTCCGATACTGCAAGAGGCTCGTATAAGGCTTTCTTGGTAGCCAAGCAGGGCTTCAATGAAGATAGTAGCATTTCTAACTGACTAGACTTTTTCGCAAGCGATTTGCATAGCTCCAACGATTGCTCTATACATCTAGAGTACACAGAGAATGTTGAATCCACACCATTTACACCTAAAGATGCGCCGCGCAGACGTCGAATGTTATCTCGAAGTTGTTGGTAACTTGGGTCATCCGAAACGTCCTCGACGGACTCAGAGGCCGGAAGGGTAGCAGTTTCGGTAGCATCGAGTTCCTGGAGGAACTTTTGAGGAGGTACAATATCACTACGAGGACTCTAATGGATCATCAGCAGGCATCCATTGTGTCGATAATTGGGGAGCAACTCACAACGGGACCGCCCTTCTCCGACTTAACCCCAATCCTGCGCAATCTCGACCCTAGGCTGCGAAATCTCGAGGTCGAAGCAGTACTCGAATCTGACGGCTGTCGCTGCATCTCCAATACTTAGCAGCTGCATTGAGTCTGTAGAAAGTTTGTTGTTTGACAATGACTGTCATTATGGCCGAAACAAGTCTATGATGACGGCGAGGCTGAGCAGCGGTGGTCTCCCTCGAAAGCTGTTGCCTTAAGGCGCCACACGGCAGGGGCGCCCTGCATGTGCATTCCCTCGGCTGTAGCCAATTACAGTTAATAGTTGACTCGAAACTTGAGTCACGTCAATGCCTGCGAGCTCCTGTTCTTGACAGCGTTGGATTCTTTTAAAGTCTATATTTCTTCGCCGCCTCCCTGTGGACGTATTCAAATCACCAATGCATCTTCACTTGCTGTGTAAGATTTCCTTATCTCCTCCGCTAGGTCTTACGTGAAAGGCATACATTCTGAATTCATATTATTAAAGGGTTTCAAAACTGTCTTAACAATGGAGGAAATGCCTAGTAAGAAAATGGTAGTGCTCGATGGCCGCACCGGGGAAGGCGGTGGACAGCTTGTCCGAATTGCTGCGTGCCTTTCCGCTCTAACAGGCACTCCGATACGCATCCATAACGTCCGAGGAAACAGAGGTGGAGGGAAGAATAAGTCAGGCGGTGGAGGTAAGCAGTCGTCAACGACAACGGCAATTTCTGCGGCTTTCAATTGACCGAGATTCAGGCCTGAAAGCACAGCATGCTATGTGCGTTAGGTGGCTTGCTCATGCAACCCAGGCCGAACTTACTGGTTCCGCCATTGGCAGCAAAGAGTTTACCATGATACCTAAGCTAGGGCCTAGGCAATTTCATGATCGAAATATCAAGATTCATGCGGACACAGCTGCTAGTATCCTGCTCGTATTTCAAGCGCTCTTCCCATTTCTTGTGTTTGCTAGCGATACTAATGGTGAACCCATTACGCTCACTATCATGGGAGGCACGAATGTTATGTTTTCATTGTCGTATGATTATATCGATCAGGTCGTCCTCCCATCTTTAGAGCATTTCGGCATACCAAAAGTCGAGAGAAAACTTGAATACCGGGGATGGTCTCATGGAACGCGGCAGATTGGTAGCATCAAGTTCAAATTCACACCACTAGCTCCAAATCAATCATTAGACGCATCTTTGTGGCCCAAGTTCACAAATCCAGGTTCGGTCCAGCAAATCGACATCACCATGGTAGTACCTCGTGATCTTCGGGATCATCTGAAAACATCTCTCAAATTCGAGCTAGACCTCGTCTTTCCAGGTGTTGAAACGTGCGTTTTGGTCGATGAGGATAGTAGGCACCCTGCGCGGCTCTATACCTTGTTGGTTGCGCACACGGCAAATGGTTTCAGATTCGGTCGAGACTGGCTGTACGACAAAAAAGTGAAAGGACAATCGATGGACGACCTCGCAACAGAGATTGCCCAGAAGGTAGTGGATGGGCTTGATACGGAAGTTCGCAAGGGCGGATGCGTCGATGAGTATCTTCAAGACCAAATCGTCATTTTCCAAGCGCTTTCAAAGGGTCGGTCTGTCATCTTCGACTCGTCCGATGAGGGAGATGCCAATTTGGGCGAGATTTTTGATCATACAGGCGAGCCGTTTGGGAATGGTAGCCTGCATACCAGATCCGCGAAGTGGGTTGTGAGCCAACTGCTACCTCAGGTGAAGTGGTTTGACAAAGGTCGTGTTTGTGAGGGCGTAGGATGGACTTGCAAGTCAACGTTGCCTCTCGACGCCACTCTGGATGATTTGACGGTGAAAGATCCCGTCGAGCTTCCAAGTTAGCTTTGCGGGATATATTTGCTCTGCTCATTGAACATATAACCTTATTTCGTAAAGGTCATTTCTTCACATTCGCGCGGTGCTCACTTCACCACACAAAGCTTGGCAGGAAAATAGGACGCTTTGAACAAGGCTGAGCATCTGCAGTCTGCCCTGATCTCTATTAAGATCAATTCCTGGGAGTATATCCAATTTCCCTTGTACATCGGTACGTATATATACGCCTCTTCGAGCAAGCAAAATGAAGGGTACCGAGCCACCTCGCGGAACTACATATTCTTGCCTCTCGGCCACTGGTCCGAGCTCTTCTTCAACCCAACTGTCATCTACGTTTCGTCTTATCCTCACATATCATATCTTAGTGATGACCAAGGCCATGCTAGTCTAATGGCCCAACACATCTCGTGCAATTTCAGGCTTTAAGCATGCCGATGCCTGGTTTCCTAGAGTTTTATCGTAAACGTGAAGAGATATGGTTATTGTGAGTAGGCCAAAACCTTGCTCTTGTGTATAGAATGATTTGGTTTTGTGGAGGGCGGGTGTGGCTTCGAAGTAAGACGTAACAATTCAAGGTTCTTATGTTTCCAATCTATGGCCACATAACGTAGGCAAAGCTCCCGATAGAGACTGTTTACATGGATAAGACTCAGTCCGTGGGCTTCCCAACACTTGCTCGATGATGAGAGATTCGCGCATGGGTAGCCATTCACGTTTCATAAAGCAAATAAAGTCCATATTATCTAATAGATCTCTATACGATAACCATTTCATGAAATCATTTAGATGGATCTCCTTCCATATTTTATACTCCCTTCTCCCTCTGTTTCACCCCCACCTTCCTCCCCGCCCATTCTGTGCTGCCACTCTCCAAGTCCTCTGCTAAGAAATCCGCAATATCCTCAAGCTCCGTCGTGTACTGCGGGATCACCAAAAGAAGATTCAGATAGTCACCTACCAAAGGGATATTCTTAATCCAAGAATCTACCCACCTAGGTGGCTCATTTGCTTTCAGAATTAGGCTATGCCTCCTTGTTGCCGCCAACCGCTCAACCCCAGGGGTTGCAGGCATCATCATCGCGACACAAAGGCAAGACCAACGAAGCTCAGAGATAGAAACTGCCTCCAGGATGCGAACCGTACTTTGATGCTGTACCGTAGCAATATGCGGCATGCTACCGCAAAGACAGGACTATCAGACCAAGCATCCAAAAGAAACAAACACAAAATTTCACTCACTAGTCTTGAATCAAATGCCCCTCCATTCCAGGATACTTCAACGAGCCCAACCCCCCAATAAGCCAAGCTCTCAATGGCCTCCCCCGTTCCCTTCCAACCGCAACAGCGGCATCAACAACAGCCCGCACAATCCTTCCCAGGACCGGCTCTTTCCACGGCGCGACTTGGTTCCCCGCCACGTCTACAATGGCATCACAGTCGTGATCCAGGAGCGCACGACGGATCGCGGAGCTATCTGTTGCATCGCCTTCGATAATGGTGAGGTTAGGGATGGGCGTCCGTACGCGCGTGGAACCGTATTGAGCCATAATTGTTGCGAGCTTGGCCTGGAAGCGGACCATGGCGACGACGGTGTGGTGATGTGCGAGGAGCGCAGGGAGGAGGCGCGAGCCAAGGTTGCCTGTCGCACCGAGGAGGAGCACGCGGTGTGGCCTAGAGTCGTCCATTTTGCTAGGGAGAGAGATGGCGTCCGAGACCTAAGTTATCATGGGAGGAAGTGGTGATGAGACGAATTATATTGGCCTACTTGAGTCGGCGGTAGGTGACAAGTCCATTACTACCTAGTCCGCCCGAGGCAAGAAAACGAGTTAGGTCATGAGGAGATTTTATTGTAGAGATCTGAAATCATCTTTGCATTTCCCTCACTTTGGTGAGCACCATGTCAAAGATACATTTAGGATTTCCAGAACGCTCCGAAACTCCGCTAGCACCTTACTGGACAATGATTGAAGAGCCTACCCCAAAATTGCCCGCACTACCCCGCATTTTCTCCTCCGAGGCTGACACTTTAGTGGATCGACTCCAACCTTGGTACCTTTCTCTTCAGTCAACACGCTACCTCATGGGCTATAAAGTTCAACGAAATATCCAATTTCATTCTGTACTTATCAAAACTAACTGTGCTTAACCTACAAAATGTCTATAAACGACCTAGAAACAACCTTCCCCAACATCCCCCCTTTCCCCACTACTGTCCCCACCGCGCCCCTCTTACGCCTCTCCCTCTCTGCGCTGCGTGTCCACGACGCAGCTGAATCTGCACGGCTCTTCTCGGTCTCCAAAGCGCTCGGCTTCTTCTACCTCGATTTACGCAACGACCCTCAAGGCTCACAGATCCTGTCCGAAGCAGACGAATTATTCAGGGTAGGAGAGGAATTGTTTGAATTGGGGAGGGAGGAACTCTCAAAGTATGATTATAGTGAGCAGGGGAGCTATTTTGGGTATAAGGGGTTTGGAAAGGCATTTGTGGATGATAAGGGGAGTTTGGATAGGAATGAGTTTTATAATATGCGTTTTTCACGTCCCTATCCCTAGCTAGTGACGCCTCGAACTCATGCTTACACGCTCCACAGGCCGGCAAGGACGACTTCCTAGGCCAATCTAGCACGCCGTTCGCGCATCCCATGTTACTTTACGACAAGGCCCCTCTACTCAAATCATACATGCACAACGCCCACGGTCTTGTCTCACTCCTCCTCAAGCACCTGACTAGACACCTCGCTCTCCCCCAAGGGACGCTCACCTCTCTCCACGACCAAGGCACCATCTCCGGCGACCACGTCCGCTTTATAAAGGCCCCTCCGCAACCCCAGGACGACCTCCGCATTGCAATGGGCCAACACACCGATTTCGGCTCCGTGACGATTCTCTTCAACCGCGTCGGAGGCCTGCAAGTCCTCCCGCCCGCGTCACCATCTGAGCCGTCGCCAGAATGGTGCTACGTGAAGCCGCTCCCCGGGCATTGCATCGTGAATCTCGGCGACGCAATGGTCAAATTCACGAACGGGTTGCTGAGGAGCAATTTACATCGTGTGGTGGCGCCGCCCGGGGAGCAGGTAAATTCTACAAGGTATTCTCTGGTGTATTTTGCGCGGCCCGGGGATGAGGTGCCGCTGAGAAGGGTGGAGGGGAGTAGTATTGTTCCGCCGTTGGAGGAGGGGGTCGTGGAGGAGGCGTTGCCTAGTAGAGAGCATATTAAGAGGATGGCATTGGGGAAGAGGGTTAATGTCAAGCTGGATGATGTGCCTGCTTATCTGCCTGGTAAGGCAATGAATGAAGGCGTGATGGCGAATTGATCGGAAGATTTGAGCCAGTCGATTCGTTGACTGTGACACAAATCAGGTTGTACATCTTCGATCTGCATTTGTATTTACCAATATGGGCAACATTTTCGAAAATATGTCACTGACGGAATACCCCACTAACTCCCTGTACAACCCGTCAGATAAGCTTAACATGACCACTGGAGCCGTTATCGAACCCCTGGGTCTCGGCCCTTGCGCCCCAAATAGGGAGGTGCCATACCACTCCAACCCCGCCAAACGAGGGTTCCTGAAACCCGATCCTACCCTAAGATAGCAATCAGAAATGGCGCCGATCAATGATGTACCACACGACATAGAACCATCACGTTATTGGTGGGAAGGATACACATGTTGCACGAATATCAACACGTCATGGATGAATGCCGAGAAGCTGCTTTATACAGTCAAGTACCGTATGCAGGGCGCACTTTAGCCCTAACGCTCTGAGCCAATGATCAGAGCACTCCTCCTGCTAGGATATGAACTATACAAGTATCTCTACAAGCTGAGGTACGAATTAAGGAAACGGCTATCATGGCGGTTCGCGGGGAGCGGCGATTTCAGATGGCAAGGGTATCACAAGGCCGTTGAGGCGCAGGCTGAGTGGTGCGCCATAATCCTACCTAATGCCTCGCACCTTCTGGAAGCTCGAAGTTTGAAGCGATGTTTCCTAGAATGCATGTGCAAATCCTGATCATAAGTCGCTGGCCAAGAATCGTAGACACGTTTCTTGTGTATCCTGGTCGGAGGGAGACGGGTATCTACATACCTTCCCAAGACTGACGTTTAGGCGATCGACGATGTCAGTGGAGCTGGGAATCCGTGAAGGTCATGATGGCTTCGGGGGACATCTTTATGGGGATATAAGTAAGGCTGGGAGAGTTCCATTCATCGCCAACGCCTTCATCTCAAGATCAGAATCCAGAAGATATTAAGCTTACCTGGGTTGAAAAGCTTCCCATCGTCGATCAGCAATCATGATGTTCCAACGCTGCTTGCCGTCCCTTCTTGCCGTGTGCTCTCTCCTTCAAAGCGCCCACGCCTGGGGAGATATGGCACATGAGACAGTTGCCTTTATTGCGCAGAACTTTGTGACTTCTGACACAAAACAGTTCTGCCAGAACATCCTAGGGGACACATCGACTTCCTACCTTGCAAATGCGGCTACCTGGGCAGACAGCTACCGGTATACAACTGCAGGCTCCTTCTCCTACCCATACCACTTCATCGATGCGAATGATAGCCCTCTTAGCGGAAGTTGCGGTGTTGAGTACACACGGGACTGTGGAACTGGAGGCTGTGTTGTTAGCGCCCTTCTCAACTATGTAAGTCTCTCGCTGATTTGGAGCCGGTTACAATCTGACCGATATTATAGACAAACACTCTTCTCGCTGGATCTGACCTGGACTCCCTAAGATTCGTCATTCACGTAAGCACCTTCTTCACGCCCTCTTGTATTCTCCACTGATGCTTGCATCGGTCAAAGATATTCTGTCTTGCAGCCCTTTATAAAATCATCAATTAACACATCCCCAGTTTATCGGCGACCTCCACCAGCCCCTCCATGACGAAGCCTACGACCTTGGCGGCAATGACATTTCTGTGACCTTCAACGGCGCCTCCACCAACCTTCACCACATCTGGGACACGGAAATGCCACAGAAACGAGCCGGCGGCTCTACCAGTACCTATGCCAAGTCTTACGCTACGAAGTTAACCACAGCTATCAAGACGGGTACGTATGCTTCTGAATCAAGCAGCTGGTTGACAGGGATCGATATCAATGACCCCGTGACGACGACAATGACTTGGGTCCAACAAGCGAATGCTCATGTATGCGACACGGTGTTCTCGAAGAGTCTGAGTTATATCGAAGACACGGATTTAAGTGGTGCTTATTATACCACTGCATTGCCGGTTTTTGAGCAGCAGATTACTATGGCGGGATATAGGCTTGCTGCTTGGTTGAATCTGATTGCGACTGGTTCGACAGGTTTGGATTGAGCTGTGTTGCTGGCGATGTGATGATGATATGGCGAAGATGCGATCATGATGTGAACCAGTGGATGTGCTGCTGATAGTGGTTTCCTGTTTGGATGCATATCTTACCTCTCTTGCTCTATTTTTTTTAGCTCTATTGTGTATACATGTGCATTGTTTGAATTCCCAAAAACAGCTCCCTTCCTTCATGTGCATCTGATCCTTCGAGACTCCAGCTTGCATCAGGGAAACGACACAAAAAGATCCAAAAGGCTTTGAAAGTCGCGAATGTAAGAGATGTGTTGTTGACTCTAAAAAACATACGACAAGCCGTCGTGGGCACTGAAAGCCCGATGCCGTGGAAGACATTCCTGTCGTGATTCCCTCCTATCGTGATAGATTGTCTTCCCGTAAGCGTCCCTTTCGTCGTCTTGTCGTGATATTATGCCTGACCAATTCTTCACGGCCGGACACATTTGCGGCTGGTTGCCCCGAGCTTCAAGCCTCATCTAGTAAGAGGACTTTGTATAATAGGCTAGTGTTGAGGGGTTAGAGAGTCATGGGCGGTATTTGGAGGATTGCCAGGTTAAGCCTTGGCTAGTGATTTCTCGAGAGTACAATATGGTCAAGCTGACATTTTTCTGTTGTAGCTTCTGGTCCATGTTCGATACTGCGGAGTCGGAACAGCCGCAGATAAATAGCTTGTGGGGGGCGGGGGGTGGTTAGGGAGCTTGCCCCTGTAGCGGGCATGTATAAATATGTTAAGAGATACTAGGCGCTCGTAGTTGCCCCCAATGGCGGCATAACACTCAAGATGATATAGGAGTACAAGTCTCTTCTAATTCTTTCGGCGAGGATATGTACTAATAGAAGAAAATGCTGTGAGGAAGACCTAGCTTAGTTGATCGAATTTAGTCAACCGAACTTAGATGATCGCAAGCACGAGAGAAATATAGATCATCCAAACCTATCAAAGTTGAGACTAGAACATGCCCAATACTTCAAACTCGTGCAAGAGGCAAGTAACAAAAAAACTTGAGAAGAACACTTAAAAGGCGCGCTAAAACATCGATGTATTATAAGAAACCCCCTTCTAGTGACGCCAGGTCTCAGAATCAGGAGTTTTGCAAACAAATGGACGATGCTGAGAGCGTGATCAAAGACCTCAAACGTAAAACTCAACAGCTCGTCTTGGCAAGCCAGGTAGTACCCGCTTGGAAACCATTGATCTATAGGCCGTAACACATGAGAATTGCAACAACCTAACTGTATGAAGCCACAAACACATATTAAAGTGACTATTCGACAGAATCTTATCCTTAAAAATGACTTTAACTTCGTTAGTCTATATGAGGCCTGGAACATTACTAAAGTATTAAAGGCACCTATGGCTTTAACGGTCAAGTCTGATGAAAATTGCAAACCACGACAGAGACGGAAATGACGATAAGAACTGGAACGACGGTAGCAGTTGAGACGACACCAGTTGCATGCCACGTTGGATTAAATGTAGTAGTGTTGGTGGTAGGCTAGATAAGACTGCTTAAGTATATGAAATTCGGTGGATTTTGTCTTATGGAAATCTTCTGGCTAGCAATTCACACCACGATAAGGCGCATATGCTAGGGACTCTGCCTGGATCTTCGAGTATATAAGCAATCGAGGCCGGTCTATCCACCTACGGCTCCGGCTTACGCCTGGGGGTATATACAGTACCACCAATTGTTGCTCTTCTTCGAGTTTATTTTGTTTTTGGTGAACAAGGACAATTCAGGTAAGTATTATAACAGGTTTTGGATGTCAGGCTCAGTAGCCAGCATCAAAAATTAAACGACTCAGTAATGATCAGCTGTCCCTTAAGCCATTCCGTAACCGTCCTCCTCAGCTCATCGCCTGTGCAAACATACCACTTCTTAATCTCTACGCCGCTTGCAGCGTCAAGTTCCAAATCGCCGCTGACAATCCTTCGCAACTCTACAGACGTGTTAATCTCTTTTAGCTTCTCCAGGTTCTTCGCAGCAGCACTATTCACCGTGCCGGTCACAAATAGTCTTGTGGAACCAAGGAGGTCCGGAAATTGCTCGAACGAATCGAGCACCAGGCCCAAATCCTCGGCGCGCACTGTCCAGTAAAGACGTACGCGAGACAGGTCGAGCACAGTGGCTTGCGCGAGCAGAGGCGTGATTCCTATGCCGCCGGCGACGCAAGCGATGTGTTCTCCAGGGTCCTGCCGGAAGATAAACTCCCCTCCAAACCCTTTGAGTGGGACTTCAAGCTTAGATCTCATGTTATGCCGGAAGAGGTGCTCCGTCACGCGCCCAACTTTGCGGATGGTGATGTCGAATTGGCCGTAGGAAGACGCCTCGCCAGGGCCGGATGAGACGGTAAAAGTGCGGAGAAAGTCATCATTTAAGCTTTTAGGGTCATCGTCACGCATGTGACTGTAACCAATGTCGAGCTCATCCTGGAAGCTGATCGCGACGTATTGGCCTGGCTTCCAGCGGCTTGCTTTTTCCGGGTCTAAGATGTTGAAGCGGAAACGGGCAATTGTAGGGGTCAAAATCTTCTTTTGTACGAGGCTAGCGTAGATTTGTTTTGTGGTGTTGGGCAATTCATGTATTTGTTCTTTAGCCAGGAACCGGACCGGTGGGTTATATGGCGAAGGCTCTCCCGGTTCTCCACGAAATCCGAGGCCGTTCTCGACAAAGCGTGCTGCTTCAACCTTAATCTTGACGACCATGTTACTCCGAGGGAGTAGATTATTTGCATCCTCGTGTACGAGAATCTCTGTAATGCCGGTTATGTACAGTACGTTTCCAGTTTCGTAATCCGGAAACACAAGACCAGCTCTTGGTGTTGTGCTTAAATTCCCTAGAGTTTGATACAACCGATTGCCAGAATATTCAGGGTATACCAGTGTGCAACTTCCCTCCTCGTTCGACAATAGTCTCACAAACCCTGCAGGGCCACCGCGATGATTGGTGTCCATATCTGACTCGTGATTGGACGAGGATATGAAGAACATATCCGCTTTGGCAAGCAAATCGATTGCGCCTTGCGGTAACGGAAGAGAATCTGATATTAGCTTCGGAGCTGGAATGCTGGGCGTAATATGTTTCTTGTTAAGATATTTCGGGCAATTCCCTGCCACTTGTTAGCAGAGTAGAGTACATCCAAAATGGTAGAACTGACCTAAACTTTGTTCGATTTTTACAACAAGCTGTGCCTCACCAGCACCACCCTCTGTAGCATTAATGGCCCCAGCAACCATCCTGCCATACAGCTTTACTCGTGTCCGACTCTCAAGGTCGATCCCAAGGCCACTGACCATATTCCCCGGGCCATCCGGATTGACAACTTCCCCATCAGAATCCTTCCCCAGCAGTGCCTCGACTACTGGATCATATCTCCTATCAATGGTTGCTTTTGCGCCGATAATTGATTGCCCAATAGCCCGAGAGAAGCCAGGTTCTCCCCCCCAGATTGTTGTCCATGGCCTGTCAGCCTTGTCGAGCGTGCCCAGAGCGAGCAAAGGTGAGCGCGTCAGAATCATATTCCCATAGGGTGTTAGATATGGAGATGTTGGGTTGTCTTGATCTGGAACTCGGAGGAGCTTGTGCATCTGCTCTTCACCACTATGCCATTGTTGATCGACTTCGTGGAAAGACGCCATTTTGGGGTCGAGCAATGTGTTTTATTGACCGTTCAGTTGGAGATGTCATGTCAAGGGGGCCTTCTAATGACTTTATAACTCCAGTGGTGGAGAGAGTATGCCATGGTGGCACATATGACGCTGTAGGGAACTGTTGATAACTAATGCTAAT
>Ga0335075_10005872_pt1 | contig 18987 bp, 17 predicted proteins | sample Lox_Sample_24_FD_206723 | JGI IMG/M metagenome (GOLD analysis project Ga0335075, IMG submission 206723) | Soil microbial communities from Loxahatchee National Wildlife Refuge, Florida, United States - Lox_Sample_2.4 | ecosystem: Environmental > Terrestrial > Soil > Wetlands | place: USA... | reverse complement strand
GGTGCCACGATCCAGTTCTAGCGATTGGCAAACTCTTGATAGCGAACCGGCACCTAACCAAGCGCTTGCCGGCACGGCTCGCGCAAAGGCTGTCTATAGCCCGACAATCCGGGTGAGGTGCGCCAGGCCAAACGGGCGCACATCATCGTGATTATCGCGCAGCCTCCGTTGCAGTATGACACCGAGCCATCGGAGCCGAACGGGATGGGCCAGGTCTGATGAGTGCCAATGTCGCGCCGGAACTGGCAGCGGAGCACGATCTCGCCCATCCCGGAATGACCTTGATTCCGGGCGGCACATTTTGGATGGGGTCGGACCGACACTATCCCGAAGAGGCGCCGGCGCACCGCGTGACGGTCAGCTCGTTCTGGATCGATCGCACGCCTGTCACGAACCGTCAGTTCCGCGAGTTCACCGCGGCAACGGGCTATGTCACGCTAGCGGAGACCGCGCCGGATCCCCAGGATTATCCGGGGGCGCTGCCGCATATGCTGAAGCCGGGCTCGGTGGTTTTCACTCCGCCCCGGCACGCCGTCGATGTGCGCGACTGGTCGCAATGGTGGCGCTTCGAGTTCGGCGCGAACTGGCGTCATCCGCGGGGCCGCGCCGGCCCTCATCACGGCCTCGGTGAGCATCCGGTGGTGCATGTCGCGTACCGGGATGCCGAGGCCTACGCCGCCTGGGCCGGCAAGGCCCTGCCGACCGAGGCCGAATGGGAATACGCGGCGCGAGGCGGTCTCGATCGTGCCGAGTTTGCGTGGGGTGACGAGCTGGTGCCGGGCGGCCGCTACATGGCAAACACCTGGCAAGGCCAGTTCCCGCACCAGAACCTGGCGACCGACGGCTATCGGCGCACCTCGCCGGTGCTGGCATTCCCAGCCAATGGCTATGGGCTTTTCGACATGATCGGCAACGTGTGGGAGTGGACCGCGGACTGGTTCTCTCCGGGCCATGCAGCGGACGCGCTGAAGCCCTGCTGCATTCCAGAAAACCCCGGCGGCGGGCGCGAGGCCGGGAGTTTCGACCCAAGCGGCTCGGCGGCGCGCATTCCGCGCAAGGTGGTCAAGGGCGGCTCGCACCTCTGCGCGCCCAATTACTGCCGCCGCTACCGACCCGCCGCACGCCACCCGCATCCGATCGACACCGGCGCGAGCCACGTCGGCTTCCGCTGCGTCGTCCGAACCTAGCAAAAGAGGAACCCCTGATGAGCAGTCGGAGGAACGCCCGCAGTGGCGGCGGACACGAGCGGGACAACGCGATCGACAGACGGAGCCTGCTGCTCGGCAGCGGAGCCGTCCTTGCCGGCCTGCTTTACGAACCGGGTGAAGGCGCGGCCGCGGCCGAGCCGCCCCAGCCGCCGCATATCATATACATCATATCGGACGACCAAGGCTGGAAGGACGTCGGTTTTCACGGCTCCGACATCAAGACTCCCAATCTCGACCGGCTCGCCGAGACGGGCGCGGAGCTGGAGACATACTATTCCCAGCAGATCTGCACGCCATCGCGTGCCGCTTTGATGACCGGCCGCTATCCGATGCGGTACGGGCTCCAGACAGGCGCCATCCCGTCGGGTGGGCGCTATGGGCTGGCAACCGACGAATGGCTGTTGCCACAGGCCCTGCGCGATGCCGGCTACGAGACTGCACTTATCGGCAAATGGCACCTCGGCCACGCCGAGCGGAAATACTGGCCCCGGCAGCGCGGGTTTGATCATTTCTACGGCCCCTTGGTCGGCGAGATCGATCATTTCTCGCACACGGCGCACGGCGAGATCGATTGGTGGCGGGACAACAAGCCGATCGAACAGGCCGGTTACGACACGACACTGTTCGGCGACGAGGCTGTACGACTGATCAGTGCGCACGATCCGAAGAAGCCGTTGTTCCTGGACCTGTCGTTTACGGCCCCCCACACGCCGTTCCAGGCCCCCGCCAAATATCTCGACCGCTACTCCGAGATCACGGACCCGTCTCGCCGGACCTACGCGGCGATGATCACGGCAATGGACGAGCAGATCGGGCGCGTTGTCGCCGCACTCGAGGCCCGGCAGATGCGCGACGACACGCTGATCATCTTCCAAAGCGACAACGGCGGGACCAGATCGGCGAAGTTCACCGGCGAATCCAAAGTGACGGGAGAGCTGCCGCCCAATAACGGGCCCTATCGCGACGGCAAGGGCACGCTGTACGAGGGAGGCACGCGTGTCGTGGCGATCGCCAACTGGCCGGGCCGGATCAAGCCGGGCAAGGTGGGCGGAATGCTCCATATAACGGACATGTACCCGACTCTGGTCCGGCTCGCGGGCGGCAAGCTCGGCAAGAACAAGCCGCTGGACGGCATGGATGTCTGGGCGACCATCAGCGCCGGAGCCGCTTCGCCGCGCACGGAGGTGGTCTACAACGTGGACCCCTTCCTGGCCGCCGTGCGGCGCGATGACTGGAAGCTCGTCTGGCACGCGTTGCTGCCGGGTCGGATCGAGCTGTTCGACCTGTCAAAGGACCCTTCGGAAAAGCTCAATCTTTCCGACGAGAACCCGGAGAAGGTGAAGGAGCTGCAGGGCCGGATCGTGGAGCTGGCGAAGCAAATGGCACCGCCTCTGGTACTCGCCGATGCGTTGAGCCTCGTGCTGGACCTGCCTCCGTCGACGCCACTCGATGCTATCGAAGATTCCGGCTGATGCCGCTGCGGGAAAGTATCTTATGGGCCTTCAGAGCGGATTGTAGCCAGGCTTCTTGTAGATCGTGTCGGGCTTGCCGATGATGTCCGGCTTGTAGACCGTTTCGGTCCAGTCGTCAGACGCAACGTCCTCAATGCCGACCGATACGGCTGTTTCCGCGCAGTTCGCGGTGGCGATGATCGCCTTCGTGACTTCTTCCGCGGCTACTCGGCCCGCTCGATGCGCGCGACCTTCATCACCACCGCGCTGGAGAACGGCGCCCAGCTCGAGGACGTGCAGAAAGCGGCCGGGCATCGTGATCCGTCAGCGACCAAGCTCTATGACCGGCGCCACTACAACCCGGAAAAGGCGGCGAGCTTCTTTGCGACTTATTGATATGACGGGAGCACCGGCGCGGTCGGTCCCATGAGCAGCACTGGCGGCAACAACGGCAACGCCTATCCCGCGACGTGGATAAGCGACGGAGAGAAATATGGGCTGATCGGCCTGGAGGTTAAGACCGGCGGGCAGATTCCACAGGGAGCCATCACGCCCAACCTTCGGGTGCTGACCGACACGACGTTCTCTATCCCCACAAACTGGCGCGATTGGCTCGGCAGCATCCGTGCGCGCGAGGTGGAAGGTTGCAATCTGTTCCTTTTCAGCAAGCAGCCATCGTCAGCGCCGGAGATTCTCGATGGGGAAAACACCCAGCTCAAGCAGCGCGCGTGGAATTTCTACGTCGGGCTTTTGCTCGCCAGCACGTTCGCGCCCGCGCATCGACCGGTCATGCTGACAGGCGTTCGCCGGGACGGCGAGATCGACATCCGCCAGCAGCGGGATTTGGACTCCCCTGTTCCCTGCATTTTCAGACCGCATCCGCCCGTCATGCCCGCGCACATCCAGACAGCCGCGCAGCTCGGGGAGAAGCTTGACGCGCTGGCAACGGCGCCGTTGCCTGGCGGCCAATGGCGGTTGAACCGGAGCCTGCACGTTTACACCGAGGCCCGCACGACCGGCGACATCCTCGACCGGCTTCATCAATATAGCCGCTGCATCGACGGACTCATCTTGCCCGACGCCGGGAAGACCAGACAGCAATTCCGAAGCCGCACCGAGCTATTCATCGGCCCGCGCCATCACGATCTGATGGGCGAGATTTACGACGTTCGCAGCGCGGTCGAGCATCTTCACGAGAACAGGTATCTGGACGGATTCGACCGCGACACGCGCCTCGACCTTCTCAAGAAGGAAGCCATCGCCGAGCACGTTGCGCGTGCGGCGCTGGTGCGGATAATTGGCGACAGTGCGCTTTGGCCGCTTTTTGCGAACACCCCTGCCCTCGCAAAATTCTGGGCGTTGTCGCAGGCGGAGCGTCAAAAGATTTGGGGCGGTCCCATCGATCCGATGGAGGCCCTTCGAGACTTCGACCCGAAATACATTCACGACGGCCTTTTGGGGAAGCCGTAATCCCGTTGCCGCGCACGCCTGGCAGGAACAGGTCATGGACTGGATCTTCGAGGCGATCCATGACGGCGCCACCAATAATCCCGCCGCCCTCAGGCCGCTGTTCGACGCCGCCTTCGACGACCTCGCCCGATCAGTCACCGCCAACGGCGGCGACATGCCCGAGAGGGAGGCCACGTTCGCGCGCTGCATCGGCGCCGTCGCCGACGACGACGTGGCGCGCGAGAAGGTCAATTCCGACCGTGACGTGATGGCGCTGCTGGATCAGAACGCGGAACTCCGCCTCCGTACGCCCTACAATATCTTCGTCGGCGGAAACACTCTCGACCGCGGCATTACTATTCCGAAACTGATCGCCTTCTATTACGGTCGGAACCCGGCCACGATGCAGGCGGACACGGTGCTGCAGCACTCCCGCATGTATGGCAACCGCGGCCGCGACGATTTGGCGGTGACGCGGTTCTACACGTCGCGCGGTGTCTATAACCGCTTGCAGACGATCAACACGCTTGAGAACACCCTGCGGGAGGCGTTTGAGTCCGGCGCGCATGACCGCGGCGTGGTGTTCATCCAGACCGACCCGACCAATCGCGTGCGGCCATGCGCGCCCAACAAGATCATGATGAGCAACTTGGTCGCCGTCCGGCCGAACGGGATGCTGCTGCCGACCCGCTTCGTGATCATGGGCGGCCAGGCCGCGCAACGTCACATCGACACGCTTCTCGCCCCGGCCCTCGCCAAGGAGGGCCACCTCGTGGAGGTCAGGAACGAACTGGTCAGCGAGATCCTCCAGGCCGTCGAAAAGACGATGGAATTCCCGGACGAAGAGTTCGAGTGGAACGCCATGCATGCCCTGATCGAACTCTATTCCAGCCGGACCCTGCCTCCGTCCGAAACCATGCTGTTGCTGGCGATCAGGAGCCGCGCCCTAGGCAAGGAGAAATCAGGCGACCGGACAGGCATCTCTATTCTTGGCACCCCCGCGACACGCGCCCTGGTGCAGGACGGCGGCCGCGCCAAGCCCCTCCTCGTCCTTTTGCAACAGTCTGGCACGAAGGAACTGGGCTGGTCGGGGTATCCCTTCTGGTGGCCGATCCTCGCCGCGCCTCCGCGCGCGGAGCCTTGCGTGTTCGCGTCCAAGACCGCTGCCTGACCCGCTCGGGCAGGTTAAGTGTAGCTAATCGGAGCGCATGGTTCGTCGACGCCCGTGCGCTAATCCCGTCACCACGAGGATGCGGGGTTGTCGTCCCCAGCGTGCAGAAAATGACGGTAAGGGAATCGGGTCTTTTCAAGTGGTTATGCTACCCGACCCAAACGTAACCACCTGAAAGAACACATTTGTCTGCTTGGCCCGATCGTTGCGGGTCCGAAGGGCTACAAGTCTTTACAGATGGCGCATTTCGTCAAGAGTGTGCTAGCGTAGTGGCCGGGACAGCAACGGGTTACGGGCATGCCAGCGATCCCCGCCACAGGGCGAAAGGTAAAGAGTGGCCCGGATACCTCGGCTGGTGCTACCGACCAGCACGAGCGCGCCAAGAATTACCTGTCCCCAAACGAGGTGGCGAAGCTGCTCGACGCGGCCAAAACCGGACGGCACGGCGTGCGCGACCATCTGCTGCTCCTGATGACCTACCGGCACGGGCTGCGCGTCAGCGAAGTGGTCGGCTTGCGACGCGACGAGTTGGACCTCGACCGTGCCCGGCTTTGGGTTCGGCGTCTGAAAGGGGGACTGTCCGTCGAACAACCGGTCGCCGGCGACGAGCTGCGCGCCATCAAGCGCTATCTCGCCACCCGGACCGATGCGCTTCCCTGGCTGTTTATTTCCGAGCGCGGCCAGCCCCTTACCCGACAGGCGGTCAATTACTTGATCGCCGCGGCGGCCGAGCGCGCCGGGCTGCCCGGCGTGCATCCGCACATTCTGCGGCACTCCTGCGGGTTCGTCCTGGCCAACAAGGGCCACGACCTGCGCCTCATCCAGGACTACCTGGGCCATCGCGATCCCCGGCACACCGTTCATTATACCCGCACGGCAGGCCGGCATTTCGAGGGGCTGTGGCGGTGATGGTGGGGGACGCGCGATGAAGTCTGCCAGCATGCCAAATCAAGCGGAAGGAATTCCCCTCGACGTGTATGCGTTTCGAAGTTGCGCGTTCGCTCGCAATGGCGATTCAGTTGTCTGCATCGGGGCACGGAAGCAACTTGAGAGTCTACTGGGCGCAGGAGTGTTAAGCGCCACCTTCTTCGGCTATGCGCTTTACCGAGGCCCCGACGAGACGGAATACATCGGCGTCTGGGGTGCCCGGAACGCTTCGAAGCTTCGCCGGCTCCTCCGAGAACGCGGTGCACAGGTCCTAATTCACCGCCAACCACCGTCCGAGGTGCGTCTCCACCATTTTACGACGCACCCTGGTGCCCGCGGCTAGCCCGGCGCATCTCTCGAACTCGACCTATCGAGCCAGATGGCCAAAACGCACACCTTCGCGGTCACCGGGCCTATTTCGCCAAACGAACAAGGCCAAAGACGCCGCAGGACCTGACAGCGCACGCCTGCATCAATCTGCGCCTGCCAACTCAAGGCGGGCTCTATGCCTGGGAGTTCGAGAAGGGGGGTCGCGAATTGCGGGTGAGGGTCGAGGGGCAGCTCACGTTCAACGGAACCGCTCCAATGGTCGACGCAGCACTGGCCGGGTTCGGCCTGGCATATGTGCCTGAGGACGTGGTGCAGGTGCACTTGGCCGACGGACGGCTCATTCGGGTGCTCGGCGATTCGTGTCCGCCCTATCCGGGGTACCACCTATACTACCCGAGCCGCCGCCAACCCACGCCGGCGTTTGCGCTGCTGGCCAACGCGCTGCGCTACCGGGGCTGAAGGAGGCCGATCGGCGTCGCATGGGCGAAGCGGCCTAGCGGGCCTCACAGTCCGGTTTGGGCCGGATTGCACGGCTGGAGGCCATTGCTCTGGAGGGCCGTGCATGATGCCTCTCAGCCACATAGCGAGCCGACTCGCTACCCACCCCCCAGCCGCCCAATCGTATATGTCCTGAAACGGATAACGACGAATCGCCCTAGTGGTTGGCGCTGCCGCCCGCGTCCTGAAGCTGCCGCAGCACCTCGTCCAGGTTGAACGCCGCCGGCTTCTGGCGCGGCGGAAATTTCACGAAGGCATCGATCTGCTGCGCCACGACCGCCTGCATCCCGTAAAGCAGGTAGGCGTGCGAAATCACCCAGTCCCAATAGGTGTTCGAGCTCTCGTCCGCCCGCTCGAACGGATCCCGTCGCAGATTGAACATTTTCGGCGCCCGCAGCTTCACGAACGGCTCGAACCAGCACATCAGTTGCCTTGCCCGCTGCTCCATCAGCACCATTTTCCAATCGCCCATGCGGAGCGCCAGGATGTCGCCGTCGTCGCTGATGTAGAAGAAGAACTTCCTCGGGCTCTCGTTCGCCTCGCCGGTCAGATAGGGCAGCAGGTTGTAGCCGTCGATATGCACCTTGAAGCTCTTGGCGCCGGCCTTGTGACCCGAAAGCAGCTTCGCCGAGATCTCCGGCTCTCCCGCGGCGGCGAGCAGCGTCGGTAGCCAGTCCTGGTGCGAGGCAACGCCGTTCAGAACGGTTCCGGCCTTGATCTTTCCGGGCCAGCGCACAAAGACCGGCACGCGCCAGCCGCCCTCCCAGTTGGTGTTCTTCTCGCTGCGAAACGGCGTGATCCCGCCGTCCGGCCAACTGTTGTAGTGCGGGCCGTTGTCTGTCGAATACATGACGATGGTGTCCTCGGCGATGCCGAGCTCGTCGAGCTTGGCCAGCATCCGGCCGATATTCTCGTCGTGCGCCACCATCACATCGTTGTAGTCACCCTGCCCGCTCTTCCCCTTGTGCTTCTCGGCGCAATGGGTCCGGAAATGCATGGCGGTGGTGTTGTACCAGAGGAAGAAGGGCTTTCCTTCCTTGTGGACCTTGTCGATGAAGCCAAGGGCGCGGTCGGTGACTTCGTCATCGATGGTTTCCATGCGCTTTTTGGTCAGCGGGCCCGTGTCCTCGATCTTCTGCCCGCCCTTGCCGTCTGCCGTGGCGTGCAGCACGCCCCGCGGACCGAACCGCTTCTTGAAAGCCGGGTCCTTGGGATAATCCGGCTCCTCCGGCTCTTCCTCGGCGTTCAGGTGGTAGAGATTGCCGAAGAATTCATCGAAGCCGTGCATGGTGGGAAGGAACTCGTCCTTGTCGCCGAAATGGTTCTTGCCGAACTGGCCGGTGGCATAGCCGAGCGGCTGCAGCAATTCCGCGACGGTCGGGTCGGCCGCCCTGAGACCGACATCGGCGCCGGGCATTCCGACCTTCGTCAGGCCGGTGCGGATCGGGTTTTGTCCCGTAATGAACGCGGCGCGGCCCGCCGTGCAGCTTTGCTGGCCGTAGTAATCGGTAAAGGTAGCACCCTCATGGCCGATGCGGTCGATGTTGGGCGTCCGGTAGCCCATCTGGCCCCGGCTGTTGTAGCTGATGTTCCACCAGCCGATATCGTCGCCCCAAAGGATAAGGATGTTCGGCTTGCCGTTTCTAGCCATCTCGATTTCCTTCCATCCGGTCGGTGAATGCAGATGCCGGCGACGGTCGCGCTAGTGGTCCGGCCGGCTAGGCGAGGCGCAGCAGCACGGCGAGGAAGGCAAACACGCCAATGCCGATGAGGAGGACGGCAATCGCAACGACCGGCGATCGCAGGCGCTCCCTCGTCATCTGCTCTCCTGCCATTCCTGCGATTGAAGCGAACTGCCGGCTCCAAAGGTAGCGCACCGTCCACCAGTATTGCCAGATCGAAACCACGAGCGCCAGCACGCCGCAGGCAATCAGCGCGAGCCCGAGATATTCCGGCGCCCTGGGATGCCGGGCCGGGAGCGCTCCGGGCAGCTCCCGCATGCGGTCGAAGAATTGCACGATGGCGAAGCCGAAGCCGATCAGCGAGACCGCCGTGCGCACCCACGACATCATCGTGCGTTCGAGGCTGAGGCGGGTGCGGAGCCAGCCGAAGTGGCTGTCCGAGGTCGTTCTTACCTCGAATCTCCCGGCACCCGGGGCGGTGGGCTGATCTGCCATGCGAAATGGCCTTCCGCTGAGGGTTCAGGCGAGCGCTTTCACGACGGGCCGGGCGGCGTCGCGCGGCGGCGCCAGCGGCGTGCGGCGCGGGCAAATGGCCCGCGCAGCAGGATGTACGGCACGAACGCGAGCAGCAGGGCAACGACCAGCGCTTCGGTCGGATAGAATGTCCGCAGCACGAGCGCCTGGTAGATGACATCCATAGCGATACCGAGCAGGATGATCCTGGCGGTCCCGTTCAGCCCTTCGCGCAGCCGCCCCAGGCGCTCGCCCCGGTCCCGCACGAGGCCCCAGAAATAGGGCGACCGGCCGCTCGCAGCGTCCCTGCGGCCGTCGAGAAACGCGGCGATCGCCGCCATCGCCGGCTGGAGAATGAACCTGAACGACATCGGCCCGCCCGGCCGGGCGGCAAGATCGCGCCAAAAGCGCTGCAAGGTCTGGACGGTGATGCCGTGCCATACCACGCCGGCGGCCACCAGCAGCACCGCGAACGCGACGACCAGCCTGGCCAGCAGACCGAGTTCCTGCGCGTCGGCACGGGTCGTCACGCCGCCCCCGCGCGCCTGACGACACACAGGAAGCCAAGATGGCTCATTCCGCTATCGATCGGTTGCGCGTGCCGCGCCGCCGCCCCTTCCGTCATCTCAGAGCATCCCGAGAATGCCGCCGATGAAACCGAACGCCGTAACCGCGAACGAGACGCCGAGCAATGCCGCGAGATACCAGCCGCGCGGCTTGAGCGCCACCGGCAGCACCTTCAGCGACAGGGCGACGAGCAGGCCGATCACCAGCGGCAGCAGAAATACGTTCATAACCTGGGCCGCGATGTTGAGCGCGACGAGATTCGGCATCGCCCACACCAGGGCCGCGCAGCCGAAGAGGAAGCCGGCATAGAGGCCGCGCGCGCGCCATTTCAGGAACGGATCGGTCTGGCCCGAGCCGCGCCGGCCAGCGACCTCGTTGAGACCGTAGCCGAGCGCCAGCGAAGAAACGACGGCGGCCACCATCGCCGCCCCCAGCACACCGAGGCTGAACACCAGCCGCCCGGCCATGCCGCCCAGCACCGGCGTGAGCGCCGCGCTGATCGCACCGACACTCTGAAGCCCGGCGCTGCCGTTCATTCCAAGTGTTGCTGCCGCCGCCACCAGCACCGCCGCAGTGGCAAGTTGCGTCAGCACCGCGCCTGCGGCCGTGTCCAAGCGCGCGGCGAGGTAATCGGCGGGCCTCAACCCCTTATGGATGACGGCTGATTGCTGATAGAAGATCATCCACGGGTTGAACACGGCGCCGACGATCGCGGCACCCAGATAGAGGAAGGTCCGATTGCCGAGCGGAATATCGGCGAAATCGCGCCGGAACCCTGCACCGTGTCGCAAAGCCGTCCAGGCAACGGCGAAAAAGGCCAGCTCGAAGAGGCCGATTGCGAGCGCCGCCCGCTCGGTACGCCGGTACGTGCCGCTCGCCGCCACCGCTGCCAGCAGCGCGACCGCGGCAGCCAAGCTCAACCCCCGCGGAATGGCGTAGATCTCTCCGACCCCGGCAATCCCGGTGAACTCCGTGACCAGCGAGCCTGCGACCGCAATCGCCAGCCCGGAGACGGAAACCCATGCCCACACCGGCCCGAAATTGCTGCGGATGAGTTCGGCGTGTCCGCGGCGGGAAAAGATGCCGAGCCTGAGCGCGAGCTCCTGCACCATGTAGAGCATCGGGATCAGCAGCAGAACGAGCGGCGCCAGCCGGTAGCCCCATCGCGCACCCGCCTGCGCACCGGTGACGACGTTGCCGGCGTCCGTGTCGGCCAGCATCACCAAAAGTCCCGGTCCCGCCACGGCCGCGAACCGCAAGGCAGGGACGAGTCGCCGCCACCCGTGGCCGGGCCGGCTGTTCGGTTTCGACAATGCTACGATTTCCGACCGAAATCAATCCGCCGTACGGGCCAAGGACGCCTCCCGGCCGTTTTGCAGAAAAGCCTCGGCATCGAGGCGCCCGAAGATTTCGATCAGGGAGGCCACCAGCCCGGTCCATCCCGTCTGATGGCTGGCGCCGATTCCGGCGCCGCTGTCGCCATGGAAATATTCGTAGAACAACAGATGATCCCGCCAGTGAGGATCCGTCTGGAACTTCTCTGCCGCGCCGAAGAGAGGCCGCCGGCCGGCCTGATCGCGCAGAAAGATCCGCGTCAGCCGATTGGCGATCTCGCGGCCGACCTCGAACAGGTTCATCGAGCGGCCAGAGCCGGTCGGGCACTCGATCCTGAAGTTGTCGCCGTAATAGAGAAAGTATTGCAGCAGGCCACGAATCAGCAGCGCATTGACCGGCATCCAGATCGGCCCGCGCCAGTTCGAGTTGCCGCCGAACATGCCGGTGTTCGACTCCGCCGGCAGGTAATCCACGCGGTATTCCTGGCCCTCGGCCCGGAACACATAGGGATGCCCGGCGTGATAGCGTGAGAGGGCGCGGATTCCATAGGGGCTGAGGAACTCGTCCTCGTCGAGCATCCGCGAAAGAATTCGGCGCAGCCGATCTTCATTGACGAGGGCCAGAATGCCGCGTCCAGCCACCCCGAGTTGGCCCGGCCCGGTGGCGTGGATCGACCCGCGGAGTCCCGCCATGCGCCTTAAGCGCTCGAGCAGCCCGGCCGCCAAAATCGGCACCCGCTCGCGCTGCCGCGGCTCGATGACCGTAGCGGCGCAAAGCGGCAAGAGACCCACCATCGAGCGGACCTTGAGCCGGGTGGCGCTGCCGTCGGGGAAGCGAAGGACGTCATAGTAGAAACCGTCTTCCTCATCCCACATGCCGTCCGGACCGATCCCGTTCATGGCACGGCCGATCAGCAGAAACTGGATCCCGACACTGGTCCCAAGCTCGTCATAGGCGGGCTCGGTCGCGGCAAGCTCGATGGCGATCTCGAGCATGTTCTGAGCGTAGAGTGCCATCCATGCGGTGCCGTCGGCCTGCTCCAGACGGCCGCCGGTGGGCAATGCCACGTTTCGGTCGAAGACGCCGATATTGTCCAGCCCGAGAAACCCGCCGCCGTAGAGGTTCCTGCCGGAGCGGTCTTGCCGGTTCACCCACCAGCCGAAATTCGCCGTGAGCTTGCCGAACACCCGCTTCAGGAATTCGTGGTCGCTCTTGCCCTTGAGCGCCCGCTCGAGCCGGTAAAGAAAGATCGCGGCCCAGCCATGCACCGGCGGGTTGACATCGCTGAAGTTCCATTCGTGGGCGGGGATCTGTCCGGTCGGATGCAGGTAGAGGCCGGCGAGCAGCAGTTCGAGCTGCTGCTTGGCGAAATCGATGTCCACGGGCGCAAGCGCAAGCGAGTGGAAGGCCAGGTCCCAGGCAGCGAACCAGGGATACTCCCACTTGTCCGGCATCGATATCACATGCTCGCTCAGCATGTGGAACCACTCGCGGTTCCGGACCTCGCGCGCCGCGGGTCGCAACGGATCGGCCCCGTGCTCCCGGAGCCATTTGTCAACATCGAAGAAGAAGTACTGCTTGGTCCACAGCATGCCCGCCAGCGCCTGCCGCATCACGTTCGACGCATCTTCGCCAATCCGCGCAGGCGTGATCGCGCGATAGAACGCATCGGCCTCGTGCTGGCGTTTCGCGAAAATCCGCTCGAAGTCGGCGCCGATGGCCGCTTCGTTGCTGAGGCGCAGCCGGATGATTGCGGCTTCTCCCGCGGCCACCGTCAGCCGGTAGTGCGCAGCCGCCTTGGTACCTATGCGGGCCGGGTTGACGGCATCCTCCCTGGCCGCGACGACATAGTCGTTGATTCCGTCCTTGACGTAGGGTGTCGCGTTTGCGGTCCCGAAGAGCCGCTGGCTGTTGGTCTCATTCTCGGTGAACAGCAGAGCGGCGGTTCCCTCGCAACTGAGGAAATAATCGCCGAGCGCGGCATGCGAGGCGGCGATCGCGACCGTGCCGGCTTTTGCATTTTCTGCGCGCAACAAAGGCTTCGGCTCCTCCGGCCACCAGCTCCAGGTGTTGCGAAACCAGAGGGTCGGCAGCAGGTGGATTTCGGCGGCGTCCGGTCCGCGATTGCAGAGGCTGATCCGGATCAGGATATCGCCGGGTCCGGCCTTCGCGTACTCCACGTATGCGTCGAAATAGCGGTCTTCGTCGAACAGGCCGGTGTCGAGCAATTCATATTCCGGGTGATCGCGGCCGCGCCGCCGGTTGCCCTCGACTAGGTCGTTATAGGGATAGGGATTCTGCGGATACTTGTACAAATACTTCATGTATGAATGGGTCGGGGTGCTGTCGAGATAGAAGTAGTATTCCTTGACGTCCTCCCCGTGGTTGCCCTCGGTGTTGGTCAGGCCGAACAGCCGCTCCTTGAGGATCGGATCCTTGCCGTTCCAGAGGGCAACGGAAAAGCAGAGACGCTGCTGGTCGTCGCTGAAACCGGCGAGGCCGTCCTCGCCCCAATGATAGGCACGGGATCGGGCCTGGTCATGGGTGAAATAGTTCCACGCATCGCCGTTCTGGCTGTAATCCTCGCGGACCGTACCCCATTGGCGCTCGCTGAGGTACGGCCCCCATTGCCTCCACGGCACGCCCTGCTCGCGTGCCTCGTCCAGACGCACCTGCTCGGCCGTTGGCCGTGGCTTGGGCTCGGATTTCCTGGGCACTGCCTCCCTCCTGCAAGAGATTGATCCTCGGCGCACGACAGCCGTGCCCGCTCAGCCGAGCAAGCCGCGCCGCGCCAGGTTGTGCATCAGTGCCGCCGTCCCAAACGTCCAGGGCTCGCATGCGTCGGCCGGCCGGATCCGGTTGACGAGCCGCCCGAGCCGAGGCGCCTCGATCCGCACCAGGTCACCGTTCCTGTGGGTGAAGCCTTTGCCCGCCTCGCCGCGGTCGGCCACCGGCGCGAACATCGTGCCGAGGAACAGCACCGCGCCATCCGGATACTGGTGCTCCGGACAGAAAAGCTGACGCACCAGCTCTTCCGGGTCGCGGCTGATCCGCGCGATCGACGAGGTACCCTCGAGCACGAACCCGTCCTCGCCTTCCACCGTGAGCGAAATGGTCGTGCTGCGTACATCGTCGATGCCGAAATTTGCATCGAACAGGCGCACGAACGGCCCGATTGCGGCGGAGGCATTGTTGTCCTTGGCTTTGCTCAGCAAAAGTGCCGAGCGGCCCTCGAAGTCCCGCAGATTGACATCGTTGCCGAGGGTTGCACCGACGACCCGTCCGCCGGCGGCGATCACCAGCACCACCTCCGGCTCGGGATTGTTCCAGAACGATTTCGGATGGACGCCGGCCTCCATTCCGGTGCCGATGGCCGACATCGGCTGCGCCTTGGTGAAGATCTCGGCATCCGGGCCGATCGCCACTTCCAGGTACTGGCTCCAGGCGCCGGCCTTGATCAGGGCTTCCTTGAGCCGGGCGGCCTCGGCCGATCCCGGCCGAAGCCGTGCGAGGTCGGGCCCGACGTGCCGCGTCACCTCGTCGCGGATTCCTGCCGCCGCCGTAACGTCGCCACGCGCGCGCTCCTCGATCACCCGCTCCAGCAACGAAACGATGAAGGTGACGCCGGCCGCCTTGATCGCCTGCAGATCGATCGGCGCGAGCAGCCACGGCTGCCGGGAATCCCGCGCCTCGGGCGGTGTGTTGGCCAGAATGTCCGCGACCGGCCCGATTGCCTCGCCCGGCGCGTTCCGCACGGAAGTGGCCGGATTCTCGGCCTCGCACAAATCCCGCATGGTCGGAAACGCTGCTGAAAGATCGACCAGCATCCGATCGCGAACCGCCGCCACAGCCGGTCCCTCGACCGAAGGCAGCCAGACCCGCCCGGCGAGCGCCGCCTCGGCCGCGTCCTCCGGGAGCGTTTCCTGCAATGCATCGCCGAGCGTGCTCATGCCGTGCCTCCCCGGCCGCGCCGCGAAAGGCAAGCCTCAGTTGAAGACCGGGACGTTCACCATCCAACCGTGCGGATCCGGCGCCTCGGCGTACTGGATCGCCGTCAGGGCGTCGTAAAGCCGCCGTGTGAGCGCGCCCGGCTTGCCGTCGGCCACGCATACCCGCTCGCCCCGCCAGCCGATCTCGCCCACGGGCGAGACCACCGCTGCGGTGCCCGTTCCCCACACCTCGGACAGCGTCCGATCCTTCGCCGCCGCGATCAGCGCGTCGATTGCGAGCGGCCGCTCGGAAACCTTGAGCCCCCAGGAGCGCATCAGCGCCAGCGCCGAATCGCGCGTCACGCCGGGCAGGATCGTGCCGGTCAGCGGCGGTGTCACGACCTCCCCGCCGAGCCGTGCCATGATGTTCATGGTGCCCACTTCCTCGACCCAGCGCCGCTCGACCGCATCGAGCCACAGCACCTGCGTGAAGCCCGCCTCCTTCGCCCGCTCCGCCGCGAGCAGGCTCGCCGCGTAGTTGGCAGGCGTCTTCGCCTCGCCGAGCCCGCCGGGCGCGGCGCGCACGAATTCCTCGGTGGCGACGATGCTCACCGGCGCGGAACCCGAGGCATAATAGGCGCCGACCGGCGAGAGGATCAGGAAATAGAGATAGGAATGGGACGGATGGAGGCCGATCGCCGGATCGGCGGCAATGATCGTCGGGCGGAGATAGATCGCCGTGCCACGCTCACCCGGCACCCAGGCCCGATCGATATCGACCAAGCGGAGAAACGATTCCACCACCCATTCCTCGGCGAGCGGCGGGATGGCCAGACGTTCCGCCGAACGGCGCAGCCTGCGCGCGTGCACCTCCGGCCGGAACAGGCGGATTTCGCCGTCGCGGCCGCGGAATCCCTTGAGCCCGTCGAACACGCCCTGGCCGTAATGCAGCATCGAGCTGCCGGGCACCAGGCCGAGCGCGTGCAAGGGCTCGATCTTCGGACCGTGCCAGCCGCGGCCGGTCTCATATCGCATATAAAACATATGCTCGGTGAAGACGGTGCCGAACGTCGCGGTTGCGTCTTCCGGCACCTCCCGCGGCTCGGTTGTGCGCCGGATGGCCAGCCCCTGAAGCCCTTCGTTCATGCCGAGACGTCCCTCTCCTCGAACCGCGCGCGTTCCGCCGGCGAAAGCCTGACGCGCACGTGGATTGCATCCGCGGCGTCGGCGCGCGCGATCACCTCGCCGTGCCGATAGAGCCAGGCCAGTCCCGCCCCGTCTTCCGGCTTGAGCGCATAATCGGTCTCTTCCATGCTCGCCGCCAGCCGTGCCTCGATCGCGGCCTTGAGTGCCGCCAGCCCCTCCCCGGTGAGCGCCGAGACGGCCACCGTGGCGGAGGTCGCGCCGCGTCCGGCTGCGGCCTCTCTGCTGCCGTCCAGGAGATCGACCTTGTTCAGCACGGCGAGCGTGCGGTCGCGCCAGTCCGCGTCCAGCATCCCCTGCCCCACCATCCCGTCGAGCACGCGCTCGACATCGGCGCGCTGCACCAGCGCTTCCGGATGCGCCGCGTCCGACACGTGCAGGATGACATCCGCCTCGGCGACTTCCTCGAGCGTGGCGCGAAACGCCGCCACGAGCTCGGTCGGCAGCTCGCTGATGAAGCCGACGGTATCGGAGAGGATGGCCTGCCGTCCCGACGGCAGGACGAGCCCGCGCATCGTCGGATCGAGGGTCGCGAAAAGCTGATCTCCGGCGAGCACGGCGGCACCGGTCAGCGCGTTGAACAGGGTCGACTTGCCGGCGTTGGTGTAGCCGACGAGCGCGACCACGGGATAAGGCACGCGCCGGCGCGCCGCGCGGTGCAGCGCGCGCGTCCGGCGCACCTCGTCGAGCGCCTGGCGCAGCCGCGCGATCCGCACCCCGATCAGCCGGCGGTCCGCCTCGATCTGCGTCTCGCCCGGTCCGCCGAGGAAGCCGAAGCCGCCGCGCTGGCGCTCCAGATGGGTCCAGGACCGCACCAATCGCGAGCGCTGATATTCGAGATGGGCCAGTTCCACCTGCAGCGCGCCCTCGCGCGTGCGCGCCCGCTCGCCGAAGATGTCGAGGATCAGGCCGGTGCGATCGATGACCTTGCATTTCCACGCCCGCTCGAGGTTGCGCTGCTGCACCGGGGAGAGCGGCCCGTCGATCACCGCGACCGCCACCGCTTCCTCGGCAACGATCGTCGCCAGGCTTTCGACCTGGCCCTCGCCGAACAGGGTTGCCGGGCGACGGCCGCGCAGCGGCACCACCGCCTGGTGCACGACGACGAGGCCGATGCCGGCGGCGAGCCCCACTGCCTCCGCCAGCCGGGCGGCGGCGGCGCGGCCCGCCTCGGTCCGCCCATCACGTTCCCATGGCAAAACGACGGCGGCGCGCACCGGCGCGCTGCCCCCGCCGGGCGCGCCGGCCATCACGCCCGGCGGGGGCCGTTCATTCCGTGGCTGCAGCAACCGCCTCCCTGATCGCACCCATTCCCGGCTCCGTCCGCGTCGTGTCGAAGAGCTGGATGGGCGCGCCGGGCATCACCGTGCTGATCGCGTGCTTGTAGACGAGCTGGGTATGCCCGTCCCGACGCAACAGCAGAGAAAAATTGTCGAACCAGGTGATGATACCCTGAAGTTTCACGCCATTGACGAGGAAGATCGTCACCGGCGTCTTGTTCTTCCGCACATGGTTCAGGAACACGTCCTGAACGTTCTGCGACTTTTCGTTGGCCACCGCAAGGATCCTTCTTTTTGTTCCGTGGCGTTACCCAAAAGCTTGACAAAGGGCTCGAACGGCCAAGCCGGCCTTTGCACCCCTGCCGCCAGGCAATGTAGCAATGAGGCGCGCATCTGCAAGTTTCCGGCGGAACCCGGGAGCACGGCTGAGCGACCCGATCAGCGAAACACTCCTGCCTCGCCTGGAGTGCATGGCAGGAATTCGGCCGGCAAAACCGATGCGCGCGCATTCCGTGGCGGCTTGCCAGGAGCAGGTCTTTTTTCCGCCTGCTACGCCGGCGCCGGCGCGTTGCGCGCCGCGCCCTGCACATGGTGCGCGAACAGGGAAAACAGTGCCTTCGTCAGCGGCCCGACGCGCCCGTCGCCAACCGGCCGACCGTCGAGCCGCACCACAGGTTTGACGAAACTCGAGGCACTGGTGAGGAAGATCTCGCGCGCCGCCGCGAGCTCCGCCGTATCGAAGCCGCGCTCGCGCCAGGCGATCCCGGCCTCCGCCATCAGCCCGACCAGCGCCGCGCGCGTGCAGCCCGGCAGCACCGCATGATCCAGCGAGCGGGTGCGGAGCAGGCCCGCACGATCGACCATCCAGACGGTGCTCGCAGCCCCTTCCGTCACCCGTCCGTCCCGGTCGAAAAGCAGCGCCTCGGCGGCGCCCGCCTGGTGGGCGGCCGCTTTCGCCAGCACGTTCGGAAGCAGGTTCAGGCTCTTGATGTCGCACCTCTTCCATCGCTGGTCCGGCCGCGTGATCGCCGCCGTCGCAGCAACCTCCGCGTCCCGCGGATAGGGCGGCAGCCGGCGGATTGTCACCACCACCGCCGGCTTCGGCGCGGGCTCCGGAAACGCGTGCTCGCGCCGCGCCACGCCGCGTGTGATTTGCATATAGATCAGGCCTTCGCGCACGCGGTTCAGCCGCATGATCTCCAACCACACGGCGGTGAGGGCGCGGCGCGTGAGCGGCATCGGGATGGAGATTTCGCGGAGCGAGCGCTCGAGCCGGGCAAGATGCAGATCGGCATCGATCAGCCGCCCGCCGTAGACGTGCACCACTTCGTAAACGCCGTCGCCGAACTGGTAGCCGCGGTCCTCGATATTCACCACGGCCGCCGCTTGCGGCAGGTAGCGCCCGTTGACATAGGCGATCCGGCTCATGCGCCCCTCTCTCCCC
>Ga0335075_10005871_pt1 | contig 18990 bp, 17 predicted proteins | sample Lox_Sample_24_FD_206723 | JGI IMG/M metagenome (GOLD analysis project Ga0335075, IMG submission 206723) | Soil microbial communities from Loxahatchee National Wildlife Refuge, Florida, United States - Lox_Sample_2.4 | ecosystem: Environmental > Terrestrial > Soil > Wetlands | place: USA... | reverse complement strand
TGGCGGCGCGCAACGTCAGCGCCGAGGACGAGCTGAGCTTCCTCGGCGCCGGCATGTACGACCACTACGCGCCGGCGCTGATCGACATGCTGCTGGAGCGCTCGGAGTTCCTCACCCCCTACACGCCCTACCAGCCGGAGATCTCACAGGGCGGCCTGCAGGTGATGTTCGAGTACCAGACGGCGATCAGCGAGCTGACCGCGCTGCCGGTGTCCAACGCCTCCGTCTACGAGGGTCCCTCCGCGGCGGCGGCCGCCGCCTACATGGCCAAGCTCCACAACGGCCGCCGGCGGATCGTGGCGAGCGCCGGCCTGCACCCGCACACGCTGCAGACGCTGCGCACGATGGCGCACGGCTTCGGCATGGAGGTCGTGGAGGTGCCGCTGCGCGACGGCGTCACCGACGCCGACGCCTGGGCTGGCGCGATGGACGGCGAAACGAGCGCGGCGATCTTCGCGCAGCCGAACTTCTACGGCGCCGTCGAGGACGCCGCCGCGCTCGCCGACGTCGCGCACGCGGACGGCGCGCCCGGCGGCGCCGCGGCTGGGGCTGGCTCGGACGGCATCGCCGGCGGCGGCGCACGCGGCACGCCCTCGCCCGTCGTCATCGCCCAGGTCGACCCGATCACGCTCGGCGTGCTGGCGGCGCCCGGCGAGTGCGGGGTGGACGTGGCGGTGGGGGAGGGCCAGGCGCTCGGCAACCGGCTGGACTTCGGAGGACCCTCGTTCGGGTTGTTCGCGGCCCGCGAGGAGTATCTGCGGCGCATGCCCGGGCGCATCGCCGGGGAGACCGTGGACGTGGACGGGCGGCGCGGCTTCGTGCTCACGCTGCAAACCCGCGAGCAGCACATCCGCCGCGAGAAGGCCACCTCCAACATCTGCACCTCGCAGGCGCTCAACGCGCTCGCGGGCGTCGTCTACCTGAGCTGGCTCGGCCGCCGCGGCATCGTCGAGCTGGGCGAGCTGCTGCTGGCCCGCACCCACTACGCGCGCGAGACGCTGGCGGCGCTGCCGGGCGTGGAGAAGCTCCACGACCAGCCCGCCGTGCGCGAGTTCGCCGTGCGCCTGGACGCCGACGTGGCAGCGGTGCGCCGCCGCTGCGCCGCCGCGGGCGTCAACCCCGGCGCCGACCTGCACGCGCTGAGCGGCCGCGAGCAGGACCGCGGCGGGCTGCTGGTGGCGATCACCGAGCGGCGCACGCGCGCGCACGTCGACCGTCTCGCCGAGGTCCTCGGCGCCGCTGTGGCCGCCGAGCGCGCGCACGTCGGGGAGACGCTGCCGGTATGACGGCCCTGGACGACAACCACCTGCACGCCGACCCCGGCATCGAGTCGCATCCCGGCCGCCACCGCGACGCGCCCCCCGCCGACGGCGCCGGCGCCACGCCGCTGCAGCGCGAGCGCGCGCGCACGATCTTCCAGAAGGGCGCGCCGGGGCGGCGCGCGTTCGTGTGCCCCGACCACGAAGTGGGCGAGGTGGACCTCGCGCGGCTGCTGCCCGAGCGCCTGCGCCGCCGCGAGCCGCCGCGGCTGCCGGAGGTCTCAGAGCCCGAGCTGGTGCGCCACTACGTGGGCATCTCCAAGCGCAACTTCGACCTCGACTCGGGCTTCTACCCGCTCGGCTCGTGCACGATGAAGCACAACCCGCGCCTGCACGAGCGCGTCGCCGCGCTGCCCGGCAACGCACGCCTGCACCCGCTGCAGGACGCCGAGCGCGCGCAGGGGGCGCTGGAGCTGATGTGGGGCCTGCAGAGCGCGCTGGCGGAGATCTCCGGGCTGCCGCACGTCTCGCTGCAGCCCTCGGCCGGCTCGCACGGCGAGCTCGCCGGGGTGCTGCTCACGCGCGCCTTCCACGAGGATCGCGGCGAGACGCGGCGCAAGGTGCTCACGCCCGACACCGCCCACGGCACCAACCCCGCCACCGTGACGATGGCCGGCCTGGAGGTGGTGAAGCTCGCCACCGACGCCGACGGCGGCATCGACCTCGACGACCTGCGCGCCAAGGCCGACGGGGACGTGGCCTGCCTGATGCTCACCAACCCCAACACGCTGGGGCTGTTCGACCGCAACATCGTGGAGATCGCGGCGATCGTGCACGGGGTGGGCGCCACGCTCTACTACGACGGCGCCAACCTCAACGCCGTGATGGGGCTCTCGCGGCCCGGCGACATGGGCTTCGACATCGTGCACTTCAACCTGCACAAGTCCTTCACGCAGCCGCACGGCGGCGGCGGCCCCGGCTCCGGCCCGATCGCGGTGTCCGAGCGGATCGCGCCCTACCTGCCGGTGCCGGTGGTGGCCCGCCGGGCGCGGGGCGAGGGCAACGGCGCGAGCGGCGAGCACGCCTTCGAGCTGGACTACGGCAGCGCCATGGTGGGCGCCAAGACGATCGGGCGCCTGCGCGGCTTCCACGGCAACTACGGCTGCTTCGTGCGCGCCTACGCCTACATCCGCTCGCTCGGCGGCGACGGGCTCGAGGACGCCTCGCAGACGGCGGTGCTGAACGCCAACTACCTGCTGGCGCGGCTGCGCGAGCACAGGCTCGCCGGCGGCGGGCGCGTCGGCGAGCTGCTGCCCGTGGCCTATCCCCAGGTCGAGGCCGCCGCGAGCGGGGAGCAACTCTGCATGCACGAGTTCGTGCTCTCGGGCGGCCCGATGAAGCGCGAGCTGGGGGTGAGGACGCTCGACCTCGCCAAGCGGCTGCTCGACCACGGCTTTCACCCGCCCACCGTGTACTTCCCGCTGCTGGTGGAGGAGGCGCTGATGGTGGAGCCCACCGAGACCGAGACCAAGGAGACGCTCGACGCCTTCGCCGACGCCGTCGCGGAGATCCTCGAGGAGGCCGCCGCGGACCCCGCGATCGCCCACAGCGCCCCCTACACCACGCCCGTGCGCCGCCTCGACGAGGTCGCCGCCGCCAGGCAGCCGGTGATCCGCGAGCGCCTCGACTAGGCTGCGTGACGGTGGCGATCGAGCGGCGCAAACTCGGCAGCACGGGCATCAGCGTCAGCCCCCTGTGCCTCGGGGCGATGATGTTCGGGGCGTGGGGCAACACCGACCGCGAGGACTGCGTGCGCATCATCCACCGCGCGCTCGACGCCGGCGTCAACTTCATCGACACCGCCGACGTGTACTCCCGCGGGGAGTCCGAGGAGATCGTCGGCGAGGCGCTGGCCGGCGCCCGCCGCGACGCGGTGGTGCTCGCCACCAAGGTCCACGGCAAGATGCACGACGACGATCCCAACCAGTTCGGCAACTCGCGCCGCTGGATCGTCAAAGAGGTAGAGAACAGCCTGCGGCGGCTGAAAACCGACTGGATCGACCTCTACCAGATCCACCGCCCCGAGCCGGACACCGACGTCGACGAGACGCTCGGCGCGCTCTCGGAGCTGGTGCGCGCGGGCAAGGTGCGCGCGATCGGCAGCTCCACCTTCCCCGCCCACATGATCGTGCAGGCGCAGTGGGCCGCCGAGCGGCGCGGGCGCGAGCGCTTCGTGTGCGAGCAGCCCCCGTACTCGATGCTGATCCGCCGCATCGAGGCCGACGTGCTGCCGGTGTGCCAGCAGTACGGCATGGGCGTGATCCCCTGGAGCCCGCTCGCGGGGGGCTGGCTGTCGGGGCGCTACTCCAAGGGCGGGGACTCGCCCGGCGACAGTCGCCGCGCGCAGATGCTCCCCTCGCGCTACGACATGTCGATCCCCGCCAACCAGGCCAAGCTCGAGGCCGCCCAGGCGCTCGGCGAGCTGGCGGACGAGGCCGGCCTCTCCCTGATCGAGATGGCGCTCGCGTTCGTCGCCAACCACCCCGCCGTCACCGCCGCGATCATCGGCCCGCGCACGATGGAGCAGCTCGACAGCCAGCTGCCGGCGCTCGATCGCACGCTCACCGCCGACGTGCTCGACCGCATCGACGAGATCGTGCCGCCGGGGACGAACGTGAACCAGGCCGACACCGGCTGGGACCCGCCCTGGCTCACCGACAGCGCGCTTCGCCGCCGCCCGCAGGCGGCGCCCTGAACGCCTGTCCCGTGCGCATCTTCTCCGGCATCCAGCCGACCGGGCGCAAGCACCTGGGCAACTACATCGGCGCGATCTCCCAGTACGTGACGAGCCAGGAGCGCGGCGAGGGGATCTTCTGCATCGTCGACCTGCACGCGCTCACCGTCCCCTACGAGCCCGCCGAGCTGCGCGAGCGCCTGTACGACACCACCGCGATCCTGCTCGCCGCCGGCCTCGACCCCGCGCGCTGCATCCTCTTCCGCCAGAGCGACGTGCGCGAGCACACGGAGCTGACCTGGCTGCTGTCGTGCGTGACCGAACTGGGCCGCCTGGACCGCATGCACCAGTTCCGCGACAAGTCGCTGGCCAAGCGCGAGCTGGTCTCGGCGGGGCTGCTGTTCTACCCGGTGCTGATGGCCGCCGACGTGCTCGCCTACCGCGCCCACGAGGTTCCGGTCGGCGAGGACCAGCGCGAGCACGTGGAGCTGATGCGCGACGTGGCCCGCCGCTTCAACGCCCGCTTCGCGGGCGAGCAGGAGGCGCTGGTGGTGCCCGAGCTGCGCATCCCGGCGGTGGGCGCGCGCATCATGGACCTGCAGGACCCCACCAGCAAGATGTCCACCACCGGCGGCTCCGAGCAGGGCACCGTGTACGTGCTGGACGAGCCGCAGGCGATCGAGAAGAAGATCAAGAGCGCGGTCACCGACTCCGGCAGCGAGGTTCGCCGCTCGCCCGAGAAGCCCGGCGTGAGCAACCTCGTCGAGGTGCTCGCCGCAGTGCGGGGCTGCGATCCGGCGAGCGTCGAGGCGGAGCTGGCGCACGCGCGCTACGGCGAGCTGAAGGCCACCGTGGCGGGCGCCGTGATCGACTACCTCGCGCCCGTGCGCGAACGCTACGGCGAGCTGCGCGCCGAGCAGGGAGAGCTGGAGGCGGTGCTCCGCGCCGGTGCCGAGCGCGCCCGCGCGATCGCGGCCGCCACGCTCGCCGACGTGCGCGAGCTGATGGGCGTAGGCGAGCTGCGGGCGGGCGGGGTGGGCGGGTCTCGTCAGCGGGGGCCTGTACGGTGAGCGCGATGACGCTCGCCGGCCTTGAGCTCGACCTCGACGTCTTCAGCGGGCCGTTCGACCTGATGCTCACGCTGGTGCTGCGCGAGGAGGTCGACCTGCTCGAGCTGCCGCTGGCGGACGTGGTGCTCGCCTACCTCGACCACCTCGAGCGCAGCGGCGCGCTGGACCTCGAGGCCGCCACCGAGTTCATCGTGCTGGTGGCCGCGCTGCTGGAGCTGAAGTCGCGGCTGATGCTGAGCCCCGACGAGCAGGAGCTGCTCGAGATCGAGCCCGAGCAGGCGGCGGAGGAGCTGCTCGCGCGCATGCTCGACGCGCGGCGCTTCCGCGCGGCCGCCGCGCACCTCGGCGAGCTGCTGGACGCCGAGCGGGGCGTGCGCTTCCGCGAAGCGCCTGCCCCTGCCCACCTGCGCCGCGCGATCGTGCACGCCGAGGACGGCTCGCTCGAGCCGCGCCTGCTCGGCGAGGCGATCGGGCGCCTGCTGCTGACCCCGCCGGCGATCAGCGTGCGCCACATCGCGATCCCGCGGGTGAGCGTGGCGGAGCGTTTGCAGCATCTGCGCACGCTGCTGCGCCGCGGCAGCTTCAGCTTCGAGGAGGCGGTGGCGGGCGTCGACCGTATGACCGTCGCCGTAACGCTGTTCGCGCTGCTCGAACTGTACAAACGCGGGGAGGTCGACTGGGAGCAGCAGCAGAGCTTCGGCGAGATCTCCGTGCGTGCCGCCGCGCAGGCCGCGCCGGCGCGTATGCTCGCCGGATGAGCGCGCCCGACACGCCCGACACGCCCGAGCCCGAGCTGGCGCGCACGGTGGAGGCGCTGCTGTTCCTCTCCTCCGACCCGCTCAGCGTGGAGGAGCTGGCCGACGCCGCCCAGGCCGGCGCCGGAGCCGTGCGCACGGCGCTGGCGCTGCTGGCCGAGCAGTACGCGCCGGGTCGGCGCGGCATCGCGCTGCGCGAGCTCGCAGGCGGCTACACGCTCGCCACCGACGCCGCCAGCGAGGACGCGGCGCGGCGACTGTTCAGCCGCCCGCGCACGGCCACGCTCAGCCCCGCGCAGGCGGAGACGCTCGCGATCGTCGCCTACCTGCAGCCGGTCTCGCGCCCCGAGATCACGCGCATCCGCGGCGTCAGCGCCGACTCCGCCACCGCCACGCTGCTCGACCGCGGGCTGATCGAGGAGGCCGGCCACTCGCAGTTCGGCGCGGTGCTGTACCGCACCACCACGCAGTTCCTGAAGCTGTTCGGGCTGCGCAGCCTGGACGAGCTCCCCGACGTGGCGCGCTGGGACCCCACCCCGGAGGAGCAGGCCGAGCTGCGCGAGCGCCTGCTGCGCGCCGGCGAGGCGCGCGCCGGCGAGCACCCCGCCGCCGATCGGCCGTAGCGGCGCGCTAGCTGGTCTCGCCGGCGCCCGCCGGCGTCTGCGAGGCCCGCGCGCGCAGGCCCAGCTCGGCGAGCGTGAGCGGATGCGCCGGCTCACGCCGAGCCGGCCGTCCACGTGCAGCAGCTCCCCGGACTCGAGCGCACGCCAGCCCGGGTCCTCGTCCATGCGCTCGCTGGCGAGCACCACCAGCGGGTGGCTCGCCCCGTGCTGTGAGCTGACTCTGCTGCCGAGGCTGCTGGCGTGCTCCAGCGGCGCGCCCGGCTCGCGCTCGAGCACGTACAGATCGTGCGTCAGCGGGTAGCGCAGCGCCCACAGGTCGTGCGCGTCGGCCAGCAGCAGGTTGATCGCGAACAGCGGCAGGTTGGCGGCCACCCAGCGGCAGGCGGTCTCGATGCCCGCGCCCACGTCCCCCGCTCGCTCGATTTCGCGGGTGATCAGCGCGAACAGCCGCTCGGAGTCGGTGTCGCCCCTCACCAGCGCCATCGCCTCGCCGAGATGGGCCTCGAGCGCCGGCAGGCCCTCGAGCACGCCGTTGTGCGCGAACAGCCTGCCGTGCTGCTCGAAGGGGTGCGTGTTGCGCAGCTCCAGCGCGCCGGTGGAGGCGAAGCGCACGTGCGCCACGAACGTGCTCGAGCACACCTCCTTGGCCTCGCGCGCGAAGGCGGCGTCCTCGTAGGCGGCGAGCGCCTGCTTGCGCAGCTGCGCGCGGTCGTGCTCGTCGAACCAGCCGAGGCCGGTGCCGTCGGGCTCGCGGCGGCTCTGCTGCGCCAGGCTGTCCGGCGCGCCCACCAGCCAGAACGTCGCCCGCGCCCGCTCCGCGCCGGCGCTCATGCCGAACAGCCTGCACATCTCAGCCGTTCCCGTTCCCGTCGCAGCCGCCCCCGCCGCCGCGCGCCGCCAGCTGCCCGCACGCGGCCGCGATGTCGCGCCCGCGCGTCAGGCGCACGGTCACGGGCACGCCGCGCGACTCCAGGGCGGCGCGGAAGGCCGCGATCGACTCGCGGCCGGAGCCCGCATAGACGGCCCCGCCCGTGGTGGCGGGGGGGTTGTAGGGGATCAGGTTGACCTTGAAGATCGGCGTGGCGCCCTCGCGCCCGGCGTTCAACGCGTCCGCCAGCGCCAGCGCCTGCTGGTAGCGGTCGTTGACGCCCGCCAGCATCACGTACTCCACGAACACGCGCCGGCGCTTGCGCGCATGGAACGCGCGGCAGGCGTCGAGCACGTCCTCCAGCGGGTAGCGCTCGTTGACCGGCATCAGCTGCGTGCGCAGCGCTTCGTCGGCGGCGTGCAGCGACAGCGCCAGGCGCAGCGGCATGTCGCACTCGGCGAGGCGTTCGATGCCGGGGATCCAGCCCACCGTGGAGATGGTGGTGCGGCGGTGGGTGATGCCCACGTCCGGCAGGCGCTCGCAGGTCGCGAGCACGCTGTCGAGGTTCAGCATCGGCTCGCCCATGCCCATGAACACGCAGTGGTCGACGGGCTCCACGCGCCTGAAGTGCAGCGCCTGGTCGACGATCTCCGAGGCCGTGAGGTTGCGCGCGAAGCGCATCGAGCCGGTGGCGCAGAAGGTGCACGTGAGCGGGCACCCAGACTGGGATGAGACGCAGATCGAGCGGCGCCCGTCTCGGTAGCGCATCAGCACGGCCTCCAGCGGACGCCCGTCGCGCGTGTGGAAGAGCGCCTTCACCGTGCCGTCCAGCGAGTGGGCCTGCTCGCGCAGCTCGAGGCTCGAGAAAGGCAGCTCCGCCGCCAACGCGTCGCGCAACCCCGCCGGCACGTTGCTCATCTGCTCGTAGCCGTGCGCGCCGCGCGCCGCCCACGCCCACACCTGTCCGGCGCGGAAGCGCGGCTCGCCGCGCTCGGCCAGCACGTTCTCCAGCAGCTCCAGGTCCACGCCGCCTATGGTGGCAGCCGATGCGACTCGCCAAGTACCTCGCCCACGCAGGCGTCGCCTCCAGGCGCTCCGCCGAGGCGCTGATCGGCGCCGGCCGCGTCACGGTCGCCGGGCGCACGGTCACCGATCCGGCCCGCGACGTCGACGAGCACAGCGCGGTGGCGCTCGACGGCGAGCCCCTGCACGGAGCGCAGCCGCGCGTGGCCTACGCGCTCAACAAGCCCGTCGGCGTGCTGTCGACCGCGCGCGACACGCACGGCCGCCCGACCGTGCTGGAGCTCCTGGACGCCGGCGATCTGCGCCTCTATCCGGTGGGCAGGCTCGACCGCGACAGCTCCGGGCTGATCCTGCTCACCAACGACGGCGAGCTCGCCAACCGGCTCACCCACCCGCGCTTCCAGGTCCCCAAGACCTATCGCGCCAAGCTCCGCGGCGGCCCGCTTGCGGACGAGGTCCTGCGGGCCCTGCGCGCCGGCGTGCAGCTCGACGACGGCCCCACAGCGCCCGCGCAGGTGCGGCGCCTGGGCGCCCGCGGCTCGCGCTCGATCGAGATCACCATCCGCGAAGGGCGCAATCGCCAGGTGCGCAGGATGTGCGAGGCCGTGGGCCATCCCGTGCTCGAGCTCGAACGCACGCGCTTTGGCTCGCTCGCGCTCGACGGCCTGGCCGTGGGCGCCCACAGGCGTCTCGGCGAGGCCGAGCTTGCGCGCCTGCGCGCGCTCGCCCGCGCCCCCGGCGGGGACACGCTCTGACACAATCGCGCGCCATGCGACTGTTCGCCCTGCGCGGCGCCGTCAGCGTCGAGCGCAACGACGCCCAGGACATCCTGGACGCCACGAGCGAGCTGATGCGCGAGATCATGAAGCGCAACGAGCTCGCGCCGGAGCAGGTGGTGAGCTGCATCTTCACCGCCACCCGCGACCTCAACGCGGAGTTCCCCGCCGTGGCCGCCCGCGCCCTCGGCTTCGACCGCGTGCCGCTGCTGTGCTCGCAGGAGATCCCCGTGCCCCAGTCGCTGCCGCGCGTGATCAGGGTGCTGATCCACTACCACGCCGACGAGCACCACGAGCCGGCGCACGTCTACCTCGGCGACGCGCGCGAGCTGCGCGCCGACCTGCACGCGGCACAATAAAGCCGTGCCGATCGAGTTCTCCAAGCGCATCGGGCGCATCCCCGTGTACCCGGCCGCCGGCGGCTACGCCAGCGAGCAGCCGCTGACGCTGCTCGCGAGCAACGAGACGCCGTTCCCGCCGCTGCCGGAGGTGCGCGAGGCGATCGCGCGCGCCTTCGACACGCTCAACCGCTACCCCGACCCGACCAACTCGCTGCTGCGCACGCGCCTGAGCGAGCGCTACGGCGTGCCCGCCTCGCGCATCGCGATCGGCAACGGCTCCTGCGACATCCTGCTGGCCGCCGGCGAGGCGCTGCTCGAGGAGGGCGCCGAGCTGGTGTACGCGTGGCCGTCGTTCTCGGTCTACCCGCACCTCAGTGCGTCCTCCGGCGCGCGCGCCGTGACGGTGCCGCTGGACGCGCGCTGGCGGCTGGACCTGCCGGCGATGCTGCGCGAGATCACCGTGGCCACGCGGATGGTGATCGTGTGCAATCCCAACAACCCCACCAGCACCGCGTTGGCGCTCGCCGAGATCGCAGCCTTCCTCGCCGAGGTGCCCCGCCACGTGTGCGTGATCCTCGACGAGGCCTACTGCGACTTCAACCTGCTCGACGACCCCGACGCCTCGATCGAGCTGCTCGAGCACAACCCCAACCTGGCGCTGCTGCGCACCTTCTCCAAGGTGCACGGCCTGTGCGGGCTGCGCGTGGGCTTCGCGCTGTGCGGCTCGGAGGAGCTGCCGCGCGCGCTCGACCAGGTGCGCCAGCCGTTCTTCTGCAACGCGCTCGCGCAGGCCGCCGCGGTGGAGGCGCTCGCGCACCAGGACGCCGTCGAGGAACGCGTGGTAAAGACCGTGGCCGAGCGCGTCTCGATGGACGAGCGGCTGCGCGCGCTCGGCCTCGAGCCGGCCGACTCGCAGGCCAACTTCTGCTGGTTCGAGCTGGGGGAGGGCCATGACGAGCAGCAGGTGGTGAGCGGCCTGCGCGAGCGCGGCGTGCTGGTGCGCTCCGGCAGCGCGCTCGGCAGCGAGGTGCCGGCGCTGCGAGTCACCTACGGGCTGGCGCAGGAGAACCGCCGCTTCCTCGATGCGCTCGCCGAGGTGCTGGCGCCCGCGCCCGCACGCTGAGGCCACGGCGACGGCCGTCTGCGAAGCTTGTCTCCCATCGCTGGACCACACGCTGCGCGTCTGCTACAAAGCGTCGGTACATGAGCAACACGGCCCTCACATACGCATCCAGCGCCGCCGTGTGCTCGTCTGCCTATCTCGCCTGGCGATTTATCTAGGCGCTTCGGCCTGCGCCCGTTCGTGAGCGGGTGAGCGTGGCCGCCCCCGGACCCCGGCAGACGGGGTCGAGCGCCGCCCGAGCGGGCGCCCTGCGTCCTTCTCACGAACTCCACGAACGGCGCCACACGGCGCCTCTAACATGCCCAGGCGTAGCGAAAGGATGAGTCGATGATGATCGTGATGAAAGAGACCGCCACCGAGGAGGAGGTGGAGGCGGTCGCAGCCAAGATCGAGCGAGTGGGCGCGCGCGCCCATCGCATCTCGGGCGCGCGCGTAACGGTGATCGGCGCGATCGGAGACGTCGAGCACGACGTCTCCGTGCAGAGCCTCGGCCTCGAGGGCCAGCCCGGGGTCGACCGGGTGATGCCGATCCTCAAGCCCTACAAGCTCGCCTCGCTGGAGATGGCCCACGGCGAGCGCACCGTGCTCGACCTCGACGGCCGCAAGGTCGGCGGCGATCACTTCGCGCTGATCGCCGGGCCCTGCACGGTGGAGTCCCGCGAGCAGACGCTCGCCACCGCCCGCGCCGTGCGCGACGCCGGCGCCACGCTGCTGCGCGGCGGCGCCTACAAGCCCCGCACCTCCCCCTACGCCTTCCAGGGCCTGGGCCAGGAGGGGTTGAAGCTGCTCGCCGAGGCCAAGGAGGAGACGGGCCTGCCGATCGTCACCGAGCTGATGGACATGCGCGACATGGAGGCCGTGCTGGAGGTCGCCGACGTGGTGCAGATCGGCGCGCGCAACATGCAGAACTACCCGCTGCTCGCCGAGATCGGGCGCTCGGGACGCCCTGCGCTGCTCAAGCGCGGGCTGTCCTCCACGCTCGAGGAGCTGCTGATGGCCGCCGAGTACATCCTCAAGGAAGGCAACCCCAACGTGATGCTGTGCGAGCGCGGCATCCGCACGTTCGAGACCGCCTACCGCTTCACGCTCGACCTGATGGCCGTGCCCGTGCTCAAGGAGCTCTCGCACCTGCCCGTGATCGTCGACCCCAGCCACGCCGCCGGGCGCCGGGAGCTCGTCGGGCCGCTGTCGCTGGCGGCCGCCGCGGTCGGCGCCGACGGCATCATCGTGGAGACGCACCCCAACCCCGACGAGGCCATCTGCGACGGGCCGCAGGCGCTCAGGACCGAGGACTTCGCCGAGTACGCACGCACCGTGGAGCAGGCCGCCGCGCTCGCCGGAAAGGCGCTGGCGGGGAGGGACTTGGCCCTTGCTTGAGCCACCCGGCGCCCAGCTGCGCCCCGCCGACTACGTTCGCGACAGGCGGATCGAGCGGGTCGTGCCGCTGCTCGCGCCCGACTCGCTGCTCGAGGAGCTGCCGCTCGGCGGCGCGCAGGCGGACGTCGTGGTGGCGCGCGAGCTGAGCCGCGAGCTGCTGGTCGCGATGCGCGTCTACTTCGAGAAGCCGCGTACAACGACCGGCTGGAAGGGGCTGATCAACGACCCGCATCTCGACGGCTCGGGCGACGTCAACGGCGGCTTGCACGTGGCTCGGCAGGTGCTGCTGGGCGTGCTCGACGCCGGGCTTCCCGTCGGCTGCGAGTTCCTCGACCCGATCACGCCGCAGTACATCGCCGATGCGGTCTCGTGGGGGGCGATCGGCGCGCGCACCACCGAGAGCCAGATCCACCGCCAGCTCGGATCTGGCCTGTCGATGCCGGTGGGGTTCAAGAACCGCACCGACGGCAACGTCCAGGTGGCCGTCGACGCCGTACGCGCTGCGGCCGCGTCGCACGCCTTCGCCGGCATCGATCCGAACGGCACGCCGGCGATCCTGTACACGCGCGGCAACCCCGACTCCCACATCATCCTGCGCGGGGGCAGGGAGCGCCCCAACTACGACGCCGCCAGTGTGGCGGCGGCGCTCGAGCTGCTCGCCGCCGCGCAGCTGCCGAGGCGCGTGATGATCGACCTCAGCCACGACAACAGCGGCAAGGACCCCGAACGCCAGCCAAGCGTGGCAGCCGACGTGGGCAGGCAGATCGCGGGCGGCAACGACGCCATCGTCGGCGTGATGGTGGAGTCGTTCCTCGTCGCCGGCCGCCAGGACCTGCGGCCCGCGCCCGAGTTGCGCTACGGCCAGTCGATCACCGACGGGTGCATCGGCTGGGAGACCACCGTGGAGCTGCTCGAGGGGTTGGCAGAGTCCGTCCGCGATCGCGGCGCCGCCGGGGCGCACACGGCGTCGCGCTGAGCGCATGCGGATCGCCGTCCTCGGCGTCGGGCTGGTAGGCGGCTCGATCGGACTCGCTGCCCGCGCGCGCGCCGGCAGCGAGGTCTGCGGATATGACACCGACCCACAGGTCACGGCGAAGGCGCTCGAGCTGGGCGCGGTCGACCGCACCGCCGAGGACATCGCCGCGGCGGTGCGCGGCGCCGATGCAGTGTTCGTCGCCGTGCCCGTTGGTGCGCTGGCGGCGACCGTTGCGCAGGCGCTCGACGCCGCCGGCCCCGACTGCGTCGTGAGCGATGTCGGCTCGACCAAGCGGCTGCTCTCCCAGGCCTCGGCCGACGAGCGCTTCGTCGGCGGGCATCCCCTTGCGGGGGCCGAGACGGAGGGCGTGGAGCACGCGCGCGAGGATCTCTTCGAGGGGGCCACCTGGTATCTCACGCCTGCGCGCGACAGCACCGCCGGCGTCCTGTACGAGCGGCTCCACGCCCTGTTGCGGCGCCTCGGCGCGATCCCGACGGCGATCGACGCCGAGACCCACGACCGCCTGATGGCATGCATCTCGCACCTGCCGCACGTGCTCGCCAACGTGCTCGCCGGACAGGCAGCGCGCACGCTCGGCGGCCCGGGCGAGGGCTCCGAGCGGCTGCCGGCAATCGGTCCCAGCTTCCGCGACGCGATCCGCGTCGCGGGCGCCAACACGGCCATCTGGACGGACATCTACGTCTCCAACGCCGACGCGTTGCAGGCATCGATCGACGAGCTGAAGGGGCGGCTCGACGAGGTTCTGGCGATGCTTGCCGAGGGCGGCGACGCCGCCGCGCTCGGCGCCTGGAACGAGCGGGCGCGCGCCGACCGCGACGCGCTGCTCGCAGCAGGCATCGCCGGCGGCTCGGCACACGAGCTGCGCGTCCACGTGCCGAACCGGCCCGGCGTCGTCGCCGAGATCGCGCTCGCGCTGGGCGAGGCTGGCGTCAACATCGGCGACATGGTGCTCTCCCCCTCGCGCGACAACAGCCGTGGTGTGATCGCCCTGTGGATCGGCGGCGAGGAGCCCGCCGCCCGCGCCGAGGCCGCCGTCGGCAAACTTGGATTCCAGGTCCTGCGCGCGTGAGGTCGACCGCATGAACATGCGCTTCGACCCCGCCCGTGGCCTCGTCGGCAAGCTCACGCCGCCCGCCGACAAGTCGATCTCCCATCGCGCCGCGCTGCTCGGAGCGATGTCCTCCGAGCCGGTGCGCATCGAGCGCTACCTGCACGCCGCCGACACCGAGTCCACGCTCGCGGCGGTGCGTGCGCTCGGCGCGCTGGTGGAGGTGCACGGCGAGCACGTGATCGTGCGCGGCACCGGCCTGCGCGACGCGCGCGCGCCGGAGGACCCGATCGACGTTGGCAACGCCGGCACCCTGATGCGGCTGCTGCCGGGCTGGCTGGCCGCGCAGGAGGGCTCCTTCTTCACGCTCGACGGCGACGCCTCGATTCGCCGCCGCCCCGTAGACCGGATCGTCGAGCCGCTGCGCCAGATGGGCGCCGAGCTCGAGGCCCGCGAGGGACGCTTCCCGCCGCTGCACGTGCACGGCACGCGCCTGCGCGCGATCTCCTACGAGCTGCCGGTGGCCAGCGCCCAGGTCAAGTCCTGCGTGCTGCTGGCAGGGCTGTCCGCCGACGGCGCCACCACCGTCGGCGAGCCCGCGCGCAGCCGCGACCACACCGAGCGCATGCTGGCGCGCAGCGGCGCCACCGTCCACCGCAACGGGCTGCGCGTCACCGTCGCGGGCGTCGACGAGCTGCTGCTGGAGCGCGTGCGCGTGCCCGGCGACCCCAGCTCCGCCGCCTTCCTGGTCGCCGCCGGCGTGCTCGTTCCCGGCTCGCGCCTGCTGATATCCGACGTCGGCGTCAACTGGACCCGCACGGGCTTCCTGCGCATCGTGCGCCGCATGCGCGGGATCGTGCTCGGCGATCTCGAGCAGGAGAGCGGGGAGCTCGACGCCGAGGAGCCCGTCAGCGACCTCGACGTGGCCCACGGCGCGCTCGAGGGCACCGCCGTCGAACCCGAGGAGGTGCCGCTCGCGATCGACGAGCTGCCACTGGTGGCGCTGCTCGGCTGCTTCGCCGAGGGCGAGACCGTCGTGCGCGGCGCGCAGGAGCTGCGCGTCAAGGAGTCCGACCGCATCGCCGGCGTGGCCGAGGGGCTGCGCGGTCTCGGCGCCGACATCGAGGCCAGCGAGGACGGCTTCGTCGTGCGCGGGGGAGGGGGACTGCGGGGAGGCGTGATCGACGCCGGCGGCGACCACCGCATGGCGATGATGGGGGCCGTCGCCGGGCTCGCCTCCCAGGACGGCGTCGAGGTGGTCGGCATCGACGCCGCCGCCGTCTCCTATCCGGGCTTCGTCGAGGACCTGCGCCGGCTGTGCTCGTAGCGATCGACGGCCCCGCCGGCGCCGGCAAGTCCACCGTCGCGCGCGCGCTCGCGAGCCGGCTCGGCTTCACCTACCTCGACAGCGGCGCGATGTACCGCTGCGTCGCGCTCGCCGCGCTCGAACGCGGCGGCGGCGCGCTGCCCGAAGCCCCCCACGAGCTTGCCGCGATCGCGCGCGCCGTCGCGATCGAGGTCGAGCCGGCCGCCGAGGCCGGACCGGGGGTCGAGGCCGGGCCGGGGGTCGAGGCCGGACCGGGGGTCGAGGCCGGGCCGGGGGTCGAGGTCGGGTCGGCCGCCGAGGCTGAGCCGGCCACCGAGGTCGAGCCGGCCGCCGAGGCAGGGCCCGGCCTCGGCGCGGCGGCGGGGGACGCCGGCACGCGTCAGCGGGTGCTGCTCGACGGACGCGACGTGGGCGCCGAGATCCGCACGCCGCGGGTGTCCGAGGCCGCTTCGGTGGTCGCCGCGGACCCGGGCGTGCGCGCCGCGCTGGTGGCCAAACAGCGCCAGCTGCTCGCCAGCGGCGACTGGGTGGCCGAGGGCCGCGACATCGGCACCGTGGTCGCGCCCCACGCCGAGCTGAAGGTGTTCCTCACCGCGGCTGCGCACGAGCGCGCCCAACGCCGCGCCGCCGAGCTCGGCGCCGACCCCGACACGGTGCTCGCCGAGCAGACGCTGCGCGACGAGCGCGACGCCACCCGCGAGCACAGCCCGCTGGCGGCTGCCGCCGACGCCGTCGAGCTCGACACCACCGGCCTCAGCGTCGAGCAGGTCGTACAGCGGCTGGCCGCGCTGCTGGCCGGGCGCTAGTCATACTGGCTGCATGCTCAAGGTCGCCGTCGTCGGCTATCCCAACGTGGGCAAGTCCTCGCTGATCAACCGCCTCACCGGCACCCGTGAGGCGGTCGTGCACGAGCGCCCCGGCGTCACGCGCGACCGCAAGGAGCTCGACTGCGAGTGGAACGGGCGCGCCTTCAAGCTGATCGACACCGGCGGCGTGGACCTCCGCGACGAGGACCCGCTGGCCGGCTCCATCCGCGAGCAGGCGCGGGCCGGGCTCGCCGAAGCCGACGTGGCGGTGCTGGTGGTGGACGCCCGCGCCGGCGTGCGCGCAGGCGACGAGGAACTGGCGGGGGAGCTCCGCCGCTCGTCGCTGCCGGCGATCGTGGCGGCCAACAAGATCGACGGCGTCGCCGACACGCCGCTCGCCGCCGAGTTCCACCGGCTCGGGCTCGGCGAGCCGCTGCCGGTCTCCGCCGCCCAGGGACTCGGCTCCGGCGACCTGCTCGACCGCATCGTCGAGCTGCTCCCGGAGGGAGTGCGCCAACCGGAGCACGACACCGTGCGCCTGGCCGTGATCGGCCGGCCCAACGTGGGCAAGTCCTCGCTCGTCAACCGCTTCCTCGGCGAGCAGCGCGTGATCGTCTCCGCGCAGGCCGGCACCACCCGCGACGCGATCGACATGCCGCTGCTGGTGGGCGAGCGCCGGCTCACGCTGATCGACACGGCCGGCATGCGCCGGCAGTCGAAGGTGGCCGACTCGGTCGAGTACTACACCGCGCTGCGCTCCCAGCGCGCAGCCGAGCGCGCGGACGTGGCGCTGGTGGTGTGCGACGCCGGCGACGGTGTCACCGCGCAGGACCTGCGCATCGCCGAGCTGGCCATGAAGGCCGGCTGCGCGACCGCGCTGGTGCTCAACAAGTGGGACCTGCAGGCGGCGCTCGCGCGCAGCGGCGGCGCGCTCGACCTCGAGCACGAACGCGCGCGCGTGACCGAGAAGCTGCGGCTGCGCCCACGCGTGCTCACCGCCAGCGCCAAGAGCGCCCGCAACGTCGGGCGGCTGCTCGACGAGGCCGTCGCGCTCGGCGACCGCATGGCGGGCCGCATCCCCACTCCCGAGCTCAACCGCTTCCTGGCGGAGACCACGCAGGCGCGCCAGCCGCCCGTGGGCACCCGGCGCGGCGCCTCCGGGCACCGCCTGAAGCTGCTGTACATGGCCCAGATCGGCGAGCGCCCGCCGCGCTTCGCGATCCAGGTCAACTCGCGCGCGCGGGTCACGCGCGACTATGCGTACTTCCTGGAGAACCGCCTGCGCGCGCGCTACGGCATGGACGGCGTGCCCCTGATCATCGACTTCGTGCAGCGCGGCGAGCGCGCCCGCGCCCGCGCCGCATAGACTTCGGCGGCTTTTTCGCCGCTGCGCCGAGACCCCTAGTTGCCAACTACACGTGGAGCGTTCCCCAAGCACATGACCGAGCCTTCCGACAGCGAGTTCCTGTTCACCTCCGAGTCCGTCACCGAGGGCCACCCGGACAAGATCGCCGACCAGATCTCCGACGGCGTGCTCGACGCGGTGCTGCGCGACGACCCGTACGGGCGCGTCGCCTGCGAGACGCTGGTGAACACCGGTCTCGTCGTGGTGTCCGGGGAGATCTCCACGGACACCTACGTGGACATCCAGGAGATCGCCCGCGAGACGATCCGCAAGATCGGCTACACCGACGCCGACCTCGGCTTCTCCGCCGACTCCTGCGCGGTCCTCAACGCGATCGACAAGCAGTCGCCGGACATCGCGCAGGGCGTCGACAAGGCCTACGAGGCGCGCACCGACGCCAACGACGAGGACGAGCTCGACGTGGCCGGCGCCGGCGACCAGGGGATGATGTTCGGCTACGCCACCAGCGAGACGGACGCGCTGATGCCGCTGCCGATCGCGCTCGCCCACCGCCTCGCCGAACGCCTCACGGCGGTGCGCCGCGCGGGCACGCTCGAGTACCTGCGCCCCGACGGCAAGACCCAGGTGAGCGTGCGCTACCAGGGCGGGCGGCCGGTGGAGATCGAAAAGCTCCTGATCTCCACCCAGCACGCCGAAGGCGCCGAGTCGCTGATCCCCGACGACCTGTGGGAGCACGTGGTCGAGCCGATCCTGCCGGCCGAGCTGTACGACAAGGCCAAGCTGCGCCGCAACTTCCTCGTCAATCCCACCGGGCGCTTCGTGATCGGCGGTCCGGTGGGCGACGCGGGGCTCACCGGGCGCAAGATCATCGTCGACACCTACGGCGGCATGGCCCGTCACGGCGGCGGCGCATTCTCCGGCAAGGACCCCTCCAAGGTCGACCGCTCGGCCGCCTACGCGGCGCGCTGGGTCGCCAAGAACATCGTCGCCGCCGGCCTCGCCGAGCGCGCCGAAGTGCAGGTCGCCTACGCGATCGGGGTCGCGCACCCCGTGTCGGTGATGGTCGAGACGTTCGGCACCGAGCAGGGCGGCGTCACCTGCGCGCGGATCGCGAAGGCCGTGGACGAGGTCTTCGACCTGCGCCCCGGCGCCTTCCGCGAGGAGCTCAAGCTGCACCGCGCGATCTACCAGAAGACCGCCGCCTATGGGCACTTCGGCCGCGACGACCACGACTTCACGTGGGAGCGCACCGACAAGGCCGACGCGCTGCGCGCCGCCGCCGGGCTCTGACCGGCGCGGCGTCTAGGGTCGGAGCGGTGTCCGCCGCCGCCGTCCCCTGCGCGCCCGCCACGCCCGCCGAGCGCGGGACCTCGATCGCGCGCGTTCAGCCCGTCACGAGCGCGCGCGCGCTGCGCGGCCCCTTCGACTACGCGCTGGGCGAGGAGCTGCGCGGAGGCGTCGGCGTCGGCTCGATGCTGGTGGTGCCCTTCGCCGGAC
>Ga0335075_10005870_pt1 | contig 18991 bp, 19 predicted proteins | sample Lox_Sample_24_FD_206723 | JGI IMG/M metagenome (GOLD analysis project Ga0335075, IMG submission 206723) | Soil microbial communities from Loxahatchee National Wildlife Refuge, Florida, United States - Lox_Sample_2.4 | ecosystem: Environmental > Terrestrial > Soil > Wetlands | place: USA... | reverse complement strand
TCCGGCGCTCGCGGCGAGGGCAACGCAACCCCCGGGGCCGAGTTCAACGCCTGGTGCGATCCGGAGGCCTTGGCGATCGTCGTCGGGGCGGAACGGATGCTCACCCTCGCCACGCTCGAGAGCGGCCGGGCAGCGCCGGTGACTCCGGCCCGCCTTTCGGCATTCCGCGCCGCCGCCGGCGGCCGCGCCCTGGAAACGGCCGCCGCGATTCTCGGAGCCTTGCTCGCAGGACGCCCCGACGGGGTGCCGCTCTATGATCCGTGCGCGCTCGCCTGGCTGATCGCGCCTCACCTCTTCGATGCCCAGCCGGCTTCCGTTGCGGTCGATCTCGGGCCGGGGCCAAGCCGCGGACGCACCGCGATCGATCGCCGCGGCCCGGCCAATGCACGGGTGCTGCACCCGCTCGATCCGGACGGGCTGTTCGCGCTCTTCAGGGAGCGCATTGCCCGGCTTCCGTGAAGGGGCTGCCGGGCACACTCCGGGATATCGCCGCGGGTACGGCAAGCCGCCGCGGATCGCGCTTCGCCGGAATGCGCGAATCGGGCATGCTGGGCGGATGCCTCGATTGCCCCGCTTCCCGGCGGTCAACCCGGCGGGCGCCGCGCCATGAAGCCCGCCCTGACCGTCTGGCGGGCCCTGACCGCTCGCCCGTTCCTGCTCACCGGCACCGCATCCGGGGTCGCGATCTATTTCCTGCTGCCTTTGTCCCTGGCACCGCTGACGCGCGCCATCCTCGGCTGGAATGGCGGAGTCCTGGTGTTCCTCGCCGCCAGCGCAGCGCGCTTCAGCCTTTCCAGGCCGGACCAGATGCCGGGCTACGCCGCCGCGCAGGAAGAAGGCGAATGGACGATCTTCGGCCTGACAATTGCCGGTGTCGCCTTCAGTTTCGCCGCCATCCTCGGCGAATTCTCCTCTCTCAATCAGCACGCGAAGGGACTGGCCCTGATCAGGCTGGTGCTCGTCGTCACCACCCTGCTCGCTTCCTGGCTGATGATGCACGTGACCTTCGCATATCGTTACGCTCACGAATTTTATGCGATCACGCCGGGCCACCGCACCGTCGATGCCGGCCTCCAATTTCCGGACGAGCCGCATCCGGATTACTGGGATTTCCTCTATTTCTCGCTGGTGCTCGGGATGACTTTCCAGGTCTCCGACGTGGAGATCACCTCACGCAAGCTGCGACGGCTGGCGATGCTGCACGGCTTCCTTTCCTTCCTCTTCAATACGGTCATCCTGGCACTCTCGGTCAATCTCGCCGCCGGACTTCTGTAGCGATATCGCTTCCGCGCGCCGCCGGCCCCGCCACCCGCCTCAGACCCGGTCTATCGTGCGGCGGTCTTTTCTTCCTCGCGCGCCGGGTGCGGCCCTTCGGACGATGTGCGACGCCTCCGCCTCGCCTTGGCCGCGCCCGGTTCTCTGCCGATACGCTCGGGCGTGAGCGAGACGGCGCGAATCCAGTTTCCGAGGCCGTTGCCGAGCGCGCCACGCCAGCGGTCCCGCTCGCCTCGCCGGACGCGGGGCCGCGTGGCTGGCGCCGACTCCGGCACGAGATCCAGATCGAGGATGATCGGATGATGATCGGACGGGCCACGTTCGAGAACCCGGGCGTTCCGGCAGCGAAGACCCCGCACCATGCACCGGTCGAGGCGAAGAGAGATGATGTTCTGTGCCATGTGCGTGGGCTGGCGGGGTCCCACATCCCTGAGGCCGGGAAGCCGGATCGGCCCGACTGCGTTGTAATCCCCAACAACGGCGGCCGGGCCGTCGAGCGAGCGGACAATGTGCAGCAACTGGAAGCGGTTCAGGATCTGCCCGTGCGACAGATGGACATTGGCGAAGCTGATGTTGCCGACCCGCACGATCTGCGCGACGCGGGGCGGAACATGACCGGGCATGTTGGATGCCGGCAGTAGAAGCCGGTGCGGCGGCTTCAGCGGGTGCGGACTCCAGACCGCGAGACCGTAGATGCGACCGTGCATGGGCTCGCGAAAGAAATGCCCGCCCACCACCGAGGGCAGCCTGGCCAGATCCTCGGTCGCCTCCTGCATGAGCAGAAGATCGGGGTGATGCCGCTCGATCAGCGCGGCAACGTCCGCCACCCTGGCGCCGACCAGGCGCAGCAAATTCCAACTGATGACGCGCAGGCTGCGCGGCTGCGCAGCAGGCTCGGGGCCCCGCCCGGCGGCATGTTCACGAGCCTCATGAGCGCGATCCACCATCACCGCGATGCCCCCGGCAAACGCCCAGAAGTCATAAGGCACACAAGTCACAGATCCCTGCCGCGGCGCCAAGACGGAACGACGAGTCCCGACGCACCGGTGGCACCACTTTGCAGGAGACAGGTTACCAATCTGGCACCGAGGGGCTTTGCTTCAAGTCAGGAGCGGGCCCGGCTTTCCGCCGATCCTCGCCCGCTTTGGAATCGGAAGAGTGGGGGGAATCGGGACATCGGGCCCGATCCGCTTTAGAAGGACCCCAAGGGCCGGGCGCCGATCGGAGCGCCAGCGGCCGAGACCTGGTTGTCGTCGGAAACAATGCAGACCCTGCTCTTCACCCTGCAGGTGCTGGTCGCCGTCAGCGTCACGGTCCATGTCCTGCTGAGGAAACGCGACGTCCGCTCTGCCCTGGGATGGATCGGCGTGGCGTGGCTGTCTCCCCTAGTCGGGGGGCTGCTCTACTACCTGTTTGGGATCAACCGCGTCACGCGGCGGGCGCTCCATCTCGGCAAGTTCGAGCGCGAGCGGATCGCCGCGGCCCGCCGCAATCCGCTGCCTTCGGCGGAGGCACCCAATATCGAGACGCTGGCCGCCATCAGCCTGCGCGTCTCCGGCAATCCGCTCACCTCCGGCAACAGCGTCTCCCTTCTGCACGGCGGCGACGAGGCCTATCCGGCGATGCTGGCGGCGATTCGCGGCGCGCAGCGGAGCATCGGCCTCGCCTCCTATATTTTCCGCGACGACGCGATCGGCCGATCCTTCGTCGGCGCCCTCGTCGAGGCAGGGAGCCGGGGCGTGGCCGTGCGCGTCCTGCTCGACGGGGTCGGAAGCGGCTATGTCCTGCCCTCCGTATTGCGCCGGCTCGCCGTCGGGCGCGTCCCCGTCGCCCGGTTCCTGCACACCTGGGCGCCGTGGCGGATGCCGTTCCTGAACATGCGCAACCACAAGAAGCTCCTGATCGTCGATGGCGCAACGGGCTTCACGGGCGGCCTGAATATCGGCGCCGAGAATGTGGCGCGCCTCACGTCGCGAAACCGTGTCGATGACGTGCATGCCCGCATCGAGGGACCGGTCGTCAGGCAGCTCATGGCGACCTTCGCCGAGGACTGGTCCTTCACGACCGGCGAGGTCCTCGACCAGGACATCTGGTGGCCGGCGCTCGCCCCGATCGGCCCGATCCTCGCCAGGGGCATCGCCTCCGGACCGGACGCCGATCAAGACAAGCTGGAGACGATCCTCGGCGCCGCCCTCACCCAGGCACGCGGCCGGGTGCGCATCGTCAGCCCCTACTTTCTGCCCGACCAGCGCCTGCAGTTCGCGATCGCGGAAACGCTTCTGCGCGGGGTCGCCGTCGATATCCTGATCCCGGAAGAGAGCGACTATCCCTTCATGGGCTGGGCGATGCTGGCCAATCTCCGATTCCTCATGGAACTGCCGGTCAATGTCTATCTGAGCCCGCCGCCGTTCGACCACGCCAAGCTCATGACGCTCGACCGGGAATGGTGCCTGATCGGCAGCTCGAACTGGGACACGAGAAGCCTCAGGCTCAACTTCGAATTCGACCTCGAATGTTACGACTGGACCTTGACGGCCGCGCTCGACGCGCTGATCGATGGCAAGATCGCGCGCAGCCGACGGCTCAGCCGGGAGGCGCTGATGGCGATGCCCAGATGGCAGCAACTGCGTGATGCCGCCAGCCGCCTGATGCTGCCCTATCTCTGATCGGTGCCGTTCGAACGGATCGTGGTGGCGGCCGGCCGCGTGCCGTGCGGAGGCTTCCAGCGCGCCACAGCCTGCCCGCCCTCGCAAGGAGCCCCATCATGAACGAACGCGCTTTGCCTCCGGTCTCGTTCCAGACCGACTGGGAGATCGCCCGCACCGCGCATCTCGAGGACATCGCCAAGATCGCCGCCCGGCTCGGCATCCCCTCCGATGCCGTCGAGCCCTATGGCCGCACCAAGGCCAAGATCGGCATGGACTTCGTCCGCGCCGCGCTGGCCGCACCCGTCAACGGCAGGCTCGTGCTGGTGACGGCGATTTCACCCACGCCGGCCGGCGAAGGCAAGACCACCACGACGATCGGGCTGGGCGATGCACTGGACCGGATTGGGAAAAAAACCACGATCTGCCTGCGCGAGCCGAGCCTTGGCCCCTGCTTCGGCGTCAAGGGAGGTGCGGCCGGCGGCGGCCACTCGCAGGTCGTGCCGATGGACGAGATCAATCTTCACTTCACCGGCGATCTGCATGCCATCACCAGCGCCAACAACCTGCTCGCGGCGATGATCGACAACCACCTGTACTGGGGCAACCCGCTCGGCCTCGACTCGCGCCGCATCGCCTGGCGGCGGGCCCTCGACATGAATGATCGCGCGCTCCGCCAGATGGTCTGCGCGCTCGGCGGCGGCGCCAACGGCTATCCGCGCGAAGAGGGTTTCGATATCACGGTGGCCAGCGAGGTGATGGCGATCTTCTGCCTCGCGACCTCCTTCGAAGATTTGCAGGATCGCCTCTCGGATATCATCGTCGGCTGGACGCGTGATCGCCGGCCGGTGCGGGCGCGCGATCTCAAGGCATCCGGCGCCATGACCGCCCTGCTCAGGGACGCCCTCAAGCCCAATCTCGTGCAGACCATGGAAAACAATCCGGCATTCGTGCATGGCGGGCCGTTCGCCAACATCGCCCATGGCTGCAACTCGGTGCTGGCGACCTCGCTCGCGCTCAGGCTCGCCGATTACGTCGTGACCGAGGCCGGGTTCGGGGCGGATCTCGGTGCCGAAAAATTCTTCGACATCAAATGCCGCAAGGCGGGGCTGCGGCCGGATGCCGCCGTCATTGTCGCCACCGTCAGGGCCCTCAAGATGCATGGCGGCGTGGCGAAGTCCGCTCTCGGCATTCCCGATCCCGATTCCGTCAGAGAGGGTTTCGCCAATCTGCGCCGGCATCTCGATAACATCGCCGCGTTCGGCCTGCCGAGGGTGGTCGCCATCAATCGCTTCGGAACCGATACGGAGGCGGAGATCGAGGTCGTCCGGCAGAAATGCGCGGAACTGGGCGTGCGGGCAATCCTCTGCGAGCACTGGGCCAAGGGCGGGGAAGGTGCTGAGGAACTCGCCCGCGAAGTCGTCTCGCTTGTCGAATCCGGAGGTGCCGACTTCCGCTTCCTCTACCCGGACGAACTTCCTCTCGTGCAGAAGATCGAGACCATCGCCACCCGGCTCTACGGTGCGCGCGGAATCGAGCTGACCAGGGCGGCGGCAGGCGCCCTCAGGGAATTCGAAAAGATGGGGTTCGGGCATCTGCCGGTCTGCATGGCCAAGACACAGTACAGCTTCTCGACGGACCCCGAGCTTCGCGGCGCGCCGAGCGGCTTCACATTGCCCGTCCGCGAAGTGCGGCTCTGCGCCGGGGCCGGCTTCGTCGTCGCCATCTGCGGGGAGATCATGACCATGCCCGGCCTGCCCCGCGTCCCTGCCGCCGAAGGGATGAGCGTCAGCGCGGACGGCCAGATTTTGGGTCTTTCATGAGTTTTGCCTCGGAGGACCGCGCCTTCGCCGCCTTTGGCGAAGGATTGCCCGGGTGTGATACGGAGCAGGCCCGCGGAATCCCGAGAGGCGCATGCCATGCCCGCCGGTGAGAGGCCAGGCCGTCACATGGCGGCGGAAGTGCACGAACAGCCGGCGGTCTGGCAGCGGATCCTGGCCGATCAGCAATCGATCCGGGACATCGCGGCAAGACTCGCCGCCGCGCGCCCACGCTTCGTTCTGCTCGCCGCGCGCGGCACCTCCGATCATGCGGCGCTCTACGCAAAATATCTTGTCGAGATCACCCATGAACTGCCGGCCGGGCTGGTCTCTCCCTCCACGCTCACCGCCTACGGCGCGCGGCCGCGCCTGGATGGCGTGCTGCTGATCGCGGTCAGCCAGTCCGGCCACTCGCCCGATCTCGTGCGCACGATCGAAATCGGCCGCGGGCAAGGGGCGCTGACGCTGGCGATCACCAACGACGCCCTCTCCCCGCTCGCCCAGGCGGGCGAACTCCACCTCGATATCCGCGCGGGCAGAGAGCAGGCGGTGGCTGCGACCAAGTCCTACACGGCGCAACTGCTGACGCTTTACCTGCTGCTCGTGCACATGCGGGGCGCCGACTGGCGGGCGGTGGAACGGGTGGCGGAATGGGGCCGGCTTCTCCTGGATCAGGATGGCACGATCGGCATCATCGCAGAGCGCTACCGCTTCGCCGAACGGCTGGTGGTGACGGCGCGCGGCTATTCCTATGCAACGGCACGCGAGGCGGCGCTGAAGCTGATGGAGACTTCCTACATCGCCGCCCAGGCCTTTTCCGGGGCCGACCTGCTGCACGGTCCGCTCGCCATGATCGACCCGCTGGTGCCGGTGCTGGCGGTGATCCCGGCGGGCGTGGGCGGGACCGCCATGCTGCCCGTGCTGGCGCGCCTGCGAGAGGCGCGAGCGGACGTGTTCTCGGTTGGCCATGCGGGCGCCGTGGCGGCATCTTCGGCGGGCCTCGTGCTGCCTGAAGGCGTGCCGGAGGAAGTGAGCCCGATTCTGGAGATCCTTCCATTCCAGATGCTCGCTTTGCATCTCGCCCTGGCGCGCGGGGCGGATCCGGATGCGCCGCGACGTCTCAGCAAGGTCACGGAGACGCTCTGATGGCGGGGCGCGAATTCACGATCGCCGCGCCACGGCTGCTTCTCGACGGACGCCTCGTCGGCCCGGGCGCGGTGGCGATCGAAGGCGGACGGATCCGGCGCGTGCTCGCGAACGCACCCGCCCGGCCCGATATCCTCATGCCCGATATCCTCCTGCAGGGCGGCGTGCTGACGCCCGGATTGATCGACACCCAGAACAACGGCGCATTCGGCGTCGATTTCGCGGCGGCCGAGGGGCCGGACTGGCCGATGGTGCTGCGCGGCCTTGCCAGGCGCGGCGTGACCGCCGTGCTGCCGACGATCATCACGGCGCCATTGCCGGCCATCCTCGAGGCAATGGCACGGATCGAAAGCGCGGTGAGCGAGGCAGGCGCGCGTCGCAGCCCGGAAGCCCGCATCCTCGGCGTCCATCTGGAAGGACCGTTCATCGCCGAGGCCCGCAAAGGCGCGCATCGCGCCGAATGGATGCGCGATCCGAATCCACAAGCGATCGATGCGTTGCTGACCGATGCGCCGACGCGACGCATGTTGCGGATGATCACGCTCGCACCCGAGCGCGCGCACGCGCCGGCGGCGATTGCCCGGCTCGCCGGGGCCGGCGTGGTGGTCTCGATCGGCCATAGCGACGCGACGGCGACGGACGCGCTCCGGGCCGCCGATGCCGGCGCGTCCATGGTGACCCACCTTTTCAACGCCATGCGCCCGTTCGGGCATCGCGATCCGGCCCTGCCCGGCGTGGCGCTGACCGATTCGCGACTGTTCGTGGGGTTGATCGTCGATGGCCATCACGTCGATCCGATCGGCTGCCGGCTGGCCTTCCAGGCGGCCGGCGCACGGATCGTCGCGGTCAGCGATTCGATCCTGGTTGCCGGGCTGGAGGCAGGCTGCGTGCGGCAATTCGGAGGCGCGCCCGTACGGATGGACCCGGACGGCGTCGGCCGGCGCCCCGACGGCACGATAGCGGGCGCTGGAATCGTGCTGGACGAAGGCATTCGCCGCATGATCGCCGCCGGCATCGACCCTGCCCTGGTGCTGACCGCGGCCACCGAAACGCCGGCGCGGGCCATCCGCAGCGCCGATCGCGGGCGGCTCTCCGCCGGCGCGCACGCCGACCTGGTTTGGTGGGACGAGGGGTGGCGGCCGCGCCGGATCTGGATCGGCGGGCAGGAAGTCCCGGGGCAGGAAGAGTGGGGGCAGGAAGTGGGGGGGCAGGAAGTGCCGGCCCGCGAAGCCGGCGCGCCGGATCAGAAGAGCTTCTTGCCGGAAGGATAGAAGACCACGATATCGGCCGGGTTGACGAGATTGAGCATGGCGCGCGCCCGCTCATCCAGCGCATCGGCATCCAGATGGCTGGTGCGCAGCGCCGCCACCCGGATCTCCCATTGCCGGCTCTCGGCCGCGACGGCGGCATATTCCTGCTTGGCGGCCGCCAGGCTGGTGCGGTCCTTTGCGTATTCGAGGAGACCGTGCGGCCCTTCGAGAGCGTTGAGAACGAAATAGGCGGTCAGCGCCAGGAAGATCAGCGGCGCCACCGCCGCCCGAGCCGGTCCTTGCCACTCGATCGCCATCTTCCCTCCGCCTTAACAAGGCTTAATCCAGGCGCCCCGATCCTGCCTGCATCCTGCCATGAAGCACAGCTCTTGTGCTGCTATAGGGGATGGTGCCGCAAGGGCGGTTGATGGAGGGTTCGATGAAATCGCTTTCGCTGATCGCGGCCGGCGCGATGGTGGCGCTGGCGATCGCAACAGCGCCCGTCGCCCGGGCCGATGGCTGGCATGGCGGCTGGGGCGGCGGCTGGCACGGAGGCTGGTACGGCTGGCATGGCGGCGGGCCTTGGCATGGCGGGCCATGGTGCTGCGGGGGACCATGGTGGGGCGGGCCCGTGGTGCGGTTTGGCGTCGTCCTGCCGCCGGCCGTGGTCTATGCCCCGCCGGTGGTCGCCTATCCGCTGCCTCTGCCGCCCCCGCCCCCGCCGGTGGTTTACGCCGCGCCCGTCGTGGCCGCGCCCGTGATCGCGGCGCCGGCCGGCATCTCGATTGGCGTCAATATCCCGCTCCGCTGAGAGCGGGTCAGGCGCGCAGCACCGTACGCCCGGCGTAGCGCGCCGCCGGACCGAGTGACTGCTCGATCCGCAGAAGCTGGTTGTATTTCGCGATCCGCTCGCTGCGCGCCAGGCTGCCGGTCTTGATCAGGCCCGCATTCGTGCCGACCGCAAGATCGGCGATGGTCGTATCCTCGGTTTCGCCGGAGCGATGGCTGATCACCACCGCGTAGCCGGCGCGGTGGGCAATCTCGATCGTCTCGAGAGTTTCCGTGAGGGTGCCGATCTGGTTCAACTTGACCAGGATCGCATTCGCCGCACCCGTTTCGATGCCGCGGCGAAGCCGATCGGGGTTGGTGACGAAGATATCGTCGCCAACAATCAGAAGCCGCCTGCCGAGCGTTGCGTTGAGCAGCTTCCAGCCGTCCCAGTCATCCTCGGCGCAGCCGTCCTCGATCGAGACGATCGGGTAGCGGGCGACGAGCTCCTCGAGCAGGCGGACGAGGCCTCCGGCATCCAGTGTCTTCCCTTCGCCGGCGAGCACGTAGCGGCCGTCGCGGTAGAATTCGCTGGCCGCGGGATCGAGCGCGAAGGCGACGTCGGTGCCCGGACTGTAGCCGGCGGCCTCGCAGGCGCGGGAGATGAAGGCCAGGGCCGCGTCCGCAGAGGCAAGGTTGGGGGCGAAGCCGCCCTCGTCACCGACATTGGTGTTGTGGCCGGCGGCGGCGAGCGCCTTCTTGAGCGCGGCGAAGATCTCGGCACCCATGCGCAGCGCCTCGGCGAAGGTGCCGGCGCCGAGCGGCATGATCATGAATTCCTGAAAATCGATCGGGTTGTCGGCGTGCCGGCCACCGTTCAGGATGTTCATCATCGGCACCGGAAGAAGGCGTGCATAGCTGCCGCCGATATAGCGGAACAGCGGCAGGTCGTGTTCGGCGGCGGCCGCCTTGGCCAGCGCGATCGAGACACCGAGCAGGGCATTGGCGCCGAGGCGCGATTTGTTCGGCGTGCCGTCGAGATCGATCAGGATATTGTCGAGCTTCACCTGTTCGCTCGGATCCATGCCCGAGAGGGCATCGAAAATCTCGCCCTCGATATTGGCAACGGCCCCCCGGACGCCCTTGCCGCCATAACGCGCGGCATCGCCGTCCCGTAGTTCCAGCACTTCGTGCGCGCCGGTGGAGGCGCCGGAAGGGACTGCGGCGCGGCTCGTGATCCCCGAATCGAGCGTCACCTCCACTTCGACCGTCGGGTTGCCGCGCGAATCGAGAATCTCGCGCGCGGAAATATCGGTGATCGCGGCCATCGTCCTGCTCCGGCTTGATTGAACCGATAAAGCGCCGCCCTCGATCGGATCGCGCTTGACTGGAATCGCTGAGCGATTTCAGGAGCGTGTGAATCCGCTCGGGCAGACAAGAGAGAGCGTGTTCAGTCAAGCTGAACACGCTCTAAAAGCGGGGGCAAGGGCCGGTGCGGAGTGAGCGGAGAACCGCTTCGTGCAGCCGGCGGTCGGCCTCCCTCCACAGAACGAAGCACACCAGGCGCAGCGTTTCGAGGGAAGGGAGGCGCTTCGAGATCGTCCCGAGCGCGATCCCTGCCGCCTCCTCCATCGGGTAGCCGAAGATGCCCGTGGAGATCGCCGGGAAACCGAGCGAGCGGACGGCATGCTGTTCGGCAAGGTCGAGCGCGTTGTTGTAGCAGGCGGCGAGAAGCTCGGCGGATGGCTCATCCACGCCGAAGACCGGGCCGAGGCAATGGATGACGAAGCGGTTGGGAAGCCGATGCCCGCCCGTGATCACCGCCTGGCCGGTGCGGATCGGGGCAAGCGGGCGGCATTCGTCGTAGAGACCGGGGCCGGCGGCACGGTGGATCGCCCCGGCCACGCCGCCGCCCGGGGCGAGCGCGGAATTGGCGGCGTTCACGATGGCCTCGAGATCGGGCTGGCTCGCGATGTCGCCCTGGCGGATTTCGAGGCGAGGCCCGCCGACCGGCTCCAAGGCGGCCGTGGAAGTGGACAATCTCGGAAGGTCAGTTGCCGTGCGGGGGCGGCGGCTGCGTGGCGGCGACGCGCTCCAGCAGTTCGGCGGTACGGCGGGTGTTCGCCTCGATATCGAAGAAGACCTCGATCAACTCCCCGTAGAGCACGAAGATGAGTCCGGCGACGATCGTCCCGAATCCGCCGCCGAGCAGGTCGTGCGCGGTCGTGGTATCGGCGACGGCGCGGGCAAGCGCCACGATGCCGATCACAAAGGCGACGAGCCCGGCGATCACCAGGAGCCAGCCGACGATGCGCAGAAGCAGCGAAAAGGCCCGAAGCACGAGGAAGCGACGGCCCATGGCGGTCTCCTATCTGCCTCTATCGCCCAGGCCGGCGAGAGGCGCGGCCGATGGGCGGAGATGGCGCGACCGTACTCGTAGCGGTGGCGGAATGGCAAGGTTTCGCTTGCGCAGGCTCGCAACGTTCAGAGGGCTTGCTTCGCCAGGGCGTCGAAGCGACGGAGGACGCTGATCAGGGCAGGCATATCGGCGAGCGGGATCATGTTCGGCCCGTCCGAGGGCGCATGGTCGGGATCGGGATGGGTTTCCATGAAGAGCGCGGCAACGCCCACGGCCAGGGCGGCGCGCGCGAGGATGGGGGCAAAGCGGCGCTCGCCCCCTGAACTCGTGCCCCGTCCGCCCGGCTGCTGGACGGAATGGGTGGCATCGAAGACGACGGGATAGCCGGTTTCCGCCATGATCGGCAGCGCACGGAAATCATTGACAAGAGTGTTATAGCCGAAGCTCGCCCCGCGCTCCGTGAGCAGGATCTGCCGATTGCCGGTGCTGGCGATCTTGGCCGCGACCTGGGCCATCTCCCACGGCGCGAGGAACTGGCCTTTTTTCACGTTCACGGCGCGCCCGGTCGCGCCGGCAGCCAGCAGGAGGTCGGTCTGGCGGCAGAGGAAGGCCGGGATTTGCAGCACGTCCACCGCCTCGGCGGCGGGCCCGCACTGGTCGCTCTCGTGCACATCGGTCAGCACCGGGACCGAAAAACGGGAGCGGATCTCGGCCAGGATCTCGAGCCCCGTGGCAAGGCCCACGCCGCGGGCGGCGCCGAGGCTGGTGCGGTTCGCCTTGTCGAAGCTCGATTTGAAAATCAGCCCGATGCCGGCAGCACGCGTCATTTCGGCAAGCGCGCCGGCAACTTCCAGGGCATGGGCACGGGATTCGATCTGGCAGGGACCGGCGATCAGCACCATCGGCAGATGATTGCCGAGCCGCACATTGCCGATGGTGATGATCCGGTTCTCAGACAAGTCGGGCCTGGGCGACGGCGGCGCCAATGAAACCGCGGAACAGCGGGTGCGGCGCGAATGGCTTCGATTTCAGCTCGGGATGGTATTGCACGCCGATGAACCACGGATGCTCGGGGAATTCGATGATCTCCGGCAGCACGCCATCGGGCGAAATTCCGGAAACGCGAAGGCCGGTGGCTTCGAGCGCGTCGCGGTAGCGGATATTGACTTCGTAGCGGTGGCGATGGCGCTCGGAGATCTGCTCCTTGCCGCCATAGACGCTTTGGATGAGGGAGCCCTCGGCGAGCAGCGCGGGGTAGGCGCCTAGCCGCATCGTGCCGCCGAGATTGCCACCGGCGGCCCGGCGCTCGACCTCGTTGCCGCGCGCCCATTCCGTGAGCAGGCCGACGACCGGGTTTGCACAGGGGCCGAACTCGGTCGAGGAGGCATCGGCGAGACCGGCAAGATTGCGCGCGACCTCGATCACGGCCATCTGCATCCCGAAACAGATCCCGAGGAAGGGCACCTGGCGCTCGCGGGCGAACTGCACGGCCGCGATCTTGCCTTCGCTGCCGCGCTCCCCGAAGCCGCCGGGAACCAGGATTCCGTGCACGCCTTCGAGTCGCGCGACCGTGTTCGGCTGCTCGAATATCTGGCTGTCCACCCAATCAAGCTCGACGCTCACGCTGTTGGCGATGCCGCCATGCACGAGCGCCTCGGCCAAGGACTTATAGCTGTCGAGGAGGTTCGTATATTTGCCGACGACCGCGATCCGGACCGCGCCCTCGGGCGCACGCATGGCGCTGACGATGCGCTGCCACCGCGAGAGATCGGGCTCCCGGTCCGTTGGCAGGCCGAAATGGCGCAGCACCTCGCGATCGAGCCCTTCGGCATGGTAGGAAAGCGGCACCGCATAGATGCTATCGACGTCGAGCGCCGGGATCACCGCATCGGGCCCGACATTGCAGAAGAGCGCGATCTTGCGTCGCTCGGCGGTGGGGATCGGACGGTCCGAGCGGCAGAGCAGCACCTGCGGCTGGATGCCGACGCTGAGCAGCTCCTTGACCGAATGCTGCGTGGGCTTGGTCTTCAGCTCGCCGGCGGATGGGATGTACGGGACCAGCGTCAGGTGGATGAACATCGCGCCGGCTGCGCCGAGTTCGTTGCCAAGCTGGCGGATCGCCTCGAGGAAGGGCAGGCTCTCGATGTCGCCGACCGTGCCGCCGATCTCGATCAGTGCGAAATCGATCCCCTGGGTGTCGCGGACGATCGTTTCCCTGATCGCGTCGGTGATGTGCGGGATCACCTGCACGGTCGCGCCGAGATAATCGCCGCGCCGCTCGCGCCCGATCACCTCCGAATAGATGCGCCCGGTGGTGGCGTTGTCGGCGCGGGTCGCGGGCACGCCCGTGAAACGCTCGTAATGGCCGAGATCGAGATCGGTTTCGGCCCCGTCGTCGGTGACGTAGACCTCGCCGTGCTGATAGGGGCTCATCGTGCCCGGATCGACGTTGAGATAGGGATCGAGCTTGCGGAGCCGGACGGAATAGCCGCGCGCCTGGAGAAGGGCGCCGAGGGCGGCGGTGGCGATGCCTTTGCCGAGAGAGGAGACCACGCCGCCGGTGACGAACACGAACCGCGTCATGGGCGGTCATTATAGACCGCCCATCCGAGTCCCGTGAACCCTCGGATCGTGAACCCTTGGGGGTGCAGCGGCGAATGGCCTATCGGGTGGGCACCGCGGGGGTCGTCGGGACGGCCGGGCTGGCCGGCAGCGGATGGGCCGGGGGAGCGGTCGGCGGGGGAGCGGTCGGCGGGGGCGCCCCGGGAATCGGGCTTGCGGCGCCGGGGTGCGCCGCGGCCGGGGCCGTGGCGTGCGCGGGCGGCGGCGGTGCATTCAGGATCGAGGTCGGGTTGCCGCCGCGGCCGAGAACCGCCAGCACGAGGGCAAGTCCCATGAAGGCCGCGGCCAGGATCGCGGTGGTGCGGGTGAGCAGGTTGGCGGTGCCGCGCCCGCCCATGAAACTGCCCATGCCCTGGCCGCCGCCGATGCCAAGCCCGCCGCCTTCGCTTCGCTGAATCAGCACGATGCCGATCAGCGCGAGCGTGACGAAGAGTTCGATGATGAGAAGGATGGTGGCCATCAGCCCTGCCCGGTTCGGAGCGCGGTTCTAGCCGCCCCCGGGCGGCGGTGCAAAGGAGACCGCGAGGGGCTCAGGCGGCGCCGGCGATGGCCAGGAAATCCGCCGCGGCGAGGCTCGCGCCGCCGATGAGGGCACCACCGACCTCGGCAAGCGCGAGGATGGAGGCGGCATTGTCGGGCTTCACGGAGCCGCCATAGAGGATGAGAACTCCACGGCCGGCATCGCCGAATCGCGCCACGAGGCCGGCCCGGATCAGCGCGTGCATCGCGACGATCTGGCGCGCCGCGGGCACCCGCCCGGTGCCGATCGCCCAGACCGGCTCGTAGGCGATGGTTCCTTGGGCGGCGGCAAAATCATCGCTGAGGCTTGCCGCGACCTGCCCGCCGACCACCGCTTCTTCGCGGCCCGCCTCGCGCTGGGCCAGATTTTCGCCCACGCAGACGATGGGGGTGAGGCCGGAGGCGATGGCGGCCGCGACCTTCGACCGCACCAGCGCATCCGATTCGCCGTGCCCGGTGCGGCGCTCGGAATGCCCGAGGATCACGAAGCGGGCGCCAAGGTCGCGCAGCATCGGTGCCGAGATGTCGCCCGTGTGCGCACCGGACGGCGCCGGATGGCAGTCCTGCGCGCCGAGCGCGATCGGCGAATCGCGAAGCACGGCCCCGACCGTGGCCAGGACGGTGAAGGGCGGGCAGACCAGCAGCGAGACCCGCCCGGGTGCCAGGCCAACGGCGCCGGCTTTCAGCGCGCCGGCGAGCGCCGCCGCCTCCGCGCTCAGGCCGTGCATCTTCCAATTTCCGGCTACCAACTTGACCATTGCCACCTTTCCCGTACGCGCCGCGGTGCCATGCTCGCAAATGTGTACGCGCGCCCCAAGATGTGGCTTACCGCGAGGCTCAGGCCCGGTGGTTCCGTACCGGTCGTGTTGCGCCCGGCCGCTCAGGCCGTCGGGGTGGTTATTCTTGCACAGCCTGCGTAGAATATGCTCGATTTTGGCTCATTGGCTTTCTAGTCAAAGCGCGCCCCGGTCGGTCCAATCGAGTTCATTGCTTCGGCTCAGGTGTGCTTCCGATGCGGTCCGGACAACGAACATTAGGACCAGCCGCTCGGTCGCCATCAGCGGCGACCGTCCCATCTGTACCGACCTCCCAATACCACGTGGGCGCGCGTAGAAAAAAGCCGTAGGTGCGCCCCGACCCCGTCCGTTGCAGTTTCCCTTGCTCCAAAGGTACTTCCGACGACAAGATAAGGCGGCGGAAGGTTTGCAAGAATGGCACCGCGAGCACGCCCTCTCCTATGGTTAGCTCTCGTTATTTGTGCTGCGGGAGCAGCGAGCTTTGGGCTCTCCCTCATGGGAATAGAGGGCCGTCCAGCTGTCTTTGGCGTGCTCGCGCGGGTGTCGTCGCGCAGCGGAGCAAGCTGCGACGGCGTCCGCGTCATGGGACCAACAAAGGTGTTCGTCCCACCCGGTTGCAGCCCGTGACGGCTCATGGGCCTTTCAGGCTACGCCCCGGGGGAAGGTGGCTGGTGGAGCCTCCGTAGGATCCACAGTCCGCCGTTGCGATACGCGAATGCGATCACTGCCAACACCCCGAAATAGGACGTGCAGAACAGGATAAACTCAATCCACTCGGCAAACTTACTTGGCGTGACGTACGCACGAGAGAGCAGCATCTGCATGTAGATTGCTGTTGCGATCACCCCGATTAGGGCAGAGCCAACCGCCATGAGCCATGCTTCGCGGTACCACTTTTTTCGATCCGGCACGTCTTTCTTTCCCACAAATGCGTACATCAGAGCGAACCCAAGCAATCCAAATACTGTTCCGCCAAGATCAAAAGGCAACGCCGGATTCAACGGGGCCGAAACCCGTGGAAAGGTCACGGACATGAAAAACCCCAGCGCCCACCCGATGCGGTCAAACCAATTGCCCATGGCCGAGGTCGTTTGCCCTATTTCGTGGCATAGACGCTTACCTCTGCATCTAGAACCAGGCGACCAGACCGGCTGTCGAGCATCGTCATGTAGGAACGCGACACAGCCAGCGCCTTCCCTCCAAGTAGTAAGCTCAGTTCGCTTGGGGATGTTGCATCCCTTCTAATTACAATCACCGGGGCTTTTAATCGTTCCCTCGGTACACGACCCATATCCCGCTTGTCGAGTGTTTCTTCCAAAGTGGAAGCTTTCGCCTGATACCCGCCCTTCTCGATCCTCTCAATAACTCCTCGTGCATCCCGGCTGCCGAACGCATCAGCAGGAATCGCGATCGAAACGGTCGGCGGAAACCATGATATAGTCTCCTGAAGACTGTAGCCCGACGGGGACAGGGACTGGATCAATCTAAGGTCGGCAAGAGTTGGCTGTGAAGACCGCCCTTCAGGTCCGTAGAATGCTCGCAGTTGGTCCCTAATGAATGCTGGTAGATACGTCGAATCAATGGGTGGCTTCGAAACATGCGCGCTAGCTGGTTGCGCGCGTGCCGCCTGAGTGAAATAGATCACGGCATTCGTATCCGCTTCATAGGCAGTGACGTCGCGATCCAGAATGTCGCATTTACCCGGCGGTAGTGCGCCGGCGCCGCCGACGCCAAAATTAGGGCCTTGCCATTGATAAATTAGAGGGATCTTCCTGTCGAAATTGCACACCGCGTACTCTAGGGTGACTTGGGCTGGGCCCCGGTCAATCGCGCTCGACCAGTCTGAAAACTTGCCGTACTGATCATCGTGGAAGCCACTGAAGGTCAGATCTGCGGCCTGTCTATTGCCGGCGACCGCGGCGGCTCCGGTGGCCACCAAAATGACCATGCTCAGGAAAATGACGGCTTGCCGTTTCATGGTCTGCGTCGTCTGGATCCGACCAATGTCCCAGGGGCAAGGGGGGGAGCAAAGCTAGAAGACCCGGCAGCGATCCGCAACAGCGGTTTTCGAGCTGGTTGGATGGAGGGGGAGCCCCAAAGTGGCGGCTATCTGACACAAGATTTCTGCACGGCTTGGAGGTGGGGAAAGGTGGCGTGAGCGCTCTCGCCGGGCACCAAAAGCCAGGTGGTAGGCGCAATTGGTGGCGGCATGGGGCTCGGTATTCACCGGGAACGAGCTTGGGCTGGGCACGTCGAACCTGCAGTCGGCGATTCCGCCCGCACGCTGACCGGGGCTCTGCGCGCTCCTGTTCGTCGCAGCAGGCTTCGGCGGCGTTCGCGACTGCGGGCGGTTGATCGCGTTTTTGACCCGAGCGGCTAGCCAGAGTCCATGGCCGCCGAGGGCCGCCGGGATGCGCCTCCAACTTGACAGGCGTGCGCCCGCCGGAAGCACTCCAGGCGCTTGACCGCGTAGATCGAGCCGCCCGGACTCGGCTTTGCTTGGCGGCGCGCGTTCGGCGGCGATTCCCGCCAGCGAGAAAAGGCCGTAAGCTCGCGCCATGAGCGAAGAAGAGTCGCGTCCCCTCGATTGCCTCCGCTGCCCGAGCTTCTGCTGCAAGATCGCAGGCTATGTCGAGGTGAGCGAATACGACATCAAGCGGCTCGCGAAATTCCTCGGGCTGACCAAACGGGAGTTCGAGGAGAAGCACATCGTCGAGCGCACGCGCCGGGGCAAGAAGCACATCAAGTCCGAGCTTGCCGCCTGCCAGTTCCTCGATTCGCGCCGGCGCTGCTCGGTCTACCCGGCCCGGCCCACCGACTGCCGCGGCTATTACTGCTGGGAGGCGAAGGACCCCGCCGTCTATCGCGCGGCCTCCTTCCTGCAGGTCCCGATCCGGGTCCAGCAGAAGGAGGACAGCAAGGCGTGACGGTCGCCCAGGTCCCCTACACCACGGCGAGCGCCATTCTGGACACCCTCGTCGAAGCCGGGGTCTCGTTTCTTTTCGCCAATTTCGGCTCCGACCATCCAGGGCTGATCGAGGCGCTGGCAGCGGCGCGGGCGAGTGGTCGGCCGGCGCCCGCCGTCATCACCTGCCCGAACGAGATGGTGGCCCTGAGCGCCGCGCACGGCGCCGCCTTGCTCAGCGGTCGCGCCGAGGCCGTGCTCGTGCATGTCGAATGCGGCACCCAGGCGCTGGCCGGCGCCGTTCATAATGCCGCCCGGGGCCGCGCCCCGGCGCTGATCCTGGCCGGCCTGACACCGTTCACCCAGGAGGGAGAGCTTCGCGGGAGCCGCAACGAGTTCATCCACTGGCTGCAGGACGTGCCCGATCAGCGCGGCATCGTGCGCGGCTACATGAAGTACGAGAATGAAATCCGCACCGGTCGCAATGCGGGGCAGATCATTCGCCGCGCGGCTCAGATCGCGCAAAGCGATCCGAAAGGCCCGGTCTATCTGACGGTGGCCCGGGAAGTGCTGGAGGAGGCAGTCCCGCCCCAGGGCGGTGGGGCCTTCCCGCCGATCGCGCCGGGCATGATCGGCGAGGCCGATCTCGAGCGGCTGGTCGGGGATCTTCTCGCCGCGGAACGGCCGCTCGTCGTCACGTCCTATCTCGGGCGAAATCCGGCGGCGGTCGGCCCGCTCGTCGCACTGGCCCGGCGGCTTGCCGTCGGGGTCCTCGAATCGGTGCCGTCGGCAATGAATTTTCCGACCGACGACCCGGCCTGGGCCGGCGTGCAATGGAGCGAGCCGCGGCAGAACGAAGCCCTGGCCGAGGCGGATTTCGTGCTG
>Ga0335075_10005869_pt1 | contig 18991 bp, 12 predicted proteins | sample Lox_Sample_24_FD_206723 | JGI IMG/M metagenome (GOLD analysis project Ga0335075, IMG submission 206723) | Soil microbial communities from Loxahatchee National Wildlife Refuge, Florida, United States - Lox_Sample_2.4 | ecosystem: Environmental > Terrestrial > Soil > Wetlands | place: USA... | reverse complement strand
AGGACGGCGGCTGGTAGCCGGGTGCGGTCTGGAAGTCGATATCTCCGCCCGGGCACCTGACCGTCGCCCAGTCTTCGTCGGCGGAAGTGACCGCGCCGCCGGTGATCTCCGCGTAGAACGCGGCCAGTTGCCTGGCATCCGCGCAGTCAAGCGCGACGGAGCCAAGCTTGATCGAATCAGACATGAGAGCCAGCGTCCCGCACGCGCCGGCTTGGACGTGATCGGGCGGCACTGAGCCATGCTGCCAGGGCCGGCTGCTGTGAGTGGCGCTGGGTGTCAGGGCGTCGAGGCCACGGAGGATCGCGTCGACGCCGAACTGGAATGCACTGCGGGACTCGGCTTCGGATGGCTGGTCGGTGAGGACCTTGGCGCGAACTAGTTCGGCGTAGTTCTGCTCCTCAGCAACGAATCCGAGTACGTAGTGGACCAGCGTTTGCGCTGCCCAACGGGCTTGCTCGGCGGAGAATTGCTTGGCGAACAGCCGCTGGAGATGTTGGAGTGGGATCAGCGTGTCGGGCCTGAAGGCTTGAACGAAGGAGATGACATCGGCGCTGTCGCGTACCGGTAGCAGAGCCTGCCGGATGTCCGAAGCGGCCTGGGCGGGGTCCGAGGTGGAGATCGCCTGGGCGCTGTCGCTGAGGGTGCGCTCGGCGACGGCGGCAAGCAGCTCCTGCTTGCTGGCGACGTGGTAGTACAGCGCGCCGGGCTGTACGCCGAGGCCTTGGGCGAGGCGGCGCATCGAGAGTCCGGGCAGGCCATGCTGGCGCAGGATGGCGTACGCCGCGTCAACGATCTGGGTCCGGCTTAGCGCCATTGCTCTCCCTCGGTGGTGATGCTCTCAGTCTGGTACAGGCTGCTGGACCCTGGCTGCACCGTCGATCATTTGCGGGGGTCCGCTCGTCGGGGAGAGGCTCGCGCATGTACCGTTTGAACGGTGTTCAAAGACTGGTTTGACCTTGCCGACTCTCAGCTAGCCGGCGGCCGTCTGAGCCGTGCGGATGCTCGCGCGTTGCTGGCCGTGGACGACGCGGAGCTGCTGGAAGTGCTCGCTGCGGGCGGGAGGCTGCGGCGGGCGCACTTCGGGGACCGGGTGAAGGTCAACTACCTAGTGAACGTGAAATCCGGGCTGTGTCCGGAGGACTGCTCCTACTGCTCCCAGCGGCTCGGCTCAGGCGCCGAGATCCTGAAGTACTCGTGGCTGGCGGAGGACGAGGCTGTCCGGCAGGCAATCGCCGGGATCGAGGCCGGTGCATCCCGCGTGTGCCTGGTTGCCAGCGGGCGCGGGCCGAGCACCCGCGATCTGGACCGGGTCGAAGCGCTGGTTGCACGGCTCAAGGCTGATCACCCCGAGATCGAGGTGTGCGCATGCCTGGGGATCCTGCATGACGGGCAGGCTGAGCGGCTTGCGGCAGCCGGGGTTGACGCGTACAACCACAACATCAACACCAGCGACTCCCGCTACGCGCAGATCTGTACCACGCACGACTACTCCGACCGGGTCGAGACCGTCGCAAGAGCAAGGGCGGCCGGGCTGTCGCCGTGCTCGGGGCTGATCGTCGGGATGGGCGAGTCCGACGAGGAGCTGATCGATGCGATCTTCGCATTGCGTGAGATCGGCAGCGAGTCGATCCCGATCAACTTCCTGATGCCGTTCGACGGCACCCCGCTGGCCGACACCTGGTTGCTCGATCCGCGGCGGTGCCTGCGCATTTTGGCCATGGCGCGATTCTGCTGCCCGGCGGCGGAGATCCGGATCGCGGGCGGGCGAGAGGTGCATTTGCGCTCGTTGCAGCCGCTGGCGCTGCACCTGGCCAACTCGCTGTTCCTTGGTGACTACCTGACCAGCGAGGGGCAAGCGGCCAAGGCGGATCTGGAGATGATCGCCGACGCCGGGTTCCGTGTGCTATCTGATCGCGACCAGCAGTCGGTGGAGCGACGGGCGAGGGTGGCGGTTCGGCGGCGCGGCGCGGGGACCGACCTCGCGCCCAACGCATGACCGCGGCGACCGGCGCCAGGGCGTCGGCGCTGCTCCAGCGTGACAGTGGGCTGGTGTGGCATCCGTACGCGGCGCTGAACGGCCCGATGCCGTACGGCGTGCTCGCGGCGTCGGGTACCAGGCTGGCTCTGGAGTCGGCCGATGGCAGCCGGTTCGACGTGATCGACGCGATGAGCTCTTGGTGGTGCGCGATCCACGGGTACCGGCACCCGGTGCTGGACGCGGCGTTGCGCGAGCAGGCTGACCAGTTCAGCCATGTGATGTTCGGTGGGCTGACGCACGAGCCGGCGGTGCGGCTGGCAGAGCAACTCGTTCAAATCACGCCCGCCCCGTTGCAACACGTGTTCTTCGCGGACTCCGGCTCGGTCTCGGTCGAGGTCGCGCTCAAGCTCGCGGTGCAGTACCAAGCCGCGGTGGGGCGTCCGGATCGGCGGCGGTTCGTGGCGCTGCGCGGCGCCTATCACGGCGATACCACCGGTGCGATGAGCGTGTGCGATCCGGTGGACGGGATGCACGCGCTGTTTCCCGGCCTAGTCGCCGAGCAGATCTTTCTGCCCCGTCCGCCGGCGGCACGAGTTGCGCTCGGCCGGTTTGGCGACAGCCCCGAAGGCGGCCGGGATCGAGCGGCCAGCGATGAGTGGCTGGCCGTGGCCGAGCGCCTGATCGCCGAGCACGAACACACGATCGCAGGGATCGTCGTCGAGCCAGTGCTCCAGGGCGCGGGTGGGATGCACGTCTACCCGCCGCGCTGCCTGGCCGGGATACGACGTATCGCCGACCGCTACGGGCTGCTGCTGATCGCCGACGAGATCGCGACCGGATTCGGCCGTACCGGCAAGCTGTTCGGAATGGACTGGGCCGGAATGTTCCCCGACGTGATGTGTGTCGGCAAGGCGCTGACCGGCGGCTACCTCACGCTCGCCGCTGTCCTGTGCACGACCGTGGTCGCCAAGGCGATTACCCGCTCGCCGCAGGGGGCGTTGCTGCACGGCCCGACGTTCATGGCCAACCCGCTGGCCTGCGCCGTCGCGTCAGCCTCGCTGTCGTTGCTGACGGACGAGTGCCAGGACCGGGTACGCGAGATCGGTCGCGAACTGGCGGCGGCACTGTCTCCTGCCGCCGAACTAGCGTCGGTGCGCGATGTCCGGGTCCTGGGCGCCGTCGGCATCGTGCAACTCGCTGATCCGGTCGACGTGGCCGCGGTTACCCGGGCTTCGCTGGAGCACGGCGTCTGGCTGCGACCGTTTAGAAACCTCGTGTACACGATGCCGCCCTACATCACGACATCAGAGGAAATCGTGATGATCGGAGCCGCGATCACCACGGCGATAGAGCAGACGCACGGCTGAGATGAGTTCCATGCGGCAGTGGCTGACTGAAGCGGCGCAGCAGCGGGTCCGATCGGGCACGGTCCGGGTGACCGACACATGCCGCAACGCGCAGGCCTACAGGGGGTTGGTCGATTTCGCTTCGCCAGCCGAATCGCGATGGCTCTCGGCGTCGACCGCGCGCCCGGCGCCGTCCAGTCGATCCCGGCCAGGCCGCCCGAGCGGCGACGCTGGCCGCAGCGTACGCGAACCCGCGACTATCCGCTGCGCGTCTCGTCGGACCTTGAGATGAGCCGCCGCCACCTGCACATGCTTCCAAAGGTCGTGCTGATCACCGGCACCGACACCGAGGTCGGCAAAACCATCACCACAGCGGCACTGGCCGCAGCACTCAGTGCCGACCGCCGGACGGTCGCCGTCTACAAGCCCACACAAGCCGGCGCCGCTGGCGGCCAGGGCGACATCGACGTGGTGCGGCGGCTCACGGGCCTTGGCGACGTCCACGAGGGAGTCCGACTCATCTATCCGATGGCGCCCGTCGCAGCGGCCGCACGCGCCCACGTCAAGCTCCCGTCGGTACAAGACCACGCAGCAATCATCGAGCGGCTGGCTGCTACCCACGAGCACGTTCTGGTCGAGGGCGCTGGCGGTCTGCTGGTTGCACTCGACGAGGACGGCCGCACCCTTGCCGATATCGCCATGACGATCGCTGCCGCCTGCGCTGCGGTCGTTGTATCCCGAAGTGCGCTCGGCACCCTCAACCACACCGAACTCACGCTGGAGGCGCTTCACCGACGCGGCATCCCCATCGCCGGTGTAGTCATCGGTTCATGGCCACAGCAGCCGACTGGCATCGACGTCAGCAATCGGCACTACCTGGCCGGGCACCTTGTACCCCTGATCGGAGTCATTCCGGCAGGCGCCGGAGCACTTCCCCCAGCCGTTTTCAGAGCGTCCGCCGATAGCTGGTTTTCGGTTAGTCAGTAAGGAGCGGGACCCTGCGAACACAGAACAAGCGCCGCCGATCTGGCGCGCAGGGAGTCTGACGGACAGGTTGCGGCTTACGCGGGCAGAGTATGGTCGGCGATCTGCGCGGCAAGGAAGGCGCGTTCGGCTTCGTTGGCAGCCAGGGCGAACGCCTGGTCATAGGCGCGCGCTGCCTCGTCAGTACGGCCGAGCCGGCGCAGCAGGTCGGCTTTGATCGCGGGCAGGTAGTGGTATCCGGACAGGTGCTTGTCCTGCTCGAGCTTTGCGACTTCCGCGAGCGCGGTCTGCGGTCCGGCGACCATCGACAGGGGCACGGCGCGGTTCAGTGCTACGACCGGTGACGGCCAGACGTCCTGCAGTTTGTCGTACACGGCGAGAATTTGCGGCCAGTCAGTCTGGTCGTATGACGGCGCATCGGCGTAGAGGGATGCGATCGCGGCTTGCAGCACGTACCGCCCCGGTGGTCCGGCGCGCAGGCAGCCGACGATTATGTCGTCAGCCTCGGTCAGCGCGGTGCGGTCCCATTTCGACCGGTCCTGGTCCTCCAGTCGTACGAGCCTGCCGTCGGCATCGACGCGAGTCGCACGCCGGGCATCCGTCACCAGCAGCAGTGCGTACAGCCCGCGGACTTCGGTGTCACCTGGCATCAGTTCGCGCAACGTCCGGGACAGGTGCATGGCCCGATCCACTAGCTCCGCACGGACCAGTGACGCCCCCGACGGCGCCGTATGGCCGGTCGTGAAGAGCAGGTGGATCACGGCGAGCACCGCGCGCAGCCGTTCAGGTAGCTCGGCGGGTCCGGGGATCCGGTAGGGGATACCCGCGCCGGAGATCTTTTTCTTGGCCCGGGTGATCCGCGCGGCCACGGTCGGCTCGGACACCAGGAACGCCCGCGCGATATCCGGAGTCGAGATCCCGCATACCAGGCGTAGCGTGAGTGCCACCCGCGCTTCCGGGGCCAGCGCGGGGTGGCAGCACGTGAAGATCAGGCGCAGCCGCTCATCAGGCACTGCGTCGTCAGGCGCATCGGCGTCCTGCGCCATAGATTCTTCCGCGGTGGCCTCAACAGCTGCCACTTCTGGCTCCACCAGCAATGCAAGCCTGGAATGCAACGCCCTCTCTCGCCGGATCGCGTCTATCGCGCGCCGCTTTGCCGTGGTAGTCAGCCACGCGGCCGGGTTGCCGGGGATGCCGTCCCTGACCCATGCCTCCAGGGCCGCGGCGTACGCCTCTTGCACGCACTCCTCGGCAAGATCCAGATCCCGCGCGACCCGCACCGTCGCAGCGAGCACCAGGGCCCACTCGCGACGGTGCGTGTCCGCGACCGCGGCCTCTGCGACCGCAGCGTCTACCACGCCGTCTTCTGCTCCTCCTGCTTCACGAAGCTGCTGTGAACCGGCCGGACCTCGACGCCGCCGCCCTCCCGGACCACGGGGTTGAGACGGGCAATGGCCAGAGCTGCATCGAGGTCTGGTGCCTCGATCACGTAGAAGCCGGCGACTACCTCCTTAGAGTCCACGAACGGGCCATCGGTGATGGTGTCGCCGCTAATCGACGTCGCCATCTCCCTGGGCGTCAGTGCGTACGCCGCCACCATCGATCCGTCCTGTTGCAACTCGTCCGAGTGCTGGTCGCAGGATTCGATGTCCTCAGGTGCCGCGTCAGGGGCGTGTGCAGAATCGTCGGCGTAGATCAGGACCGCGTACTGAGCCATGACAGCTCTCCTTCTCAGCGTTGATCGCTTGGTCGGTGCACTTCTACGTCGGACGGACCCCGCAAAATCGACAGGCCTGCATTGAATTTATTCGACGTCCCCGGCCTCGCGGCTATGCGGTGACGCCTGCTGGACGGGAGAGATGCGCTGACAGGAGCTGTCCGGCTCTGTCCAGCGCCGCGGCAGCTTAGCCGGGCCGGACGGGCGATAAGGCCCTTTTGTCAGGCTGAGACCAGGTCGCAGACGAAGATAAGAGTCTCGCCCGGCGCTATGGACCGTCCTGCGCCGCGGTCGCCGTAGGCCAGCCCGGGCGGAATGATCAGCTGACGGCGGCCGCCGACCCGCATTCCCTGCACGCCCTGATCCCAGCCGGCGATGACCTGGCCGACGCCAAGCCTGAACTCCAGCGGGGCGCCGCGACTCCAGCTCGCGTCGAACTCCTCGCCAGTCGAATAGGCCACGCCGACGTAGTGCACCTGCACCGTGTCGCCAGCCTTTGCAACGGCTCCGTCGCCCTCCCAGATATCGGAGATCTCCAGTTCGGTCGGCGGCTCACCGCCGGGAAAGTCGACTTCGGGTTTCTCGATACTCATGTTCACGTCTCCCTCATCAGCTATGACTGCTCGCGCAAGGCTATGCTCCCGGGGTCGCCGCGCTGAGACCCGGATCTGCGTGGCCGGGTAACGAGAGGCGGATGGGCGCGGTGCAGCAGAGCCAGGCGGACCCGTTTGGCACCGAAGAGCTGCGCCGCACGGTGCTGGCGGCCTGGACAGCCTCGCCCGCCCGGTTCCGGGAGGATGCCAATGCGGAAGAGGACTACGCGCTGGGCGGTTACCGGGATCGCGTCATCGTGGAACTGGCCCAGAACGCAGCGGATGCCGCAGTCCGCATGGGCGTGCCCGGCCGGCTCCGGCTGAGCCTGCGCGACGGCACGCTGGTTGCCGCCAATACGGGCGCGCCACTCGACGCGGCAGGCGTGGCGGCGCTGTCCACCCTGCGCGCGTCCAGCAAGCGAGAGCCTGCCGGGGGTGCAAGTCCAGACGCGCGCGGGGCCATTGTCGGCAGGTTCGGCGTAGGCTTCGCTGCCGCAGCTGCGGTGAGCGACGAGCCGCACATCGCATCGCTGACTGGCGCTGTTGCGTGGTCGCGCAGCGCAGCCGGCGACCTCGTCCGGGCGATACCCGGTGTGGCTGCCGAACTCGCCCGCCGGTCAGGTCAGCTCCCCGTGCTGCGCCTGCCGTTCGCCGCAACGGGCGTGCCTCCCGAGGGCTTCGCGACAGCGGTGACGCTGCCGCTGCGCGACGAGGCGGCCATTCTGCTGGTTGAACGGCTGCTCGCGGAGACCGGACCCGCGATCATGCTTGCCCTGCCCGCTCTCGCTGGCATCGAGATCGAGATCGACGGCACAACCCGGCTACTCACCGCAGTGCATGCCGGTGAGGGCGTCACCATCACTGTGGACGGTACCGTCAGCAGATGGCGTACATCGGGCGCTGACGGCCGAACCGATCAGCGGCTGCTGGCCGACCGCCCTGCCGAAGAGAGAGGGCGTCCGTCCTGGTCGGTGCGTTGGGCCGTGCCTGTCGTTACTGACAGTGATGAGGGCATACCCGCGGGCAGTCTGCCCGCCGGGGTCAGCGCCGTCGTCCACGCGCCGACGCCTACCGACGAGCGTCTCGGGCTCCCGGCGCTGCTGCTCGCCTCGTTCCCGCTCAGTCCCGACCGCCGTCACGTTGCGCCCGGCCCGCTCACCGACTTCCTGCTCGACCGGGCCGCCGAGGTTTACGCCGGGCTGCTGCCCAGTCTTGCACCCGGAGTCAGCCTGCTCGACCTCGTCCCGGCTCCGGTCGCGCAGGGCGAACTTGACGCGCAAGTGCGCGACCGGATCTTGCGGCTGCTTCCCGACATCGCGTTCCTGCCCTCAGCCGAGCCGGCTGGCGGGCGCGTCCGGCCGCGCGATGCGGTGGTCCTGGACGCGAGCATGCCGCGGCTCACCGCCAGCATGGCGCCGGTACTGCAAGACCTGATCGCCGGTCCGGCCCGGCATCCGGCCTTCGCGGTACTCGGGGTCCGGCGGCTGCGGCTGGCCGAGCTCGCTGACATGCTGGCCTCCCTCGATCGCGATCCCGCCTGGTGGCGGGGACTGTATGAGGTGCTGGCCGCCGCGGAGCCGGGTGAGCTCGGCGAGCTCGGGGCACTGCCCGTACCGCTGGCAGACGGGCGGCTGGTAAGGGGGCCCCGCGGGCTCCTGCTGCCGGTCCCCGGGCTTGAGCACGCGGAGGCGCTGGCGGCACTCGGTCTCCGGGTCGTTCAGTCCGGCGCGGTGCACCCGTTGCTGGCGCGGCTGGGCGCGGTCGAGGCCACGCCACAGAGTGTCCTTGCCGAGCCAGCAGTGCGCGCCGCAGTCGAGGCGTCCTACGACGAGGAGGATCCGGGGCCGATCGCGGATGCTGTACTCAGCCTCGTCGCAGCGGCGCGCTTGCGGCCCGGTGACTACCGCTGGCTCGCTGACCTGGCGCTGCCCGGCGCGGATGGAGAGTGGTACCCGGCAGGTGAGCTTCTGCTGCCTGGCAGCCCGCTGGCAGAGGTGGTCGGTTCAGACACCCCGTTCGGTACTGTCAGCCCGGCGGCGCTGGAGCGCTACGGGGCCGACGCGCTTGAGGCAGCCGGCGTGCTGTCGTCGTTCAGCCTGCTGGCTGCCGAGGACGTCGTCATTGATGCCCCCGACGTCGATCTTGACGGCGCCGCAGAGTGGGCCGCCGACGTGCGCGCCAGGCTGGCTCCGGGCAGTGTGCCGCTGGTAGCGCCAGAGTTGCTGGCAGTCCGTGACCTTGAGCTCGTCGACCCGGAACGCTGGCCGCAGGCACTGCGGCTGCTGGCAGCACCGTCGTTGCGCGCCGCTCTCGTCGAGCCGACCAGGGTGCTGCTGGCCGACGGCCGCTACGCGGATGTGCCGTCGTACACCAGCTGGTGGCTGCGCAGTCATCCGGTCCTCGGCGGGCGCAGGCCTGGCGAGATGCGTGCCGCCGACGCCGATCCGCTGCTCGCGGGCCTCTATGACGAGGCAGAACTGCCCGCGGACGCGGAGTTCGCCCGCGCGCTTGGTGCCCGCACTTCACTTGCAGAACTGCTCGCTGAGCCTGGCGGCGCGGACGAGCTGCTGGCGCGGCTGGCCGACAATGCGCGGCCAGTCACGCGGGCGCAACTGCGGGCACTGTGGATCGCGCTGTCTGCCGTCGCCGACGTCGAGCCTCCGGACCGCGTGCGTACCGTGCACGGGAACGAGGTTGTCGTGGCTGATGCTGCCGAAGCGCTAGTCCTCGACGCGCCTGATCTATGGCCGCTAGTAGCTGACCGGCCCCTGGTGCTCGCGCCGTACTACCTGGCGCCGCAGCTCGCCGACCTGCTCGACCTTCCGCTGGTCTCTGAGGAAGTCACCGGCCAGGTCGAGTCCACACTGCAGCGCGCTGCGGTGCCCGCAATCGCGGCGGCGGTGCTGCCGGATGCGCCCGCGGCGTATTACGCCCATGACCGCCTCGTCGTGGACGGCATCGAAGTGCCGTGGCGCTACACGGCAGGCGCCGTGCACGCGGCCGGAACCAGCGGGCTCGCGTGCGGGCTGGCCTGGGCATCGGGCAGGTGGCCGGCTCGCCATCTGCTCGCTGCCCTGCTGCGCGACCCCGCTGCTGCTATCCGTCTCCTTGCCGAGGCCGACCTGGACGCGGACCCGCCGGCCATCCCGAGTGAGTGAATTACGACACACGCTGGGCCATAGGTGTTTCGAAAATAACTACTGACCTGGGAATACGTGTCTCTGACCAGCAAGCCGTGACATGTGATCCTTGCCACAGCGGTCCCGGTAAACCGACTGCCGCTTAGCCGTTTACCTGCGAAAACGTATCGATCCCCAGTGTCTCTTCTCGGCATCGGCCGGACTCTGGATGCGCGTTGTCGAATTCCGGAGTTGACGTGCTGAAACGTCGAAGTGCAACGTTGTTTCCGGTAGCTAACAACGTTTCCGGGGGGGAACCAAGCATGACCGCCAGCGCCAGAAGCACGCGCGCCCGCCTGGCAGGCGGGATGGCGATGAACGGGCTGACGTGAGCGCCGTCGTCCACAGCTACTGGACAGTCACCTGCGACGGCCCTGGCTGCCTGGAGCAGGCAAGCACGGACGTTTGGGAGCTTGCCACCCCCCGAGAGCTGCGCCGCGTCTTGCAGCGGGACGGCTGGTCGGTCAACGTCAAGGTGCCTGGCCAGCGCCAGCGCCAGGATTTTTGCCCCGCGCACCCGCCGCGCGACAGATGGCGGCACAGGCGCTGAAGGACCGCAGCCTTGTGATCATCTATGCACGCTCTGGCAACGATTCATGCAGATTCCATCTTGTTCGGCGACTTACTTCGCTCTAAGCTCCGCAATTGTGAGTACATCTAGTCACGGCGCTCACCTGCTTCTTCTGATGGCAGTGCATCGAAGCCTGCCGTGCCGTGCACGTGGAGCTCTCGCTGACCACCCGTCGAGCTCAACGAGGCGCCCGCAACTGCCGAAGTTCTTACTGCGCTGCGCTGACCTGCGCGCCGGAGACGGATGACGAGACCACGGGCGGAAGGACGAACTCGCATGGTGTTCGATTCATCGGTGCGGCGGTCAACGAATCCGCGGCTGCACCGAGGACATGCTGGTGATCTCTGGCAAGCGCAGCGCTCCAAATCTGATCAAGTGTGCACACTTGAAGATAGGGTCATGCAGATTCCGTCTTGCCCAGCGACGTACTTCGCTCTGAATTCTCCAATTGTGAGTACAACTCAGCCGCCGAAGTTCTTACCGCGCTGCGCTGACCTGCGCGTTCCCGCTCCAAGCGCCGTTAAAAGGTGCACGGCTTCCAACCTTCACGCGCCCGCCTCGCCTCGGGGCCCGCCACGCCGCAGGCGGTGCTGAACGGTGACCCACTGAGGACGAATGGCATCGACGAGCAGGAACGAATCGCATCGAGGAGTAGTGGTGAGAAGACTGACGCTAGCGATGGCTGCGGTGCTGACGGCGCCGCTGGCGGCTGTCGCCGTGATGGGGAGCCCTGTGACGAGGGCGCCAGCTGCCAGGGCGGATGCCCTGAAGTCCGCGGCGGGTGCAGACAAACCCAAGACGTTGCACACCGCGGAGACGCAGAAACCGGTACTTGGCTGGAGCAGCTGGAGCACGTTCCGGCATGTGTCCGATGCCGCCATCGACGAGGCGGAAGCGCGGGCGATGGTGAGCGATGGCCTCGCCGCCGAGGGCTACCAGTACATCAACCAGGACGATGGCTGGTACACGTGCTACCCGGTGAGTTACACGCAGCCCACTCTGATCAACGGAGTGGAGACGATGAACTACGGGCCGGGCGTCGACCAGTGGGGTATGTGGACGACCAGCCAGCTCAACACTTCCGACACCGGGGCATTCCCGAACGACGGATCGATCAACGGGATGCAGGTCCTTGGCGACTACCTGCACAGTCTGGGTCTCAAGTTCGGCATCTATCTCACTCCCGGGATATCGGGCAATGCCCTGGCCCAGAACACCCCGGTCGAGGCCAACGCCAACGGCAAGCTCCTGGGCAAGCCGAGCGGGTACACCGCCCAGCAGATCACGCTCAACTTCACGCCGGGCCTGCAGCCGGCGCAGTACCCCAGCACCCTCACCGACGCCGAGAACTACAACTGCGGCGGCACCTGGGAACTGAACTACAACAGCCCGGGCGCGCAGGAGTTCGTCGACGCCGAGGCCGACGAGTTTGCCTCGTGGGGCGTCGACTTTGTCAAGCTTGACGGCATCCTCGACCAGAACACGACCGATCTTCAGGCGTGGAGCAAGGCGCTCGCTCAGACCGGCCGCCCGATTAAGCTCGATGCCACCGAGGGCGTCTACGACATCGCCATCGCCCCGACGCTGGACAAGTACGCCACGCAGTGGGAGTACTCCCCGGACATCGAGAGCGGCAACAGCAATCTCACCAGCTATCAGAGCGCGGACGTGCGCTTCAACACTGCCGGGCTGTGGCAGTCAGTGGGCGGTGCAGGCAAGGGCTTTAACGACCTCGACTCTGTCGAGGTCGGCAACGGCCAGACGCCGGGGAACCCGACTGACATCACTGGCGTGACGAGCCGCACCGACGGGCTGAGTCTCGACGGACGGGAAACTGTGCTCGCGCTGTGGTCCCTGGCCTCTTCCCCGATCATCCTCGGGTCGGACCTGACGACGATCAACCCCACTCAGAACCCGGTCGACTATGCCCTGCTGCATAACAAGCAGGTTCTTGAGGTCGACCAGGACGCCATTGACGCCTCGCGCATCGTGGACACGGCGAGCGAGCAGGTGTTCGCCAAGACCGAGCGCGGCGGAGACACTGTAGTTGGTCTCTTCAATACCAACTACAGCCAGTCAGAAGTGATCTCTACGTCGGCAACGGCGCTCGGGCTGTCCGGCCATGGTCCCTACCTTGTCCAGGACATCTACGGCAAGAACAGCGACCTCTGCGCGTCGGCGTCGGTGGGCACTGCCAACCCCACGCCGACCTCGGTGCAGACGCCGCTGTGCGGGGCGGGCACGCCGACAAGCTTCGAGACCGCGGGCGCGATTAGCGCGAACGTGCCGCCGGAAGGTGTCGCTTTCTACCGGATCACCCCGCTTGACGGTTCCAGGTCGGCATCGCCGAGCACGACCGTCAACCTGAGCGGGTTGTCTACCCTGACGGCGGGTCAGTCGGCCACCGCCACCGAGACGTTCACGAACAACGGCGCTCAGCCGGCGCGGTCAGTGAACCTGAGCCTGTCGGCCCCGAGCGGGTGGTCGTCTGCCGGGACGTCGCAGACCACGTGGCCTGCAGTTGCGTCCGGGCAGACTGTGCAGGCAACGTTCAGCGTCACCGCGCCGACCGCTGATACCACCGGCACAGTGAGCGCGACCGCGTCCTTCAGCGGCAGTGCGAGCCACTTCAGATTGGGCGCGGGCCACCAGCCTGTTGTGCAGCAGAGTGCCGCTGACCCCGTGCGGGTTGTTTCAGCGCCGGTAGAGATCAACGAAGTGCAAACCAGCACCACCACGACGCCGAACCAGCAGTTCGTCGAGCTCTACAACCCCGGGACGGCGCCTGCCGACGTCTCAGGCTGGCAACTGCAGTACACATCGGCCGCGGCCGGCCGGAACGGCACGACCATCACGACGCTCGCGACGCTACCCTCCGGTACGTCGATCCCGGCGGGTGGCTACTACCTGATCGGCGGGGCCGGGTACGTCTCGGCCGGGACTCAGCCGCCGGACAACCAGAGCTTCACGCAGAGCTCCACGACTCAGCTGTCACAGACCGGAGGAGGTATTGCCATCGCTGACAGCACTGGCTTCGTGGTCGACAGCGTCGGGTACGGCGTCAACACAAACTCGGGCTACGCTCTGAGCGCCTACCAGCGCGCCTCCAACGCGTTCGTCGAGAGCTGCCCGGTGCAGTCCTACGGCGTGGTCCCGACGGTGACCGACACCACCCTGACCGCGCTCTTCCCCGCCTCCGCAACCAACTCGCCGAGTATCCCGGCCGGTGACAGCCTCGTCAGACTCCCCGACGGTGCGTCCACGGGCTCGAACTGCAGCGACTTCACCGTCACCTCGACACCGAGTCCGGGTGCGGCTAACGTCGTCGAGCCCCGGTTGACGATTACCGCGTCGAGCCGCACGATGACCGCCGGCAGCACCGTTCCGGCGATCACCCCGTCGTATTCCGGTTTCGTCAACGGCGACAGTGCGGCGTCCCTGCCGATCGCGCCCACCTGCTGGACCTCCGCGACATCGTGGTCGCCTCCCGGAACGTACCCGACATATTGTTCGGGCGCTGCCGACCCCAATTACACGATCGACGCCAGCAGCTATGTGAGCGGGACGTTGACCGTTAAACCCTGAGGACTGACGCCGCTGCTGAGCTGTCCGGCGCGGCCATAGAAAGTGCTCCTGACCTTGGACGATAGGACGCCGAAGTCCTTATCTACCCAAGGTCAGGAGCACTTGATGCTGTTTCTGCCGTGCGGCTCCGGTGGTGCGTGGACAAGGCGACTCCGGCCAGAACATCCGCGGCACGGTGGCAGGCGACCTGGCGGGCGGGGGTGACCTCGCGGAGTTGCGGGACGTCCGTGCGGCAGCGGTCGACCGCCAGGGGGCAGCGAGGATGGAAGACGCAGCCGGACGGCGGGTTCGCGGCGTCCGGCGCGTCGCCGGACAGGACGATCCGCGAGCGGCGGGCGGCGACATCAACTTCGGGGACGGCCGAGCGCAGCGCGACAGTGTAGGGATGCGCGGGGGAACTGAGCAGTACGTCGGTGGCGCCGATCTCGGCGACCTTGCCCAGATAGAGGACAGCGGTCTGCTCGCAGAGTTCGCTGACCACGCCGAAGTTGTGGGTGATCAGCAGGTACGACAACTCGCGCTCAGCGCGGAGCCGGGCGATTAGCTTGAGCATGTGCGCCTGGGTCCGGACGTCCAGCGCACTGGTCGGCTCGTCCAGGACCAGCAGCTTGGGCTGGACGCTGAGGGCACGGGCGATGGCGACGCGCTGGCGCTGGCCGCCGGAGAGCTGGTGCGGGTAGCGCTCGGCGAAGGTGGGGTCCAGGCCGGCTTCGGTCAGGAGTTCGGCGACCCGGCCGGGGATGTCGCCGCGGGAGACGATGCGGTGCGCATTCAGTGCCTCGGCGATCGTGCCGCCGATCCGCATCCGCGGGTCGAGGCTGTTGTCGGGGTTCTGGAAGACGATCTGCGCGTCCCGGCGGTATGCCTGAAGCGCGGCGCCGCGCAACGAGCCGACGTCCTGGCCGGCGAACGTGATCGAGCCGCCGGACGAGCGGACGAGGCGGAGAACAGCTCGTCCGATCGTCGTCTTGCCCGAACCGCTCTCGCCGATCAGGCCGAGGCCGAACGGCCCGGCCGCGACGTCCAGGGAGACCTGGTTGACGGCATGGACCGGCCCGAAGTGGACGCTGAGGTCGGAGATCCGGAGCAGCGGGGGCCCTCCCGCGGCGGCCGCAGGGGCTGCTGGCGTTGCGTCTGGCGCGCTTGTCATCTCGGCTCCCGTCACTTGGTGGTCGCGAGCTTCGGCACCGAGTCCAGCAGCTCGGAGGTGTAGGGATCGGCCGGCGACGACAGGACCTGACTGGCCGGGCCTTGCTCGACGATCACGCCGTTGCGCATGACCGCGACCCGGTCGCACAACTCGGCAACGACGGCGAGGTCGTGGCTGATGAACAAGATCGACATTCCGGTGGTCTCTCGCAGGTCGCGCAGCAAGTCCAGAACCTCGGCCTGGATGGTGACATCGAGTGCGCTGGTGGGTTCGTCCGCGAGCAAGATCTCAGCCCGCAGGGCGAGTGCAAGCGCGATCGCCACTCGTTGCAGCTGGCCGCCGGAGAGCTGGGACGGGTACCGGCGCAGCAGGTCCGGGGCAAGCAGCACCTGGCGCATCGCCTCGGCGGCGCGGTCCGCGGCTTCCGATTTGGTCGCTCCGTGCAGCCGCAGTGCCTTGGTCACGATCGTGCCGACCTTGTATACGGGACTGAATGCCGTGGACGGGCTCTGGAAGATCGCGGCGATCCGCCGTCCCCGGATCTCGCGAAGGTCATCCTGGGACAGCGCGGTCAGCTCTTTGCCGTCAAACACAATGCTGCCGCTGACCGTTGCGCCTACGGTCCTGGCCAGGCCGAGGATGGCGAGCGTAGTCATCGACTTGCCGGACCCGCTTTCCCCGGCGATCCCCACGATCTCAGCGTGGTCGAGCCGCAGCTCGTCGATGGAGACGACCTTCCGGGGACCGAAGCTGATGTCCAGACTCGTGATAGCGAGCCGGCCGGATGGCCCGGCAGGCGCTGGGGGCAGCTCCGTCATGAGATCAAACTCCGCTTCGGGTCGAGCAGGTCGCGCAGGCCGTCGCCGAGGAGGTTGAAGGCGAACGCGGTCACCAGGATCGCCAGGCCGGGGAAGGTGACCAGCCACCAGTCCGGGGTGAAGTAGCTCTGGCCTTCAGCGATCATGAGGCCCCAGTCGGGCACAGGGTCCTGGGCGCCGAGGCCGAGGAAGGACAGCGCGGAGGCGGTCAGGATGACTCCGCCGACATCCAGCGATACCTGGACCAGCAACGGCGTGATCGAGTTCGGCAGGATGTGCCGGAAGATGATCCGCAGCCGGGACACGCCTAGCGCCCGGCAGGCCTCTACATACGGGCGGCCGGCCACCGACGCGGCCTGGCCGCGGATCAAGCGGACGTACCAAGGCCACCAGACCGCGGCAATCGCGATCGTGAGGCTGGTCAGGCTAGCCGGCAAAACGGCTGCGAGCGCCAGCGCCAGCAGCAGGGGCGGGAATGCGAGGAACACGTCGGTGACCCGCATGATCGCCTCGTCGAGCCAGCCGCCCAGGAAGCCGGCCGCGACGCCGAGGGGCACGCCGATGGCGCAGGCGATCGCGAGCACGATGATTGCGATGACTGGCGACACCCGCGCGCCGTACAGGACCCGGCTCAGGATGTCCCGGCCGACCTGGTCGGTGCCGAACAAATGCGCACTGGACGGCGCCGTCAGCACCGAGAACGGGTGCGTCGCCGCGCCTGCGTCCGCGGGATACGGCGCGATCAGCGGAGCGAAGATCGCGACCAGGACGATCAGCAGAACCAGCGTGCCGCCGACGGCCAGCAGCGGGTTGGCTTTCAGCGCCCGCCAGGCGACCTGCCGGCGTGATACCCGGCCACCAGGGGAGCCGGCCGGGACGACAGCTGGCGGCTGCGCGACAGCAGACTCAGTCATCTAATCCTGATCCTCGGGTCGATTGCGGCTTGGACGATGTCCACCACAAGGTTCGCGATGACATAGGCGATGGCGACAAACAGCGTGACTCCGAGGATCGCTGGGGTGTCCAGGGTGGCGATGGACGCCGCAGCGTAACTGCCGAGCCCTGGCCAGTCGAAGATCGACTCCACTAGGAATGTGTTGACCAGCGAGTAGCCGAAGACCAGGCCGAGCGCGGCGGCCACTGGCGGCCACGCCTGCTTCATGGTGAACCGGCCGTAAACCTGCCGTTCGCTGAAGCCGAGGGCACGGACGTTGAGTACATGCGTCTCGCCGATGGTGTCGAGTACCTGCGCTCGCACCATCCGGGCGATCAGGCCGGTCGGGTACGCCGCGACGACGATGGCCGGCAGGATCAGGTGCACGAGCGTGCTGCCAAACATCGGCATGTTTCCGCCCAGCAGGGAGTCGACCACCGGGAAACCCGTGCGCTTGACAAGCGGATGGGTGAACAGCAGGCCGGGGGAGTACTCGCCTGCGGCCGGTAGCAACTTCAGCCGCTGACTGAAGATCAGCTGCAGGATCAGGGCCATCCAGAAGATGGGCATCGAGACGCCGAGGATCGATCCGGCCCGGATGGTCTGGTCGGCTGGCTTGCCCGGCCGGCGCGCCGACATAAGGCCGAGCGGGATGCCCACCACGACGGCAATGAGCAGTGCGGTGAGGACCAGCTCGAGCGTCGCAGGTGCCGCGGTCATGATGTCAGACAGCACGCTGCGGTGGGTGTGGACGGACACACCCCAGTTCCCCTTGGCGATGCCGCCGAGGTACGACGCGATCTGCGCGATCAGCGGCCGGTTCAGGCCGAGGAACTGGCGCGCCCTGGCGATCTGGGCGGCCGAGGCGTGCGGGCCGGCCCACGTCGCGGCCGGATCGCCGGGCACGACGTGGGCGACGAAGAACGTCACGACGATGACGCCGACGACCACCACGATGGCTAGCAAGATCCGGCGCACGACGAAGGTCAGCATCGGGTCAGGATTTCGGGGTGAGGTTGTAGGCGAAGACGACGTTCGGGTAGGCCGGGTTCACTGTGAATCCGGAGAAGTTGCTCGTCATCGCGTACTGGTAGTCGGTGTTGTACAGGAAGACGATCGGCGCCTGCTGGAGGATCTCGTCCTGCATCGTCTTGTAGAGCGTGCTGGCCGCCGGCCGGTTGGTAGCTACCAGCGACTCCACCTGGCTGATCTGGTGATCCAGGGTGGAATCGGAGTAGTACGACAGGTTGAAGTACGGCTGCTTCTCGGTAGCCAGCAGGTTAGTGAACCAGGAGTACGGGTCGGCGTAGTCCGGCCACCAGTACTCGAGGAAGATGTCCTGGCGTGCCGACGGGGAGGCCGACTTGCCCTTCGCCCACTGCGTCGCCCAGGCCAGCGGCTGGACTTGCAGATTGATGTTCAGCTTCGCCAGGCTGGACTTCATCAAGGTCGCAACGACCTGCTCGTTGGTGTCGCCTGCGAGGTAAGTAAGGGTCAGGTTGAGCGGCTTCTTACCGGGCCCGTAGCCGGCCGAGTGCAGCAGCGAGGTCGCCTTCGCCGGGTCGTAGGTGTAGCTAGGCAGGTCGTTGAAGTGGCCGAACAGGCCTGCCGGGACGATACCGCTGGACGGAGATGCCGCCCCGCTCAAGGCCGCGATGATGCCGTTGTAGTCAGTGCCGTAGGAGATGGCCTGGCGGATCGGCTCACTCAGTGCCTGGGAGTTCAGCTGGGCGAGCAGGTTCTGCCACGAGGGCGAGCTCGTCAGCTTGATGCCGGAGACCCCCTGCAGGGACTTCCACAACGTCGGGCTCAGCTGCTCGACGAAGTTCACCTGGCCGGACCGGAGCAACTGGGCTGCCGTGGTGTCCTGCGGCACCACCCGGTAGACGACCTTGGTGTAGTGCTGGCCCTTCCAGCCGCCCCAGTACTTCGGGAACGCCTTGAGTACGACCTCAAACTCCTGGCCGTTGTTCCAGGTCTGCAGGGTGTACGGGCCGGTGCCCGCGTCGTGCGGAGTGTTCAGCCACTTCGTCAGGTTGCCGCCGGGGCCGGCTGCCTGGGTGTCGTAGATGTACGCGGAGTAGTCCGCTGACGCCTCTAGGTCCAGTGGAGAGGGCTCCGACAGGTGGAACACCA
>Ga0335075_10005867_pt1 | contig 18993 bp, 17 predicted proteins | sample Lox_Sample_24_FD_206723 | JGI IMG/M metagenome (GOLD analysis project Ga0335075, IMG submission 206723) | Soil microbial communities from Loxahatchee National Wildlife Refuge, Florida, United States - Lox_Sample_2.4 | ecosystem: Environmental > Terrestrial > Soil > Wetlands | place: USA... | reverse complement strand
CGCGATCCGGACCAGGGTGGCCCAGAAGAACGCGGTGAGGGCGCCGGCCCATGACCAGGCCCAGAGGCCGCCGATGAGTGCCGGGGCAAGCAGCGAGACCACGACCAGGACCGGAAAGAGCCTGGAAATCCGGGCGATCTTCTTGTCCGCCAGCAGGTCGGGGCAGAATTTCTCCTTCGAGGTGCGGTCGCTGTCGAAGAACCAGCCGGCGTGCGCCCAGGCCAGGCCTTTGGCGAGCGCCTTCCAGTCGTCGCCGAACCGCCACGGCGAATGCGGGTCGCCCTCGCGGTCGCTGTACTTGTGATGCCGGCGGTGGTCCGCTACCCAGTTGATCACCGGGCCCTCTACCGCGAGCGAGCCGGCGATCGCCAGCGCGATCCGCAGGCCGGTCTTGGCCTTGAAGGACGAATGGGTGAAGTAGCGGTGGAAGCCCATCGCGATACCAAGCCCGGAAATGTAGTAGAAGGCCACCGCGAGGATCACGTCGTGCCAGCCGAGGCCCCACCCCCAGGCCAGCGGTATCGCCGCGACCAGCGCAAGCATCGGTACCGCGACGAAGACCCCGACCAGGATCTTCGACCCGCGGCCTTTGGGATCGTCCATGAGGTCGTTCAGTGGTGCCCTGGTACCGGCGGCTACCTCGGCGCTTGTTGCCGTCGCCGTGGTGTCCGTCGGCTTGATGTCAATGGCAGTGGCGCCGGCGGCTGCTCTAGCAGCGCCTGAAGTGCCGCCGGTCGTGGTGTTGTCAGCGACAGTAGTCATGTGGATCCTCGCCTGGCACTCAGCCGTCAGTTGCGGGACAACCGGTCTGCATAGCCGTGGGCAGGGGCTCCTGCAGATACGCTTACGTAACCGTAACCTACGTCACCGTAGGTTGCACACAGGTGCCGGAGAAATTTCTTCCGGCATCGTCATGAACGTGGATGTGCAACGGCCAGCATTGGCCCCGTACCCGGAGTGGCCGCTTGCATTCCCAACCAGCACTCGAACGCGATACTGAGCCGACTCGGAAAAGTGTCAGTACCTCGACCTAAAATTCGAGTATGCGGACTAAGGACGAGCTTTTGGAGTTGCGCGAGCAGGCCGTCGCGCTGCGTCGAGCGGGCAAGTCCCGGCGTGAAATCAAGGAGATCCTTGGCGTCGGGAATTCCACGCTCAACCCGGCGCTGCGCGACGAGCCGGCGCCGCTGTGGACGTTACGGCCCAGGGCAAAGGACGAGCTGCGCATGCAGGCGCGCGAACTGCGCGCCAGCGGCCGCACGTATGACGAGATAGCTGCCGAGCTCAGCGTCTCGAAAGGGTCGGTCTCGCTCTGGGTGCGCGACATCCCGCGCTGCGGCCGGCTGAGCTACTCCGAGTTCCGCAAGCGCAACGCCGAAGGCGTAGCCAGGTACTGGGCGGCTGAGCGGCCGATCCGCGAGGCGAGGCTGCGAGCTATCAGCGACAGTGCCGCAGCTCAGATAGGTGAGCTGAGCGAGCGGGAGCTCCTGATCGCCGGTGCCATCGCATACTGGTGCGAGGGTACTAAGAGCAAGCCCTACAGGCCGCGCAAGGACAGCGTCGTCTTCATCAACAGCGATCCAGTCCTGATCAGGCTCTTCCTGCGGTTTCTGATGGTTACCGGCGTCACGCCGGAGCGACTTATCTGCCGGGTACACATCCACGAAAGTGCGGACGTCGAGGGCGCCCAGCAGTTCTGGCGAGTGATGACTGGCCTGCCGGAGGATCAATTTCGTGCGCCAACACTCAAGCGGCACAATCCGAAGACGGTCCGGAAGAACACCGGCGAGGACTACCGCGGCTGCCTGATCGTCAGCGTTCGCCGGAGCGTAGACCTGTATAGGCGGATCGAAGGCTGGGTCTCCGCAGCAACGGCGGCTACAGGGTCAGGTTCCGAACCTCATGTAACGCGCAGCGCTCCCGGGGAAGGATTCGAACCTTCGTTAACGGATCCAAAGTCCGTTGTCCTGCCGGCTAGACGACCCGGGAAGGTCAGATCCTGCCCCGAAAGCCTACTCGGACCAGGATGAGCCGGTCGGTGATCGGCTCACAGGCGGCCGCGTCGTGGCGTCCGAAAATCGTACGGCGATCCGCCGTCAGCAGACGACGCCTGCGCTCACGAGGTAGGCGCGGGCCGATGGCTCCAGGCGGTGATGAGGGCTGGAGGCCGTCCGCAAGGCCGAGTAGTGCGAAGGGACCAGCGCGGTCGCGGGCGTTCCTGGTTCGTTCACAGGTTTAGATCGGTTGTCCAGCGCGCAGTCAGCTAGCCGTAGGCCGCATAGCAAGCCTGCTGGGGTGGTTCGCGAGGCGGTCATGAGGGGCCCGGGGTAGTGCCTGACTACCGGGATGCTGCAGGTCGGCGACCGCGAGTGTGGCACGATCGTGAGCAAGCACCGCAATGGGTGCGATCAACCACCCAGGCTGGCCGAAGGTAGGTAACAGGCCGGTATCCTGCACATGTCGGGAGGGTGACAGCTTGACAGCCTGCAGTCCCGGACAGCAGGGCCGACCCGTGCGGGGACACTCATAACAGCGACACCTCTGAGGGCGAAAAGCCGACAGCGATACGCGCGGGCCAGCCGCTTGAGCGTGGTCCGTGCGAGCGCCGTCAGTTTCGGCGCCATCAGTTAAAACTGACGAGAGTGACCAGTTCACGAGCGACACTGAAGGAGCCGAGCCGAGTGACAGCACACGGTCCGGCCGCCGTCATCGTCCTGGCGGCAGGCGAGGGTACCCGGATGCGCACAGCCACCCCGAAGATGCTCAATGAGGTATGCGGCCGGCCGATGCTAGGCCACGTGCTCGCAGCCGCACGCGAGCTGAGGCCGCAGCAGCTGATCCTGGTAGTCAGCGACTTGGGCGGCCAGGTCGCCGGATACGCGCGCGAGCAGTGGCCGGAAGCAGCTCTGGTAGTGCAGGAACGCCGCGGCTCGTGGGGCACGGGGCACGCCGTGCGTACCGTGGTCGAGTCTCTTGGTGTTATCCATGGCACTGTCATCGTGCTGTTCTCGGATACTCCGATGTTGCGCGGCGAGACGCTGGGCAGCCTCGCCACCGAGCACGAAGCAGCGGGCGCCGCGGTGACGGTGCTCACCTCGCGGGCACCAGACCCAACGGGCTACGGCCGGATCTTGCGCAACGAGGACGGCCAGGTCACCGGGATTGTTGAGGAAGCCGACGCGACACCGGAGCAGCGGGCACTGACCGAGATCAGCTCGGGCATGTTCGCATTCGATGGCGACTTGCTTGCCGACGCAGTCAAGCGGGTTCCGCCCGCCAGGGCTACGGGCGAGGAGTACCTGACCGAGGTGCCCGCCATCCTGCGCGCTGACGGGCACCTGGTCGGTAGCGCGTTCTGTCCGGATTTCGATGAGATCCAGGGCGTCAACAACCAGGTTCAGCTCGCCGCCGCACGGCGTGTGCTTAACGAGCGGCTGCTCGCGCAGTGGATGGCGGCGGGCGTGACGATCGTCGATCCGGCGAGTACGTGGATTGACGTGGACGTGCTGATAGAGCCCGGCGCGGCGATCTCGCAAGCCACCCAGCTCGAGGGCCGCACCACCGTCGGATCCGGTGCCCGGGTCGGGCCTAACTGCCTGCTGCGCGACACGACCGTGGGGGCCGGCGCGACGGTGCTGCAGGCAGTCTGCGAGGACATCGTCATCGAGCCGGGCGCCGTGATTGGGCCGTTCGCCCATCTCAAGCCCGGCGCTGGTGATCAGCAGGACGCCAAGCGCGACTCGCCGGCGGGGACGCCGGCGGCCGCGAGCTCAAGCACGCGGGAACACAAGGAGAGTTGACGTAAGTGACCGGCATGACCGCCACTCCCGAGCGGAAGATGATGCTTTTTTCCGGTCGCGCCTACCCCGAGCTTGGGCAGGAGATCGCGAGCAACCTTGGCATCGAGCCGACCCCCACTACCGCCTACGACTTCGCCAATGGCGAGATCTTCGTCCGCTTCCTCGAGTCAGTCCGTGGCAGCGACGCTTTCGTGCTGCAGAGCCACACCTCCCCGATCAACCAGTGGATCATGGAGCAACTGATCATGGTGGACGCGCTCAAGCGCGCATCCGCGAAGCGAATTACGGTCGTGGCCCCCTTCTTTGGTTACGCCCGCCAGGACAAGAAGAGCCGGGGCCGGGAGCCCATCTCGGCCCGCTTGATGGCCGACTTGTTCCAGGCCGCGGGTGCCGACCGGCTGATGGCGGTCGACCTGCACACCGCGCAGATCCAGGGGTTTTTCGACGGGCCGGTTGACCACCTGTTCGCACTGCCGATCCTTGCGTCCTACCTGGAGGACAAGCTGGACGTGTCGCAGGTGACCGTGGTGGCGCCCGATGCTGGCCGGGTCCGGGTGTGTGAGCGGTGGACCGACCGGCTCGGCTGCCCGCTGGCGATCATCCACAAACGGCGGGACCCCGACGTTGCAAACCAGGCGAAGGTGCTCGAGGTCGTCGGGCAGGTTGCCGGGCGGACCTGCATCGTGGTCGATGACATGATCGACACCGGGCAGACGATCGTGAAAGCCGCAGATACGCTGTTCGATCAGGGCGCGGCGCAGGTGATCGTTACCGCGACCCACGGCGTACTGTCCGGTAATGCCGTAGACATGCTCAAGAACTCGCGGGTGAGCGAGGTGATCGTGACCAATACGCTGCCGATCCTGAACGAGAAGCGATTCGACAAGCTGACCGTGTTGTCCATCGCGCCGCTCATCGCTAGGGCCATCAACGAGGTGTTCAGCGATGGCTCGGTGACGAGCCTGTTCGACGGCCAGAGCTAACGGCTACCCCGGAGGAGTAGACTGCCGGGGAATTTCCTGTCATCACGAGGAGTATTACCGTGCCCGAGGTACGTATCGACGCCCAGCCGCGGACGGAATTCGGAAAGGGACCGGCTCGCCGTACCAGGGCCGCCGGGCGGGTGCCTGCCGTGCTCTACGGGCATCACCAGGAGCCGCGGCATCTGACACTTCCTGGCCACGAGGTGCTGCTCGCGCTGCGCACTGCCAACGTCCTGATCCGGCTTGAAGGCATGCCGGGCGGCGCCCAGCTGGCACTCCCCAAGGCCGTGCAGCGAGACCCCATCAAGGGCTCCGTCGAGCACGTCGACTTGCTCGTGGTGCGCCGCGGCGAGAAGGTCACGGTCGACATTCAGGTCCAACCCGTCGGCGACGTGGTTTCTGACGGACTGCTCGACCAGCAGGTGCTGCAGATCCCCGTCGAGGCCGAGGCAACCGCGATCCCGCCCGCCATCGAGGTCAGCGTCGAAGGCATGGCAATCGGCGATGCCGTGCACGCCGGTGACCTGCAGCTGCCAGCCGGAGTCACCCTGGCTATCGAGCCAGATGCACTGGTTCTGCATGTCATTGCCGCGCCGACGGCCGCGCAGATCCAAGCCGAGCTTGGCGAGGGCGAGGCGCCCGCCGCCGGAGCTGAGGTGCCAGCGGCGGTGCCACCTGCCGCCGAGACCGGCGCGGAGCCAGCGCCGGCGGAGGGATCTGGCTGATTGCTGGCGTCCCGCCGCGCGCCGGTACCGTGCCTGCCGGAGCGGTGCTCGCTGGGACCGGGCCAGCTGGCTACTGGCGCGACCGGCATCCTCGACGGGAACGACGATGGCTGAGGACCGCTGGCTTGTCGCCGGACTGGGAAATCCGGGCCCCGGCTATGCGGGTAACCGCCACAATGTCGGCTTCATGTGCGCGGACGAGCTCGCGGCCAGGATCGGAGTTGCCTTCCGGCGCGACAGATCGCGGGCCGCGACGGCGACCGGCCAGCTCGCGGGCGTTCCGGTGGTGCTGGCGAAGCCGCAGCGCTTCATGAATCTCTCCGGCGGCCCGGTGGCAGCGTTGCGCACGTACTTCAAGCTGCCGCCTGAGCGCATCCTGGTCGTGCACGACGAGCTTGACCTGCCGTACGGGGTCATCAGGCTCAAGCTCGGTGGCGGAGACAACGGGCACAACGGGCTCCGGTCGATAACCGCCGCGCTCGGCAGCCGGGACTATCACCGCCTCAGGATCGGCATCGGCAGGCCGCCCGGCAGGATGGACCCAGCTGATTTCGTGTTGCACAACTTCTCGCCGCCGGAGCGCGATGAACTGCCGGAGGTTCTCGGCCGGTCAGCCGATGCCGCCGAGGTGCTGTTGACTCAGGGCCTCGCGGCGGCGCAGAACAAGTTCCACTAGCCGGATGCGCCCGTGGTCGGGACAGCAGTGGTCAGGGCAGCCGTGGTCAGGGCAGCCGTGGTCAGGGCAGCCGTGGTCAGGACATTGGCGCGCCGTGGTTTGCCGTCGCTGGCGGCACGGCTCCGCGGAGGCCGTAGGCTGGCGTCTGGCCGGAGCGGGCCGTTGGCTGACCCTGTGGAGCATCTTTGACGGTTTCTGACGACGACCTGGCCGCGGAGCTGGCTGGGGAGGCGGGCCGTCGCCTGCTCGCACTCCGTGCCGGTGGTGGCGACGCCGCGGCTCTTCGCGATGCTGGCGACCGCATGTCACACCAGTTCCTGACTGCCGAACTGGCGAGGCTCCGGCCCGGCGATGCGGTGTTGTCAGAGGAGGGTGCCGACGACCCGGCCCGTCTGTCGGCGCGCCGGGTATGGATCGTCGACCCGCTCGACGGCACCAGGGAGTTCGGCGAGCCCGGACGAACCGACTGGGCAGTGCACGTCGCGCTCTGGGCTGACGGAGAGCTAGCTGCTGGCGCGGTCGGGCTACCTGCTCAGGGCACCGTACTGAGCACTGCGGCACCGGCAGGAAGGGCCCGCCAGAGTTCCGGGGCGCCGCTGCGGCTGCTGGTCAGCCGGTCGCGGCCACCTGCCTTCGTGACCGAATTGGCTGCCAGCCTGGACGCAGTGCTGGTGCCGATGGGATCGGCCGGGGCAAAGGCAGCTGCGGTTATCGGCTGCCAAGCCGACGCTTACGTGCATAGCGGCGGGCAGTACGAGTGGGACTCTGCCGCACCGGTTGCCGTTGCCCGGGCAGCCGGATTGCACGCCTCCCGGATAGACGGCTCCGACCTGCGATACAACCAGGAGGATCCGTCCGTTCCTGATATCCTGATTTGTCCGATCGAGCTTGCAGCCACGCTGCTGGACGCGATCAACCGCTCGCGAACTGCCCAGCCAGCCGGCTGGGCCGAGCCCGGCCAAACCACAACCCAGTGACCCGGAGTCGTCCAGATGCCGCCATCACCCCGCACTGATTACCTGTTGTCTCAGCTCGACGTGCTCGAGGCCGAGTCGATCCACGTGATCCGCGAGGTGGCTGCCGAATTCGAGCGGCCGGTACTGTTGTTCTCCGGCGGCAAGGACTCGATCGTGATGCTCGCGCTTGCCGAGCGCGCATTCTGGCCAGCCCGGATCCCGTTCCCGGTCATGCACGTGGACACCGGGCACAACTTCGCTGAGGTGCTGGCGTATCGGGATCGCAGAGTCGCTGAGCTCGGCGCTCGCCTGATTGTCGCGTCAGTGCAGGAGTCCATCGACGCGGGCAAGGTCGTGGAGGAGACCGGCAGATGGGCCAGCAGGAACCGGCTCCAGACCACCACACTGCTGGACGCCATCGCGGACAACAGGTTTGACGCTGTCTTCGGCGGTGCCCGCCGGGACGAGGAGAAGGCACGCGCGAAGGAACGAGTGTTCTCGTTCCGCGATGAGTTCGGCCAGTGGGACCCGAAGAACCAGCGGCCGGAGCTGTGGAACATCTACAACACCCGGATCCGGCGGGGCGAGCATATCCGGGTATTCCCGCTGTCGAACTGGACGGAGCTCGACATCTGGCACTACATCGCCAGGGAGCGGCTGGAGATCCCGTCGATCTACTTCGCGCATACCAGGACCGTTTTCGAACGCGATGGCATCCTGCTCGCTGACAACGAGTTCGTCACCCGCGCCGAGGATGAGCCGGTCTACGAGGCCAGCGTCAGGTACCGAACTGTCGGCGACATGACCTGCACAGGCGCGGTCGAGTCGAGCGCCACGACCGTCCCCGAGGTGATCTCCGAGATCGCAGCCACCCGGATTACCGAACGCGGGCAGACGCGGGCGGATGACCGGGCCAGTGAGGCCGCGATGGAGGACCGCAAGCGAGAGGGCTATTTCTGATGACGGCGTTGCAGACTCCCTTCGGCGAGCCGGCCGAGGAGCCCCGGCATATGGATATTTTGCGGCTGGCCACGGCCGGTTCTGTTGACGACGGCAAGAGCACTCTGATCGGGCGCCTGCTGTTCGATTCCAAGGCGATCTTCGAAGACCAGCTGGCCGCCGTGGAGCGCACCAGCAAGGAGCGCGGCGAAGACTACACGAACCTGGCGCTGCTGACCGATGGGCTGCGGGCCGAGCGTGAGCAGGGCATCACGATCGACGTTGCCTACCGCTACTTCGCGACGCCACGCCGGAAGTTCATCATCGCCGACACCCCTGGCCACGTTCAGTACACGCGGAACATGGTGACCGGCGCTTCCACCGCTGATCTGGCGATCGTGCTGGTCGACGCCCGGAACGGGCTTACCGAGCAGAGCCGCAGGCACGCCTTCCTGGCTACCTTGCTGCGGGTACCGCACCTGGTGCTGGCGGTCAACAAGATGGACCTGGTCGATTACAGTGCCGCGGTCTTCGACGAGATCGTCGAGGAGTTCACCGCGTTCGCCGCCAAGCTGGAGATCGGCGACCTGACCTTCATCCCGATCTCCGCGTTGCACGGGGACAACGTTGTCGAGCGGTCAGTCAACATGCCGTGGTATGACGGCCCGTCGCTGTTGCACCACCTAGAGCACCTGCACATCGCCTCCGACCGCAATCTGATCGACGTCAGGTTCCCGGTGCAGTACGTCATCAGGCCGCACCAGGCCACTGACCCTGAGTTGCATGATTACCGCGGTTACGCGGGGCAGGTGGCCGGCGGGGTGCTCAAGCCAGGCGACGAAGTGCTGCACCTTCCGTCCGGGCTCACCACCACCATCCGTCAGATCGACACCGCGAAGGGCCCGGTGCCGGAGGCGTTCGCGCCGATGTCAGTGACTTTGCTGCTGACCGACGACCTCGACGTATCCCGGGGCGACATGTTCTGCCGGCCGCACAACCAGCCGGACTCGATTCAGGACATAGAGGCGATGGTCTGCTGGATGTCAGACGCCCGCGTGCTCACCCCCGGCAGCCGGCTGATAGTCAAGCACTCGACCAGGACCGTCAAGGGCATCGTGCGCGACCTGCAGTACCGGCTGGATGTCAACACCCTGCACCGGGACGAGTCGGCGACGCAGCTTGCCCTGAACGAGATCGGCCGGATAACCCTCAGGGTGACGCAGCCGCTTTTCTGCGATCCGTATTCGCGGAACCGGCAGACCGGCGGCCTGATTCTTATCGACGAGGCGACCAGCGCGACTGTCGGCGCCGCGATGATCACCGACAACTAGCTGCGGCTAGCTCCGGCCGGCTTCCCGGCCCGGACGCTGGGCGGGTCCGGCGATTCAGCCGCGAATCCCGCCATCGTTACGTAGGCGGGCATCCAGTGCCCGAATACCCGGCTAGCCGCGCGCCGGGCGATCACGATGCGGTCTCGACCGCACGTCCTGTCCCGGGAACAGTTCCAACATTCCATTGCATGACCCTTCTGGAATAGGTATGCGGGTGTCGTCGGCTGCGGTCGGCACGTCCGCCATTGCGAGTTAAGCGGCCATCCACGGCAGATGATCCCTGGCGTGGCAGGAGTGCCAGGGCCAGCAATGGGAAAACCGAAGGCATGGCCGCGCCAGCCACGGGAAAACCCGAAGGCATGGTGGCGCCAGCCACGGGGAAACCCGAAGGTATGGTGGCGCCAGCCACGGGAAAACCCGAAGGTATGGTGGCCCCGGTTGCGGAGATCATCTCGGCGATGCAGGAGGCGGCACCCGCAGGTCGGCCCGTCCTCGCCGACACCGCGGTGGCAGAGCTGCGGGCCCTGACACAGGTGCTCATGACCGAGCGAGCCGACGCTATCGAGGAACTGGCGCGCTTCCATGCGATCCGCGAACGGCGGATAAGGCTGCCGGAATCCGCGCTCGCGGACTGGCTGCGCGATCGTACCGTCCTCGTGACCGGGGGGACCGGTTGCATCGGCTCGACGCTGGTGGCGCAGATCGCGCGGTTGGGCCCCCGGTGGCTGGTATCCGTCAGCCGGGGCCAGACGGCGGGCTGGCCGCGGCACCCTGATGCCGATTACCATCAGGCCGATGTCGCCAGCCGGGCCAGCCTGGATGCGGTTTTCGCTGCGGTACGGCCGGACGTGGTCTTCCACTTGGCGGCGCAGCGGGATCCTGGCCTCGCCGAGCGGGCGTCGCACCTCACGGTCAGCACTAATGTCCTCGGCACCCGCAATGTCGTGCAGGCGTGCGAGCGGCACGGTGTAGCTGAGCTCAGCTATGCCAGTTCCGGCAAGGCATTGCGGCCGTACTCACGCGAGGTCTACACGGCCGCTAAGCGGGCGGGCGAGTGGATCCTGGCCGAAGCTGCCGCCCGCACTCAGGTCCGGATCACCGCAAGCCGGTTCACGCACGTCGTGGACAACTCGATCGTGTACGACAGGCTGCTCGGGTGGGCGAGGTCGGGTGTCGTCCGGCTACACGACTGGCAAACCCTGTTTTATGCTCAGTCGGCGCTGGAGTCCGCTGAGTTGCTGCTGACCGCCGGCCTCCGTGCACAGGTCGGCGGCCTTCGCGTGTACGCCATCAGAGACCTGGGCTGGCCGGTGAGCCTCCTCGACCTGGCCATCGGGACGCTGATGCAGGTTGGCTCCGATAGCCCGATCTACTTCAGCGGTCACGATCCCGGCTACGAGCGGGTGCCGTTCCCCGGTCTCTACGACCCGGATACGGCCGGCGAGATCAGCCCGCTGCTGAATGCGTTCGAGGCGGCCGCCGCCGAGCACGATGCCCAGCTCGGCATCGATGCCTGCCCGGTCCGGTTCGATCACGGCCGGGCGCCGGCCGGCCTGCTGGCCACGGTCGACCAGATCTGCGCAGCCACCGCTGGCCCCGGGCCGGTCCGCGCCGCGCTCGACAAGCTCTCCTGGCATGTTCTGGACGCCGCCCTGGCCGCACTGCCACAGCAGGTGCTGGCCCGGATCGAATTGCTGACCGCGCCGCACGAGGGCCGGCTGAGCCGCGATCACGCCAAGATGCTGGGCATGATCCGGCAACACGCCGGGCCGAACGGGTCGGCGCGGCTAGCCAGCTGACGCCTCGGCCGGGACAGAACTCTCGGGGGGATATGCCAGGCTTGGGTCATGGCTCGCGCTCAGCTTGATAAGAGGCCCGCAGATGTGTCGGCGATGTTTGACAGGGTCGCCGATCGCTACGACCTGCTGAATGATGCGTTGTCGCTGGGCATGGACCGGCTGTGGCGCAGGGTCGTGGCGCGGGCTGTGGGAGCCGGCCGTGGCCAGCTCGTGCTGGATCTGGCGGCGGGCACTGGCACCTCCTCGCGCGCGTTCATTGCTGCTGGTGCGCGCTGCGTGGCCTGTGACTTTTCTCTCGGAATGCTGTCGGTCGGGGCGCGCAAGCCGGCCGCAGGGCTGCGTTTTGCCGCCGGTGACGCGCTGGCGCTGCCGTTCGCGGATGGGGTGTTCGACGCTGTCACGATCTCTTTCGGGCTGCGCAACGTGGCCGACACGGGCCAGGCGCTCGCCGAGTTGCTGCGGGTTACCAGGCCTGGTGGCCGGCTTGTGGTGTGTGAGTTCAGCCACCTGCCGGTGCGCCGGCTGAACGCGCTGTACGAGCGGTACCTGACAACGGCGCTGCCCGCCGTCGCCAGACGGCTGTCGGGCAACGCGGAGGCTTATGACTACCTCGCCGAGTCGATCAAGGCCTGGCCGCCGCAGCACGCGCTGGCAGGCAAGATTGCCGGGGCTGGCTGGTCTGGCGTTAGCTGGCGGAACCTGAGCCTAGGAGTGGTCGCGATGCACGAGGCGAGACGGCCCGGTTAGCCGATGCCGGGACAGGTCGAGGGCGCCGCCGCCGGCTGTTCAACGGTGTCCTCGCAGGAGCAAGCACGGGACGTACAGCCGGGAACGCGCGGTTGCGGGCCAGTGTTGTCAGCCGCTCGCCGAGGCGGGGGGACTGCCTGCCTCCGCGAGCGCCGGGGCGGTCGGACGGCGGGTGCCCAACCAGGACTAGACTTCGGTGCGGAAGCTCTTGTGAAGAGGTTCACAAGACAGATCAGGACGGGTCCGTGACCGAGCAAGCACCCCCCGCCGGCCCGCCAGACTTGGCCCTTAAGCATGAGCTGGTCAGCGCGGAGCCCGGTGGTGCGCCCGCGGCCAGCAGCGGCCGGGCTGGGGCGGCGGCTGTCAGCGCTGGCGGGATCAGCCCAGCTGATGCCGGCACCGCTGATGTCAGCCCTTCAGGCGTCAGCGCTGCTGACGCCAGCTCAGCAACTGGCGAGACCGCCGACGTCATCGTCGTCGGCGCCGGGCCCGCTGGCTCGGCTGTCTCCTATTACCTTGCGGCCGCCGGCCTTGACGTGCTGACGCTGGAGAAGACGAGCTTCCCGCGGGAGAAGGTCTGCGGCGACGGCCTCACTCCTCGCGCGGTCAAGGCACTGACCGCCATGGGCGTGCCGATCGCGGAGAATGACGGCTGGCTGCGGAACAAGGGCTTGCGGATCATCGGCGGTGGCGGCCGCATCGAGCTCGACTGGCCGGAGCTGTCTAGCTATCCCGGTTACGGCCTGGTCCGCACCAGGACAGACTTCGACCAGATCCTTGCCCGGCATGCCGTAAAGGCGGGTGCGCGGCTCATCGAGGGCGCGAATGTCACTAGCCCGCTGATTGATGACCGGACTGGCCGGATCACCGGAGTGATGACCAAGGACGGCCGCCAGTACCGCGGCCGGCTTGTCGTAGCGGCAGACGGGAACTCCTCGAGGCTCTCGGTGGCCATGGGGCTGCACAAGAGGGCTGACCGCCCGCTTGGCGTGGCAGTGCGGACTTACTACACTTCGCCGCGGCATAACGACGACTATCTCGAGGCCTGGCTGGATCTCTGGGACGGAAACAGCCTGCTGCCCGGTTACGGGTGGATCTTCGGCATGGGAGACGGCACCTCCAATGTCGGTCTCGGGTTGCTGAACACCTCGACCGGCTTCGGCGAGATCGACTACCGGGTCCTGCTGCGTAAATGGCTCGCCACGATGCCAGCTGAATGGGGCTTCACCGAGGAGAACCGGACTCAGCCAGTGCGCGGTGCCGCGCTGCCAATGGGCTTCAACCGGACACCGCACTACACCAGGGGCCTGCTGCTGGCCGGAGACGCTGGCGGGATGGTGAACCCGTTCAACGGCGAGGGCATTGCCTACGCGCTCGAGGCAGGAGAGCTAGCGGCCCGGGTAGTCACGCAGGCACTGGCCAGGCCGACGGCGGCGGGCCGCGAACGGGTACTGCAGACCTACCCGCGCCAGCTCAAGGATGCCTACGGAGGCTATTACACGCTTGGCCGGATCTTCGTCGACCTGATCGGCAAACCGTCGATCATGCAGTTCTGCACGAGGCACGGAGTGAAGCGGCCGGCAGTGATGCGCTTCACTATGAAGCTGCTTGGCAACCTGACCGATACCCGCGGTGGCGATGCCGTGGACCGGCTACTGAACGCGGTGTCTAAGATGACGCCCGCGGCTTAACCGGCGATGCCGACTAACCGACCAATGCCTACTGACACGGTGCAATCGAGATGAAGGGGGTGACAGGGCAATGAGCCTGTACGTGCCGATACTCGCGCTGGGCGTACTCGCCGCGGTGTTCGCCGTCTTCTCGCTGGTCGCGGGCTCCTTGGCCGGCCCGAAGCGGTGGAACAGGGCCAAGCTGGAGGCCTACGAGTGCGGCATCGAGCCGACCAGGCAATCGGCTGGCATCAGATTCCCCGTCAAGTACTACCTGACGGCCATGCTGTTCATAGTCTTCGACATCGAGATCATCTTCCTGTACCCGTGGGCTGTCTATTTCGACAAGCTCGGGGTGTTTGGCCTGGTCGAGATGGTCACGTTCATAGCCACGGTGCTCGTCGCCTACGTCTACGTCTGGCGTCGCGGCGGGCTGGAGTGGGATTAACAATGGGAATTGAGGAAAAGCTGCCGTCCGGCATCCTGCTGACGACGGTCGAGAAGGTGGCCGGTTACGCCCGGAAGAGCTCGGTATGGCCTGCCACATTCGGGCTTGCCTGCTGCGCCATTGAGCTGATGGCAACCGGTGGCCCGCGGCACGACCTGGCCCGGTTCGGTATGGAGCGGGCGTCCAACACCCCGCGCCAGGCGGACCTGATGATCGTGGCCGGCCGGGTTAGCCAGAAGATGGCGCCGGTGCTCCGGCAGATCTACGACCAGATGTCGGAACCCAAGTGGGTCATCTCGATGGGCGTCTGCGCGTCCAGCGGCGGCATGTTCAACAACTACGCCATCGTGCAGGGCGTGGATCACATTGTCCCGGTCGACATTTACCTGCCCGGCTGCCCGCCGCGACCGGAGATGCTGCTGGATTCCATCGTCAAGCTGCATGACCGGATCCAGAACATGAAGCTAGGCGTCAACCGGGAGCGAGAGGTCACCGAGCTCGAGGAAGCCCGGCTGCGGCGGCTGCCACTGACTTCAGGGGCGCTCACGTCTGGCGCGAGCCTTCAGCCCAGTGGTGGCTACGACAGTGCTGGCCACGACAGTGCTGGCCACGACAGTGCTGGGAACGGGACCATGGCTCACGAGCATGCGGCCGATGGCGACGCTCCGCAGCTGGGTGGTCCGTCGTGACCGGGCCAGACGAGCCAAAGCAGGACAATGCCGCCCTCGAGCACGCAGCCGTTCCCGATCCGGCCGCGGTGGCTGGCCAGGAGCGGCTGGCTGAGCAGGTCAAGCGGACCGGCATGTTCGGCGCCACAGGCACCGGTGACACCTCGGGCTATGGCGGCCTTCAGGTTCGCCGGGCGCCGCGGCTTTCCAGCCCCCGGCCCTACGGCTCCTACTTCGACGAGGTGGCCGACAATCTGGCCGCCTCGCTCGCGACTGTCGGCGTCAGCTTCGGTGAGGCCGTCGAGCAAGTAATAGTCGCCAGCGGTCAGCTCACCTTGTACGTGAGCCGTGAGCACTTGCCTGCGGTGGCATCGCGGCTGCGCGACGACCCGGTGCTGTCTTTCGAGATGTGCCTTGGCGTGTCCGGGGTGCATTACCCGGCGCTGGCCGGCGAAGAACTGCGCGCCGTCTACCACTTGCTGTCGATCACCCACAACCGGCGGCTGCGGGTCGAGGTCACCGCGCCCGACGCCGACCCGCACGTGCCCTCGCTGGTTGGCATCTATCCCACCTGCGACTTCCACGAGCGCGAGACCTGGGACTTCTTCGGCCTTATCTTCGATGGCCACCCCGCGCTGACCAGGATCGAGATGCCGGATGACTGGCGGGGGCATCCGCAGCGGAAGGACTATCCGCTTGGCGGCATCCCAGTGGAGTACCGCGGCGCGACCATACCGCCGCCCGACGAGCGGAGGGCGTACGAGTGACCGCTCCGACTGATCATCAGGCCGACGGCACCGACTCGGCCGGCGCCAGCAGCGAGGACTACGGCCGGGACCCCTACGACCTGGGCGACACCGACACCGGCGCCGAAGGCTACGACGAAGGCCGGGTGTATCACGTCAGCGGCCAGGACTGGGACGACGTTGTCAGCGCCGCAGCCGCCGATGACGGGGTATCTGACGAGCGGATGGTCGTCAACATGGGTCCGCAGCACCCGTCCACGCATGGCGTGCTACGGCTCGTGGTGACCCTGGACGGGGAGACAGTGACCGAGCTCCGGCCGGTCATCGGTTACCTGCATACCGGCATTGAGAAGAACATGGAGTTCCGCAGCTGGACTCAGGGCGTCACCTTCTGCACCCGGATGGACTACCTGTCGCCGCTGTTCAACGAGACTGCCTACTGCATGGCGGTGGAGAAGCTACTCGGTATCGAGTCGGAAGTGCCTGAGCGCGCCAACGTTATCCGGGTGCTGATGATGGAACTCAACCGGATTGGCTCGCACCTGACCGCGGTCGGGACGATGGGTTTGGAGCTAGGCGCGACCACCGTGTTCATCTACGGCATGCGCGAGCGGGAGAAGACGCTCGATCTGCTTGAGCTCATCACGGGGCTGCGCATGAACCACGCCTTTATCCGGCCGGGCGGAGTCTCGATGGACCTGCCAGCTGGCGCGCTGGAGCGGCTTCGCGAGTATGTCCAGATCATGCCGGCCCTGCTGTCCGAGATACGCGGGCTGTTCGACGCAGCCCCGGCTTTCATTGCGAGGACGAAGGGCGTAGCGCACCTGGACGTGACGGGATGCATGGCGCTCGGCGTCACCGGGCCGATCCTGCGCGCGGCCGGCCTGCCCTGGGACCTGCGCAAGAGCCAGCCGTACTGCGGCTACGAGAACTACGAGTTCGATGTGCCGGTGCAGCAGAGCGGTGACGCCTTCGGGCGGTACCTGGTCCGCATGGACGAGCTCGACCAGTCGTTGCGGATCATCGAGCAGTGCGTGGACCGCCTCACTGAGATGACCGGCCAGCCGGTCATGGTCGATGATGCCAAGATCGGCTGGCCGGCGAAGCTGGCGCTGGGCCCGGATGGGATGGGCAACTCGCCGGACCACATCGCGCACATCATGAGCCAGTCGATGGAGGCCCTGATCCACCACTTCAAGCTGGTCACGGAAGGCTTCAGGGTGCCGGCCGGGCAGGCATACGCGGCCGTGGAGTCACCACGCGGGGAGATGGGCTGTCACGCAGTGAGCGACGGCGGCACGCGGCCCTACCGGGTGCACTTCCGGGATCCGTCGTTTACGAACCTGCAGTCGGTTGCGGCGATGTGCGAGGGCGGGATGATCGCCGACGTCATTGCAGCGGTCGCCAGCATTGATCCCGTGATGGGAGGCGTGGACAGGTAATGGCGCTGAGCGAGGAGGCACGCGCCCGGCTTGAGCCGCAGGCTGCCGAGATCATTGCCAGGTATCCCAAGGTGCGCTCGGCGCTGCTGCCCCTGCTGCACCTGGTGCAGTCCGAAGAGGGTTACGTGTCGCAGGACGGCATCGAATTCTGCGCCAGGCAACTTGGGCTGACCGAGGCCGACGTGACCGGCGTGGTGTCGTTCTACACCATGTACAAGCGCAAGCCGATCGGCGAGTATCACGTCGGCGTCTGCACCACGGCCCTGTGCGCGGTGATGGGCGGCGACGCGATACTCGCGGACCTGAAGGACCACCTCGGCGTCGAGGTGGACCAGCCGACCCCGGACGGCAAAGTCAGCGTCGAGCACGTCGAGTGCAACGCGGCCTGCGACTACGCGCCGGTGGTCATGGTCAACTGGGAGTTCTTCGACAACATCACGCCGCAGTCCGCGCGTGATCTCGTTGACGGCCTCAGGACCGGCGCCGACGTGACGCCGACTCGCGGCGCACCACGGCTATGCACCTGGAAGCAAGCGTCGAAGATCCTGGCGGGCTTTCCTGACGGCCAGGCGGCCGAGGGGCACACCGCGGGCGGGCCGAGCCTGGCCGGCCTGCGGATCGCCAAGCAGCTGGGCTGGCGTCCGGATGGCGCCGCTGCAGCAGACAACGGTGCAGCAAACACCGGTGCAGCAGACACTAGTGCCGCAAAGAGCACCCGCCCGGCGGAAGGACAGCAGTGAGCACCATCCTGATCCCGGAGCTCAGCGCGCACTGGGATGAGCCCGATTCGTTCCGGCTAGCCGCCTACGGTCGCGATGGCGGCTACCAGGCGCTGCCCAAGGCCCTCGCGATGGCGCCGGATGAGGTTATCCAGACACTCAAGGACTCGGCATTGCGCGGCCGCGGCGGGGCCGGCTTCCCCACCGGCGTCAAGTGGGGATTCATCCCGCAGGGCGACGGCAAGCCGCACTACCTGGTGGTCAATGCCGATGAGTCCGAGCCGGGCGCCTGCAAGGACATGCCAACTCTGCTTAACAACCCGCAAGCGCTGATCGAGGGCATGATCATCGCCTGCTACGCGATCCGGGCGAAGCTCGGCTTCATCTACGTCCGGGGCGAAGTCCTGCATGTGATCAGGCGGCTGCAGTTCGCCGTTGCCGAGGCTTACGAAGCGGGCTACCTCGGCAAGAACATCCTCGGCTCCGGACTCGACCTCGACATCGTCGTCCATGCCGGCGCGGGTGCCTACATCTGCGGCGAGGAAACGGCGCTGCTGGACTCACTCGAGGGGTTCCGCGGGCAGCCTCGCCTCAAGCCGCCGTTCCCGGCAGTAGCAGGCCTGTACGCCTGCCCGACGGTCGTCAACAACGTCGAGTCGATCGCCACGGTGCCGTACATCCTGCAGTACGGCGCTGCCGAGTTCGCCCGCTTCGGGACCGAGAAATCGAAGGGTTTCGGACTGTTCTCCCTGTCCGGGCACGTGACCACTCCCGGTCAGTACGAGGCCCCGCTCGGCACCACGCTGCGCGAATTGCTAGAGCTCGCCGGCGGCATCAGGAACGGCAACCGGCTGAAGTTCTGGACCCCTGGCGGGTCGTCAACGCCGCTGTTCACCGAGCAGCACCTTGACGTGCCGCTGGACTACGAGTCAGTGGCCGCTGCCGGGTCGATGCTCGGGACCCGGTCGATACAGCTGTTTGACGACAAGACCTGTGTGGTCCGCGTCGTGCTTCGCTGGGCGGAGTTCTACCGGCACGAGTCGTGCGGCAAGTGCACTCCCTGCCGGGAGGGCAGCTGGTGGGTCGTTCAGCTACTGGAGCGGCTGCAGCGCGGTGAGGGCAGCGAGTCCGACCTCGACAAGCTGCTCGATATCTGCGACAACATCACCGGCCGCGCGTTCTGCGCCCTCGGCGACTCTATCCAGCCGTCAGTCGCCTCCTCGATCAAGTACTTCCGGGACGAGTACATCGAGCACCAGCGGCTCGGCGGCTGCCCGTTCGATCCCGCCGCATCGACACTCTTTGCCTTGGAGTCGGCCCGATGACAGTGCAGACAACCGGATC
>Ga0335075_10005866_pt1 | contig 18994 bp, 17 predicted proteins | sample Lox_Sample_24_FD_206723 | JGI IMG/M metagenome (GOLD analysis project Ga0335075, IMG submission 206723) | Soil microbial communities from Loxahatchee National Wildlife Refuge, Florida, United States - Lox_Sample_2.4 | ecosystem: Environmental > Terrestrial > Soil > Wetlands | place: USA... | reverse complement strand
GGTGGTCAAGGGAACCCGCGCTAAGTCCGGACAGTCAGGGTTAGCCAACGCAGCGGCCATGCCAACCGTTGTAGCCCCGAACCATCAGCTGACCAGCGCAGCTGACCGGTTTACCGAATGCTTACCTTGTTCTCCTGGAAGCAGCACATCGGCCGGACGGCGAAGAATTTGACCCGTCCACCCTGCTGGGGTTTCGATCCTTGTTCTCCTGGAAGCAGCACATCGGCACTCGACAGAATTACGCCCAAAAAGTCATCCTGATTGGTTTCGATCCTTGTTCTCCTGGAAGCAGCACATCGGCCTCCCGGTCGATGCCAGCCGTCGAGATCCAGAAGAGGTTTCGATCCTTGTTCTCCTGGAAGCAGCACATCGGCCGGGGCAGGTGTACGACCTTCCCCGCGCCATCGCCCAGTTTCGATCCTTGTTCTCCTGGAAGCAGCACATCGGCGGTCTCAGGGACCGGCTCAGCGTCGCCTACTTTCCGGTTTCGATCCTTGTTCTCCTGGAAGCAGCACATCGGCCCCGATCGAGGGCGAGAAGCGAGCGCTGGAGCGCGTGTTTCGATCCTTGTTCTCCTGGAAGCAGCACATCGGCACGGCTACCGGCCGATGTGCTGCTTCCAGGAGAAGTTTCGATCCTTGTTCTCCTGGAAGCAGCACATCGGCAGGAATGGTCATGGCTAGGAACGGGGATGGCCAGGAAGTTTCGATCCTTGTTCTCCTGGAAGCAGCACATCGGCGCGGCCCTTCGCGGCGAAGCTGCCCCGCCCAATCTGGTTTCGATCCTTGTTCTCCTGGAAGCAGCACATCGGCTTCTAACAAGGCTGCTCCATCCAATGTTGCTAATCGAGTTTCGATCCTTGTTCTCCTGGAAGCAGCACATCGGCATTCCAAGAAAGGACGTTCGCCTACTTCGTCCTCGATGTTTCGATCCTTGTTCTCCTGGAAGCAGCACATCGGCGACAATCCGCAGACGTGGGCGAACGCGGCGCTCCAGTTTCGATCCTTGTTCTCCTGGAAGCAGCACATCGGCGATACACTTTGACCTTGCTGCCGATGGACTTTTTCAGGTTTCGATCCTTGTTCTCCTGGAAGCAGCACATCGGCCGGGCAGCCCTCACCGCCAGCGCCGCCAGCGCGGTGTTTCGATCCTTGTTCTCCTGGAAGCAGCACATCGGCGCTCTGGCCACTGTAGCTCGGATCACTACCGAGAGAGTTTCGATCCTTGTTCTCCTGGAAGCAGCACATCGGCAACAGTCAGTCCGCGCAACACGTCGCGGACCTGTTCGTTTCGATCCTTGTTCTCCTGGAAGCAGCACATCGGCGTCCGACGTCGGCGCCTGGGGCAGCAGCAATAGCTTGTTTCGATCCTTGTTCTCCTGGAAGCAGCACATCGGCGCGGCAGCTTACGGGACACGGCGCACCCGGCTTTCGTGTTTCGATCCTTGTTCTCCTGGAAGCAGCACATCGGCCCTGTCGGGCGAATACTCGCCCTTGACTCTCCGGTTTCGATCCTTGTTCTCCTGGAAGCAGCACATCGGCAGACGGTCCAGAGTCCCACGGTGCCGGGACAGTTTTGTTTCGATCCTTGTTCTCCTGGAAGCAGCACATCGGCCTCGCGTAGCGGGGCCGGAAACGCTTCCAGCCCCGTGTTTCGATCCTTGTTCTCCTGGAAGCAGCACATCGGCAACATGCACGAGGAGGCACCTCTTTTTCTCGCGAACGTGGAGCAAATGTTTCGATCCTTGTTCTCCTGGAAGCAGCACATCGGCTTGTCGGGCGAGCGATGGTCGCGAGCCGACGCAGCAGTTTCGATCCTTGTTCTCCTGGAAGCAGCACATCGGCTCGAATGCTTGTGGATGAATTATGATCCCCAGGAGACCATGTTTCGATCCTTGTTCTCCTGGAAGCAGCACATCGGCTTCGAAGATCCATCAGGTGGAAATCTCTCTCCCCGGAGTTTCGATCCTTGTTCTCCTGGAAGCAGCACATCGGCTGCAGAAGCACCTGTTCGCGAGCTTGGAAGAGAGTTTCGATCCTTGTTCTCCTGGAAGCAGCACATCGGCTCTCACAGCTGATCGCCCTCAGCTTCTGCACCGTATGTTTCGATCCTTGTTCTCCTGGAAGCAGCACATCGGCCTGGCCGCAGGCGGCGCATTCGAGGGAGGCGTAAGGTTTCGATCCTTGTTCTCCTGGAAGCAGCACATCGGCACGCTACGAGCGCGACAAGGCACGCAAGGCACGCAAGTTTCGATCCTTGTTCTCCTGGAAGCAGCACATCGGCAAGGCGGAGCAGGTGGGGTGCGCGGTTGTAGGTAGGGGTTTCGATCCTTGTTCTCCTGGAAGCAGCACATCGGCGAGACCTTGGGCACGGCGCCCAGCTGGGGATAGATGTTTCGATCCTTGTTCTCCTGGAAGCAGCACATCGGCCTGTTTCAGGAAGCGCCGGCAGCGGCGCATGCTGAAGTTTCGATCCTTGTTCTCCTGGAAGCAGCACATCGGCGGTACGGCTGCCACTGCGACGACACGAAGCCGGTGTTTCGATCCTTGTTCTCCTGGAAGCAGCACATCGGCGAGATTGGCACCGAAGCCTAGCACCGCATCACGGGTGTTTCGATCCTTGTTCTCCTGGAAGCAGCACATCGGCTCGGAACGATCGGCATCCTGCGGAACCTCTGGCTGATGTTTCGATCCTTGTTCTCCTGGAAGCAGCACATCGGCCGGATTCCCGGCGTCAGGACGGCGCGAGCATCTGAACAGTTTCGATCCTTGTTCTCCTGGAAGCAGCACATCGGCTGGAGACGGCGCGGGAGCACACGCCGGGTGTCAAAATGTTTCGATCCTTGTTCTCCTGGAAGCAGCACATCGGCCCTCTCTCCGCCCCTTCTCCCATCGCCCGGAAATGCGGTTTCGATCCTTGTTCTCCTGGAAGCAGCACATCGGCCTCCCTACCCTGCTGCGGCTGACGGCGGCGCTGGCGTTTCGATCCTTGTTCTCCTGGAAGCAGCACATCGGCAGCTTTCTTGCTCTAACCTCCTTTCCTTCAATAGAATCGATTCGTCTTTTGTAAGGCCATCCCATTCGGATCTCCCGTCAGAATCCCGCTTGCTGAACGCCATTTTGGCCCGGTTGCGCAAGATATTGCTGTCAGAAGCCGTTGCCGGGTTGAGCTTTGCAGTTCGGGACTCATTGGATGCAGATATTTCGGTAGCAACAGTCCCGGCAGCGGGCCTTCCAGGCTGTTGCAGGAGGGAACACGCCGGTTTGGATCACCTCCAGGATCTCGGCCAATACCCGGCGCACCGCAGCATAGTCTTCCTCCGTGTGTTCCAGTTCGACGATCCGGTGCTTAGAGCGAACGTAGCACAGGTAGCCCCGCCGTACCGGGACTCCGAATGTCTCCTGGATCAGCAGAGCGTACAGGGCTGACTGCATCTTCTGATTATGGTAGACCGTTCGCGGCACCTCGGCAAACTTGTAGTCGAACGGGGCCATCGAGCCATCGGCCAGGGTCAGAACCTCGTCAACGCTGCCGCGTACGCCCAAAGCGGTCGAGGCCAGCGGCACGTCGAATTGGCGAGCGACTACGCCAAGCTTTTTACGCAGGTAGTGCGGGTTGGTGCGCCGCCGTTCCTCGTGGGCCTGCCGCCCCTTGAGCACCAGCGTCCGCTTGCCCTGCCGCTCCGGGACGCCCAAGACATACTCAAAGTAGGTGAAGCGCGGGCAGTACAGGTGTTCCAGCAAGTGCGTCACCATCAGCGGTACGGCGACAGGCTCAGCCGTCGGCGCAGTCGGGAGTTCCAATCGATCCATGTCCGACCTCAGATGATAACATTTTCTTCGTCCGCGTCGTCGTCCGGCGTCAAGGCTAACCCTGTCTCGGGCGAATATCCGATGTCAGCCTTGAGCTTCCACAACCACGGGAGTTTCGTCTCCTCCGCGGTATTTCTTACAATTCCCTCGGGTATAGAAACACAAAACTGTCGCACCAGGACCGAGAAGCGTTTACGCCCCAGGAACCCCAGGCTGCGACGGAATGCCGGATCTTGGGCGCGGTTTAGCACTTCGGCCGAATCCCGCAGGCCGAATGACTCCAGCAGCAAGCGCATTCTGCTGGTCAAATAGCGATCCGATTTAGAGACAAACACCTCAATCCGAGGAATGTCATCGGCGAACGGCTTGAGTCCCGCCAGTGCCGACCACTCGCCACGGGCAGCCGACGCGAACTGCCCTAAAGAGGCCGTGTTTGGGTTCTCATTCCATAGTGCTTGGTTGTAGTATTCCAAAGCCGCACACACTTGGCTCTCGGGTAGCACTGGATACATTTCCAAAACGCCGTCTGTCCACCGCCGGGCCGACTCGGCGCGGTAAATCCACGGGCGACTGTCCTTACCGTCGGCGCGGCGGAAAGGGAACACGACGACCTCGGCCGGGTCACCTTCTTCGCCATGACGATTGGCCCGTCCCGCGACCTGCACAGTCGAGGAGAAAATGGACCGCGCTCGCAACACGCTACGGAACGACAAGTCAACCCCGGCCTCAATGAGTTGTGTCGCCGCCACAGCAACATGCTCGTTCGCATCCAATCGCCGACGTACCTCGCGGATGATTCGTTCTTTGTGCCCCGGCAGCATTCGAGCCGTCAGACAGTACCGTTTCTTCTCCTTGGTGAGGTGATAGAACACATCCACAGCGTCGCGCACCGTGTTTAGCACCACCGCGACGCTGCCGTGATCTTCCAACCTATTGCACGCCTCGTGCGCCGTCTCCGTCGGATCCCATTCTTTCGTCGTTGAACAGATTGTGTATCGATCCTGAATGATGCTCAAGCCGTTCGGGACCAGAATGGCCGGCTGTTCGTCTGGGTCGAGTCCCTTGTCCGTGGGAGGCATCGTCGCCGTCAGAAACAACACTTGACAGCGCCGCCTTCGGGCGACGACCGCTAGCGCTTTCAGGAACAGATTCCACACCGTCGGGTCAATGATCTGCGGCTCGTCGATGAGGAGGAAGGAATCATCGAGGGCGGGGATGCGCAGGCACTGCTGGGCCCGCGCTGGAAACAACGAGCGACAGAGTTGGTTGAACGTCGTGGCCAGCACCGGCGCTTGCCACGTTTCGAGCACATCGTAGGATTCGTGATCCTCCAATAGCGCCGCCGACATGTGGTGATGGACGAAGACCTCCAAGCCGGACGCCGAGCGAATCTCATTCGCCGCCTGGGACAGAATCGAAAGGTAGGGGGCGACGTAGAGAATTCGCCGGCAGCGGCCGATCCGGCACGCTTCCAGTGCGACGCGCAGGCCAGCAAGCGTTTTGCCGTAACCTGTCGGCAACAACAGTGCAAAGAGGTTCCTCTCCCGATTCGCGCGATACCCGTCGAGCGCGGCGGCGCTCAGTTCTGCGCGATGGCGGACGACTTGTGGGCTGGCCCCCGTCAGGACGGCTTCCTCGGCCCGCCGACCGCAATGCGCGCCGAGACGGAGGCAGCCTCGTTCGGCCTCGTTGCGTTCGAGATACGACACGTCCCAGTCCGCCACATGCGAGCGATCCGCGAAGATGAGCCGCGCGCCGAGTTCGGCCAGTCGCAAGCCCGCTTGGGCCAGTGGAGCCTTGCCCAGCCCGTCTTTTGGTATCCCCTCCAGCACTTCGTCACGACCGTCGATCATCCGCGACACCCACTTCTTTCGGAACTCGGCATGTCGTTTATCGAAGTCATCCAATGACAGAGTCGTTTCCGGATAGTGGCACTGGACGAGTCTCGTTAGCCCCTCGCGGTCACAGGTTCGGCACAGGGCGGCGACACCGAACCCGGCGGAACTCTCCTCCCAGGGGCTCTTTTGTTGGAGCAGGTCGTCGATCGAACCGTGATGGTCGTAAACGATGCGAACCCAGTCCAGGGCTAGGTCGAAGAGGCGCTGGCGACGGGCGGGGTCGGCTGTCCAGCGAGGAATCAGATCCTCGGTCCAGACCGCGAACAGGGCGGCCCCCAGCGGCGCATGCGGCGGCCCGTCCTTGGTTTTCTTTCTGATGTAGTCTTGCCACCCATCAGACGCTTTCGCGGCGTCATGCAGCAGACCGGCCAGGAACGCCAGCTTTTCTTCTGGCGGGCCGTCCGGGCGGCCGCAGCGTTCTGCCACGGCGATCAGGTGTTCGACCAAACCGAAACGTCTGCCGTCCGCGTCGGGCCGTGCGATACAGTCGCGTAAGATCACCACAAACACACCGTCCCTTCCTCGGGAATTTCGACGAACGACCAATACGACTCGGGTGTGACGGCCGCAGGCCGAAACCGCACCGAAGCACCGTTTACCTCGTACAGGAGGGCGACCGCCCGGCCGTGGAAGCGGCGTTCAAACATCTCTCCCTCATGGACCCAGGAGACTCCACCGACACGGGCATACTGCCGCCCTTCCTCGGGTGCCAAGGATGCAACCGCGTCGGCCGGCACGACCGAACAGCAGGTAAGTTCCGTCTCATGCGCCGGCACGACGAGCGGAGCCTCGACAAGCCTGCCCCCTTCAGGAAACGTCAGACAGAATGCGCTGCCGAGGTAGGTGTGGAAGTGGCTGCGCCGACCGCGCACCAGCTCCCCGACATCATCGGCGAACAGGCCCGTATAACAGACAGTGTAATGCGGTTCTACGATCAACTCGATCGATGTCGGCCGGTGGAACGAGTCGGGCCGACCGCTGGCGGCCTCCCATGTCTTGCCGTGCAAAGACAATTCCTGCGTCACCGTGCGCACTGGCCGCCTCAGCCGCAACCCCGCGCGATCCTTGTCCGGCAGCGACGTGCGTCCCAGAATCGAAGCGAGCAGGCCCCGTAAGGCAGTCCGGGTCGGGAACGGGTACGTGGCGTGCGTCCCGAGCGTGTCGGGGCGCCGGAAGTGGGCCAGCGGTCCACGCACATCGAAAACGACAACGGGCGTCATGTTAGCACCTCCCCAGGCGTCTCACGCCGACGCTGGCCACGTTCCGACCTCACCCGGAATCGACCCCGACAATTTCAACTTTGGATCGACCCACACCCGGACTTTCGCCACCTCGGCTTTATGCCGGTCAAGCGTCTGGGCCAAGTCGTTGAGATCCACGGTCACGTCGGCGAGGTCGGTCGGGGACTGGCCCCCGAGCCAGCGGTCCCGCCCGGCTTGATCACGGCCCGGTTCCAGGCGGACGCCTTCTTCCAAAAAGCCGATCCGGAAAAACGGATCTTTGTACTCGACGTGGACCAGCAGGAGTGGTTGTTGGATACCGCGCCCGCGGGCCTGCCGGGCCAACGTTCCTTTCCACAGACCTTCCAACAACAATTCGATGTCCGCGGCGCTCATGCCGGTCGCGGCCGCGATCGGGGCGCTAATCACTCCCGGCATGGCGAACGCCGCGAATGCCAACTGGTACATGGACCAGATCGTCCCCTGCGTCTTGCCTTTCTCTTCGTCTTTGTCTTTCTGGTCCGTTTCGGTCCTCGGCGGAGGGGCGTCCTTTGACGGCATACATACCGTCCCCTGCACATATTTCGTCTCCACCGGATGCAGCGAGTGCGCCCAGCCGAACTGCACCGGCCCGACCCGGTTAAAGCTCTTGCCCTTCACGCTGAATACTGCCCCGAAGACGCGCATGTCGAAGGCGGCCTTCAGCAAGTCCCCCTCATCGTCCTCGCCCGACTCCGTTGTCCTCCCCCTTCCCCTTCGGGCCGGCCTTGCGGGAGTACCCCCAGCGGGCGTCTCCGGCCGCCCCGCACGGACCTTTTCCAGAATCGCCTGTGCCAACCCGTCGCGCCCCAGCAGCACCGAGCCATCGGCGGAAAACTCCTTGCGCACGAAGACGAACCGATCCTTGCCCGCGCCCCCCTCATCGAAGCGGGCAAGAACATAGTCGCGCACGTCCCGTTTGATGCTCACGTCCGACAGTGAGATGCGGCCATCGTCCGGCCCGAACAGCCGGCGCGCGTCGCTCTCGCGCAGCGGATCCCGGTTCGGGATACCGCCCTTGACGCACTTCACGAATAGGATTTCTCCCGTCTTCACACCCGCTTCGCTCATGATTCGCCTCCGTTGGTGGTTTCCTTTTTTCCAGGGTCGCTCTTCGGGTTCTTCGGCCGGTCGTAGCCTTGCAGGCTATAGCCCGCCCAGAACGCGGTCAGGAACTCGTCGCGGTTCTTCCGCACCTGCTCCTGTAAACGGTCGAATTCGGTCAGCGTCACGCCGACCCGGCCCTGATAGAACCGTTCAAAGCGATCCCGGAGATCCTCGTAGCGCTTGGCCACCTCGAACATTTGTTTCAGGGCCGACTTCCAGACAACATCCGGGGTCAAGTCGGCCCCGAACGTCAAAACGCGGTGCTTGAGGTAATCCTTGCCCTCATCCCCCGCCTTCGTCGCGTTCCAGTAGAGGGCGGAGAACTGCCGCACTAGGGCACCGCAGCCGAAACCGAGTTCGGCGGCGTTCTGGTAGTTCAACTCCTCGATTGGCCCTTTCTCAACGGCGTGGAGCAGTTCACGCCACGGTCGCATTGGCATACCTTCCTCCTCTGCGGCCGTCGTTCGGCCCGCGTTCCACTTTTGAATGAAATCCCGCCAGCACAGGTAGTAGATGGCTTCTTCGGCGAGGTTGAATCGACTGTCTGGCAATCCAGGGACGAGACTAGCCATTCGGGCCGCGCAGTTCGCCGTAATGCGGCGCAGCCCGAGTTGCCGGCCGTGAAGCGCCCGCTCCAGTTGCGCCCACAGGTGCGATCCCCCGTACCCCCGCGCCAACAGGTACGGTACAGAGCCATAGCACCTCAACAGATACTCCCGGCGCTTTTCGGGCAAGTGGACGATCAGAAACAGATCGGAGGCCATGTGTGCCGTGTCCGCCGCCAAATCGGCAAGGCGCGCCGCCACACTCGGCAGGACATCTTGAATGTAGGCGCGCAGGTGGATGTCGCCGCGGCTGGGTTCCCCCGAGAAGTATACCAGCGTCAAGCGATAATCGGCCCCGTCCAGCCCTTCCGGCACGAAACACTCGAACCCGGTCACCACTTCCAACTGTCGGTCGGCGGTTGTGGCGCCGTCCGGTCTAAGGTTGATTCTTCGCAAGGTACGGCGTGCGAATGTGCGTGCAAGGCTCCCGGCCAACAGTCGGTCCTCAACCGGCAATACGAACGCCGCCCCATAGATGGAGGCCAAGTCGTTGGCACCGCGCTTCTGGGCGATTTCTCGCGCCGGTTGGTCGGCCGTCGGCGAAAACACCTCGGAAACGATGTTGTGCCGGAGTTTCTTCGTGAGCCGGCTGAACACGTTTGCTCCCATTGTCAGGGCACGGTAGGCGTCGGCCGACAAGGCGACGCTTTCAATCAGCAGGCCCGTGTCACCGCCGTGCGGCACAGGGCAGGTCCATGTCGGAAAGGCCCAAGGCCACGCCTTGCAATACGAGGAAACGACGCGGCCTTGGGCACCGGTTACGGTGCAGACGCCGGCCTCGCAATCGCCCATCTCGGCCCCTTCCTCAAGCCGAGCCGCCCAGACCGCGTCGAGGATCTTGGGAAGTTTTGGTTCCACGAATGCCGCTGATTTTAGTTGGCTCTTCCCGAGGTTAGTGGCGGAACCGCTTTGGCATCCGTAAGAGTAGAAGCCGTCGGGCGCGCAGCGCACCAGCACGAGAACACCGAGTCGCTTTTCGTCCGAGTCGCCGAAGCGTCGTCGCGCTTCTTCATGAATGCGGCAACACAGGGTTATCAGGAGTTCTTCGGAGAGTTCAAGCCCTGGCGTCCGCTCCAGCCGGCCGTAGAGGAAGGCACGCACCCCGTCAGCGGATTCGCGGAACTTCCGCAGATGAGGATCCCAGCAGGGGTAAACAGGAATGCCATATCGTCCCTGGGGATTCAGCGGGTTGCCCCCGGTCGGCAGCGAGAACGGGCATCCGACGGCCCTGTCCACGTCCACCCGTGCGGCCTTCTCGCCCTCCGTGGTTTCTAGGTCGGTGACGAGGGTAAGACTCCACACACCAAGCTCCCCGTCGTCCTCTAGCGGCAATTCAGCTACGAATACATGTCGCAGAAAATTCCGGGCGCGTGGATCATTCACGTCGGTGATTATTTCCAGCGCCTCCTGCTCATTTAGTCCGCCCTCAACCAAAGGCCGGCCTAACCGGATCAGCTCCTCGATCAGCATGATTTCGCGCCCCTTTCGTTGGCTGCCACCCGCGCCACCGTCCCGAAACCGCGCGACACCGATTTGCCGATGCCAAGGTGGTCCGGCAGATGGAAGTTGACCCGGAACGTGCCGAGAAACGCGAGCATCTCAACGCCCTTAAGCCGTGTTGGCCGCACCCGCAGTCCACCCGCGTCGGCCGTCAGCCGCGCCGTGACCCGGTGCCCGAATGCCGTCGCCAGCGACAGGCAGTTGCCGACGAGAATGCGCTCCACCAAGGCGCGCTGTTCGTCCCGGTCGGTTATTTCGTGATACTGCCGATGGTTCTCCTGATTCAGCCCCATCCAAGGCGTTCGGAAGCGGTAGGCGATACTCTGCGCCGTCTCGCCGAGTGCTTCCCGACGACGTACCAATCCTGCTTCGAGGACCGGCATCGTCTCTTCACCAATCTTCGCCTGATCGACCTCGCCCCACAGGCGAGTCACCAGTTCGGCGCCCTCGGCCAAACCGATCAGGTGGGCCGTGCGATCGAGAACCTTGAACTGCACGCGTGGGTAGTCGTAGACGAGCGATCCGTCGGTTCGGTGGTGATGGAGCAGCTGTTCCTTGGCAAATGCGGAACCGAAGAAACCGCGCAGGTGCGTAGCTTCCCCAGGCACGAGCGACCGCTGGAACCGCAAACGGTATTCGGTGACATTAAAATGGACTGATGCGCCTGTCATAACCGTCTCCCGAGTAATCCTTGTTGTAGTGGAAGAAGCGTTCATCCCGAGCAAACGTACATCCGGTTGAGTTTCGATCCTTGTTGTGGTGGAATTAGGCTCCAGATGATGGCGGATAAGCGAGCTGCCGAGCCTCGAATATCTTGCGTAATTCGGTCAATGCCTTTTTTTCTCGCAACTGGACCGCTTGGCGGGTCAGACCGAGTCGATTGCCGATGACCGCCAATGATTCCTCTTGGCCGTCCACAAAGCCGTAACGCCGTTCTACCACCTCACGCAGTCGTGCTGGCAATGAACGGATGGCATCACGGAGGTCCAAACCGCCGGGGAGTGGATTGGCGTTGAATTCAGTTGGTTCTGGCGCAGCAGGCTCAAACGGCAATGCGCTTAAATACACAATGGGCAGTTTTCGCGGCATGTTCGATCCTCCGGCAAGGACAAGGGACACATCGACAAGTTGTGGAGACGATCTTGAGATTGTCTTGTCAACTGGATGCACGTCGAAAGACACCTCCTCAATGTTACCCTCCCTTGTCAAGTTCTCCAACTGATCGAATCACTCCATATTCAAATCACTTTCGTCAGCACCTCGTCTGCCACCAACTTCCGATCAAACCCTTGGCCGACGATTCGCACCTTGTCGAAGTCGTCCCGACACATTGGAAAAATGTACACCGAATCCGTCTCCAGATCCAGCAATTCCCGGCTGAATAGCAGGATTTCCTCGATCCGGTTCGGTGCCAGATCGCCGAGAAAAACGCTCTTCTGAACACGGTAGAGGCCAAAATCAAGACACCGCTTGGCCACGCGGGTCCGCGTCCGGTCCTTCGTGATGTCGTACACCACCCACGTCAGCATCGGTCGCCCTCCGGGTCGCCGCTTTCGGATTGTTCCTCGACGCCGTCCTCCTCGGCGAGAGGAGTCACATCCTCGCCCCCTTCTTCGTTCTCCTCAGCCTCGTCGAGATCGACGTGGTTCGCGGCCGCCGCTTCGTTGCCCTCGTCCCATAACTGCCGCGTCTCCACCACGCGCGGCATGTCTGTCTTGCCCAGCAGACGGTTCGCCAGCGCGTGCGCCTCGTAGCGGATCACGTCGCGCCGCTTCACGTTCCGCGTCCGCCCCGGTCTCGACTGCACTGGGTAACGCACCGCACGGTCCATCCGCTCGTTGAACGACTCCAGCAGCACCGCCCGGCCGGCCGGACTCAATGCCACCCCTCCCGGAACCGGCTCGAAATACTCCGCCTTCACCCGCCGGCCTGTAAAAAGCAGCAGGGCCGTCCGGTCGCCCAGGATGCGGAACGGTTCAATGAGATCGTATACAAGAGATTTTTTACCGTAATTGTCCGTATACAGGAAACCGACATAGGGATCGAGGCCGGCGCAGATGCACGCCTTCTCGACCAGCGAATAGAGGATACCGTAGGTGTAATTTAACATGGCGTTGAATCCGTCGCGGGCCGGTTGCCGGCTTCGGCCCTCGAAGCGATACGCCTCCGGAACCAGACGACCCAGACAGGTGAAGTACACCCGCCCTGCGGCCCCCTCAAGTCCCATCAGCGTCCCTCGCCGCTCATCCACCGTTCCGCCCAGGCTGCTAAGCTGCGCTAGACAATCGCGAACGCCTTCCCGCGCCGGCAGGAAGTCGGCCTCCGCGCCGGGCCGGCGGCTGGCCAACTCTTCTAGGAATTCCAGCTGATTTCGTAGCTTCGCTTCCACCCAGCCGCGCACCAGTTCCAGACCCTCCGGGGTGTCGGCGCTCTCCAGTTGCCGTCGGCGGATCGCGGCCGTGCTGCCCATACGGTTCTGCCAGAAGCGGCCGTAAGGGTCGCCGTAGCGATCGAGAAAGACAACATCGATGTTATGCTCGGCAGCGAGCTGGAGCACGTCGCTGGAGAGCGAAACCCCGGTGGCGACGAGGATGCTTTGCACCTTGTGCGCAGAGACGGCCAACTCCTTGTCGCCGGCGCGGATTAGGAAGCGATCCCCCTGTTTGCGGAGAGCGGCTCCGAATGTGTTGACGACCAGCTGCATGACGACCTCTTCACAACTTCAGGGCAACCGCTATTTCGGCCCAAAGCCCCCCACCACCGTCTTCGAGCAGGCGCACCGCCTGCCTCAATCGAAATGGTGGTTGTAGTAGTATTTCGATGTGCGGGAAGAAAAGGGAAGGTCAGTAGGTGCTGGAAGCTCGGCAAAATCGGAAGCGCCCGCCGACTCAATCCTCTGGTCAATTCCGTGGGGACATCATGCCCTGCTGATGGAGAAGGTTGGTGTGCGGGGCAACTCACTATGGCTTGGGGCGGTAATCTCGCGGGTCGATGCAGGTATCATACGTTGACTTGTCGATCGGGCACCAGTCGGTGCGGTTGATGCCGCGCCGGTTGACGGCGGCTGGGCTGTCGGGGAATGCGCTGGCGATCTTGATCCATCGGTTCTGAAACCCGGCAACCTGCCGGATGAGTGACGCAAGTTCGCTGAGATCCTGATCCTGGCTGAAGATCAGGGCCACATCAAACTCTCCCCGATGCGCCGCATCCAGCGCATCAAGAGCGAGCCGCACGTCGATTCCCTTTTCCTCACCGGCGAGAAAGGTGTGCGGCCCAAAGCCCGGCACTTGGATCGTCTTGTTCCGGTAGACGAGAGGCCGGCTGAAGACAACGACGCGACGCCGACCCATCATGGCCAGCTTGTTCGACCAGAAACCATGCCAGAAGGCGTTGTCAGCGGGTGAGGGGACGCCCGTATAGAACTGTACGCGGTCGAGTTGCCACCCGCGACCGGCGCAGACTGCCTGAGCCAGCTTTTGCACGTCGTAGTTCGGATAAGTGTAACCGAAAACGCTTCGCGCATTATGGTAGAGGTTCTGACCGTCAACGAATGCGATGGTGCGTTTGACGGCCGGTTCGGCGGGCATGTATGGTCCCAAAAAGAAATAACCCGACTGAGGCCTTGCGGCGGGTCAGCCGGGTAAGAAGTAAGGTTATTATCGGCTCATTTCACCAGAAAATCAAGGGAGAAATCGCTCGACAGGCGAAAAACTTCCTGCACTCCGCTGTCTGGCCGTGCCTTATTCCAAGCAACCCTCGACGTTCGCGACTTTTTTTCCGGCCTCGTCCCGGCGCCGAACCAGCGGGAAGGTGCCATCTTGTGATGGCATGTAACAAACATGCTTGCAAACTTGCTGGCCCAAGTATCTTGTTTAACAGATCGATGCTTTGACAACGCCCCCAACCAGGACTATAGCTGGCTCATTTCGCCTCAAACAAATGGGGACCAGCATGGCACAACGCAGACAGAAATCCTGCGGGGAATTCCACACAGACGCCAGGCACCGTGTCGCCCCGTGATTGACGAAACGCTTGAGAAACGAAAGGTTGTGCGAGGCAGTAACTCGGCGCAGACCGATGGCCAGGGTCAGCGCCACGCACGCCAGTGGACCAGTTCGATTCCGCAAGTCGCCAGCGAGGACATCATCGACATCGGCAATGGCCGCTGTGTCCACTTCCGCCGCGACCGCCGCTTCGCCCAGGTGCAGGTGGTGTTCACCGCGCCGGAAGGCGTTGACCCCAATCCGGGCCATGAACTCACCGATCAGCTCAAAGAGCTTGGCTGGACTTGGCGGAAGGATGAGCCTGGAAAACCGTGGATATACCAACTCGATAAATCCTCACCGGATGATCCGACCGCTCGCGGCGACAGCCGCGACGTGCTGCACGAGCAGTTCCTGATAATCATCAACGAATATCGGATAAAGCACGGACTACCGCCGACTATCGGCTGGCAGAGTTTGACAACAGCCGATGCGCAGCCCCGAAACGATGATCGCCGCAGCCTCCCCCACAGTTCCCTGGCCGACCCGCCGGTCACGATCAGTGAAAGACAAATGCCGCCGTCAGAAAAAAGAGAAACACGGGCGGCGGAGCCTGCGGCGGCGATGCTCGACGCCTTCGCCAGCGTGGGCGCGGGGCGCTTTGACCTCACACTGACCGACGCCGCCGGCGAAAAGGTCGCGTATCGCGGCAACCGCTCCCTCGACCAGCTGCGATCTGCCATGCCCGCAATTCTCCAGGAAGCCGCCGAACAGCGGCATAACGTCATCGTTCGCCCGCGTTCTTCCGGCGTTACGCTGATCCAGCTCGACGACCTCGGCGAGGACGTAGCGGCGCGGCTGCGGCCGGTATCGTTCCTGATCCAGCGCACCAGCCCCCGAAACTATCAAGCCTGGATCGCCGTGGCCGATGGCGACACCGACTTCGCGCGGCGTCTCCGCAGAGGCGCCGGGGCCGACCTGACGGCATCTGGAGCCACCCGCATCAGCGGCAGCCTGAATTTCAAGGAGAAGTACGCCCCCAAATTCCCGCTCGTCGAGACCGTTCATGCCAGCCCCGGCCGGATAGTGACACGGGCCGAGCTGGAAGCCCTCGGCATGGTGGCTCCACCGGAGAAAGCCGCACCGGCGGCAATTCCTCTTTCGCGCCGCCGCCCCGACGCCAGAGGATGGCCGAACTATCGTCGTTGCGTGGAGAACGCGCCGCCGGCACGCGGCGGGGGCCGGCCCGACATCAGCCGGGCCGATTTCACTTTCTGCCTGCTGGCGATTGATTGGGGCTGGACTGTCGAGGAGACCGCCGCCCGCCTGATGCAGGAAAGCGGCAAGGTCCAGGAGAACGGCGAAGCCTACGCCTTACGCACGGCGCGGAGTGCCGTCGCCGCCATCGAGCGGCGAGGGGAGCGGCGCCGCTGATCTACATTTTTCCAACGAAGAAATGGAAGCGGGGAAAATCCCGCTAACGGCAACGGAGCAAGGATGCGTTGCTCTTCCTGTCTCCAGCCACATTCCCCGCCAAATTCCCCCCTCTTCACTGTACCGAATTACCCGAAAATTACCCGAATCCTTTCAAGCTGATTTACCCGAAATTACCCGAATCCTAAGTCCTTACCCTGCTTGCTCTTGTGAGTGAAGGCGCTGGGACTCGAACCCAGGACCTACGGATTAAAAGGACGTCCGGCATTCATTCCTTAACTTGCTCTCCGAGGGCAAGTTGCGTCAACAACCCAGCTGGCCACAAGGACTTACGTCCGAAAACACTTGCAGCGGTTTCGGCTTGTTTCACCCTCACCATAGGTTGAAACAAGTACCTTTTTGTGAATTCACAAACCGCTCCCTTGCTGCCATCGTCAAGAAAAAGTCAAACAGTTCCGCTCTCTCCATCGTATAATCCACATAACAGTTCGGTGAACTTTCGCCGATCTTCATGCAGCCGACGCCTCACATCCTTGCTGAAATCTTCTCGCTGCACTTTCACAAACCGTTGCCGACCGCATGGTGCCCTAAACAGGCGTGGGCAAAAAGATCACGCGGCGGCTGAACCAAGCCCCAGGAGGCGGGACGCTCGTCGGCCGTGGCAAACGACCTTTTCGCAGCGCCACGGGCGCCGGGAGGCTCCATGCCAAAACAGTCCCAAACACGGCGGTACAACGAACCCCATAGCTACGTTCGACTCCTGGGATCAATCGATCCGCTCACCGACTTGGGAGCTGGAACGCAAAAAGACTCTGACAGTGTAGACACCAAGAGAGGCGCTGTCTTCTGCCCTCTCGATACGGAAGCGGTCAAGCTCATTACGACGCTGCCCGAGGCGGTGCGAAATCACTCGGTCGGCGTTCTCGCTGGCAAGCTCGCCCAGCATCTCGGCATGGCGTGCGATGCCATCCTCTTGATCGAGCTGCTCAGCCTTCTCGCTGGCCGCATGGGCATGGGCATCAACCTGGACATCGTCACGCCGGACCTGACCGCCGACTTATTCATCGCCAACCGCGTTCTTCAATTGGCTGGCGACAAGGTCCGCCGCATCAACTCGCTCTTCGAGCTTCAAATACAGGAGAGTTCGCAGTTCGATAACGTGTGGTTGGTCCTCCTCCGTGGCTCGCAGCCCAAGTTGTTCCGCGATGCCACCGAGATCGTCACCCGACTCCTCGATAGCCAGAGCTTCCCCTGTATCTGGCGCATCGCTGAGAAACCGCCCATTCAGCCAGGACTCGGACCGACCCTCCGACTGCTTACGGGCCATGCGGAGCGCGATTTCAAGGGCTTCGCCGAACACTTCACGGCTCCCTCCATCTCGACATCGGCCGAAGACCTCGCCGCGCTACTCGAAGAGGAGTGGCCACGACCGACTTGCCAGCCGAAGATGCGGGAGCGTCTTCGTTGTCCACTTCGCCCAGAAGAAAAGCTGACCGTCGAACGTTTGCTCACGGTCATCAGCGCCGTGCGCATCAAAGCCAGCGAGTATGGCAGCAAGACAAGTTCTACGCCGCCTTCCGTGACAGAACCGATCGCTTGGGAGGATTACGCCTGTCTGCGGTCATTGCTCGTCCACCTGCCGATCCCCAAGGCCAACACGCAGCTCACGCCGGAGGCGGCCCAGACAGCGGAGACGATTTATCATCACGTCCACCGGCAGGGCTATCAAAACTATTTGCCCGAAGTCGATCAACACCACCAACGCTGGTTCACCCGCTGTCAAGCCACGGATTGGACCCGAAAGTCTTACAACACGGTGAAGGCCCATCTGGAACAAATGGAAGCCGAAGGTCTCCTCCGTGCTACGCAGGCCGAGAATGCCAAGCAGCGGGGCAAACAGATCCATTACCGTTTTTTGGACGGTATCTCGCCGCCGTTCGTGGCGAAGAACCCCTTCACCGTGTTACCGGAAGCGATTGCGCCGGAATGCTGTTGAGGGCTGCAATCGTAACTGACAGAGTTATCTACGGTTGCGTCAATTATGCTCGAGTTTGCAGTTTGCATCGATCCTTTTTTCAGAGAGAGGTGACATTATGTTCGATCAGATCAGTTTGGATAGCCGCCGGCCGACCGGATTGAGCCAGTTCATTGGCAATGCTCAGGTGCTGAATCGCCTCGTGCCCCAAATTCAGAAGGGACGCATTCCCCGGCTGGCCTTATTCCACGGTCCCAGCGGCGCTGGCAAAACAACTTTGGCATTGATCCTGGCGAGGCTCTTCTTCTGCACCACCGCACGCCAAGCCCAATGGCGAGACACCAATCCTTGTGGCTCATGCGCCCCCTGCCTGGCAAGTCCGGACGGGATCGCGGAGTGCCACATATACACCGGGGCGCAACTGGCCGAGAACCCTCAGCAGTACTCGCAACACCTGCGCAGGTTGCTGTGGCAGAACTGGAACTTGGTCCTCGTGGATGAAGCGCAGGATTTGACGGAGCGTCTGCAAGCCCTGATGCAGACCGATCTGGAGCAGGCCAAGGCGGTGGTGCTGTTCACGACGACCCATCCCAACAAGCTGAGCCAGATCCTCGTCAACCGTTTTACGAACCATGTCTATGAGCTGCGTCGGCCATCCCAGGAAGAAGCCGTCCAAGGGATGGCTGATCTTTGCACGCGCATCAAGGTTCACGCCACGCCTACGCAACTGTCTCGTGTTGCTCGCCATTACGGTTGTGATTTGAGGAAGTGCATGGAGTTCCCGCACACCGTAGTAGAACAGACGACGGACGGCATGCTGACCGACGCCTTCTGCGATATGGTGCTCGGCTCGGAGGTTGGGGAGGAGAGCATGGCAACTGTCTCCTCGCCTTCTTCGCCCCTGACAACGAGACAGCCCAAGTGCATCTAATTCTGCCGAGATGCCGATCTGTCGGTAGCGTTTGTGGACATGGCCCGGAGGTTATCTCCGGGCCGTGTTTGTTTAATCGAGGCGCACGAAGCCTTGGAAACACTCAGCCCGAGCGATAGTGAGTGAGTGGGTGAGCGGTATAGTGAAGAAGCAGGACGAAGAGGCGAGATGTATGTTATGTCTAGCCCCTAGCGAAGGTCAGGCTGCCAACCTTACAAGGCCGTAGAAGCGTGGCAGGTTCCCGTCGAACCCCAGCCGTGGAAACCAACGGATAAAGACGCGTAACGGCGGTACATCCAAAACAGGGGCACTCACACCATATACCCGCAGGTAGCCTGGAACCGAAGAACAATCCAGGCGGGGCATGGGAGAGGAAACAAGAACCACTGACTGATACTGACAACGAAACCGAAGACAAGAAATCTGAAACAGTAACACTTGGAAATGTATCTGGAAACCTGGAAAAAAAGCAAAAACAGAGACCGAAACA